>Ga0316223_1000537_pt1 | contig 44907 bp, 32 predicted proteins | sample TBH18009metaG_FD_206007 | JGI IMG/M metagenome (GOLD analysis project Ga0316223, IMG submission 206007) | Freshwater microbial communities from Trout Bog Lake, Wisconsin, USA - TBH18009 | ecosystem: Environmental > Aquatic > Freshwater > Lake > Hypolimnion/Profundal zone | place: USA: Wisconsin...
CAGCGCGCCGCGACGACGAGGTCGGCCGCGAGGCGGTCGCCGACCTCGAGCACGTCCCACGGCGTGAGGTCCGTCTGCGTGCGCTTCTTGCCGGCGCCCGCGGCGCGCGCCTCGGACGCGCGCGCGCGCTCCTCGGCCTTGCGCAGGATGCGCTCGAAGGGGACCGGGTAGCGCACCGTGTCCTCGCGCCGCCCGCGCAGCACGCGCGTCGCCACGAACGCGCGGTCCTCCAGCAGCCGGTCGAAGCGCGCCGCGGCGCGCGCCAGCCACTCCTTGGGCTGGCGCTTGAGCGCCTCGGGCGCCACCACCCGGCGCAGCTCCGCGACGTCGTCCTCGGTGAGCAGGTGGCGCGGCATGAGCTCCGCGGGGCTCGGCGCCGCCAGCTGCGGCACCGTCTGCACCTCCACGTACGAGGGGTCCATGCCGTCGTCGCCCGCCAGGAACTGCACGATGGCGCGGCTCGAGCCGCGCACCGTGAGGTCGTGCAGCACCTTGGCGTCCTCGAGCGCCTTGACCAGCTGGCGCTGCGTGTAGCCGGTCTCGGACGTGTCGCGCACCTGCAGGCCGTTGGCGAGGCCGAAGTTGAGCGTGGAGGGGACGGTGAGGTCGTAGACCTTGGGGTAGGCGGCCTGGCCCGCCGCCGTCGTCAGGTCGATGACCTCGATGGCGACGATGGGGTCCAGCGTCACGTCGTTGAGCTGCGCGGCGCCGAGCGCGCCGACGGGGTTCACCTTCAACGCGGCGCCGGCGCCATCGATCTCGGCGAACGCGCCGAGCCGGCTGTAGAGCATCGCCAACCCGGTCGCGACCCGCGGGTGCGCGCACGCGACGCGCACGACGCCGTCCCGGTCGTAGGCGTCGTGGCCGCTGTAGCCCACCAAGACGCCCATGACGTACGGCAGCGGCGCGGTGAAGGCCGCGTCGGGGACGCGGTCGAGCGCGCCGGCCGCGAGCGCCACGCCCACCGCCTTCCCGCCGTCCACGGTCATCTCGTCGTCGTCGTCGCTGACGAGATCGAGGTCGGGCAGGCGCACCGTCACCGGCACGCAGTCGCCGACCTTGATGGACGGCGTCAGCTCCTCCCGGAACGCGCAGAGGGCACGGTTCCACACCAGCAGCGACTTGGACTCGGTGACGACGACGCGGCGCCCGCACGCGGTCGTGATGCGGTACAGCTCGGCGCCCGGGTCGTGGCGCGTGACCGCCGACACCGCGCCCCACGTCACGTGGCCGTGCTCGTCGGTGGTGGGGATGCGCACCGGCTCGTGCAGGTTCAGCAGCTCCATGCGCCTCGCCTCGTGGCGCTCGACGGCCTCGGGCGGCGCCGCGGCGAGGCGCGCGTCGATCCAGTCGCCGATGGCGACGGTCTTGGTCGCGCCGCCCTCGACGATCACGACGAGCGTGTCGCCGGTGACCGACTTGACCGCGGTGTCGATGAGCCCCTCGCGCCCGGCGATGGCGTGGAAGAAGTTCTCGGTCGGCGTCAGCCCGTGGATGAAGCTGCGCTCCACGTAGCCGCGCGCCGCGGCGGAGCGGTCGTTGCACGGGAAGTGCGCCATGGTGCGGCCGTTGCGGTCGGCCTGGATGCGCCGGCCGTCGACGTGCTGCTGGCCGACGCACGTCATCATCTGCTGGATGTTGAGGTCGCTGCCCTTGGACTTGCAGCGGATGGGCTCCATCATGCGGTTGTCGTCGCCGAGCTCCGCGCTGAGCGCCTTCTTGGTCGCGTTGTCGTGGCCCTGCGCGACGTTCATGAGCTGCGCCTCGAAGAAGTCGGCGTTGGCGAGCGTGGAGTTGTTGTCGAGGCCGTCGACGTGCAGCGCCGCGATCTTGGCGTCGATCTCGCGGTTCATCTCGCGCGTGTTGGCCTCCACGGTGCGCGCCACGTCGGCGCTCGGCACCAGGTCCGACACGCCCACCGAGAAGCCGGTGCCGCGCAGCCACGCGTTCGCCAGGCGCTGCACGTCGTTGATGAGCCGCACCGCGCCGTTGGGGCCCTCGTCCTCCCACGCCGCGTGCATGAGGCTGCGGCTGGCCTGCGCGAAGACGCGCTTGGTGAGCGCGCCGCGCTCGTGCACGCCGTTGCGGATGGCGACGAGGTGCGGCGAGTCGGCGCCGTCCTTGCCCGCGACGAAGACATCGTTGGGCACGTCGAGGTGCGTCTCGGGCGAGAGGCACACGCTCGAGGCCTGGCGGCCCGTGAAGGCGCCCCCGCGCGCGCCCGGGGGCGGCAGCCGGCCGCCGAAGCGCGACACCTTCATCATCAGGTTCATGAAGGTGCGGCGCGGGATGGTGACGCCGTCCCGCGTCATGCGGTAGACGCCGAGCAGGCAGTCCTGCACCGGCGCGATGGACGGCTTGCTGTCCTTGGGGTTGACCATGAGCCACGGGACCGCCGACAGGTCGTTGAGCTCCGAGCGCGTCTGCACCGACTGCGCGTTGTGCGTGTTCATCTCGTCGCCGTCGAAGTCGGCGTTGTAGGGCGTCGTCGCGCACACGTTGAGGCGGAAGGTGAGGTACGGCATGACGCGCACGCGGTGCGACATCATCGACATCTTGTGCAGCGACGGCTGGCGGTTGAAGAGGATGGCGTCGCCGTCGATGAGGTGGCGGTACACCACGTCGCCGGGCTGCAGGTCGATCGCCGCCTGCTGGCCGCCGAAGCGCAGCGCGGTCATGTCGGTGAAGCCGTTGCGGTGGCGCTTGACGCTCGTGGCGCCCGGGTACTTGTCGGGGCCGCGGCCGACGAGCTCGCTGAGGTAGGCGATGTTGAACTCGTTCACGACCTCGCCGAACGTCTGGTTCATCGCGATCTTCTCGGGCACGCCCAGCTCGTTGATGCCGATGAGCGGGTCGGGCGTGATGACCGCGCGCGCGGTCTGGTCGCAGCGCTTGCCCATGAGGTTGTTGCGCATGCGCCCCTCCTTCTTGCGCAGGCGCGGGCACACGCCCGCGAGCGGGCGCTTGGTGTGCGACAGCACCGTGAGCTTGCCGCTGCCCGGCTGGTTGTCGATGAAGGAGCTGGTGTACATCTGCACCAGGCGGTGCGCGTCGCGCACCTGGCGCTCCGAGCCCGACGCCATCGCCGCGCGCAGGCCGTTGTTGTGCTTCACGATCTCGCCCAGGATGGAGGTGAGGTCGTCGTCGCTGCGCTGCTTGCTGTCGTTCTGCGTCGACGGCCGCATGATGGGCGACGGCACCAGCTGCACCGTCTGGATGAGCCACTCGGGGCGGCAGGCCTTGACGTTGAAGCCGAGCGCCTCGCAGGTGGCGTCCGTGATGCGCGCGAGCACGCGCTGCACGTCCTCGGCCTCGAACACGCGCACCACCGACGTCGGCGCCTCGGCGCTCCCTTGGGCGGCGCCCGCGCCCCCGGCCGCGCCCTGCGTCGCCCACGCCGCGGCCTCGGCCGCCGCCTCCGCGTCGCCGGGCTCGATGGGGATGACCGCCGACAGCACCCACGAGTCGTCGGGCGGCTTGACGTACTTCTCCGGCTGCTTGCGCTTGCAGCACAGGCACACGCCCTTGTTGGTGTTGGCCTTGGCCACCGCCGCGTCGAGGCGGCGCGCGCTGCTGCGGTCGAAGAGCGCGCGGCGCACGTCGGGCAGCTCGACGTTGGCGAGCAGCGCCGAGCAGTTGTAGCACACGGCCTTGAGCACCTTCTTGACGACGTCCAGGTGCTTGAGGTTGAACACCGGCTTGGCGAGCTCGATGTGGCCGCTGTGGCCCTGGCACAGCGTCGACAGCTGGTTGCACGTCCCGCACAGCGCGCTGATGTCGAGACTGCCCATGCGCTGGTCGAACAGCCCGTTCGGCACCGCCTGGCCGTTGGAGTACGTCTCCGACAGCGTCACCTCGACCACCGAGCGCGCGCGGATCTCCTCCGGCGACAGGATGCCGAACTGGATCTGCAGGATGGGCTGCAGCTCATGGCGCGGCTCGTAGGACAGCGTGTCGTACGTGCTCGGCGGGACGTACGCCATGGCGCGCCGCGGCCCCCTTGCAATGCGGCGGCAGAATGTTCAGGGGGCGCGCGGCGCGCTTAAGCCAACTCCTCCGTCCGCGGAAAAAAAATTTAAAAATTTAAAAATTATTTAAATTGAGCCGGCGCACGGACCCCCTATGGACTCGGACGCCCTCCCCCCGCTGCACATCTCGCTCGGCAACGACTGCGCCGTCGCCGAGATCTTGCGCGACCGCGGGCTGCGCCCCGCCGCGTTCCCCTTCGACTGGGCGGTGACGTACGGCGGCGTGGCGCGCCTGTTCGGCGCGCCGGACGCGCTGACGCAATGGTGCGCCGTGGACGGCGCCGGCTACAACGCCGCGCACGGCACGCTGCACCTGCACACGCCGTTCCCGTACGCGCTCCCGACGATGGCGCGCCGCTTCGAGCGCCTGCGCGCCGTCCTCGCCGACCCCGCCCAGCGCGTCGTCCTCATCCGGCGCTCCCACACGCTGCACCACCACTTCGAGCGCGCCGAGGCGCTGGTCGACGAGCTCGCGGACGCGCGCGCCTTGGCGAACGGGCTGAAGGCGGCGTTCCCCGCCAAGGCGGCGGCGGGCGGCTTCCGCCTGCTGCTGCTGCTGGCGTGCGACATGTGCCACCCCAAGCTCGAGCCGGGGGCCGACCCGGGCGGCGTGCTCGAGGTGCACAACCTCACGCGCGGGCCCTCGTCCACCTTCGCCGAGAAGTACCCGTCCAAGACGTACAAGGACGCGCTCCAGGCGCGCCTCACCGAGCTCGGCGTCGCGGGGCCGCCGCCCGCGCAGGCGCCGGGGCCGGAGCAGGGGCCGTACGCGCTGGAGCAATAGCAGAAACGTTTTTTTACAACGACATGCGCAACCCTGTTCGAGCATTTAATACAAGGGAATTAATACCCGTAATATCATTCCACGTCCCTCCGATTGACTTTATTGTATTCTGTAAATTTTCATCTATGTCGACAAATTCCTTGACTTCAAAATTGGAGAGACTTCTTTTTATGAACACGTCCTTAGGTTGTTGATAATTAGACAGCGTCTCGCAAGAAACGTTGAACACGCCTTCGTATATATTATTCCACCGGAATGACGGCGCCCTCGAAACAAGGTAGTTATCCGCTTTTACCCAAACATTCAAGTGCCCATTGTACACACTTACCCACAATATGTTCTCCAACACATTCGTGACGTTGAAACCAAAATCATATACCAATATGTCATTGATGCAAGAAAGCATCGTCGGCCAGTTGGATTTCAACATTGGTAACGGCGTAAGCGGTCGGTTCATCGCCGTTAATTTCAGCGATTCCTTTATTAACGGTAACACACAGCACATTGTGCCTTCAAGTTTGTTTCCCTGTAAATCTTTGTCCGACCCGTTTGAACCGTAATGATACACTGGTATCACGTTAATTCTGGAAATATTCTTCGCCCCAGAGTACCCTTGTCCGGTGTACGTCGTGTCAGAAAATACGGCGTCCACATTAAATAATGACATGCCGCCCTTCAACCCTTTGCGCAACGCCGCGTGCGCGGCCTTCAACTTGGCGTACACCCCGTTTTTCGCGGTCGGGTCGATCGCTCGACCGGTGAGCGGGTTCACGCGCCGGTTTTTGGACCACTTCTGCAGCACGTCGCGCGAGTACATGTACGGTACCCCTGCGTGACAAAAAAAAACGAAAAATTGGAGTCCCGCACGCCGCCTCCACCACCCTCGACCACCGGCGCTACCATGCCGACGCTCACGCACCGCGCGTTCCCGTCCTCCTCGTTCTGCGTCCGCGACTGCCGTCGCACGCGTGGCGTCTCGAATCGGACGCCGCGTTGCACGCGGCCGCCGCCGCCGGACACCGTCCTGCCGCGCACCGCGTACTTTCGCGAGGCGATCCACGACGTCATGGCGAACTACCACGACGCCATGAAGCGCGCCTTCTTCGGAACGCACGACGACGTCGCCGGGGACCGCAACGCGGTGACGGTGTGCGCGACCGCGCTGTTCGCCCTGGAGGGCATCGCCGCCCAGGCGACGGCCGCCGGCCACCCCGGCATGGGACGCCAGGCGCGCCAGATGCGCGAGATCCCGCGCCGGGCGCTCCTCACGTACGCCCTGTTCTTGAGCGAGCGTGCGCGCGCGCGTTGAAGAAAATTTTTTGGCCCAGGCCCCAGGCCCCAGGGCCCCAGGCCCCATTCCCCAACATGCACGGGACGTGGCCTCTCGAGCACCAGTGTGCCGCGCAACGCGCGGTCCCGGCCGTCGCCGCCGGCGAGGAGGACCGGTTTTCGTGGACGCTCTGCGTGTACACCTGCGACAACGACCCTCGCGACCGGGGGTACTCCAAGTACGTCGCGATCGACCCGGTCGCGCGCGAGTACTGCGTGCTCCGGAAAGGCTTGATGCTGAGCTTCACGCCGGGCGTGAAAACGCGCATTGCCGGGGACTATCCCATCCGCACGTTCAGCGACGAAGAATGGCGGGTGTTGGAGGAGATCGTGGCCACCGAAAACGCGCTGCCCATCCAAGTCACTCAGGGGCGCGCGAGGACCGCGTCCGACGTCGGGTACCCCGAGTTCGCTCTGCTCAGCCCGGAGCAACAGCGCGCCCTCGCGTTCGCCAACCATTTCGGCGGGGTGTACTGGTGGGCCGACGACGGCGACGACCGCGCCCTCGACACCGCTTCCCCCGCGGTGTTCCCGATGGCCTGGATGCAAGACTCCTACGCCCAGCTCATGAACAACAAGCGGATCGCTTACGCCAGCCTCGAGTTCACGCGTTAGCTTCGGCTCACCAGGTCGCACCCCACCACGGCCAGCGGCGCCGCCACGTCCTGCATCGCCAGGCCGTGGTTGCGGAGGAAGTTGGCGCCGACCTTGGACGAGATGGTGCGGTTGTTGGCGTCGATGCCGTCGCGGATGGCGTTGAGGCGGCGGCACACGGCGCCGAGGGCGCCCGACGACGCCTCGGCGCGCAGGTCGGCCTGCGTCTGCGCCGCGTCCGCGACGATCCCGCGGTCGTACGCCGTCACCTGGGCCACGTTGGCGCCCGCCCGGTCGTAGCTGGCGGCCATGGCGTCGTGCATCGTGTTGGCGACGCGCAGCTCGGCGTCGAAGTGGACGAGGTTCGCCTGCCGCGCCCGCGCCAGCGCGTCGCGCGCGGCCACGAACTTGGCCTCGTTGGCCTGCCACGTGGCCATCGACGCGTCGTTCACCTCGCTCAGGCGCGCGACGTTGGAGTTGTACTCGGCCATCATCGTCACCGCGCTGCCCATGCGGTTGTTGGGCGCGTGCACGAGCAGGCTCCGCACGACGTCGTCGGAGGGGTACTGCGGCACCCCGTGCGTGTCGGTGGCCACCGACAGCGTCTGGTTCGAAAAGATCGGCACGCCGGGCGGCGCGGCGGGCGGCGTCGGCTCCGCGGGGAGAGGCGGCGGCGGCGCCGGCACGGGCGGCGCGAACGCCGCGCTGCTGCCGTTGGCGCCCATGCCCGCGGCCCACGTTATTTTTCAAAAAAAAGTCACTTGTCGCTCGTCGGCCTCGCCGCGCGTACTGTTTACAAAGCCTAAAACATCTCCGGTCGCCAGATGGCTGTTGTTCCAGATTGTTCGCGTTCGCGCGGCTTGGGCGGTTGGGCGTCTCGCGTTTCCCTCGCTTTTTCCAGAGGCGGGGACTAAGGGGGCACCGCATGCCGGGCGGGCTGGCGCAGATCGCGGCGACGCTGTCGCCGCCCGCGTTCGACATCGTCGGCAACCCGCAGTACACCGCCTTCTCGTTCGTGTACAAGCGGCCCACCAACTTCGCCACCGAGTTCATCACGGTGCCCTTCGACGGCTCCACGCGCCTCGACTACTACGCGGCCAACACGCTCGTGGTGTCGACGCTGCCGCGCCAGGGCGACCTGCTGCTCAACGTGTACCTGTCGTTCCAGCTGCCCGACATCTACGCCGACGACACCACGCGCTTCCAGTGGATCGACAAGGTGGCGTGCTACCTGGTGCGCGAGGTGCGCGTCAAGGTGGGCGGCCAGATCATCGAGCGCATGCCGGGCGAGTGGATCGACGTGGCCTCGGAGCTGACGACGCCGGCGGACAAGCGCGCGCTGTGGGACCGGCTCACCGGCAACGTGCCGGCGCTCACGCGCCCCGCGGCGCTCAACAACACGGTCGAGGTGCAGAACAACGAGCTCACGTACTCGCCCTACCCGGTCGGCGACCGCGCCACGCTCACGCCCTCCATCCGCGGGCGGCGCGTGTACCTGCCGCTGCCGCTGTGGTTCACCAAGACGCCGGGCCACGCGCTGCCGCTCGTCGCGCTCCAGGGCGCGCCCGTGGAGATCGACGTCGACGTGCGGCCGTGGAGCGAGCTGTACGTGCTGTGGGACGCCTTCAGCCGCCGCTACTACGCGCCGCAGCTGTACCCGGCGGGGCAGGCCACGGCGGACGGCATGTACGCCAACACGACCGCGCCGGGCCTCGGCGCGTTCCTGGAGCCGCCGCAGACGGGCACCGTGGCGCTGGACCTGAACGCCCAGCTCGAGTGCGAGTTCGGCTTCCTGGACACCGTGGAGCGCACGAGCCTCGCGCTCACGCCGCGCACGATGCTGATCGAGACAGTGACGCCCGTGCGCGTCACGGGCATGGCGGGCACCAGCACGCAGGACGTGGTGCTCGCCGAGCCGTGCAAGGAGCTGGTGTGGATCTTCCGGCGCGCCGACGCGCTGCTCAACAACGAGTTCACCAACCTCACCGCGCGCGTACCCGCCGACGACGGCAGCCCCGCGATGCTGACGGCCACGCTGCTGCTCAACGGCTCCACGCGCATGGAGGCCAAGCCCGCCGCCTTCTTCGACACGCTCCAGCCGCTGCGCTTCCACAGCGGCGCGTCGCGCCCGGGCATCCACGTGTGGAGCTTCGCGCTCGCGCCGGAGCGGCCCACGCCCAGCGGCTTCCTCGACTTCGCCGCCTTCGAGCGCGCGTCCCTGCAGGTGGCGCTGGCGCCCACCGTCGGCGCGGGCGCCGCGGCGTCGGGGCCCGGGTCCGAGTACCAGCTCGACCTGTTCGCGGTGTCGCAGAACTTCCTCACCGTGCTCAACGGCGTGGCGGGCAAGAAGTACGCCGTATGAAAAAAACTTCGTGACTTATGCATCCAACTCTGATGTAAAGATGATATAGCTAGCCAAAAACTTGATGTTTTTTCTCCCTTCTCTTTTTTAATTATATAGTCGACATTTAAAGTATAACTTTTTGTTAATGTTTCAAGTAATTTAGATTTTTCAACATTTTAATAATAATGTACTCTTTTGCAAACACGTTATTTCGATCATACAATGAATAAAAAAGTTGTAAATAAAATTACTTAGATCCCCCCTAACGGAGATCTAAATAATTTACAACAGTTGCGCGTCGCGGCTTCCTTGACTTCGCCGCCTTCGAACGCGTCCCTGCAGGTGGCTCTGACGCCCACCATTGACGCGGGCGCCGCGACGTCGGGCATCGAGTCAAAGTACCGTGACCTTTTCGCATCTGTGAACATGCATGATTTACATACTGTTCGCGTAAAACCGACGCATCGCCTCGCGCGCTTGTTCGGCCGACGTGCGAGGCGCGACCACCCAGTCCGACACGAGGAGGTCGTCGTGAAGAGATGCCCCGCGTATGCGCCTCTCTCCGAGATTGTACAGCATCATCATCACGTTGGGGTGCGTGTACTCGCCTTCGCAGGACGTAAACGCGTGAATTCGCAGGGACACCACCGCCGGCGCGTCAACATCGGACATGGTGCCCATGTACAACAAATGCCGGCCGTGGCCCGCGTCCAGCATCCGCTCCACCATCCGAAGCGCCTCGGCGCCACCCATGTCCCTTGGTGGCGGACGCGGAACGTCCGCGAGCGCAGGCACCCGACTCACGTTGGGCACGACGAGGCGGAAGCCCTTGATGACGGCGTACTTCCAGAGGCGCTGGGCGGTGCCCGGGACCGCGAAGCTGGGTCGGACCGCGCCCTCGCGCACGGACGCGCAAAAGGCCTCGGTGCCCCACGCCCGCAGCGCGCCCGTGGCGGGGTCGAGCGCGAGGAGCGCCTGCGACGGCGCGAGGTCGAACCCGTGCAGCACGTCGGCGCGGGACGCGTGCAGCCACGTCACCACCTGGAACGCGAGCGTTTGCGTGGCGCTCACCATGGTGAACGCGTTGACGGACTTGCGGCACACGTCGGGCGCGAGCAGGCGCACGATCTCGCGCACGATCTGCGTGGCGCGCTCGGCGCTCGCGTTGTGCACGAACAGGTCGACGTCCATCGTCTTCGCGAAGCGCGTGCCCGGGCACAGCAGGCTGGTGACGAACCCGCCCGCGACCACCAGCTCGTCCGGGAAGGCGCGCAGCAGGGCCGTCAGCGCGGCCCACACCTCGTCGTTCCACGCCTGCGCCGCCGCAGCCCAATCCTCGGGGGCTCGATCGTGAAGAATACCCTCGCGAGTTGCCAGCGACCCGCGGTTCATGTCGTGGAAGAAGTAGGGGTGGCGACGCGCGCGCAGCGGTTCCGTGTCCACGGAGGTGTCGACGGCGTCGAACCCGCGGAAGCGCATCTCGTCCGGCCCCAGGTCGCGCGCGACGAAGCGCAGCGCGCCCGTCGCCCACCGCGCCTCGAGGTCGACCAACGCCGAAGAAGCCACGCGGGCGCACGCCACCATCGCCACGTCGTCCCACTGGCGCGCGGAAAGACGGCCCTTCTCCAGCAGGATATGGAACAGGAAGGGCCTCGGGACCCTGTCGAACGGCTCCTCGTCGTCGGCCACGCACAACGCCATCACGTCGCGCCTCACGTCGTCCGGGACAGGCATGCGGTCTTCCATGCACATCGCGAACAGGGCGCTCCGCGGGACCTGGTGAAAGTCGGCCAGGTCCACCCACTGCTTGGCTCCGCCCATGGCACCGCCCATGGCTACGTCGCACGGTTCGCGGCACGCGGCGCGCCGCAGCGCCTCGAGCGCGCGCCCACCGAAACGCGCGGGCACGGGCACGATGGGCGCGCCACCGCAGCTCGCGGACGCCGCGTGCAGCATGGCGAAGTCGGGCGGAAAGCGCGCCACGGCCACGGCCTCCATGAGGGGAGAAAAATGCCGAAGGGTTGTTAAAAAAACGAATTCAAGTTCCTCACCTCTGGGCTGGCTAACCATTGAAAACAGCCAATGGTTAGCGATGGTTAACCACTTAACCATTGGGTAGGCCTAACCATTTAACCATTGAGCCAGTGAGCGCACACTGTAGGGGGGGGGGGTCGGCTGGCTAACCATTGAAAACAGCCAATGGTTAGCGATGGTTAACCACTTAACCATTGGCTCAATGGTTTAATGGACAAATGGTTAGCCAGCCCAGCCTCACCTCCCTCTCCTCCCCCTCGATGGCGGCCTCGCCGGTCTTCGTCACCCTGGACACCGCAGGCGCCGCGGAATACACGACCGCGTTGGCGCTCTACCGCAGCTGCTTCCGGAGCCGCGATGCAGCGGAGGCGACGCGGTGCATGGAAGGCCTCGACCGCGTCCTCCGCCAGGCGGTCGACCCCGGGCTCAAGATCGCCGCCCACTACTTGCTCGGCACGATGCTGGACGGAAAAAGCGTCGGGGTCGTCGCCACCGACCGCGGCGCGGCCGCGACCCACTACTTCGAGGTGGTGCGCGCGGGCGAGGGCGCGCGGACCTGCACCCTCATCCCCATGAACGGCGAGTGCATGGTGAACGCGCTGAACTTCCTCGGCCAGACCGCCATGGTGCCGCCCGTGCCCGCGCCCGCGGACATGGTGAACATACGGCGCTGGCTGCGCCGCGACGGCTGCGCCCCGGAGCAGCCGCCGGAGTGGCGGTTCATGGCCCACTTCTACTCGGGCTTCCTGCAGCTGCACAAGCACGGCCACCACGACCGGGGCGTGGACCACCTCAAGCAGGCCCTCCTCGTGTTCCTCGGCCTGGCCGGCGCGGCCGGCCCGGCTGGCGCGGCCGGCCCGGCCGGCGCGGCCGGCCCGGCTGGCGCGGCCGGCCCGGCCGGCCCGGCCACCCTGTCCCCCGTCATCGCCGCCAACGTCCCCAAGCTCGTCGCGCAGCTGCTGCTCATGGTTCCCACGTCCTCCGCCACCGAGGACGAGCAACGGAACATCGTCAAGTGCCTGCTGGAGGCCGTCCGCGCCGAATATTGGCCCACCGGCACCCTCGCGCTGCGCGACATGCCGACGAAGCCGACGGCGTGCGCGCACTGCCGGGCGACGCCCGAGAAGCTCCTCCGCTGCTCCCACTGCTCCGAGGTCGGCTACTGCAACCGCGAGTGCCAAGCGGCCCACTGGAACGCGCACAAGCCGCGCTGCACAGAGGATTCCGCGCTCACGCTCCCCCTGACCGCCTTCAAGGTGCTCCCGGGCGAGACGATCGACGCCTGCGCGGAGCGCCTCCGGCTGCTGCTCCACCGCCACATCGTGGAAGCGAGGCGTTGACCCGACTTTTTTTCGAACCGGGTGTAATAAAAAAATGACTCATTTCCGACCGACCCCCCGCGCCGCCATGGCGACATCGCCTTCGCTGTCGCCTTCGCCGCCCCACAAAAAGCGGTGCTTGCTTTACAACAACCTCGACGCGGTGAAGTGCGCCGTCTGCCACGAGTTGCGGCAGCAGGTCACCCTGTGCGCGGAGGGCCACACCGCGTGCGCCGCGTGCGCGCGCGTGCTGTCCAAGTGCATGCTCTGCCAAGGCGCGCTGCTCCCGCTCCCGGCCTTCATCCCCTGCAAGAACGTCCTGTCGGCGCTGACCGGCGTCGTGCAGGCGTGCCGCTACTCGTTCAACGGCTGCCCCGCCCTGTTCGTCGTCAAGGGGGACGCGGCGGAGGTCGACGCGCACGAGGCCGCGTGCCCCTGCCGCACGCACGCGGCCTCGTGCGCGTACGACGGCTGCGCCGAGACCTTTTCGACGGACAAGGCCGACGCGCACCGCATGAGGTGCGCGCACCGGCCGTGCGCGTGCCCGATGTGTGGCGTCGACGTGGCGCAGGGCGCGATGGAGGGCCACTTCCGCGCGGAGCACGGCGCCGCCCTCAGCGTCGCGTCCAGCCGCGTGCTGACGCAGATGCAGGTGCGCCTCCGCGCCGGCTCGCCCGTGGACGTCTTGTCGCCGCCGATCGTCGTGCGCTTCTCGCGCGACGGGTACCTGTGCCTGTGGGCGAGCCGCGGCTCCACCGACGGCGAGATGAAGTGGAACGTGCGCGAGTGGCGCGCCGGCGCGCCGCTGGGCGGCGGCGGCGGGCCGCCGTTCCTGTCGGAGGTGACGGTGGTCCTGACGAACCCGAACCCGACCCCGACCCCGACGGCGCGGCACGCCTTCACCACGCGGCTGCCGTTGCCGCACACCGAAGACACCTGCATCTCCGCGCGCAAGGTCCTCGGCGCGCTGCGCATCCCCGGCGCCTCGCGCGCCAAGGCGTGCGACGTGACGGTGGGCGTCGACGTGACGTGGTACCCCTCGTCCGTGCTGCAGTAGGGCCCCATTTTTAACCTTTCTTTCGGACAAGGGACGCGAGACGCGATGAGCCGACCCCCGCAGAGCGGCGGCTACCAGCTGCTCAAGCTGGGGCTGGCCAACTCGCTGGACGCGGGGTCGTTCGGCCAGCAGTTCCGCGTCGGGAACGCCAAGATGCTGGAGCGCGTGTTCGGGGCGAACCGCGTCGGCTTCTACAAGGCGCTCATGGACAGCGTGCGCGACTTCAAGGCGACGACGCGCAAGACCGACAAGCGGTCGGACGCCATCAAGACGCTGCGCCACTCCAAGGAGGAGATGGCGACGCTCGCCAAGAGCATCCGCGACCAGCTGGCGGCCATCGCGCCCGAGAAGCTGAGCCGGCTGACGCAGAGCGTGAACGACCGCGACCGGAAGGTGCGCACGCTGAACGACCTGCTCGCCAAGGCGTCCAAGATCTCGGACGAGATGATCCAGCGCAAGTTCAGCCGCAACAACGACGACGACGACGACTTCCGCGGGCGCCGCCAGGCGTCCATCCCCATGGAGTTCAACAAGTACCTGACGCGGGACATGACCACGACGCGGGAGCTCGAGGACCGCATCCGCGCGGACCTGGCGGCGGCGGAGGCGGAGCAGGCCGACACGTCGTCGGTGGCGTCGGCCATCACCGCCATCTCGGCCACGCAGTCGTTCCTGGCCGACGCCGGCGCGCTCATCCTGCGCACCAAGGCGCTCGCCAAGATGTCGGAGCTGCGCCCGGACGAGGAGCTCGCCCGCGACGAGGTCGTGCTCACCGCCGGCGCGACGGAGCTGAACGCCGACTTCTTCACGCAGCTGTTCGGCAAGATCAAGGCGCTGACGCAGAAGGTGGCGCCCTTCGACCCCGTCAACACCACCGTGTCGCCCGTGTTCGACGACAAGGACGCCAACGTCATGACCAAGGGCCTCGAGCGCTACCGCGGGGCGGTCGAGAACATCCTGCGCTTCCTCAACAACAACGCGCGCGAGACGGACGACGCCATCCGCGCGCTGGAGTCCAAGAGCCCCATCAGCAGCTCCAAGGTGCCGAGCGTGAGCGACGTGCGCGCCATCTACAACGCGCACCTGTACGACCGGCAGCAGCGCATGCGCCGCGTGAGCGAGGTCGCCATCGAGCTGCGCAACCTGGTGCGCAAGATGGAGTCGGCGCGCCGCGACCGCAACGCGCCCGACATCACCGAGGACCTGCGGAAGCGCAAGGAGACCGAGTTCAACTACGAGTGCCTGCGCATCCAGAAGAAAATCGACAAGGAGCTGGACGACTACCCCGAGATGCGCGAGATGTACATCCAGATTTGCGACCAAAAAAAAAGCTCGTAGAGCCTCTTGAGCCGGAGCCCCCCGGACCCGAGCCGGAACCGGAACCGGAGCCCCCCGGACCTGAGCCTGAACCGGAACCGGAGCCCCCCGGACCGGGGCCCGAGCCCGAGCACGATCCCTCCGGCAACGACATCCAACTCAGGCGGCCCACGCCGCCCAACTTTCGCCCCATCCTTCCAACGGAAGACTTCCTTCCGCCAGAGCCTTACATTCCATCGAGATCGACATCCACTCGGAGACGCCCCTTTTTTTTCAGAGACCCGCCTTTCCACGAAGAACCCATCCCGCCCAACACATACGAACCCTCTCCGCGTGTACCTCCTCCCTCCGTGACGCACCCCGACCGCGTGCACGAGGCCGTGCCCGAAGAGGAGTTGCTTCAAAACGTACCGTACGAGCCCCGCCCGCCTCCCAAGGCCATGGAGTATCCAGAGCGCGCGCACGAGGCCGCGCCCGAGGAGGAGTTGCTTCGAGACGTGCCGTACGAGCCTCGTCATTCCAAGGCGACGGAGTACCCCGAGCGCGCGCACGAATCCGTGCCCGAGGAAGAGTTGCTCCGAGACGCAGCGTACGAGCCCCGCCCACGTTTTAAGGCGACGGAGTACCCCGAGCGCGCGCACGAAGCCGTGCCCGAGGAAGAGTTGCTCCGAGACGCAGCGTACGAGCCGATTGCTACCCCGCCCTCCACTGCGACGAAGTACTCCGACCGCGTGCACGAGGCCATTCCTGAAGAGGAGCTGCTCCGAGACGCGGCGTACGAACCAAGTGAAGGTGCGCGGATCCCGCCTCCCAAGGCGACGAAGTACGCCGACCGCGTGCACGAGGCCATTCCTGAAGAGGAGTTGCTCCGAGATGCGGTATACGAACCAAGTGAAGGTGCGCGGATCCCGCCTCCCAAAGCGACGAAGTACACCGACCGCGTACACGAGGTTATTCCTGAAGAGGAGTTGCTCCGAGACGCGGCGTACGAACCAGGCACTGAAAATGGCGCTCGGATCCCGCCTCCCAAGGCGACGCAGTACGCCGACCGCGTGCACGAGGCCGTTCCCGAAAAGGAATTGCTCCGATACACGGCGTACGAACCGAGCAACAGCACTCGGATTCCGCCTCCCAAGGCGACGCAGTACGCCGACCGCGTGCACGAGGCCGTCCCGGAGGAGGAGTTGCTCCGAGACGCAGCGTACGAACCGAGTAAAGGAGCGCGGATTCCGCCTCCCAAGGCGACGAAGTACCCCGACCGCGTGCACGAGGCCGTCCCTGAAGAGGAGTTGCTCCGAGACGCGGCGTACGAACCGAGTAAAGGTGCACGAATCCCGCCTCCCAAAGCGACGAAGTACGTCGACCGCGTGCACGAGGCCGTCCCTGAAGAGGAGTTGCTCCGAGACGCGGCGTACGAACCGAGTAAAGGTGCGCGGATCCCGCCTCCCAAGGCGACGAAGTACGCTGACCGCGTGCACGAGGCCGTTCCCGAGGAGGAGTTGCTCCGAGACACGTCGTACGAACCAAGTAAAGGTGCGCGGATCCCGCCTCCCAAGGCGACGAAGTACGCCGACCGCGTGCACGAGGCCGTCCCGGAAGAGGAGTTGCTCCGAGACGCGGCGTACGAACCGAGTAAAGGTGCGCGGATCCCGCCTCCCAAGGCGACGAAGTACCCCGACCGCGTGCACGAGGCCGTTCCCGAAGAGGAGTTGCTCCGAGACACGGCGTACGAACCGAGTGAAGGTGCGCGGATCCCGCCCAAGGCGACGAAATACGCCGACCGCGTGCACGAGGCCGTCCCGGAGGAGGAGTTGATTCGAGACGCAGCGTACGAACCGAGCAAAAGCACTCGGATCCCGCCTCCCAAGGCGACAAAGTACGCCGACCGCGTGCACGAGGCCGTCCCTGAAGAGGAGTTGCTTCGAGACACGACGTACGAACCAGGCACTGTATATGGCGCTCGGATCCCGCCTCCCAAGGCGACGAAGTACGCCGACCGCGTGCACGAGGCCGTCCCGGAAGAGGAGTTGCTCCGAGACGCGGCGTACGAACCGAGTAAAGGTGCGCGGATCCCGCCTCCCAAGGCGACAAAGTACGCCGACCGCGTACACGAGGCCGTCCCGGAAGAGGAGTTGCTCCGAGACACGACGTACGAACCAGGCACTGAAAATGGCGCTCGGATCCCGCCTCCCAAGGCAACAAAATACGCCGACCGCGTGCACGAGGCCGTTCCCGAAGAGGAGTTGCTCCGAGACACGGCGTACGAACCGAGTAAAGGTGCGCGGATTCCGCCTCCCAAGGCGACAAAGTACGCCGACCACGTGCACGAGGCCGTTCCCGAGGAGGAGCTGCTCCGAGACACGATGTACGAACCAAGTAAAGGCTCGCGGATCCCGCCTCCCAAGGCGACGAAGTACGCCGACCGCGTGCACGAGGCCGTTCCTGAGGAGGAGTTGCTCCGAGACACGGCGTACGAACCCGGCGGTCATGGACCCAGAATTCCGCGTCCCAAAACGATGCGCGATCGCGCACACGAGGCCGTTCAAGAGGAAGAATGGATGCGTCAACCCCTGCCATACCAGGCCACCGTCACACCGTTCAAACCCCCGTTAAAACGAGCCTACTTTGACGAGGTGGCATCCATTTTGGACGAGGACGCGTTAATCAAAAACGTGGCGTATGTGGTTACCCGCACCCCTCAACGCCCTAAAGTATACAAAGAAGTCCCCCCGCCGGTAGCGGAAGAAGAAAACCTCATCAAAGACGTGTCCGTGCTGTTAAGACGCCCGCCCGTGTCCAAAAAGACGTACCAGGAGAACTTGACCGCAGCATTGACCGACGAAGAACTCGTTCATTCCATCCAATCCGTGCTGTATCAACCTCGCCCACGCCCGCCCCCCGTGACAAAAAAGACGTATCGTGACAGTTTGAACACATCTGCATTGACCGACGAAGAACTCGTCCAGTCCGTTCAATCCGTGCTGTATCATCCCCATAGTCCAAGGCCAGGCAATCCGTTCCCGTCTGTGGGAGTTCAAGCCGACATTCATGACCCCAAGCACGACATGGGCACGGGGATGGGCGTGCAGTCCGACACGGATAAACCCAAGCACGACATGGGCACGGGGATGGGCGTGCAGTCCGACATGGACAAACCCAAGCACGACATGGGCACGGGGATGGGCGTGCAGTCCGATCGCGATCCACCCAAACACGACATGGGCACGAAAATGGGTGTGCAAACCAACCACGACCTGGCGACACACAACATGGGGCCAAGCATGGGCGTGCGAATTGACGCCGCCGCTCCGTCCCATCCGATGGGCGCGCTTGTAGGCGTACGAACCAGTCCAACCGTTCCGTCACACGAAATGGGCGTTCCTCTCGGCGTGAATGCAGGTATAACCGCCACGCCATCGCACGACATGGAGGCAATGACGGGCGTCGATAACATGGAACACGACGACGTTGACGACACCGCTCTCCCCCTCGTGTCCGACCCGACTTCCTCGGAGACATCCGACGTACGCCTACCCACGCCTCGACTCGGAACACGCCACAGGCCTCCCTCTGCGTTCATCCGGGCGTTCGTCCGCGGCCCGAAAACGTTCTTTCAGCGTCAACAGGTAGGATCGCAGCTATCGCGGTTAATCCAGATTGCTCCCGCCGATGCTCTCGTTAATAACGTTCGCATACGACAGGCCGGCGGAGGCGACACGTTGGGAAACGTCGTTTTCGATCAACGCATCGGCTCGCCCAGCGTGTTTGGAGTCACGTTTAAGTGCCACATTGACGGAGGCGAAAACATACCCTTTGCGTGCAAAGTCATTCCGTTCACACCCGAGAACCGACGAGAAGTGAACCTCTTAATGCGAATTACCGCCAACAACCCGCCCTGCATGAACCTTCCCATTGCCTACAAGTACGTCACCAAAGACATTACTCAAGTGAACGGCATTTATTTCGATCGATGGCCGACCTCTTACATGTTCGTGTTCAACGAGCTGGCCGACGGAGGCGATTTGAACATGTTTTTGACGTCACCTCCCGTGAAACCCAACGCGGTATACTACAACATGTTCGTCCAGGTGCTGTTGACCATATCTATGTTCCACGCCTTCGGCGTGCACTGCGACTTGCACACCGGCAACATTCTCGTGCACGAACATCCCGTGTCTCCTACGTCCGCAGAATTCTGGTGGTATAATATCGACGGCGTCGACTACTATTTGCAGAACATGGGGTATGTTTTCGTGATCTGGGACTTCGGCAAGACCAACACATGCACCAACCGCAACTACGACATCTTCCGCATATTCAACGTGATCTACCACTACTTCCTACACCGCATCCATAGCGCGGCTCACCTTCTGCCCTTTCCGCCGAATCTCTCTCGAATCCTCGAAACCAACGTGTTGCGAGGTCTTCCGAACCAGATGGACCCGGACACGCCGTACCAGCTTCGCGCCATCTTCCAACGATTCGTCGGCCTGAACTTCATTCAAACGACGCTCCCCGCCAACACCGCACCTATAAACTCCGTGCCCTTTCGCATGACTATATCGCCACGGTAGCCGCCACGGCCCACAGGAACAACGCAAAATGCACGCGATTCACGTCGACGTGAGCGTGCGTCCGCACGTATGCGAGCGCAGCCGCCACACCCACGCCCATTGCGGCAAGGTGCAACACCACTCGCAATGGCGTAAAGCACGGCGCCGTCTCGGGATCCAACGTCGCGAGAGCGGCGAAGAACACCATCGCGAGCGCGTATCCCACCGCAAACGCGACCACGGACGCCTCCGTGTCGCTGGAACGAAGTCTCGCGCGACGGGACGCCATAGTCCCCACGCCGGCGCACACTGTGACCATGATCACCCACCGGCCCACCTCCGGCATCGAGAAGGGGTAGACAGCGCCGCCTCCTTTTAATGTATTTTTCTTAATGTTTAACCCATCCTTTAATTCCTTCAAATTATTAACTAATGACGGATAATTGGTTTTGTTTATTCGGCCACCGTAATCATCCAATAGTTTAATATACTCTGTAGCACCGGCTTTGGTATAAATATTTTGAAGAACACTTTTAGGCCCATTCAGTTTTATTTGGTAGTCCAAATCATGTAGTTTGTTCGAAATATTAAAAGGTATCTTATCCGGGACAGCCGCCTGAACAGGAGGTGCCGCTGGACGAGGCGGACCAGCCACTGGAACAGGAACAGGAGGAGGAGGCTGAACCGGAGGCGGACCAGCCACTGGAACAGGAACAGCCTGAGGAGGAGGAGGCCGCTGAACCGGAGGCGGACCAGCCACTGGAACAGGAACAGGAGGAGGAGGAGGCTGAACCGGATGCGGAGCAGCTGCCAGTGCAGCCTGAGGAGGAGGTGGAACATCAAATAACTTGCTTAACCGCGCTCCATCGTTCATGTTGAACCATTTCCCGATAAGCGAACCATTGGGCTCGGATTTAACGTTGTCCATGGTACCCACGCCGTTCCACACGAATGTACACGAAATGTTTGTGCGCATGTTTGTAGTGAACCGTTGCATATAATCGAGTGTGCCTAATAAACTTGGTGCGCTTTGGACGTCTTCTTGAATACCGTCCTCTTTATTCTGAATCTTTTTCGCAAACGTGTTAATATACGTTCCGCTCTGCTTCGCAACAGGCGATACGTTGATGATTCCAAACAAGCAATAACGTATTTCCTCCGTATCGCAAATTTCGTGTATTTTTTTCGCAAATTCGTCTTCGCCATAATCTCCAGGAGGTTTCGACGGAAAACAATCCTCGAAGTTTGCCGAAGGATCGTTATGTTTTCTGCATATATTTTCTGTGCAATATTCCGAGAATTTCGGGACCGCTTCGTTATTTGCGTCTTGAATGGTGCCTTCCAATTGCCTTAATGAACGCCGGATAAAATCTCCTTCGCGGCTCCGTTCTTTTTTATACGCACTTACCTGATCAGGATTAGTGTGGAGACTATTGGCTGTCCACCATTTTTCTAAACGTTCCACATTCTCTATAAACTCTGCATACGAAGTGTCGTTAAATACGTTCAATCTAAATTGCATCACTACACTCATATCTTCATCACTTTCCATAAATTCGGTGTTAAATTCGGTGCTTTTTATATCGTTGTATCTGGCACCGTAGTCCGAGTTACTTATCTTTTCTATAACGTCTTTCCAATATATACGTGCAGGATATACCTGTCCACCATTATGCTTGGACCTTGGAGTTGCACGAATGATGGAATAAAGACTGGACTTATCCCAACTTGTTTGAAAGTTGATATACCAAGTAACAAATATTTTCGATCCAATACCATACAAATTTTCAAACTGATGTTTGAAATTACCGTTTAATGCAGCTACTAATCCATTTATTGCATCCTGAAAAGTATCCATCTTAGAAGTCGTTGGCATCATTAAACTTTTTTGTATCACACCATTCTTAGGGTTATCCGCAAAATCCGTGCTAGCTAAATATTTTATCAACAAGAGCAATTTATTATCTGATATATATACCTTATTCCTCTCAACAAACGCATTAATTTCAGAACTCGTCACAGAATTGAACGTATTTGTTGCAGGTAACTGACTTCGTACTAGTTCCAAATGACGCATCTCATCAAATTTCTTGAACGCGTCTCGTCGTTCATCCGCTGGTCTATTTATATTTTCTGGCTTTGATTTCCACGTATTATACGCGCACGCTACCAAGAAATTATCGTTTCTCTCAAATTGGGGTTCAATCCCAGCAAAATCACATATGAAAAAATGTTTCTCACCTATTTTCACGTCAATAATGATATGCGACCGCGAACTCACTAAATTATATATGGTTGCATACGTTTTTCGACGTTTTTCAATATCGGTATTATTCTCCGACATAAAATATAAAAGCTTTTGAAGAAACGTGTTTCCATGACCTTCGATACTGTTAATAATCCCATTTTTCAACTTATATGTTCCATCGTTGTCAGTCTCATACACCTGAATATTAGTCTCCTCAATTTTCAACGTTTCTGTCAACAACGTTAAAATACCCTTCTCCTTAAATTCTCCCAACGGATTGTTCCGTTGAATTAACAAGGATGTTTTGCCTGTTCCAGATGCTCCGTACGCAACTATTGCGTAATTCGTTTTTAATGTATTATCATCAATCAAACACGCCTTCACATTTTCCCATACTACGGTACACGGTATTTGCTTTACAAATACACGGGTGAAAGGACCATACATCATTGCATAATTCACTCCGTTGTCAGCACCATGTTGATGTCCCGCAACAACAATCTCGGCATTACTTTGAACCAATTTACTGTCAAATTTCTTTCGCGTATACACATTATAATCGGGATGGGATTTATTGCAGCTCCCGTTCTCATCTTCATCTTGTCGAATTCGCAAAAAATTTATGACAAATTTTGGGTTATTATTAAACGACGCGATTAACACGGAATACACCATCAACAACGCATGCACGTTCGTTTTTAGTTTTCTGAAAAAGAGGTCGTTAAAGTTTTCGTGGCCCACCTCTTCGCTTACTAAATTGCTAATGTAGTCAATCTTGTTATTCTCATCCGCTTCATCCTGGTCACCCATGTCAAAGGTTTCGTATACAGTGTCTAAATACCATTGAATCGGAACAAACTGACCTGCGCGTAACTGTGACTCTAATAAATTTAAGTATCGTATGTCTCCCTCTTGCAATTTATGGAAAAAACAATTGTACACGAGGGTAACCATTGAATCCATAAATTTCTTATTAATATTTCCTGGTGCATCTCCAACTTCACGGTCTAGTGTGACCGTATTGGTAGACTTCTCAGACTCCAGATCGCCGATCTCTTCCTCCTCCGGCTGGCCCAAATTAATGATAGGTACACATGTATCAGGATCGGAACAGTTGTTTTTACCCGCGTAAATTATAACCTGCGGCATACTTGTGGTAATATCAGTGTACGGCGGAGGAGACGTGGCGTCAATTCTACCGTCAGGGAGTTTATCGTTAAAAGTCGCTTTGTTATATTTATTCGTGAAGCTCGTGATAGCTAACTTCAAACTATCAGTTATTTGCGTTTTCAATGTTCCAAGATCAATGTTTTCATCAAACGTGATTCCCTTGAACAACAATGATCGCAACTTCAGGATTTTCCCGCTAATAATAAACTTAATATACTGCCGTCGGACCGCGTTCAATCGGTCCATTGCCTCATCAATACTTGTTACCGTCGAAGTGTCGCCTGCACCTGCATCTGCGGGTGCCTCCATTGTCGTGCGCGCACATTTTTTTTGGTCTTCTACGAAGTTTTCGCGAACGTCATGGCCGTCACGTCGGCGATCTCATCGGCGGGCAAGTAGCTCGGCCCGAGCACCGGGATGGACCCGTGAAAAAAGTGCCAGTCTGCCGACGCCGCGAGAAACGCCACCGCGTCCGGCAACAGGGGCGCCTCGTGGCCGGGTTTGGGCGCGAGCTGCAGTACGAGGGGGAAAGACACGGCCCACGTGACGTGGCCCGCGCGAACGCGGGCGCGCGTCTTCGGCAACACGCGCCAGGACAGGGCGTCGAGCGCCGGCTCGTCGACGTCCAAGCCGTACTCGCTATGGAGCCAGCCGCTCGGCGTTTGGCGGAAAAATATGTCGCCGAGGTCCTCGACGAACCGCGCCGACTCAAAGTAGCGCTGCAGCCGCGGCACCAGGCCCGCGCGCACGAGCACCGCGTCTCCGTCGGGCGACGAGCGCAAGCGCCGAAAATGCAGGGTCACATTCAAGCGATCGCCGTCGCGCACGCGTTGAGAGAGCGCGGCTGGACCGCCCTCGAGACGCACGCGACGATCGTCGAGGTTGTACTCGGACACGACGCGCGGTTTTTTGTGGGCGTTGCCCATTTATTTACATAGGAAAAACAAAATCGATGGAAGGGGTAAATGTCCGTCACGGAGGCCACCATCCCCCTTTTGGGCGCGTCGGACACCACAATCAATGTGAGTATTTCAGACGTTGACGCGGGTTCAAGAAAGATGGTTGAAGTAGGCGAATGCCTCAACATCGACGTGCACACCCAAAGACACGTTGCAAGCATCGACATGCTCGCCTTCATGAAAACATGCGCCTCGCCCACTTTACTACACGGAGACGAGGGAACTGTCCGCATGCTAAAAACGGTGCTAGTGTACATTCTTGAACACGTTGACAAAGACGTCAACTATTTCGAGATTGTCGATGCATCTCAAATTTCGTGCAGCGAAACGATTGGCACGAACCTATTGTTCATGTACATTCAACTGCACAACAAAACGTGGTACGAATCCAAATTTGACGCGGTGCTTCAAAGCGACGAGAACGAGCAAGACAATTACGCGAGATGCATCGAGTTATTAAATGACCCCTCCTTTTATACGAAAACGAAATCTTATTTTAAAGCCGCACCCCGTCTTATTCAACAAGTTCTTCCGTCCGTGACCACCTTTCACGAGTTATTCGTCAAAGTGCATCGCCAAGACCCCAGAAATTATTGCATGTACGCGAATGATTGGTTCACCCCGTTTCTCCAAACCACTCTGTTTACAGAAATAAAGGCCCTTTCGCTTTGGAAAATACCTGCGCACACCGTCCGCACGTGGCTTCAAGCAGGTGGCCAAAAGCGGAATGGGCCAACTATCACACGCGAATCGATCGTGTACGCTGGACGAAAACATAAAGTGTACGTGGGCAAACGCGGTGGTCGTTATGTTCAATCGCACGGGACCTTCATCTCGCTTAAACGATGCGAACGGCGTTGAACACACCAAACCAACCCTCCTTCGTTGACGCAAATGGTCGCGCCGATACGCCTGCGCGTGACAAGTGGCGAAGGAGCCGTCGTGGAGTACGCGTCCATCTCCGACGCGGCGCACAGCGTGTCCGACAGCGCCATGCCTTTCAAAACGCGAATGAACCGCATTCGCGCGGCGCTGACGTCCGACGACCACGCGTTTGACGGACGCACGTGGGAACGCGTGGAGGTGGAACGTCCCGTCGTGGCCGAACCTCCCCCACCGCGTAAGGAGGGGGTGTACACGTTTGCTCCCGACGTCGCGGCCCCCTTCGGAGGGCATTCGATGCGATGGGTGGAAGACTCGGGGGCACAGGGGGCCAAGTGCTTTCGCGCGTACGACGTCCTCGAAGTCATCGGCGGGCTGTCCAACGGCAGCAACTCGCTCCGCGCGCTGCAGATCACCCACCCCGCCTTCTTCCGCACGCACACGGACACGCATCGGTTTTACGGGCAGGGCAACAAGGCCGCGTTGGTGCTTTCCGTGCGGGCGACGTTCGAGTTCATCGGCATGCTGACGAGCGAAACCACCGAACTGTTCCGGCGCACCGCGTTGAACGACTTCGCGCGCGCGGTCCAGCCCGGGGGCGAGGCGTTCGCCGTTGTGGCCGACGCACCCGTCGCGCCGATCCGGCGCACCAAGGTGGGCGTGGTGCGCACGGCGGTGGAACCGCCGCACGAGACCGTATCCTTCGCCACGCTCAACGCCGCGGCCAACAGCGTAGACACCGAACACAGCGGGAGCTACAAGTGCAAGTGCGTGAAAGACGCCATCGCAGCGCGAACGCCGTACGCCGGGTACACGTGGCGCGAAGTGCCCGGACTGGTGCCGGCGGACCGCCGGGCGGTGGCCGGAGGCATCGTGCACCATGCCGTCGTCGTGGAGGCAGAGGCTCCAGTGGGAAATGAAAACGAAGAGGAAGATGCGGATGGAGGCATCGTGGAGACGGGGGAAGAGGAAGATGCGGACGTGGAGGAAACAGAAGAAAGCGTGGTGGAGGAGGAAGAGGACGTGGAGGAAAACGGGAATGAGGAAGCGGTACACGCGGAGGTCGAGGAAGAGGAGGACGTGGAGGAAAACGTGAATGAGGAAAACGTGAATGAGGAAGAGATACACGTACACGTCGCGGAAAACACGAGCATTCAATTCACTCCATTCAACGCGACATTCGACGGCAAAAACATTCGAATGACGCAAGAAACTCCCAAACGTATTAGCGTGTTTGACCTTATATGCGCCATTACACATGTGAAAAATGAACGCGAGGTCTTTCGTGCAATGTGTCAGGCATACCCCGAAGTTGTAGGTAATGTCTACAAATACCGATTTCCCGGACGAGGGCAACGAGATACCCCGGTGACCGGCGCCAAGGGCGCGGTCACCATCGTCAACCTGCTTCCCGGCCCCAAGGCGGCCCGTTTCCGTGCAGCCAGCGCGCAGATCCTCGTGCGTTTCCTCGGGGGCGATGAAACGCTCGTCGGCGAGATTCGAGCGAACGCGAACGCCGTGGAAAACGCGGATCCGCTGGCGTGCTTCTTCCACGACGAGGCAGTGGACCCTCCGAATCGGGGACGGCGACAACGGCTCAACGCAAGCATCGAGGACATCATCGACGGACTCAACCTGCGTCCCGAAGACAAAGCGCTCGTCCTTGACCTCATACAACGCAGCAAGACCGTGGTGGCGTCGACGTTCATGAACTAAGCACGTCTTGTACTTGTGCCTCACCAACATAAAGCACCCGCTGTTTCCGGACCGCATCGTGATCAAGATCGGCTACACGGCGGACATCAGCAACCGACTCACGGGGTTGCTGCAAGAGTACAAGTGCGATTTCATGCACCTCTGCGGCATCGTGTCCATCCCGAACGAACAGTTCGAAAAGGACTTTCATCGCCTGTTGGAGTCACGCTTTCCGCGCGCGATATGCGACAGCATTCGCATCAAAAATGTGGACAAGGACGAGCTGTACCTGGGCGACACCGAAGTCGTCAACGAGTTTTTCGGCCTCGTGAACTCCGCCGCCACTGGCACCGCTCCGCCGTTGCTCCTCTCCGACCGCGAGTCTTTGGCGACGTCCCTCGAGCTGTCTCGGGAAGAGACTGCCCGCAAGCAAATGGAACTCGACATGGAACGCGAGCACACAAAACGCATGGAAATCCAGCTCGAAATGCTAAAGTTGCGGCTACAGCACCACCCCCATCCGTGATCCGTCACTTGTTCTTCGGCTTGGCCACGGCCGGCGCCTTCTCGTGCTGCCGGCACGTGAGGCGGATGTTGTACTCGCGCAGGCTGTCGCGGACGTCCTCCAGCACCTCGTCGCCGCCCTTGCACGCCTCCTTCTCGCCCTGCACCATCGCCGTCAGGTCGGGCGTGCCCACCAGCGCCACGTCGGCGACGGCGTCCTGCAGCCCGCCGACCGCGCCCAGCGCGGCGCTCAGGCCGCGCAGCTGCCGCAGGATCTGCGTGTCCTTGGACGCGCCCGCGCCCGCGCCGTCGCCCTCGCCGAGGACGGCGCCGTTCACGCCGCACAGGCGCCACGTCCCGTCCTTCGCGACCTCGATGCGCGGCATGCCCGGCGGCGGCCGGCGCGCCTCGGCCTCCTTCGCCTTGGCCTCCTCGCGCACGCGCGCGCAGCAGCCCGGCAGCGTGGCCTCCAGGTACGGCTGGAACAGGAGGTACTGCGTCTCCGTCAGGCGCCGCGCCTCGGTCCACGCGCCGACGTCGGCGCCGGCCGGCGGCAAGAAGCCGGGCAGCCTCTCGAGCGCGAGCGCGAGCAGCTGCGAGATCGGGACCTTGATCTGGTTCGAGATGTAGAAGTCGTAGTCGATGGGCAGCTTGTGCGCGGCGACGTAGGCGGGCGCCTCGATGCGGTCGCCCTGCAGCGCGGCCTTGTCCGCGGTCTTGATGTACACGTACGGGATGCGCTCGTTGGACGCCGGCTTGTTGCCCGCGTCGCGCTCGCCCATGCGCTCCGCCAGCACCTTGTGCGCGATGCGCGTGGGGTCCTTGTACTCGGCGCGCAGCGTCTTGGAGACGACGAGCTCCTTCATGTCGACGGCGCCCGCCTTGAGCCGGTCCAGGTGGCCGCGCAGGCGCGCGACGGCCTGGCCCACGTCGCGGTGGTTCAGGATGGCGTCCAGCACGTCCTTGAACACCGCCTTGACGATGGGCGCGTTGTCGCGGCGCTTGAGCGCGATGCCCATGTACTTCATCTTGGGCTTGGCGTCGGGGTCGTCCTCGTACAGCATGCCGACGTACCGCTTCTTGGTCATGATCAGCCATGGGAACAAAACCTTTTCATAGGCTAATTTCTGCGGCGCCTTGAGGATGGCCTGCACGCGCCGCTCCACCTCCTTGCCCAGGCGGATGGCCTCGACGAGCGCGTCGCGCCCGCGCAACGCGCCCATCGGGAAGCGGATGAAGATGGAGTCGGTGTCGCCGTACACCACCTCGCCCCCGAACTCGGCCTCCACGAACGCCTTGGCCTTGAGGATCTGCGCGCGCCCCACGGCCGTGGTGCACGCGGCGATGGCCTTGCAGTGGATGGCGCTGGTGCGCGCGCCCGTCTGGCCGTACAGCGAGTTGGCCGTCACCTTGAGCGACAGCTGGCGGCCGTCGAGCACCGCCTTCTCGAACGCGTCGTACGCGTCGGCGCGCGCGACGACGTCGGCGGTGGCGACCGCGACGCGCTCGCGCGTGTCGACGTTGAGCAGCGTCTCCATACCGGCGTCCGCGCAGGCCACGGGCAGGCCGACGACGCGCCGGCCGTCGGCGAAGGTGAGCGCGACGTACTCGATGTGCTTGCGCGTGGTGCTGCGCGCGTCCAGCAGCGACGTGAGGATGATCGGCAGCACGCCCGGCTGCGACGCGCAGTACTTGTACTTGACGCCCTCGACCTCGATGACGTTGTACGTCGCGCCCGGCACGGCGCCGAAGCGCGCCTCGTCGCGCACCAGCGTGGAGGGGCACAGGTTCTCGCTGCGGATGGAGTTGGGGTAGAGCGAGTTGTAGTCGAGCACCACGATGGGCTCGTCCAGGTACATGGCCGGCTTGGGCACGAGCACGATGGCGCCCTCGTACTTGTCCGTCGCGCCGTAGGCGACGGCCTCGGCCTTGGCCTCCTCCGACTCGTCGGCGTCGTCGCCGGGCAGCACGACCGTCATGCCCGCCAGCCGGCACGCGGCGCACCGCCGGTCGCGCCGCTTCTCGCGCTCCTCCCACGACGCCGGGTAGTCGTACGCGGGGCGCGCCGTGCACCCGCCGTTCTCGCACGGGCGCACCGTCGGCACCAGCACGCCGAGCGCCGCGGCGGTCTTGACGACGAGCGAGTAGATCTTGACGCCCTGGCCGCGCATGAAGATGTAGGCCATGGGGACGTGGCACACGTTCCCCATCTGCGACTGGTTCTCGATCACCTTGAACTTGATGATGAGCTTGTTGACGAGCGCGCAGTCCTGCACGCAGTAGAGCGCGATGGTGCGCAGGTCCTCCGCGCGCCCGCCCTTGAACATGCGGAAGATGTCCTGCGGCGAGACGTCGTGCTTGGCCTCGCCCAGGAACTCCTTCGCGACCTCGTCGAGCTTGTACGAGTCCAGCTGCTTCTCGCGCTGGATGAACTTGAGGAGGTCCACCGACATGCGCCCTGGGATGGCCAGGAAGCGGTTGTAGTTGTCCCCCATGGCCGACGACGAGCTCCACACGCGCTTGAACTCCGCCGGCGCGGAGGAGGGCAGGCGGCTCAGCGACTTAAGCGCGTCGCGCGCCCCCACCTCGCCCGCGCGGTCCCACAAATATTCCCAATCAAAGCCGAAGATATTGTACCCCGTGAGCACGGCGGGGTCGACCTCGGACACGTGCTGCGCCCACGCCTCGATGACCTCCCTCTCGGTGCGGCACGCGACCGCCTGCACGTCGCGCGCGTCCTCGGGCATCGGCCCCAGGCCGTCGGGCCCGGTGAGGGCCGCGGTGTGGCGGCTCTCGAAGCCCGGGACGCCGAAGCGGTGCACGGTGGTGGAGATGGTGATGATGGCGTCGCCCTCGAGCGGCGGCAGCGCGCACGTCAGCAGGCCCGTGAGCAGGTAGAGCGCGCGCTCCTTGTCGGGGTCGGTCGCGGCCGCCGCCGCGGCGGCCGCGCCCTCCTCGTCGCTGCCGCTGTCGTCGGCCGCGGCGGCCGCGGGGCGCGTCACGGAGGAAGCGGAGGCGCGCACGAGGCGCGGGAGGTAGGCGCGCATCGCGTCCTCCAGTTGGCGTCGCGCGTCCGCCGCCTCGTCGTCGTCCGCGGGCACGCGCTGCTGCGGCAAGCGCAGGTGCGCGCGCAGCTGGGCGAGGTCGTCGCGCGTGAGCATGTCCCGGTGCCCCGTGACCGCCCGGTTGCCGTCCTCGCCCGCCCGGGGCTGCGGCGGGAACATCGCGCGCAGCACCGCGGGCGCGCCGGCCATCGCGACGAGGCTCTGGTTCCCGGCCTGGCCGCGCATGACCTGCAGCAGGCGTCCCGCCAGGCCGGAACGCTTCGCGAGCGCCTCCACCTCGGCGTCGGCCAGGCGCACCTTGGGCACCACGTCGCGCTTGCGGAAGGCGGCCACCACGAGGGCGACGACCGCGGCCTCGTGCGTCGCGTCGCGGCGCGCCATGTAGAGGTCGCCCGCCAGCTTGCGGTACGTCTTGATGGCCTGCGGGAAGTCGCCGTGCGCGCTGGTGCACTCGATGTCGAAGGACGCGATGCGCATCGGCGCCATGCGCATGATGGCGTGCTCGGGCACCACGTCGTTGACGTGGGCCGTGTAGCTGCGCGCGCACGCCGTGCCCCCCTCCGGCGCGGCCTTGAACTTGCCGGCCGCCACGCGCACCCACCCGCACGCGCGCAGGTCGCGCGCGTGGATGAGGCGCAGCATCGGCTCCACCGTGGCCTCGTACGTGCGCACCTGGCCGCGGTCGTCCGCGGCGAGCCAGGCCTCGACGGCCCGCGCGTGGTCGTCCGGCAGCTGCCCGGGCTTGCGCCGCGGCTTGTCGAACAGCCGGCGCGCGCGGTTGAAGACCGCGAGGTTGTCGCACGTGAAGCGCACGAAGGCGTGCGTGTCGCCGTTCTCGAAGCCCCACATGTCGCGCTTCTGCTCGATCGCCCAGTCGACGCGCGGCCCGCCCGCGCGCCGGCTCGACGCGTCGGCGGCCGCCTTCGCGGCGAACGTCTGGAGCTTCGTATTGCTCCACCCGTCGGGCGCGCGCACGTAGAAGTAGGGCTTGAAGCCGGTGATGCGCAGGGCCACCGACGCGCCCGCGGCGTCGTTGCCGAAGGCGTACACGACGAAGGCCGACGCCGACCACGCGTTGTAGGCCTCCATGGCCTCCTCGTTCGCCGAGCGCCCCGGGTACGTCATGCGCGGCGCGTGCCAGTCGATGGTGTTGAACACCAGGTCGCCCTCGCCGCCGCCGCCGCCGCCGCCAGCCGCCATGGCGATGGCGACGACGAATGGCTGCACCAATGCGGCGGCCCTCGGCTTTATCCCAATTTTATTTATTTTATTTTTTACTTAAACCAAAAAGCGTGTCTCGCGGGTACGTCACCACCGTAAGGCCCTTGGACAGGAGGACGTGCATGTCGCCCCCCGCGTCAAAGGACACGCCGCACACATGATCGTATGGTCGGAACACCACGCACACCTCTCGGAAGGCACGCGCATCCGAAACGACGCACACATGCTTGATCTTGAACGACCACCACGCGGCGACACGCCGATCGGGGGACACGACCGATTTGAACGAGTGGCCGCGAAACGACTCTAGCAGCTCGACGTCGCGAATCTCACGTTCGACGGCGTGATTCCCCGTCGCCGGGTCCACGCGCACGAATTCCACTTGCTTCGGTCGAAGGACGACGGCCGTGATCCCGCCGCCGCGCTCCGACCACGCGCCCATGACGGTCGCGTTCGTCAGATCGTAGCCGCACTTCAACGTGCCGTCGTCGGACGCGATCATCAGTCCCTTGTCCACGTCCACGTAAAACAAGTGACGCGTGTCGTCGGTGAGGACGTAGTGCGAGGCCCCCTCCATCTTCAAGTTTACGTCAAACACGCGCGCCCGCACAGGGTCGCGAACGTCGACGAAATAATGTTTGTGGGGCGGCCTGTCGCTTTTCCGCAAGACGCAGCCAGCGACGTCAAAGCACGCCACGTACATTCCGGAGTCGTTCAATGCGGCCACGAGGAGGCGCTGAGTCGCCACGTCGCGCCACTCCGTCCCCATGCAAATGCAGTAGACCGACCCGTCGGGCGAGAGCTCAACGTCACAATGCCTCTTCTGCTGGACATCCGTCGGGATGCATATCGCGCGTCCCGTGCGAACGTCGAACATGTCGGTAGCGCACCACCGAGGCCTCGAGGTCAAAAGAAGCGTGCTCCCACGCAAGCAGTGCTTCATGTACGTCCGGTCCACGCCCGGGAGGGTGTAGACGCGCACGCGCAAGCAAACGGCGCGCGACCACGTGCGACACACGCGCACGAACGCACACACGCCGGCGGGCGTGGACCGAACGAGGGCGACGTCGTAGATGTGCTGCAGCAGGTCGGCCGGCAGGGCCGCCCATCCTCGCGGCGGCAGCTTCCGAAAGGCCATCCGCTCCGCCATCACGAGCGCGTCGCGCTTGGCCGCGGCCTCGTCGGCGTCGATGCGGGCCGCCTCGAGCCGCGCCGCGAGCTCGGCCCATTCTGCCGCGGGGTCCATGGGAACTGATTTTTTTTTGTTTTCCCGCTTAAATTTTAAAGCGGCGTGTCCCCCCACCGCCATGACGTCCGTCCCCTACCCCCGCATGCCGACCCCCGCGGGCACCGTGTACCGCATCCAACGGCGCCACGCCATCCACTACGCGCCGACCGACGAGGGCTTCGCCACCGACGTCATGGGCCAGATGCTCGCGCTGCCGACGACGCACATATGGAGCCTGACCCTCGCCGACGGCGACGGCGAGCGGCCGCACATCGTCCTGTTCCACGACGCCAAAAACGCGCACGCCATGGTGCACGCGCTGCGCTCCTTCGAGCGCAAGGAGGCGCGCACGCCGACCCACTACAACGACCTGCGCGCCGTGTTCGCAACGCACTTCATGCCGTCGTACACGTCCAGCGAGGGCGAGAACGACGAGCTGCACGTCACCGACGTCGAGTTCGAAGAGGCCGCGTCGTGGGCGTCCATGCGCCGCATCGGCGTGCTCGCCATCGCCACCATCGAGTTGAACGGCGAAGGCAACTTCCAGGTGCCCGTCACCGTGATGACGCCGAACGAGGACCAGGAGGTCGACGACCGGCGCGCCTTCGCCGAGGACTTCGAGTGGCAGGTGCGCGACCTGTTCAAGTGAAAAAAAAACACTCCACACTCCACACTCCCCCTCCCCCATGTATTCGGGCGCGACGATCCTCTTCGCGACGCAACTGCACAAAAACGCGCTGCGCCGCCTGTTGAGCATCGACACCGACGACTGGGACGAGGATGAGCTCGTGTCCGTGGCCCACGCGTGGCAAAACTACGCGGAGGGGCCCGTGGTCCGCAGCCTGATCGCGCGAGGATGCCCGACGGTGCGCGCGTTTCGGTTGCCGTGCTGCAACAAGGACGGCAGCGTGTTCCTCGGCATTTACATGGGCGACCTGTCCGTCGCCTATCGAGACAGCGTCGACACGTTCGCCACCTTCCGCGAGTACGAGGCGAACATCCAGGCCATGATGGACGCGGCCAAGCGGCGCGCCCGGCTGATCCCGTTCGCCGAACAAGAAATCCGTCGGATCGTCCCCGACGCGGACCCCAAGATCTACACGTTCGCCAACGACTGCAGCTCGTGCACGTGAAGCGCGTGCGCCACGCGGAACTTTAGCGTTTCCAGCTCGATCTCCGCCATTCGTACCGCGGTAGTGGCTTCCACCTTCCTCGCATCGGCTTCGGCCTCCACCTGCTTCGTTTTTTCCCTCTCCAAAAGAAGCTCCAACGGAGTCTCCGTGGATCGCGTGTCGGCTTCCACGATAAGCTGTTGCACGAGCTCGACAAACCCGACGTACTCCGCCTGCGTTCGAAACACCAGCAGCTCGGTGTCCTTCGACGATTTGTTCTCGTACACCCCCTCGTACAGCTGCGTCCGATTTGCAAGAATGTCCTTTAGCCGCTGCTCCACAAAGCTATAGGACCGCGTCGGAAAGCTGTCGACCAGCTTGCTGTCCAGAAACGTGTGCGTGTGGGCCTCTTGCCGCCCCGTCTGCTCTCCCTGGCAACCGAACTTGACGATGATCATCGCCGTCATTTGGTCGAACGTGAGCACGTCCTGCGGGCGTCCGTGCGGATACACGCTCCGAAAGCGTCCGATGACCTCGCGCGCGTACACCTGCGCCGCGCGAAGGTCGATGAACCCCGTGACGGACAACAGACGGAACCGTCTGTCTCGCACTTGCACGGGCGGAACGTCGGCCACGACGGTCACCCGGTTGTTGACGGCAATCGACGTCGCGTTGGACTCCGCGGTGGTGACCTGACCCGATGTGTATCGCAGGACCAGACGCGTCACCGCCACCGCGAACGTGGGGCTGATCCAGGAGGCGAGGTGGATGGCGACCTGGGGGTGCACCCAGGTGCCTGCGTGGCTGCCACCGTTGCTGGATATCACCAGGTTTTCCAGAACTCTAATTAGAGTTCTGGACAGCGCGGTCAAGAATCGCTTCGTGTCTTCATTTTTAATGTAGTTGTGCCACCGTTTCCCTCCCGCTTGGCACATCTTGGTGGCATTCACGTACCCGTCGCTCGCACGCATCTCCGCGATGATCTGCCCGCCGTGTTCTGCCACCAGCGAATCCACCAGGTTGTTCTCAACATGCGTTGGTGCCACGTTGGTTTCCTGAGCAGTCTCCTCCTCCGCTTGCACGTTCTCCGCGGCAGTCTCCTCCACCGCTTGCACGTTCTCCGCGGCAGTCTCCTCCACCGCTTGCACGTTCTCCTCGGCAGTCTCCTCCTCCGCTTGCACGTTCTCCTCGGCAGTCTCCTCCTCCACCGCTTGCACGTTCTCCTCGGCAGTCTCCTCCTCCGCTTGCACGTTCTCAGGCTCCTCGGCAGTCTCCTCCTCCGCTTGCATCGCGCTCGAGCCCCCCGCAGCCGCCTCTGGCACCGCCACGGGCGCCACGATCCCGCCGCACAGCGTCACCAAGCGTCGCCGCCCCGAGTCCACGGTCAGGTTGCGCCAGGTGAACCCCGCGAACGCCTCGCCCGTGCGAATCGCCTTACACACGCGGATGCGCGTGTGCACGGGCGAGTAGCCCGACACGCTCATGACGCTTAGCGCGGCGGCATTGGCATTCGCGAACGTGGTGGACTCGTTCGGTGGATTCACGCTCGTCCGAACCACTTGAATCTTCGACCGAAACGTCGGCGCCGGGGGCGGCTGCGCGACCATCTCGCCGTGAATGTCCGTCGTGAACCGCGCCAGCGTCGTCTCGCGAAACAGCTTGACCACCGGCCCGTGCAGCAGGCCGATGAACTGCAGCGTGGAGGGGATGTCGAGCACCAGCGCCGGCTGGTTGCCCTGGCCGTAAAACCGGTGCGTGTCGGTGTGCGCGTGAAAGAACACGGGCTGCGCGATGACGAGGGCACGCATCGAAATGCTGGTGCTGCGCAGCCCTGCGACCACTTCCATGACGTCGTTGGCCCGGAAGCGCGTCGGGTTCGCCACCCAGCGAATCGACTTTCCGCGGAAGGTGGGGTGAACGCTCTCGTCCTCCGGAAACATGTACATTCCCTCACCCGGAGGCGGTGGATCCGCGGTCACCTCCGGTGCGACTGGCGCAGGCGCAGCGGACGCGTCCACGACCTTCGTCCACGTCCGGCCGTCCACGACGACGTTCGAGTCCAGCGCGATGCGGATGTGGTTGAGCCGCGTCTTGAACTTCATGTTCGCGTCGGAAATCGTTTGCGCGGCCTCCGCGATCGACGGGAAGTCCACTAACGTGCCATCTTCGACAGACCTCGCCCGAACGCGAATCGCAGGCATGGCGGCCGCTTTCCCCTCCTGTCACGTCCACGCCTTAAGCCCCAACCAAACACACTGAGGGTTGTGCCAATATTTTTCATTGAACGCGTTTTTCATGATCCTCGATCCTTTGTAGTGCTTCAAAAAAATATTACAGCCAAATCATCACGCGCTGATGTTCGCCCACGCATGCGCGTCGCGGGCGACGCCGTGCGCGCGACACAGGTCCGCCATGTGGTAACACGGCCCGTCGCACCACGGCATGTCGCACCGGTACGCGCCCGAGCTCATCTCGGGGTCGGCGTCGCAGTCGGGGGCCTCGCACTCGCCCATTCGGGCCGCGTGGAACAGCACCGCTTCGTGCGGAGCGGACCGATCGCACTCCGGAAACACGAGCGCGTGCGGGGTGCACACGTTGGACAATATGCCAAAGGCGCCCTTCCGGTAGCCACCGCCGACGACGACCATGGCCCCGAACGTGCATCCGTCGACTTGGCACCGGTTTCCCACGTCAATGCGCTCGATGGCCATGTCGTCGAGTCGCAACCGCAACGCGGCTTCGGCCCACGTCGAATAGGTCCTCGCGCCGGTCGAGCGGACCTCCCACCGGACGACGACGCCGCCGTTGCCTGCCGGCGCCAAGAAGAGGATGTCCGAGCGGTCCGGACGGCCTCGATAAAACATGTACACCGTGAGGGATTCGCGCGGAGTCAAGCGCGCGAAGGCGTCGCGAAGGACATCCTGCGGCAACCGATCCTCGCGGTAGGGGACGACGGGGACACCCATGGGGAATGGGGTGGTTTTGTGTGGCCCTCCATTTTTTCATTCAGGTTTCATTCCCCCCCCCCGCCCCGATGAAGTGGAAAAAAGCCGACGACGCGGCGCTGCTGGCGGCCGCGTCGCCCGAGGCGCACGCCGAAGCGCGGGGCATCCCGGCGGGCGCGTGCCGCATCCGCATGCGCACCCTGCAGTCGCGCATGGCCCAGGCTGTTCTCGCCCCCGCCGAGCCCGAGCCACCACCAGCGCCAGCACCAGCGCCAGCGCCAGCACCAGCGCCAGCGCCAGCGCCAGCGCCCGTCGCCGCCAACCGCGGCAAGCCGTGGTCCGACGACGACGAAGCGGCCATGCTGGGGGCGGTGCGCGCGGGGCGCGGGCGCGACGCCGTGGCCGCCGAGATCGGGCGCACGGCCCACGCGGTTTTTTGCCGCCAGCAGGTGTGCGCCGCGCGCCGGGTCGCCGGCGGCGCCACGCTCGCCGAGGCCGCCGAGGCCGCGGGCCTGTCCGAGGCCGAGGCGCGGGAGGGGGTCGCCCTCCACCAGGCCCGGGCGTGGACGGACGCCGACGACGCCGCGCTGCTCGCGCAGGCCGCGGCGGGGACGAAGCCCGCGGCCGCGGCGGAAGCCCTCGGGCGCACGCCCGGCGCCGTGCGCAGCCGCCTCCACGCGCTCGCGGCCAAGGCGGTCGCCGGCGGACGCGACGTCGCCGAGGTCGCGTTGGCGACGGGGGTCAACCTCGAACGGCTGCGGGCCGCGGCCCCTGCCCGGACCGAGGCCCAGGCCGAGGCCCAGGCCCAGGCCCAGGCCCAGGCCCAGGCCGAGGCCGCGCAGCCCACGGACGAGCAGCGCGCCGCGCTCGCGGCGGTGCGCGCGGGGCGCGACGTGCTCATCACCGGCCCCGCCGGCACGGGCAAGTCGTTCGCCGTCGCGCTGGTGCTCGCGCAGGCCGCCGCCGCGGGCAAGCGCGTCGCCGTCACCGCCACCACCGGCGCCGCGGCGGCGCTCGTGGGCGGCACCACGCTGCACTCCTTCCTGGGCATCGGCACCGGCGAGCGCCCGCTGGACCAGCTGCTGTGGCACGCGCGCCACCGCGCGACGCGCGCGCTCGCGCGCATCGAGGCGCTCGACGTGCTAGTGGTGGACGAGGCGTCGATGCTAAGCGCGGCGCTCTTCGACAAGGTGGTCGCCTACGTCCACGCGCTGCGCGTGGGCCGCCCCTTCCAGCTGGTGCTCACCGGCGACTTCTGCCAGCTGCCGCCGGTCCAGGGCGCCTTCGCGTTCACGTCCGAGACGTGGGCCAAGCGCGCGCCCACGGTCGTGCAGCTCACGCGCCTGCTGCGCCAGGACGGCGACGCGCCCTTCCAGGCCATGCTCATGCGCCTGCGCTGGGGCGAGGTCACGGGCGCGGACCTCGACGCGCTGCGCGCGCTGCGCGCCACGACCTTCCCGGAGGGCGTCGAGCCGACGCGCTTGTACCCGCGCAACGACGCGGTCGACCGCGTCAACGCCGAGCGCTTCCAGGAGCTCCTGGACGCCGGCGCGCCCACGCGCGGCTACGACCGGGCCGTCGGCGGCGGCGCGCACCACCGCGAGCGCGCCAAGGCGTGGGCCGACGCCGCGGGCATCCCCGCGCGCGTCGAGCTCGCCGTCGGCGCGCAGGTCATGGTGACGCGCAACCTGCCCGAGCTGGGCCTCGTCAACGGCAGCCGCGGCGTGGTCGTGGCGCTCGCGCCCGACGCCGTCACCGTGCGGTGCGTCCACGCCGGTCACCACGCCACGCTGCGCCCCATCGTCATGGCGTGCGAGTCGGAGCCGGAGCTGCAGGCGCTCGCCATGCCGCTGCGCCTGGCGTACGCCATGAGCATCCACAAGAGCCAGGGCGTCACGCTCGACGCCATGGAGGTGGACCTGGGGCCCAGCGTGTTCGAGTACGGCCAGGGCTACGTCGCGCTCAGCCGCGCGCGCGCGTTAACCAGCGTGCGCGTGCTCGACGTGGACGCGCGCGCCTTCCGCGTGCACCCCGCGGTGGCGACGTTTTACGGGCGCTGACTTTTTATATCATGCTCTATGTAATAAATGTCTTCGACCGTCACGGTCCAACTGGATGCAACTTCATTTGAACAATTAAACGCGATTTTTTACACAGCAATTAAAGTATACGGCTCCCGAAGAGAACCGACTGACTCCAGTGATCTATATTATAATTATTTGGCTGTCGAGTCCCCGCAAATTACATATAAAAAACAGAGTGTAGACAAGGCATTTCCCGTTTCTTCCTTCGTGAAAAAAACTAAAAAGTCTACCAATGAATCCGTCATTACGTGGGTTTTTATTCAAGATGGATCATATTCACTAAAGAACGCAGCCCTGAATATGCAGTGGCCAAATAATAATCTTAGTAAACCTGAGACCTTTTCCTTTACCTTTACCTTTACAGTCGACGAGGTCCAAAGAAAGACCCTTGAAGATGCCCGGCAAAAACAACTTTCCGAGTCACCGGCAAGCCTGAGTCCGCTTGAACCCGAATATTCCATCGGGGGCGCATCCGAGTCCAAAGCGTACGTGGTGTACGCCGGCCACCGCTACCTGGTGCGCACCGAGAAAAACAAACGCTTCATCCAGACCAAGGACGGCAAGCTCGCGCTGTCGACGCTCAAGGGCAAGGCGCGCCCCGTTCAGTAGTCGCTCCCTGCGTCGCCGTCGGACCCGCCGTCCGCGCCGTCCACGCCGCCGTCGAAGCCGGCGTCGTCGATGAACATGTCGGAGCCGCCGTCGAGGTCGTCCTCGTCGTCCTCGTCGCCCGACGCCTCGCTCCCGGTGGCCTCGCTGCCGGAGGCGTCCTCGTCGCCCTCCTCCTCGTCGTCCCCGGCCTCGTCGACCGAGGGCGGCTCCGCCAGCTCCGGCCGCTCGTCGTTGAGGTCCACCTCGTCCTCGTCGGGCACCGCGCTCGCGCGCGTGGGGATGGACGCCGCGAGGTCGGGGTCGGCCGCGCCGCCGACCTCCAGCATCGCGCCGATGACGCGCATGTACTCGCGCCCGATGAGCGACACCTTGAGGATCTGGAAGCGCACGCGCGTGCCGCGAGTGATCTTCGGCAGCTGCCCCTCGTGGTGGTCGTACAGGCTGCCGTTGGGGATAGACGCCGACAGCACCACGTTGCGCTTGGGCGAGTCCTCGTCGTGCACGTACACGATCCACCCCGCCTGCGTCGTCTCCATGTGCGTGCCCCACAGCTTGTCGCCCTCCGCCGGCCGCGCCACCATCGCGTGGCAAATGACGTTGAATCGAAAGTTGCCGTTGAAGAACTGGCGCTGCATGACGCCGTCGCCGCCGCGCGTCACGGTGAGCGAGCCCTCCTTGACGAAGCCGATGCGGCTGCACACGCCCTCGTGCTTGCGCTTCAGGTGCTCCTCGATGCGCCGGTCCAGGTCCGGGCTGATCTCGTGCGGCTGCAGGTACACGAAGGTGCGGAAGAAGGAGCGCACAAAAAGGACGCCGTCCTTGCGGTGCTTGGAGGCCGACGGCGGCGCCATGGCGTGGGGAGTGGGCGCGCCCTTGGCATTAAGTCCTTTTAAATTTTTTATTTTTTTTTATTACCAGAGCAAGCGGACACGGGATGTCCCCATGGAAATGCAAACCAACTTACACCTCAATTAAACGTGTAACACACTCTTGAGTTTCTTCTGAATGGCCACGCTCTCTTCCGCGCGCTGGCTTACAAACCATGCGTGTTTGTAAAGCGGCGTCTTAAACTTGGACCATAACGCGTTCGGGAGCGGACGTGCACGAATGCACTTCCGGCACAATAGCACCCAGTCGCCGACATTGGCCGCGTGGCGCGGGTCGAGATCGCTCCAGAACTCCAACATCCCGATGCACGTCGGACGTAACACGGTCTCGGTACCGAAAACACGGCAGTCGTGGCACCTTCCCACCACCCGAATTGCCTCCTCTGTCGGGTACGGCGGATCGTCTTGCATTTTGAACTCCTTGCGCGCCTTGACGAGCAGCGCCATTTCGTCCTCCGGAAGCGTTTGACCACCCTCCAACCGGTAGTTGAGCCCGTGCGGCATGTACGTGCGCTTGGACACGATCAGCTTTCCCTCCACTTCGTAGCGTTTTTCGTTCCACACACACTCGCGATACTTCGTGTAGCACTCGAGCGGATTGCGGCGAATGAACCGATGGATGGCGTTGATCGCGCCGTATTCAGCGTCAAGGCAGTGTTCTAGCCAACGCGTCTTCGGGGACTTGGAAGTCGACCCGATGTACATGCATCCGAAAGCCTCGTGCTTCACCGTATACACGAACTCTGCTTCCGATGATGGACGCAAAAGCTTGTGCGACGCCCATGAACCGTAGTTCTCGGTGGTAATGGGAACAGCGCGCCCGCGCGCCTCATCGTTGACGTCGCTGGACCATGATGGATCGGCTGGCACCATGTACCAGAACTCGTCGTCGGGGTTCGAAAAGCAGCCTCCGCTGATACCGCTGTCACCATCCCCGTCCTCTTCGTCGTACTCGTCGCCCTCATCGTCCTCGTTCTCCTCGCCGCCCTCCTCGTTCTCATCACCGCCGCCCTCGTCCTCCTCGTCGTCCTCGTTCTCCTCGGCGTCCTCCTCGTCGTCCTCGTTCTCACCGCCCTCCTTGTCGTCCTCCTCGCCGCCCTCATTGTCGTCGTCGTCTTCGTCCTCCACCTTGCGGGTGTTGATCACGGCACCAAACTCGAGCCGCTCCGCAAGCAGGATGACGCGGTACGCCAGCTCAAACGAGCCGAACAGGGGCACGACGACGCCGAACAGCAGGTCGCCTACCGTGACGTCCTTCAACTGACCGTGGGCGTTGAAGTCCGCCACGAGTTTGTCCACGAACGCGCGCGTGATTTCCTCGTTAGCCTTGAATTTGGCGCTCGTGCCACGCGCCGTCCGTACCACGAAATGCTGCATCATGGAAGCCATGGAAGCCATGAAGGAATGAAAAAATGACAACGCAAGTGTTCCAGAAAGGAAGTCATATAAAAAATAATTTATTTTATTACATCGGCGTGCCGTACACGTGGAACTGCAACGCGCGCCGCGCGGCGTTCAGTTCTCGGAGAACCGCGCGCTCCTCTTGCGTGCACTGCGCCCACGTAAACATACGTTTGTCAAGCCCGAGCGCGTAGTATCGCCGCGTCACGTTCAACACCCGCTGGAGGGGGTCGACTTCGAAGATGGGGCGCATGCGTTTGGACGTGGACTCCGGCTCCATCGCGCTAAACAAGAGGTCACATGCACTCCATTTTTTTACGGACGACGTACGTCGGACGTCACAACAAAGGGGACGTCGTTCGGGAATCGAACGAGAAAAATTGAGCCGACATAAGAGACTAAATATACATCTTTTTCCCCTTGACAAGAATGTACTCGCCGCCGCGAGCCCCGGTACGCACGACGTATTTCTTTTGATTGTACGTGTGAACGCGTTTCTTCCCACCATCCTGCATAATAGGCTCTTCCCCTGGATGTGTTTGAAGAAGATGGTTTACATATTCTAGACAATTCAAGGATGAACACGCAATTTCGAGTCCGCAGTTCCCGCATATTACGTTCTCACTAGGTTTGTATTCATTATATCCCTTCTTGTACCCTGGAAACAAAGACGCCGGCTCCGGCTTGGAGAACCACCCCATCTTTACTCTACCCCGACCTTTTTTTACACCACGTTGAGCGCCGCCAGGAACTTGTTGACGACCTTGGCGTTGAGGATGCCCTCCTGGATCATGTCGTCGATCTGCGACGTCGTGTACTTGTTGTCCTGCAGGTTCTTGAACAGCTCGCGCTCCTTGGGCGAGAGCGCGTTGAGCGCGGCGGACACGAGCGTGCCCTTGAAGCCCTCGTTCGCGGCACGGCGCGACCACAGGAGCGCGCCGAGCGACGTCAGCCCCACGACCGCCAGGATGGCCACGAGCGCCAGCCACGGCCACCACTTTCGGGGGACCAGCATTCCCTTTACTCCTGCGCCCGCGTTTTTTTTAGCCGCCACGGGCAGATGGCCAGGTCCAGGTGCGCCCACGGGGGGCCCACGCTCCGCGGGGCGACGATCGCGTACCTCGTGGCGCTCGCCCTCGTCGCCGCGCTGGCGTTCCTCGTGTACCGCCTGCTCGACCGCCCCGACCTGCTGCTCACGTACGCTGTGCACGCCGCCGCCGCGCTCGTGGTGCTGACCGTGCTGTCGGTGGCCGGCTTCGCGCTCTTCAAGTATGAGGCGAGCGCGGCGGTGCAGCAGGGCCACGGCGCGCGCGTGGCCACGCCCGTCATCCGGGGCGTCGTCGATCCGGGGACGCCGCCCGTGTTCGACACGCAGAACAAGACCGTCCCCAACTACCTGGCCGTGCAGCGCTCGTTCAACCGCCTCGGCGGCGCCGAGCTCTCCTACGCCTTCTGGGTGTACAAGGCGAACAACATCGCCACCGTCGAGGACGCCACGACGTCCACGCTCGACGACGGCCTGGCGGCGAGCGACGTCGTGCTGCTGCTCAAGGGCGACCCCGCGACGGCGACGACGCGCGGCCTCACCGGCGCCCCCTCCACCGACGTCGTCGTCAAGGCGCCGCTCATCAAGTTCGACCGCAGCACCGACCGCCTGACGGTCGAGTTCAACACCAGCGACCCGGACCACGCGCGCGGCGTGGTGGAGGGCACCGTCGCGCCGACGCCCGCGTCCGCGGCGCTGCCCACGACCGAGGCGTTCGCGTCCAAGGTGTCCATCTTCGGGCTCAACGACCCCAAGTTCAACGCGCGCTGGTTCCACGTCGCCGTCGCGCTCAAGGACAACGACCCCACCTCGCGCACGGACCGCACCATCCAGGTGCGCTTCTTCGTCAACGGCGAGCTCGTGTTCGACAAGAACGCGGTGGGCAGCCTGGCGGGCGAGGGCGCGACGCTGCGCCAGAACAACGGCTTCCTGTACCTCCTCCCCACGGTCTCGTTCCTCCAGAAGAACGCGGACGGCACCACCACGCCGACCACCACCGTCGGCGTGAACGCGAGCGTGGACAACGCGCCCACCGGCAACCTGCTGCCGTCCACGGGCACCGCCGCGGGCGCGAACCTCGTCGGCGTGCGCCTGGCCGACGTGTGGCACTTCAACTACGCGATCGAGGACGCCGAGGTGCAGCGGCTGTACGCCAAGGGCGTCACGCAGCAGACGGCGGTGGTGCCCAAGACCGACTCCGTCGCCGACGACAAGGCGTACCTGATGTCGGACGCGGACGCGTGGCGGCGGGTGCAGGAGACTTAAAGGGGTGCGCGCTCACGCACGCACGCACCATGTGGCTTTACCTCCTCGTCGCCCTCGTCGGGGCCCTCGTCGGGGCGGCCGCCGCGAAGGCCGCCCCGAAACGTCGGCCCACCCCCGTCGAGGCGCTCAAAAACGGGCTCCTCGCCTTCGCGCTGGCCACGCTGATGCCCGACAAGATCGAGAAAGGGCCCATCATGGTTTCCGGCACCCGTGACTCCCTCCTCCTCCCGCCGTTCAGCGGGTCGAGCGAGACCAACGCGATGATGTCGTACATCCGCGACCCCGCCGAATTTCGATCGGACCCGATGTACTCGGCGTACATGGCGCGCAAGTATGCGGCTGTCGACGCCTTCCTCCGACGCGAGTTCGACACCGAGGAGCGGGCGGTCGACTTCCTGACGGCCTTCACCCGCCGTTCGCGTGAGCCACGCTGACCGCCTCGTCGTAGCGCTGCGCGGCGCCGGCGGACCCGGGGTTGGTCGCGAACACGATGGACGGCGGCGGCGGCGCGTTCGGCGGCGGCGCGTTGAACTGGCGGAGCACGTACGTCATGTTGCTCTGGTCGGCCGGGATGGGGTTCGCCGCGCCGCACCGCAGCGTGGGGCCGAAGCCGAGGTCGCCGTAGTCGGCCATGCCCACGCCCGCGCCGTAGTAGCGCCCCTTCGGGCACTGCTGCTCCCCCTGCATGACCACGCGCGTCTTTTCGGTGTACTGCTTGCTCCCGCCCGCGAAATTGGTCACGGTGCGCGTGACGCCGTTCGCGTCCTGACAAATCGCCGCCAGCGAGATGCCCGCCGTGTCGTTGGCCGGGTCGCGCGGCACCATCCGGACGCCCACCATGACCTCCTGGTCGCCGCACTCGGCCATGCCCGTGAAGTACGTGCGCGGGATCGACGGCGGCGGTGGCGTCGCAGGCGAGCCGCTACTGGATGAATTGCCCATTACCCGTAGTCTTCAATTTATTTGCCCCCCCCCCCCACCTTTCCCCACTTCTGCTCGCTCTCCCATGGCCGATTCCTTCGCGCACTTCTTCGCCGTCGCGGCAGACCACGCCGCGCGCGTTCGCGAAGTCATGAAGCAGACGAACCAGCGCATGGCCGCCCTTTCGGCGCAACAGCTCTTCGAGGCCGGCTGGTACGTTCGTGATCCCTCCCTTCTCCCTCTGCACGGCACCGAGTCCCCCCCCCCCCCCCCCCCCCCCCCGACCCCCCAACGAGGGGGCGCGCG
>Ga0316223_1000549_pt1 | contig 44415 bp, 50 predicted proteins | sample TBH18009metaG_FD_206007 | JGI IMG/M metagenome (GOLD analysis project Ga0316223, IMG submission 206007) | Freshwater microbial communities from Trout Bog Lake, Wisconsin, USA - TBH18009 | ecosystem: Environmental > Aquatic > Freshwater > Lake > Hypolimnion/Profundal zone | place: USA: Wisconsin...
CTCTTCGTCGAGAAGTTCGGGGCCTACACGGTGGCGGCGTCGTCGACGTTCAACGGCTTCGCCAACACCGGGTCCATCTACATCATGACGTGTTAGATCTCGCCCGGAATGTACGGGGTGGGCCCGTTCGGTGGCGCCGCCGCTTGCAGCAGCGGGCGCGATGCGATGTCCGGGTCCGGCACCTGCGTCCTGCGCGTCACAGGAGTGAGATTAATGAATGAGAGCTTTGACGGCAATAGCTAGGCACGCGCATACGGGATGCAAACGCGCGCGCGATGTGTTCGCACTCGAGGCGCTGATTTTTGCGCTGCAGTTCCGTGATAGCGTCGTCCTTCTGGGCGACGAGGTCCTTCAGCTCCGTCTCCTTCTGGGCGACGAGTTCCTTCAGCTCCGTCTCCTTCTGGGCGGCGAGCGCAGCAAGCTCTCTCTTTTGTTGAGCGACAATCGCTTCGCGATCTTCGGAAGAAAGGTTCATTCGTGCCAACAGCGCGTCCATGGTGTTCGAAGAATGAAGCCTTAAAATTATATTTTTTAATAAATCGTACAACGTAAACGCATAAAATGTCCCTCCTCGACCTCGCACGCTTCGCCTTCGACGTCGACGACGTCGACTTGCTCCGCGCCGAATTCGACATCTCCAACGACGTGATCACGGACGCCTTGCCTGCCCTCGCCGCCGCGGTCGATCCCGACCCCACGTCGCGACGGATACGACGCCACATGCGCCGCTTGAAAAAAATCACGCGCATCATCGGCGAGCTCTTGGGCTAGAAAAAAATGATTTAAGTCTTGCAGGACCGCCCATTCCCCACCACGCCGCCATGATGTTCGCCGTGCCCGTTCCCGTGGTGCCCGTGACGGTCGTCCCGCGCGCGGTCGCCAAGGCCAAGAAGGGGAAGGCGTTGCCACGTCCCGTCGCGGCGCGTCGCCGCACACTCGCGGACGAGCCGTCCATCGACGTCACGCCCATCGCCGTCGATTGGGAGCGGGAGCGCGTGCGGGTCGGCCACGCGAAGCGCACGGAAAACGCGAACAAGAACGCGCTCGCAATCTCGCTCGCGCTCGACGGTAGCAGCCGCTTCGTCGGCACCGTCGGCGACGCCTTCCTCGACGACATGTTGACCACGCTCGCCGTCCACAGCGGCTTCGACGTCATCGCGTCCTTCAACGCCGGCGTGCCCGGATTCGTACAGGAGGAGCGCGACCCGCTTGACGCCGCCAACCACGCCGCCTTCGTCGGCGAGGTGCTGGGCCTCTCGTTCCTCTCCGCCGTCGGCTACGCGCGCACCGACCGCCGGCGCCTGCGCCGCCTCGGATCCACCGCCGCCATCCAGGACGAGGCGTACGTGCACGTGTCGCTGGAGCTGGCCGAGGACAACATGTCGTACGTGGGCACGCACGACGCGCGCGATGCGCACGATGAGAGCGAGAGCGAGAGCGAGGACCCGGCTCGCGACGTCTCGCAGCTCGCCCTGCGGCTCCTGTGCACCTTCGCGCACGAGGCGCGCGTGCGCATGCACATCCTCCTCGTGTCGGGCGTGCATTCGCGCCCCCTCGCGCACGCCCAGGTCAAGGCCCTCGGCATCGCGCTGCGCGCGGCCACGAAGGAGGCCTAATTTCTCCACATGTTTTTTTCAATAAAAAAGGGATTCGCACACGCGAACGAACGTCTCACTATGGATGCGCGAGACCTGCACCGCCACCTCGAGACTACGCTCGGACGGTCCGTCCTGCGCAAGGCCAGCACCGTCCTCCTTACCTACCTCGCCAAACCTTTTCAAAAACTGGTACCACCACCTCAATTTACAGTCAATAAAAGGGATGACTTCTTATTGATTTTGTTCGACGCAGGGACTTTGTGCAAATCCACGGGTGACGTCACCTTCGATTTCAACAAATTAATTGATAATAATTTAATTTCCAATTGGATCAACCTCATCTTCCGTAAAAGTAATCGTGTGAATCCTATTCACGATTCGCATGTCCAACGCATGTCATGGTTTTGGGTTTACACATGCATCTTTAGGGCAACCCATCATGTCCAAGTCAACACCCGACGCACGCTGATCGCGCTCGAAGACCGTCTCCACACAGTGGCCCTCACACAAAACGTGGACCTCGTGCGCTCCATCGAAACCGCCGCCATAGTCAAGTTCCTGCGCCCGCTCCATCGTCGCGACGGCGAGTTAGAAGACGTGTACACGGCTCGAATCCTCGGCATTGTCTTGCGCGCCCTCGTGCAACACCCTCCGATGAGAACGTGGCGACGGTGAGTCAGAAGACGCGTACACGGCTCGAATCCTCGTGCAACACCCTCCGAAAACGTGCAACACCCTCCGAAAAACATTGATTTTTGGCAAAAATCCACTGGATGTCACCGAAGACATGTGATTTATTTTCAAGCGTCTCAGTAGCGATCGGCGCGATGACGCCGTTGGCGATTTTTGCCATGCAGGCCGCCGTGTCCACCGCGCTCATCGCGTTGAGCATTGGCATGCTGGCCTCGGGCAAGGGCGACACCAACGTGTACCTTCCGATCATCGCCAGCGTGACGGCGACGTGGTTCCCGAACCCGAGCTACCCAATATCCAAACCGCCCCCTCCCGGCCAGGGAGACGTCGAGATGGGCTTGACCGCGTCAAAAGAGTAGCCAGCGCGCGACCCCCGCCATCCGTTTTAGCCACCGCGTCGCCAACGTCGGTGGGGGCACGTTCGTCGGCGGCACGTACACGGCCGTGCGGCCGTTCGAGCGCAGCGCCGCCGCAAACCGCGCGTAATCCTCCGCCCGAAGGTGGGTCTCTTGGTGGAGGGGCGCGGTCACCGTCACGAGGGCCAGGGACGGCCACCGGCCCAGCGACGTCCCCAGCGCCTCCATGCGCGCGCCTGCCTCGTCCGCGGACCACGCGTTCAGCTGGATCCGCAGCTCCTGCAGCCCCGCGTTGGGCGTCGCCTCGGCGAACAGGGCGACGGCGTCGTCCAGCGCCACCGTGCCCAGCACGAGCGTCGGCACGCGCAGCACGAAGGGCACGCGTGTGACGTTCGGCGTGCGCAACGACCACAGCTCCAGCGTCGACAGCCGGTCGCGCTCGACCATGCGCTCCAGCGCCGCGACGTCCTCCTCGTCCATCGGCGTCACCACGAACAGGGTCAGCTTCACGGGCCCTTCTAGGCGCGGTTCCAGCGCCGCGAGCAGGCCGGCGTCGTAAATCAGCGTGAACGCCTTCACCGACGCGCCCGCGTGTCGCGCCATGGCCACCGCGTACGTGACGTTCGTGCAGATGAGCTCCTCCCCCGCCAAGGGGGCCGCCGCCGCCGCGAACCGATCGATCTGGGTTTTGGTCGGAATCGACGCCGACTCCTCGCGCTGGGCGAGGTGGAGCGTCTCGCACGCAGGGGCATCGATCGATCGCAGGGCGTCGATCGCGGGATCGACGTCGACGAGCTCATCCACGAGGAGCTGCAGCCGACGGACGGGCTCCCGCCACCGCGGGGCCGCCTGATTCGCGCATGCGTACACCGCGTCCATTCGCTTCGTTCGGTCTGCGTGGCCGCCTTATCCCGTCGGGCGCGACCGGAAAAATATGCCTGCGAAAGAGAATGGAGCGCATGCTGGCGCTCGTCGAGTGCCCCACGTGCTTGGCGCTGAAACCACCGCACGTGGTGTGCTTCGCGGGCCACGCCACGTGCGCGGCGTGCGCCGCGCGCCTCACGTCGTGCCCTCTGTGCCGCGGCGCCCTCCTGCCCGCACCCGTCCCGAATCGCGCGCTGCTGGAGCTGCTGCAGCTCGCGATCCCGAGCGTGCGCAAGTGCGCCGGCGCGGAATGCGACCACCTCGTCCTCGAAGAGGGAGTGTGCACGCACCGGCCGCGCCACACGATGTGCGAGTGCGGCGTCCTCGTCGACGCCGGCGACGCCGCGCACGCGGCCGTGTGCGCGATGCGCCAAGAGCGGTGCGTCCACCCGGGGTGCCCGGCGAGCGTCAGCCACGTGCTGCGTCCCGCGCACGAGTGGGGGTGCGAGCACCGGCCGCTGCGCTGCGCCATGTGCAGCCAGCGCGTCCCGCGCAACGCGCTGTGGTTCCACCTCGTCAACGCGCACGGCGACGCCACGCGCATGGTCGCGGTGGGCCTCGACGTCGACTTCTCCACCGAGGTGCGGTGGCGGGACGGCCACGGCGCCACGCGCAACGGCGACATGCTGTTCATGGTGGACCCGACCAAGATGCAGTTCATCCGCGTGCTGCCGCGCGTGCGCACCGACAACCCGTGCGTCGTCGACGTGCGCGTGCGCGGGTGGGACGCGTTGGCCGACGAGGAAGGGTGGGACGCGCCCGCCTCCCTCCCCACGGAATCCATCCACGCCGTCTACCTGCGCCTGTTCATGGCGCCGGGGCGGTGCTTCAGCGCGTCGTGTCGCGTGGGCGACACCGTGAGCTTCGCGCTGTCGAAGGGGGTCGTGCGGTCGGTCGGCGTCCGCGATCTGGCCCCGGCCAACCCCGTCCGCATGGCCGTGTCGTTGCTGCTCGAGTAAACGTAACCCATTTCCCACCCGCCCACCCGCCCGATGGGGGCCTTCTTCAGCCGCGCGGCGTCGCGGCCGCCGGACCAGACGTTTGCGAGCGCCGAGCTCGCGATGGACCACTTTCGCGCGCGCGTGGCCGACCTCGCCGAGCGCCATGGGTGCGACCCGCACCACGTGCTCGCGGCGATGCGCGCGAACCCGCGCCTCGCGGTGTCAACGCCCGGCGGCTGGAGGGCGCCCGCCGTGGCGCGCAGCGAGGAGCAAAGCGACGCGTGCATTCTGTGCGGCGACCCGGGCGACCACGAGGTGGGCGCGTGCGGCCACCGATGCCACGCCGAGTGCCTGGCGCGCATGGCCGCGTCGTACGCGGCTCAGGGAAAGACACTGCCGTACTCGTGCCCCTTCGAGGGGTGCGCCGGCCTCGTCGAGGGGGTGGGGGTGGAGGAAGGGAAGTTCGCGCTGCCCCTGGCCTACGCGGCGTGCCCGGCGCCCGGGTGCACCGCGTACGTGCTGTCGGCCACCGCCCGCGGCGCCGTCACGTGCGACGCGTGCGGCACCGCGTTCTGCCACGCCTGCCGCCGTCTCCCCCACCCCGACGTCGAGTGCGCGACGCTGCACACCGCCATGCACGACTACCTCGAGATGCCCATGAAAAACGAGTCTTTGCGCATCGCCCTCAAGGTCCTGTTCGACGGAGAAAACCCGCCCATGTGGTACGCGGAGGAATGCGCCATCGACGCGATGGCGACGCCGCCGGAGGAACCGGCGCCGCCGGAGGAACCGGCTGGCGACCTGTTCGCCTTCGACGACGCCGTTCCGGCGCTGCCGGAGCTGGCCGACCTCACATCCGCGTCCGCGTCGCCGGTCGTCCGTTTCTGCCCGCGGTGCTTCGTGCCGTACGTCCGCGTCGACGGGTGCGTGTCCATCGTGTGCCCGCGGTGCAAGCACGAGTTCTGCCACGATTGCCTGCAGCCCAATCACACCCACGAGCTGACGTGCGCGCGCGTGGCATCGAACGAGCTCCCCCTCGAGCTCGAGGAACGCAAGGCCTACGAGCGCCGACTCGCGTTCTGCCGGGCGCGGCGGCAGGCCCGGCTCGACGCCATCCACCGCGCGCGGGACGCCGACCAACCGAAGCTCGCGGCGGCCGAGCGCGCGTTGCGCGCGAGCGCCCACGCGAGCGGCGCGGTGGCGAAGGAGCTGAGCATCCTCAAGGAGTCCATTGATCTGGTGGGACGCATACCGCGCGTCCGCGCTTTCCTCCAAGCGAAGCTTAGGGGCGCGCGGGAGCGCCTCGCCAAGATGCTGCGCAAACCGCCGGCGTTCGTGTTGGAGCACATGCTGCTCCCCATCACCGAGCAAACGAGCGGCATCCGCGTGACTTCCACCGACTCCCTCAGCATCTTCGGCGAGACGCCGTACGAGCCCTCGGCCGCCGCGCTCGAGCACGCGCGCGCGCTGGCGCCGCAGCTCCTGCTCATGGGGTACACGCTCGCGTGCATCGACACCACCCCGTATCCCGTCTTTCGCGCGCTCCACCTGCATGCGCGCGAAATGGGGGCGGCGTACTGTCCCGGCTTCCACAGGGGCTTCGGATTCATGCGCCACCACCGCGATCTGCACGCGCCCTACGAAGCCTTCCTCGTCGAAACGATGCACCTCGTCATGAAAGAGCTGCGCATGCCGTGGGCCAATCCGCGCGTCCGAGCGGCGGAGACGCCGGTCCCCGTCCCGTCCCTCCCCGGGATCGAGTCCCTCCTCGACGCGATCGAGGGCATGGAGGTGCCCTCCGAGTCAACGCTTCGCGCGCGGTGCGTCGCACGCATGCTGTACAAGAACGCCACGCCCGACGCGTGGGTCCTGGAGGAGCGGGCGCTGTACGAGCACGGTTACTTTTTGCTGAAGCCGAACGCCGCGCGCGACGAGGCCCCCTACGAGGAGGTGCCCCGGTGGTGGCCGGACACGGAGCCCGGCGACGAAGACGCGTCCTCGAAGGACGGGGTGCCGCTCGACGTGACGCGCGAGCGCGAGCAGCGTCGCAAGCGCGTTGCCGACGCCAGCCTCACCGCCACGCTCTACGCGCGCGGGTTCGTCCAACGCGTGGCCGCGCGGGAACGGAACAAGTTCACCTCCGCGTGCATCACAAAGGACGTCGTCATCCATTCCATCACCATCAAACAGCGCCACATCGCGCGGAAGCTCGTCGCGCTCCTGGGACGCGAGCCGTCGTCGGACGAGATCGAATGGCTCCAACCGGCCCCCCGGTTCACCGACAGAGTCGACCAAGTATTCCGCGTCGGCGCCCCCGTGACGGTGGTGGCAGACTACGCCACCATCGACGCTTACTTGGACGCGAAATCGGGGCCGTTGCGCCCCAACGTCGTCGGAACCGTGGAGGCCGTGCACATCGACGTGTCCACCCAATTGCTCGTCAACGTCGCGGTCCCCGGAAAAGAGCCGTGGTTGTACACCCCCCTTGCCCTGGCGCCCGTGGCGCCCACGCCCGTTTCGACCACCGCCCCGAATGCCGTCGCCTGTTTGCGCCGAGGGTGGCGCGCGTGCCAAGCCATCCTGCTCGCGACGAAGGCGCTGCCCCAGCCCTTGGCCATCCTCGTGCAACACCTTCACCATGCGCTCCAAGGCACGGGCGACGTCGATTTTATGGTCACCCACCACATCCATCCCATCTTCAAGCTGAGCCTCGGTGTGACCATGTACGACGCCTACGTCGCGCATCTCGTCGAGCGCGTCTCCGCGATTTTAAATGGGGCGTAGGGGTGGGCGTGGGTGTGCTCCAGTGGCTACGAGGTCGCCCTGCTAAGGCGATGGTCTTTGACCGCGAAGGTTCGAATCCTTCCATCCACGTTTCTTTTTAGGGAAAAGTTTTATACAAAGACTTTCTCCCGCACCAAAGTAGATGAGGTTTCGACGCGCCAATCTCACCGACGCGCGCGCTGTGTGCGCCATCGGATGCGCGTCGTACCCTTCTGCCCTTCACGAGTCCGAACATTGCGTCTCCGCCATCCTCGCCTTCGACCTCTCGTGGGTGGCGGAAGAGGAGGACGAAGTGGTGGGCTACGCGCTCGTGCGCCTCATCGACGACCCCACATGGCCGCCCCATATGAACGACGTTCCCTGTGCGCGCGCTCGCGGGCACCACCTTTACATCCACGACGTGTGCGTGACGCCGACGGAACGGGCGCATGGCGTCGGCAAGGCGCTCGTGATGCACGTGCTGGGGGGCGTCCATGAGTACCGAACCGTCACGCTGATCTCGCTCGAGGCCGCGGTGTGGTTTTGGGTGCAGTTTAAATTCAAGCCCACCGCCATCGCGCGATGGAACATCGCGGCCGAGTACGGCGACGGCGCGATGCACATGATGTATGCCGTATAATTAAACCTACTTTAGGGGCAATGTGGTGGGGGCGTAACGTCGGCGCCGGGTTCCAGCTGTGGAGCGGCGACCTGCCGCATCTCGACGTGTGGGTGGGCGACGCGTCATACGTCCTCCACGGCCGGAGCCGCCCACGCGGGTGGACGGTGTACACGAACTTCGCGCCCCCAAAAGGGAGCGCGTGGGCCAGCCTTCCCGGGTGGGCGATACTCGTCACCAACGGGGTGGACGAGCTGTTCCTTTCCGAAAACGCAAAAAAATATTATTTCGAGCTCAATTCGCGCGACGGCGCGTCCGTGTCCAGCGAGGTGACCGCGGAGGAGGCGGCCCGCATCCGTCACGACATCGAGACGGAAGCGCTGCGTAACCGAGGCGTATTTGTTCACCACGCTCGACGAAAGGTGACGCCTCTCCGTTCCGCCATCACATATGCGTGCGACGTGCGTACACTGTCGGCGTCCCGATAGCTAGGTGGGCGGCAGGGTGGTGACCTTGAGCGCGCCCACCCCGTTCTGCAGCTTTTCGAGCTCGTCCAACTGATTGTCGATTTCGTCTCTTCCGTCCGCTGCGCCATGGTGCCCATGGGCACCATGGGAGGCAGCGGAGCGCAGCGCGTTCAGCTCTGCGCGCAAGGCGTTGAGCTCCGCGTCGTTGGAGGTCGCCTTGGTACGCAAGGCGCTCAGCTCCGCGCGCAAGGCGTCGAGCTCGACGTTCTCCGTCCGCGCTGCCTTGCGTGAGGACAACTCGGCGGCAAGCCGTGCGTTTTCGTGTTCGAGGTGCGTCATGCGCGCCTTCTGCCGGGCCTGGAACTTCGCCTGCCGAACAGCGTTTTTGCTCATGGAGGACGAAGAGGACGAGGGCGAGGGCGCCGCGAGGGCGAGCAATGGCTTGGGCGCCACGACAGGAACAGCGGGGGTCGACGTCGAAGACGGGGTGACGACTGAAACCGCCGCCGGCTGTCCAAGGCGAGCCATCGCACTGTTCACCAACGCATGGCCGAGCATGTTCACGGAGGCCGCGAAGGCCTCGCGGCAGTCCATATGGGAGCGGGAGTAAATGAATTATTTTTTCAAGTTTTTTGAAGGTAACTTTGAAAATAACTTGAAAGTTTCAAAAAGTGAATACTTGTTAGTAACGGGTGTTAGTAACGCTTGTTAGTAACGGGGGGGGTCGGCCGGTTTTCCAAAAGTCCTATAGGCCTTTTATTTTCAGTACCCGCCAAAGTACTGATTTTGCTACGTCAAAATAGTTTCGGCAAATTGACCGGACCCGGCCGGACTTCACCATGGTAAACTTCTTTACTATGACTTTTTACATTAATTTTAAAATTAAAAATAATATATAACTGGATAGAGTCTTTCCGTCGACTTGATGATCCAGGGGAGGCTGGGTTTTTAAAAGTCCTATGAAATGTGTTTACTGGAGCCCTTGCAAAAACAATTTGTGGGAAATGTCCGTCATTAATAATTTGTCAAACGCCTTGTCGGTGTACCGCCCCGCCTTGGTCACAAAATCCATGATTGCGTCGTTGTATTTGTGGGCGTCGCTGCTGAATGCGATGAGCACGTACTCTTTGCAGCGGTCAATCATCGCAAGACTGACTTTCAGCAACGTGGAAGCCACCCATGCGCCTTTGACGCGCATTTCGACGATGCGCGTCGACCGATGAAGGCGCACTGTGTGGTTTTCGGGGTGTGCGTCGTTGAAAAAGAGGTCGCTGAGGAGGTTGCGCACGCCGGTTTCCGTCCGTTCCAGGTAAAGCACGCCCGGCTGCAGGTAGCTCGTGTTTTCATTTCCAAAGTTGCGCACGGGGATGGCGTCGACGTTCAACGTGCCAGTGTTCATGACGCCCATCACCGTGACATGGGCACTGGCGCCCACGGTCAAGCGATCCAGCCTGTTCTCGAGCTGCGTCACACGTGCGATGAGTTCATTGCGGTTTGGTTTCGGTGTCGGGATCGACCGAACGCGCACGTTGGTGCACGCCAGCGCGTGGTCGTGGAACTTGGCGCGCAACGATTGCTGAAGGTTGTCCTGTCGAAAGAAGTTCTTGCACACGATGTCAAGGAGGTGGGTTGTTTCGTCTTGGCTCCTGGCGGCGTGCGTCGTTCGGCCGTATTTATTGAGCCACTCCGCGAACACGACCATCGTGTTTTCAGGAGCCGTTGGAAACTCTACGCGAAAGCGAAGGTCGGCGTGAGGAGGCATGGCGAATGAGGAAAACAAAAATGGCGGCGGAAAGAAGAAGAGAAAAAAAATTTATTTTAGTCGTGCAATTTGTACTTGTCGATGAACGCGTTCATGTCGCACGTGCCCATGCTCGAGTTGCAACTCTGGCAAATCGGGCGCAAATTGGGGAGTTCCAGCTTGCCACCGTTCTTTTCAGCGACGACATGGCCGCAGTGAAACGACGTTTGCGAGATGGAGGTGACTCGACAACATATGCACATGGCCTCGCCAAGGCGACCGCCGATGTACTTGTTCCACACAATGCGCTTCAAAAATGCGGGAATAGACTCTTTTTTTTGGCTTGACGGACAACGAGGGGGGTCTCTTCAACGGCCACGCTCTCATCGAGATTCGCGGACGCGAGCTGGTTTTCCAGCTGCGTGATGCGCATAATGAGTTCAGACCGAGGTGGTTTGGGCGTAATGATGGATTTGACGAATACATCGGAATGCACCAATCTCTTTCGCTCAAATTTGGTGCGCAACGACCGCGTAATAGTATTTTGACGCATTACACGTTTGCACGCGATGTCGACGAAGTAGGTCGTTGCGTTTTGGGTAATGCGGGTGGTTTGGCCATACTTGCGCAGCCATTGCGTAAACACTACCATCGTTTTGTCGGGAGACGTAGGAAACCTCACTTGAAATACAGTATCAGAATGAGGCGGCATGAAAATAAGGTACTTCAAGAGGAGGTCTCGGGTTTAAGCACGTTACGCGTCGCCCCGGGTGGCCACCGCCAGCGCGTTAAACTTGGCCTCCAGCTGCGTGATTTCTGCATACACGTTCGCGATGTCGTTGTCGTTGTCGCGCACGTTCAGCGTGTTCACCGCGTTTAACGCGTCCTCCAACGCGCAAAAATTCGCGTCGATGGGTGCGCCTGCCTCGCGCGCAGCGTTCATCGCGGCGTGCGCAGCCATATTTGCGCGATAATTGCGGTTGATCGCGTTGATCCTGGCGATTTGCGCCTCGCGCGCTTCGTAGGCTTTGAGCGCTGCATTCGTCGCGCGCACGGCCGCCGCCTGGCGCGCGGCAATGGCCGAGGGCGTGTTGGGGTTGTGGGGGCGTTTCGGCTTCGGCGTCTGCATCTCCTCCGTCAACACGCGCAGACAAATGCGCACGCGCACGCCCTTCATTTCGAAGTAGGTGCACAGCGAGCGCCGGAGCGTGATGTTGCGCATGGCCTCGTTGCACTCGACGTCGACGAGGTGGAGACCATTCTCGCTCCAGTGGGTGGCCAACACTCGCCCGTACTTGGGGATCCACGCCATGAACGTCGACAGCGTGGTCGGCGGGGTCGTCGGAAACTCGACACGAAACCGCGTGGCCTTGCGCGCGACCGTCATGGCGAATGGGGGCGGCGAAAAAATTAAAATGTTTCGTCAATCGTGCATCAGGGCTGTGGCGATTTCGCGAATCTGGTCGTCGGAATACACCGTCGCGGGGATGGGACCGCCGCCGGTGGCCTGCCGAATGGCTTCGTCACGCTGCGCGTTTTGGCGCAAGTGGTGTACCACGTCCGACACGCTTGCGTCGCTTTTGGTTTGACGCAACACGTGCACAATTTTGCCCATGTTACAGCGTCGTTTAAATAAAACGGGACAGCGTGTCTCTGTGTATTTTCCGTTGGTATAAAAATTTCGCATGTACAGTAGTGACGGATTGAGAGAGCCATGCATTCGTTGGACGTGAAATACAGAGCTATCGTGCATTATGAAAGATTTTTACGCAGTTTGCGATGTGTTGCTGCAATTTACAGCGTTTCCAAATCTACACTGTCGCGATGGGTTAGGTCCAATCCCGCGACACGTGCGCAGCGTCAAACCCGCCGCACGACGTTTGATCAGCGAATATATGCAGCGATACGTGACTTTGTTCAAATAAATCCCGCCGTTACGCTAGCCGACATTCAAACCCATTTACGTACAACTCATTCATTTGGCAGATAAATGTCGTCCATTCAACGAACGGTAAAACGGGCTGGAATGACTCAAATTGCAGATGCGAGGTCTATCCAATATGACGCATATGATGCGCAACGACAGTTATTCGACAACAATATAGATAGTGTGGTGTCCATCGACGAGACTTGTTTTTATTCAACGGATCACTCTCGTTACGGCTATTCTTTGCGAGGAAAAAGAGCGCGAACCTGTGTCAATCGCGCATCAATGAGCCGTACGAAGGTGAGTTTACTTTTGGCGACCACAAGGGAACGAATTATCGGATTTCAAGTGTACACCGGTACGTGCAACTCCGCAAAATTTGCGCAGTTTATTCGATCGCTACCCTTGTCAACCGGTGCGACGTTACTCATGGATAACGTCGCATTTCATAAAACGCGAGTTGTTCGTGAGGAAGCGCAGGCAAAGGGTGCGACGCTATTCTTTACACCGCCCTATTCGCCTTGGTACAACCCAGTGGAAACGACCTTTTCGATACTTAAACACCGTTTCCGACGGGCGACTCTTCGGAAACGAGCGTTTTCAACAGTGACGTCGCAAATCATCATTGATATCGTAACGCGTATTTTACCAGAGTGTCCTACGCACGGTAGTTTCACACACGTTCAACGTTTGTTGGGGATGAGTCCAACGGACGCGCAAATGACGTAATTGAAAAATAAAAATATTTTTTTATAAAAAATATTTTTATTTTTGAACTATTCCCCCCCCCCCTCTTTCTCTCTCACCACACTTTTTCACCACCTCCCATCCCCTCAGGCTGCCAAAAAAAATGTAAATGGTGTGTGCGCACTGCGGAGGCTACCTTCAAGGCGAGGCGGCGTCTTCCACCGCCTCGCCTTGTCGCTGCGCTGACCTCACCGTCATCGACATCAAAGCGAGCCTGAAGGCGCACAAGCTGCGCGTCGGCGGAAAGAAGAATGAGTTGCTGGCTCGCCTTCGCGCCGGCGAAAGCCGCATACCGCTCACGGCAAGCGAAGCAGATGAAGTGCCACCCCTCTCTCTCGACGAGCCGTGCGAGGACGACGGGAGCTCCACCTCTTCCACGGAAGAGGTGGAGACGGACGACATCATCTCCACCTCTTCCGCGGAGGAGACGAACGCCTTCGCGAAGATGCCCCTGAAGGAACTCAAGGCCCTGTGCAAGTCGCGCAAGCTACCTATGTCCGGCAACAAGCCGGAGCTGGTGGAGCGTCTCACGCTGATGGAGAAGGGCGTGTACGTGCCCAAGAAGCGCAGACCGAAGAGGGCGGCGCGGCAGGCGCTGCAGAAATCATGCCGATCGTCGACCATCAAGACAGGCCTGAAGTCCCACCTCGTGGATCCGGTGCGCATCCTTCCGCACGTCACCGAGCTCGTCGACTTCGTGAGCAAGCAGTCGCGCCATGGCGCTCTCGCCGTCAACGCGCTCCTTCTGCATCACCTCGATCGCGTGGACGGCGGTCTTCCCGCATGGCTCACCTTCGACGCTACCTTCTTCCGCTGCTGTTTTACGGGAGGAAAGCTCTTCACAGGCAAGTCAAGCGAGTACGACGAACACCTCGCTGAAGTGCCAGCCATGGTCGACATCAACCGCACGAGGCCCGCTCACCTGAAGAACTCGAAGCAATCGACGACGTACGCGGCGCAAACCTACTGCACCGTGTTCAAGAACCACAACTTCGTCAACTTCAGAAACCGTGTACGCGACTTCTGCTCACGCCTTTGCGCGCACTCCGGCGTGCCCGCGTGGACAAAGAAGCAACGATACTTGGTGAGATGTGCGGCAGCGCGCTTCGTCTTCGGCGAGCCGGTGGTGAACGACGATCACCTGATGAACCGAGTTCCGCCACTCGTCATGGCGGAGCTAGGCCCGCTGCGGACGAAGGTCGCTACCTGCGGCTTGCGCGTTGAGGAGCAACCGACCGACTTGAGGGCAACCGTGGAAACGTTGTACTTCCTTCTTCAGCGCACCCACGCGTTCGGGTTCAAGGGCTGGTCGGTCGCCCCTCTCCATGGCTTCAGCTGCCGGCACGTGAAGATTGACATCGCCGTCTTCAAGGAGTTCTTCATCCCACGATTAGTCACCAACGGCTTTTACAGCTCGGACGACGGCGCGCGGGCTCTCGCGGAGGACAGCTTTCTAGCGCTGTTCAAGGACCTTCCCCGACGCAGCGCCGGATGGGAGATGAACGCGTCGGTGCTGACCGACGGCTATTCGCTGTGCGTCACCTACGTCAACGCGAACCAAGCGCGCCCGCCTCAAACCAGGGCGGAGAAGAGGGAAGCGGCCAAGTACGCGGCGAAGTCCGATCCCGAACCCACGCATCGTGTGCGTGAGCAGTTCATCGGCAACGACCCCGGGAACGTCAACCTCGTGACCCTGACAGGGTTCAACGGGCACGGCGAGCGGTGGTTCCGCACAGAGAAGACATCGTCCTTCAAGAACGCCTCGGGCGAACGCGCCTTCGTCGAACAGACCAAGCGTCGCACCAAGCGCGTCCAACCCGACCTGGACGCGCTTTGCCTGGAGGGAGTGCGTGTGAAAACGCCGCTCATGTCCGAGTTCGCGCGCTACCTGAAGGCTTCTGCCGACCACAACGCCACCCTGTGGCAGACGCTGGGTCACAAGCACACCGCGAGGGCACGCCTATCCGCCTACTTCGGCAGCCAGCGCGAGCACGACGCGTTGTGGAACTCCGTGCCTCTTCAGAAGAACAAGCGCCTGGTGATGGTGTATGGCGCCGCGTCGTGGACTCCCGGCGCCATTCACGCCAGGATCGCGGCGCCATGCACACGTGTGTACCGGCACTGCGCGGAGTGGGTGAAGCGGCAGGGTGGTCGTATGGTGATGGCCGACGAGTGCTTCACCTCCCAAAAATCGCCGTTTTCGCACAACCGGCTCAAGGACTACTACATCAACGGCAAAATACAAAGGGGACTCAAGTGTGATCGATCATCACACTGCTTGAGGCTCTTTCTCGCTGGTCATATCTCATCGTGCGCGCTGCTGGATCCAAGTGGAACGATCGTCTTGCTGAGCCGAGACCGCCTAGGCGCGATCAACATTCGCGAGACGGTGGCTCGGGGACAAGCGTATCGCCCCCGCTACTTGCGTCAACGATGAAACAGCACAACAAATGGCTCTCAGAAAGAGTAGAATACATTAGTGGGCTGGAGATGGTTAGAGGCGCACTCCTATAGCACACGTTGGTTGTTTTGTGCCTGACGTGCGGGTGTCCCGAAAATCAGTTGGCTTTAATGTACTCCGATTCAACAGCCTGTCGCGGTTGAGCGCGGCCAACACCTCGACGAGGTGAGCGACGTCCATGAAATGTGACACGTGCACGCGTGCACTTTTTTAAGGCAAATCGCCCCCGATGGCGTCCCGCTCCAACCGGTTGGCGGGCTCTGCGCCCACCAGGTTGGGCACGACGTCGCCGCTCTCGGCGATGTGGCCCTCGACGACGCCCACCATGGTGACCATCGTCTCGCGCAAGCGCGCGACCGCGACATCGAGCGCTTCCCACAGCGACCCGTCGCCGTAAAAGTGCTTGCCCACGCGCGGCACCACGAGGTACAGGCTGTAGGCCACGCGCATTATTTCCACCGTGGCGTCCTTGAGCGCGTCGACGTCGGGCGGCGTGCGCCCCGACATGGCGTACACGTACGCCTTTTGGAACGCGTCCATCCGCACGCCGAGCTCGCGAAAGCGCGCCCGGTCGAAGCGCTTGAGCGGCGCGATGCCGGCGAGAATTTCGACGAACTTGGCGTTGGAAGAGAGGTGCTTGAGACCGGCCTCCATCGGCTCCGCGGGATCGGCCGGGTGAGCTGCCGGTGCCCCCTCCTGGGCGCGCCACCACCACAGCCCCGCGAGGCCCCACAGGCTCACCACCAGCATCGCGACCAAGTGGTTGAGCTGCAGCGACGCCAGCGCGTAGATCCCCGCCGCCGCCCCGCCGAGCGCGAGCAGCGTCTCGCGCGGCCCCATTACGCCCTTTTCACATTAAAAACCCTTGAAACGTGGACCGCAGCGCCTCGAGATGGACGAAGCGCTCTTGGCCACCGGATCGCCCCAAGCAATGCCACAGCTCCGCGTGCCCCGTGAGCACGAGCACGCGGCGAGCGGCGGCGTCTTCGCCGTATTTGCATCGAGCGGTACGGCGCGCTTCCCACGCCTGACGTTGGGCGTGGTCGAGCACGATGGCGCGCCGATGCGAGCGCGCGTCGGCGTCGGTGCCTTGGCCGATGGGGTCGCCCGAGTCGAACGCGAACCGGAGGGCCGTGGCCGGCCACGCCTCGAACTTTTTGGCGTGAAACACGTGTTCGATGGACCGAAAGGTGTGGCCGTCGAGCGGCCCGCCGTCGGGGTCGCGGTACGTGAACGGCGGGTCGGACACGTGGAAGTTGGACAGCACGCGCCGCCAGTCGGGGACGGTTGCAAGCTGCGCGTATGTATCGGGATCGGCGACCCGTTCGCCCACGCCGCGCCCCGGCGCCGCTCGCGCGGACTTGGAGTGAAACACAAACCGGTCGGCCATAAAAAAGGAGTCGGGGGAGGGGGAGTGTGCATGGACCCCCCCCCAACAAATGAATATCGTAATAAATAACAAAAATTTCGTGCGTTCCATACTACAACGTATGTCGCAGAATGACGCTCGACGGTGTGCGGGGGTGAATCGGTTGTTTCATGCGGAGTCTCGATCGCTTTTCCCCGTGACGCTTCACGTTCAGTTTGACAAGCATGGGTTCGTAAAGCGACCGCTCGTATTTTCGGTTGTGGTGGGTCCGCAGGATGACGTCCAAAGCGTGTTCGATCGCTGTCCAAATGGAGGAACCGTTCTATTTGATTATGGATGTTTCAGCCAGAAGAAGTACAGTGACGGTCCGCTTCGTATCACCAAAAACTTGGCTCTGTTCGGGTTTCTCATTGATTCGGCAAGTACAATATTTCTGAGTCCCATACGTGTGACGGCACGCTGTGTCAGTTTTGATCATTTTCGTTTTGAACGTCCCGTGGTAGTGGAATCATGCCACACGTTTACAGTCCTCGACTGTGAGTTTGTTGTAATCAAACCAGGTGTGTTGCGCATACTTGATGGCGACAGCGTGCATGTACATCGAACGTATTTTCAAGTTTCTTCAAACATTTATAAATTCAATAAAATGAAACCGTTTATACATACGAAGACGGTACGCACAGTCAATGTATATGATTCGACTGCAAAGTGCGTTAATTCTGCGCTCAACATTTTCGATGACATATGGCTCAAAATACATGGCTTATTACACACAGAACTCACGCGACCCTCTTCCGCGCTGTCCTACTTGGATGGCACCATAAGTTCGGAAGCGTGATTTTCTTTTTCTTTAAAAAAAAGGACTGAAATCATTTCGCCCCACTAGTCCCATTCCCCGCCATGTTCAAGTTGTTAATTAGAACCGCCGAATGGCTTGCCCTCGAGCGCGATTACATGAAATCGACGCGCCCCTTTTACGAGCACAAGCTTCGCGTGGATGAAGCCAAGGCGACTGCAGATGCGGCGTGGGAAGTCGTTCACGCCACGCCGTACGCGCCGGATGAGGGTGCGGCCAAAGCGGCGGCGACCACCGTCGCCAAAGCGGCCACGCGCGCTGTTGTGGCCTTGGAACGTCGAGTCCACATCACCAAGGAAGGCGAATACGTGCTTCTGGAGGCGGAGCCGCCGATGCCTGGCGTGATAGGCGAACTTTCCACCATGCCGAAATCCGCGCAGCGCTTGACGTATTACTCGCCGTTCGAGTGTTCTCCCGCTCACGAGTTGTACACGTGCATGCGCTCTAAACTGTCTCCGCTCGACGGGGTGACCGTGAAGGGTAGAGCCGACGCCGACGCCATCACGCCTCCACCCGTGTTGGACAGACGTTCCTACTACGAAGTTTTACCCATTAACTCGTTTCTGCAATTTTACATCACGGCGCCGAAAATTCATTGGATGCGCCAGCCATGGATCAACCACGACCTGCGCATGAGGCTTCTGTCCGGCAGCATTACCGAGAAAGAATTTGATAAGCTCGTGTGCGATGGCATGTACAAACAAACAACAAACATCATTTTATGCGCGCTGCACGACGTGTTGAAAGACGTCGTGGAATACGCGGTTCCCAAGTTCGTTATGGCGCGTGTCGGTGAAGACGCACCTGTGCCGAACCGTGAAGAAATCATGGCTCGGCTGGACACGCTGAGAAATGAAATCAAACTCCTCGTGTGTCGTGCCATCGATTTCGCGAACACACTGCTGAAGGACGTCCCCGGGGCGCCTCGAGTGAGAAGCTCTGGCGATGACGTGTTAGTCCGTATATATTTAGATTATACATCATCTTTTGCGTCCGCTGTGTAAAGATGGAGGAGGAGGTGAACGGCGACATCGACGAGCTCGCGCGCCAGTTGTTCGTGCGCGGTCCGGCGGCGGAGCGCCTTTTTTACCTTTCGCTCGACGACGCGGCCGCGGACACGCAAGAGGACACGCTGGCGCAGTTCTGCATCGACCTGGTGGCGCGGGGCTCGTTGCGCCTGTTTGACGTGCGCGACCCGACGCGCCTGACGCCGGCCCAGTTCGCCGAGCTGGCGGCGTGCATGCTGCGCGCGGGTCTGGAGATCGCGATGGCCGACGCGGTGGACCGAGACGCGTTCATGGTGTCGGTGTCTGGCGAGGGAGGCATCTTTCGCGCGCGCGTGCGGGTGACGCACCCGCGCCTAAAAAATGAGTAAATTGAAAGAGAAGACTAAAGATGCTACCGGAGCACCTATGGGACCGCGTGTTTCGATCGCTCGACCCATGCTCGACCGCGCGCGCGGCGGCGACGTGCCGCGTCTTTCGCGCGATGGTGCCGCGGAGTGTAGTCCCTCCGCCCGCGTATGACAGCGTGGTCGCCGGCATGTACGTCATTGCGCAAAAACAATGCGAAACGCCAGGAATGTTTCTGTACGACGGCGTCATACTGCCGTACGTGTGTTCGGAGCTGTACACGCTCTATTGGCGGGACGAGTCCGTGGTCGTGCGTAGAACCGACCTTGCTCGACGTCCCGGGTGCGTGAAACACGCGAACCATAGGTATCTGAAAGAGTGCGTATGGTGCATGGCACATCCGTTCGACGGTCAACCGCAACGCGTCCTTGGCGTCAACCGACGCGCGTTGATGTCCGGGGACGAGAACGCGATTATGAAAGAAGCTCGACACGTGGCCCGTCAAACCATCAGCCTGATGGCGTAAGAAGAGGTTTTATGAAATACACGGTTTCCCAAATAAAATGGGACAGTAAATTTAATGTAAATTCCATTACATTTATAAAATCAGATTGTAATTTTTCCCAAAATATCGCCCAACAAAATTTATGAACGTAAAAAATCTCATGTTGTCGACGATGATTAAAATTTACAAAACTAAAAATGAGTATTTTGCAGTGCGCATTAGTGTCCCATTATATTTTAAACACCGCTGCAAAATAAAAAAGGAGCATTGAGACCACTTTTCATCCGCTCCACCGCCCACCCCGCCCATGGCGGAGTGCCCCATATGCGTCAACGCGTTTGACGCGAGCGTGCGCGCTCGCGTCGAATGCCCGCGTTGCCATGGAACGATGTGCCGAGCGTGCATCGATCAGGACATGGTCGTGAACGGCCTTCGGGACGACGGCGGGCGGTGCTTGAACTGCCGCGCGGAGTGGGACCTCGACTTCCTGAAGCGCGCCATGGGCCCGCACTTCTTCGCGACGAAGCTCAAGGCACGGCGCAAGGCCGTCATGTTCGCGAACGAGCAGCAGTTCATGCATTTGACGCAACCGTTCTTGGTGCACGCCCGCGCGATTCGGGAGGCGACGGCTCGTTTGACCGCGATGCGTGAGTCGAAGCAGTCGATCAAGGAGAAGGACGCGAAGCGCGTGAAACTCTCCGAAGACGCCATCCTCGCGTTCAAGGTGAAGATCGAGCTAGCGAGAACCGCGTATCAGAACGCGTGTGCGCGCGTCCGCGCCATGCAACAACGCGTGGTGGTAGACCCGCGGACCAACGTGCACACGCTTCTCCCGGAGACGGAGGCGCCTGCGGCCGCGCAGGCGCAGGAGCCTGCGGCCGCGCAGGCGCAGGCGCCGGTGGTCATTCGCTGTCCCGTGGACGCGTGCCTGGGGTACGTGTCGACGGACGACCCCACGTGCGGCGTGTGCCAGACGAAGGTGTGCGTCGCCTGTCACGTCGTCCTTGCGGGCGACGGGCCTCACACGTGCGACCCCGACATCGTGGCGAACTTGCGCACCGTCGCGTCCATCACGCGCCAGTGCCCCAAGTGCCACACGGCGATCGAGCGCGCGTCGGGGTGCCAGCAGATGTTTTGCACGATGCCCAACTGCCACACCAAGTTTTCCTTCGCGACGGGCCAGGTCATCACGGGCGCCTTTCACAACCCGCACTACGTGGAATGGATGCGCACGCGCGGCGTGGAGCACGACGTCGTCGAGGGGCCCCCGGAAGCGGGAGGGCCCGTGTGCGACGAACTCGGGACGGACGGGTTCATGCGCCGCCTGACCGCCGCGCTGCGCGGCGTGTCGACGATGGTGTCGAAGTTTCTTTGCGCGCTTGCCAATATGGGCGCCGAGCTTCCCACCCACGTGACGAGGCCTTCGGAGCACGACCCCCGGTGGAGGTACCACGCACAGCGCATGAAGCTGATGGACCCCGCGAATACGAAGTACGACAGGGCGCGTTTTGAGCGCGACATCTACATGATCGACAAGCTCCACCGCTTCGGCGTGGCGCATTGTGCGCTCATCGACATGATGGGTGCCGCCATCGGGGACACGCTCCGCGAGATGATTCCGAAGCTGGAGGCCGCGCGCGTCGAGCATCCGGCGCCCGACGGGAGCGGATTGGTCAGCTTGGCGTGCGCGCAACAGCGCGAGCGGATCGCGGACGCCGCGGACGACGCCCTTCGGGGGCTCGTCGCCTACGTCAACGCGTGCTTGGACGACATGGAGGCAGACTACAAGTACACCACCATTCGACGCTTCGGCATCGTGCATGGGGATTTGCGGTACTTCCTGCGGAGCGACTTAGATAGCGTCTATTGAAGCGTATTTTTAAAAATAAAGATCTTCACGTTTTCATCCACCGCGTGTCGTGGATGTACGTGGCCGGGACGGGTTTTGCGTGGGGGTAGGCGCGCCGCCGGACGTGGTGCACCGCCTGCCGCACCGCCTCCAGGCGCTTCAGGCACGCGGGCAGGGTGTCGGACATGCTGGCGCGCGTGTTGCCGCGCACGAGCTCGCTCACGTAGATGACTCGAACCTGGTTGTAGTCGTGCACGTATCCCATGAACATGCGCCGCGCCTCGAGGTACTGCGCGACCGCCGCGGTGAGGCCGCGGCGGTCGAGCAAGGCGACGCACGTCATGACGCGAAACGCGTCGTTGGCGTTGGAGTTGGCCCACGCGCGGTACGCGTCCCACCCGCCGGCGCCATTGCGGACGCGAAGTTCCGCGTGGTCCGAGGAGGCGTAAAAGCGCCCCGAGTTGCCGTCGGGGACCAACCCGAACGCGCCGTCCTTCGCCAGCATGAGCCCGCAGAGTCCGTCGCGCAGGAGCGTGACGGACGCGGCGGAGGTGGCCTGCGCCCTCTCGATGAAGTGCGAGGGCGGGAACGGCGGGAGGTGCGTGCACCGCGGGTGGCAGATGTACTGTCGGACGGTGGCGTCGGCGCTCTTGACGAATGCGCAAAAGTAGTCGTTTCGCGCGTTCATGTACTCCGCCTCTTGCGCGAGGGCGGCATGCAGGAGGGAGGCGCGATCCTCGTCCGTGAGGCCCGCGGGGGCCATCGGGCCTGCCGTTGCCGGGGCGATCGTCTCCATTTTTTAGGCGGACGGGGCGGGCGTCGCCGGCGTCGCCGGGGTGAGCGATGTAATGGGCGCGGGCGACGGGAAAGGGTGCAACTGTGCCGCAGTCACCGCTGCAGCCGGAGCCGGCGTCGCCGACGGCAGGTGGAAGGTAACGGGTGCAGCAGCCGCAGCCGCAGCCGGAGCAGCTGTGGTCACGGAAGACAGCTGGCCGTGGACGGTGACGGTGCCGGTAATGTCGACGGTGGGGGCGGTGATGGAGATGGCCCCGGGGGTGTTGATCGTGACGTTTCCCGAAGGCGCGATGGCCAGCACCTGCTTGGTCGACCCCGGGACCGGCACGTCGCCCGCGGTCATCTGGCCGCTCGTCACCGTCATGCCGGCGACGCTGTCGACGGAGCACGTGGAGTACCCGTACGTCCCCCCGACGGCGGCCCCCTTGCTCGTCAGCGAGGCGGTGCCGCTCGACGCGACGTTCACGGCGCCGCCCTGGGTGAAGAGCCCGCTTTTCCCGCCGGCGACGCCGGGGACCGCGGGGTCGACGAGCCCCACGCTGTGGACGAGGACGTCGGCGCCGCTGGCGTCGAGCGTGGACCCCGTGAACACGGTGGCGGCGGAGCGCAGGTACGTGGTCCCGTCGGCGTTGAACTCGGAGCACTTGGAGCCGTCGGCCGAGCACATGCGCACGACGCCCGACGCCGCGTCGACCGAGAAGGGACCGCCCGACACGTCGAACCCGCCGACGACCGAGAGGCCGGCGAGCGCGGTGGTGTGCGCCAAGAGCGTGAGGTCGACGTTGGGCGCGGCGCGCGTGGTGGCCGCGTTGAAGAAGGCGTCGCCGGAGATGGCGAGCACCGAGCCGAGCGACGCGAAGCGGGTGGCGTTCGACGTCGCGGCCAGCTGGACGGCGTTGGCGACGTTCGAGGACGCCGCCGCGGCCTCGTGACGCGCGCTCTTCACGGCGGCGGCCCCCCTCGAAGCGAGCGCGGCGTTCTTGGCGTTGACGTCGTGCACGAGGTGGCGCAGCTGCGTGCCCTGCAAGAACACGCGCTGGACGATCCACGCGGCGACGCCGACCAGCGCCAGGACCACGAGCACGAGGAGGATCCCGCCGAAGAAGCCCATTACTCTACGGCTTCCCTTTTTATCGCGTTCAACGCTCTCGAATAATTTCGTCGTCCGGGGTCAAGAACCGCATGCCGCCGAAGAAGCCGTGCGCGCCGGGCCAGCCGGGCACGTGCACTCCGGGCCAGCCGGGCACGTGCACTCCGGGCCAGCCGGGCACGTGCACTCCTCCCAAGAAGTGATCGATCATTTCCCATGGAACCCCCCATCAACGCGATCCCGTGCTGTCCCCGCCTCCCGCTGGCCAGGGACAAAGTCATCGTGTACTTTTGGAACACGAGCCTGCTGTATCCGGGGACGGTCGTGACGGACGCGACGGTGTCGCCCACGGATCCAGACGCCATGTGTCTGGAGGTTGTGTTCAAGAACGGAAAAGCGTTCCATTGGGACGACCTTCGCCGCAAGTTCGTGGCCCCCATCACCGAGCGCGAGTACGAGGTCATCGCGTCCGAGGGCATCACGCTCCCCGCGTTCCATCGCATCGACGTCGAGTGGTACCTCATGGCGTGAATAAAATTGGAGTTCGTTTTTGTAACGCCTGCGTGCCGCACACATGGACGCCCTTCGGACGTGGGAACGCCTGAGCGCCGACCTGAACCGATGGGAAGCTGCGCTGAAAGAAGCGCAAGAACGGGTGGACCACCTGAAGCGCGAGGAGCTTCTCGCCTTTCGCGCGGTTCCGGAAGATTACCGACCGGCCGGATGGGCGACCCTACCGACCGACCTGGTGTGCGCCGTGTTGACGAAGTATGTGTCCATCCAGACGTTTCGAGACGCGTTTTCGAACGTGTGCACCGCGTGGCGTCGCGCGTGCGAAACCTCGTTGACCCTACGTAAAACGAGTATGGTTCACTCGGGACGAGACCCTGTTTGTCCGTCGAGGATCGTGTGCGGTCGCAAGGTGTTCGGGGACACGATCCTGGACGTCGCGACCGCCACCCGGGTGGTGTGTCTGAAAGACCACACCATATGTTTGACGCCCGACCCCGACATGGCGGCGGTTTACACGAAGCACGCCATTCGATGGATTCGGTTGCGAGATGGCAAGAAGTTAGCGGCGTTATCGCTTTGTCCGGACGACGAAATTGATCAGGTGGTTTCATCCGCTCAACCCGGCATGGCGCTCGTGGTAATGCAAGTGCAAAATATACGCAAATCGTTCGTGACAACGCCATCGTCTCGAAAATACATATTTGATTCTGAATTTAACGCCAGAAACTATCGTGATTGGGATGATAATTTAAAAGCTGTCGACGGAACCTATTGCATAAAAACGTCACAATACGTACTTCGTATTTACGGGGATGTGTGGACAATTGGATTAGACGGTAGCTTGCATAAAAAAATATCTTTGAAGTCGTCGGATGTATACGGTACATGGAAGACACAAATACACAACAACGAAATTCACTTTCACAACATTACCACAGGAGTCACGGCTACCTGCGTATTTCCTTCGATTATGATGAGGTGCGAGTGTTCTGCGTTCACCATGTCATACAATGCACAGTATGTGGGCTGTAAATGGTTCTGGAATGGACGTCGTGACTTGCTACACGTGGTCGTGGTGCGCGTGTGCGACGATACATGCCGTTCCTTTGAATTACACTCAAACTTCGACTCGGAAGTTGATTTATACGTTGAGAACAACGGCACCGTGCGGGTCATCGAATGGGTGCATTACCAATGGTACCCGCTGCAGCGTGGCACCTCCGTGCGCACGATGGCCGTGCGCTTCGAGGACATGCGTGCAGAAAATTTCACGTAGGGTATGGAGGACGGCCCCAATTTTTTTGCGGTGGCGCCCAAGGGCACGCACGCGTGCTACCTGCTGCGCTGCGGCCAGCTCACGTACAACGGCTACACGAACCACTTGGAGCACCGCCTGCGCCAGCACCGCGGCGAGATCAAGGGCGGCGCCAAGGCGACGACGCGGCGCGGGTGCGGGACGGAGGAGTGGGAGGTCGTCGCGGTCGTGATCGGCGACGCCGCGTTCACGTACCGCCGCGCCCTGAGCCTCGAGTGGCGCATCCGCTACCCGACGGGCCGCCGCCCCCGGCCGCGCGCGTTCGACGGCCCGCACGGGCGCGTGGCGGGCCTGCGCCTCGCCGTGGCGCACCCGAAGTTCGCCGACCTGGCGCTCACGGTGGTCGTGGCCCCGGGATTCGAAAAAAAGGAGGCGGACGGCGTCGCGCCTGCGCAAGCGCAAGCGCCCGCACCATGGACGTGAAGGATCGGGCCCTGAAGGACGTGTACGACGCCAACAACGAGCTCGTCGAGCTCGTGGCGTTCAACGCGCCCAAGACGCGCGGCGAATGCGCCGTCTTTTACGCGGCGGAAGCCGCGCTCAACACGCGTCGGATCCGCGGCCTGAACGCGTACGTGAAGTCGGCGGAAAAGGTGTCGCCGTCCCGGCTGACGCTCGTGGAGGTGATGTACATGGAGAACGAGGCGGCGCGATGCATCGCCCTGCCCGCCACGTCCGCCACGCACGCCAACCTGGGCCGGGTTCACCGCGGCCTCCTCGGCGTCGCCATGAAGGTGGCGGAGGACGTGCTCCGCGAATGGACGGCGTCCAACACCGCGCGCACCTGGGCGCGCATGGAGAGAGACCGCGCGTGGGCGGAGGGCGACGCGCTGCAATGGCAGCACGCGAACGATGCGGCCAACGACGCCGACGCCGTCCGCCAGATGTGCGCGGAGAAGCTGCCGCTCGTGGCGGAGGTGATGTCCAAGCTGACGCCCCACACGCCCGCGGGCATCGAGCGCCTGGCCGCCATGCAGGCCATTTACGCGCAAACGCAGCCCCCCATCATCCGATGGTGACGCGCCGACGCGTGGCCTCGTCGAACCGGAAGGGAACCGCGATCGCGATCGCGGGGGCGGACGCGCTTTTTGCGAGCGGACACGGGACGACGTCCTGGCGCAGCGCCGGCGCGGGCGGTTGCTCCCCGTGGGACGGTCCGGTGACCTGGGCGTGGAGGTCCGTCAGGGTGCGCCACTGGCGCATGCGCAGGAGGTCGTCGCGCGCCAGCGCCGTCATCGCGCCGCACGTCATGCCCTCCGCGAGGGCTTGCATGGATCGACTACCCCATCGCTGTCATTTTTTATATGGTTCAGTCCAAGAACTTGGCCACGTCGGTCAGGTCGTGCACGACGCAGTAGCACGGGCAGTAGTAGCCGTGCGCCGGCCGGGCCGGCGCGGACAGCACCGGGACCCACCGGTCGGGCCCGGCGCCTTCGTCCCCGTTGGGGACGGACGCGAGGTTGATGACGCTGTCGTCGACGAACGTGATGCGTTCGGCGTGCACGACGGCCTCCACGGCGGCGTACGCCTCGGGCTGCGGCTTGAGGAAGCCCAGCTCCTCGCCCACGAGCACGTGGGGGGCGTCGAACGTGGACTTGAGGCCCGACGTCGAGAGCGCGTAGTCGACCCAGTTGCGCGGCGCGTTGGTGAAGAGGTAGGTGTCGACGTTTCGCCGGCGCGCGGAGGCCACGAGGCGGCGCACCGCCATCGCGTGGCGTTCGGAGCTGTTGGGTCGCGGGATGCGGCGCACCTCCTCCAAGAACGCGTCGTCGAACACGAAGCGGTTGAAGTCGGCGATGGAGGACGTGTCGCCCATGGCGTCGCGCAGCCCGATGAGCGTGTGCCCGTGCGATCGGTACAGCGCCTCGTGGACGTCTCGGACCACGCACGTTTCAGGGACGCGCGTGGCCACGAACGCGCCCACACGCGCGTGGAGTCGGGCGAAGGCAGCAGGGTGCTGAAACACCACCCCGTCGAGGTCGAGCAGCAGCACGTGCGCCATGGGGTGGACCAAACGCGGTGGGCTTAACCCGGCGTCCTCTTACACGGTTTCCCAAATAAAATGGGACAGTAAATTTAATGTAAATTCCATTACATTTATAAAATCAGATTGTAATTTTTCCCAAAATATCGCCCAACAAAATTTATGAACGTAAAAAATCTCATGTTGTCGACGATGATTAAAATTTACAAAACTAAAACATGAGTATTTTGCAGTGCGCATTAGTGTCCCATTTTATTTTAAACACCGCTGTAAAAAAGGATTGGTCGGAGGTGTTTATTCCATTACCCCATGGCGCGCACCAAGCTAACCCCGAAAGATCAACAACTACAACTACTACAACTACTACAACAACCTCCGAGGAATGCGACAAATGCAGAGAAAAGGCGGTTCTATTTTCATCAAAACTTGCTCAAGAAGTTCCGAGAGAGCCAGAGAAAATCGGTGCCATTGAACCTGATGTTTCAAACGCTTCGCATAATTGCGACGGATGTGGACGAGTAGCACGGTTTTTGGGTAGCCGCATCCGCCGGCCTCGAAAAAAAGGAGTGGTTGGAGGTGTTTATTCCATACCCCATGGCGCGCACCAAGCAAACCTATAAAGATCAACAACTACAACTACAACTACAACTACAACAACAACTGACCAAAAAGGCTCCGAGGAAGGGAGGCAGCGTGACGAAGGCGACAGATGCAGAGAAAAAGCGGCTCAAACGTCGGCTAAACTTGCTCAAGAAGATTCGAGAGAGCCAGAGAAATTCGGTGGAACTGACGTTTCAAAAGCTGCCGTTCTTGCGACAACTTCGCATTATCGCGACGAATGTGGACGAGAAACTGTTTACGCCCCCACCTGGCAAACAACAAATCGGCGACATCTCCCGGAAACCCCTCCGGTTTCAAAGGTTGGCCACCCTCGCCATCCAAGAGGCCTCCGAAGCATACTTGCTGGGCGTCTTCGAGGACGCCTTCTTGTGCACGTTGCACGCGAAGCGCGTCACGCTGAACCAAAAGGACATTCAGCTGGCGTTGACGGTGCGTGGGGACATGGATCGCATGGACTACTTTGGAAAGCGCGGTCGTTTCTTCAAGAACCTCTAAACTTGAACCAAAAAAAAACCAAAGTTTTTTAGATGGGTCGCCCCATTGCCCATGGACGCCCTTCCGCTGTACGCGCTGCTTCCGAGCGACCGTCATGCCGTCCGCGGAAACGTGACCATGGCGTGCGCGCGGCTGGAGCGCGCGGTGGAAAAGCTTCCGCTTCGCTTGCGGAACGTGAAGGAGGTGTTGGTGCCCGCCGACATGAGCGCTACGATCGACGCCGTGGAGATGTACCTTGACCGCGGCGACCTCGACGCGAAGACGTGGAGCACGATCGCGCCGCGCGCTCTGATCCGATGCGCCGCGCGCATGAAAATGCCGACGTCGAAGCTGCGCACTCTGATGGAGCTGGTGTACCATCGCGTCGCCGTCGCGCGCGCACCCGTCATCGCCGCGGCGATCCAGGCGGACGCCTTCGCGCGCCATACCATCCGCCGCGGCGACGCGTTCGAGCCGTGGTCGTTTCTGCGACGCGTGGGCTTGGCCGACACGGGGAACGTCGTGGACGTGGTCGACGTGAAGGACGTGTATCACCTGTTCTCCCAGCCGGGTGTTTTCCCGAAGCGCGTGAAGTTTCCGGGCCCGGACGTGATTCTGGCGAAAATTCCGCGCGTGCTGACGCGCGTGATGGAGCGCTTTTCGGACCATCTCGTGATCGCGGGCGGGGCGGTGGGCAGCTGGCTGCTGCCCTTCTTGGGCTACGTGGAGAACCAGGACATCGACCTTTTCGTGCACGGCTGCGACCAGGCCATGGCCGTGACGATCGCGGCGGAGCTGAACGACGGCATCCGCGCGCGCTACGCCGACGCGAAGTGCTACCGCACCGGCAACGCGGTGACGTGGACGGCGCTTGCCATGCCTACGATTCAGCTGGTGGCGCGCCTGTACGCGACGCCGGACGAGATGCTGGTGGGCTTCGACGTCGCCGCGGCGAGCGTGCTGGTTTGCATGAACGGCGTGAGAGCGGTCGAGGTGTGGGCCACGCCCTCCTTTTTCGCGGCCGTCGCGTCCGGCGCGGTGTGGGTGGACCCCGAGCGCCAGAGCGAGACGTACGCGATGCGCCTCATCAAGTATTACGCGCGCGGGTGGGAGGTGCTCGTGTTCGGGTACGACGCCCGGCGTCACTGCCTCAACAACCTGGTGAACGGGAAAGGGCTGGCGAAGCTGTTCGCCATCGAACGGAAGTATTTCCGCACTCACTTTTGCGACCCGCACATCGTGCTCAAGCGAGAGTCCATCATGCGTGCGCTTCGCAACAGTTACCGCAGGACATCCGACTACGCCGCCACGGTTCCGGCGGACGTGCTTCACTTCCCTCGGTTTGACGCCCGTGCCCGCGCGGGCATGGGCGTGTCGTCGGCGGTGGGCGACTTCGACCCGCGCACCATGGAGTGGAAGACGCGCGACCCGGGCAGCCAGGTCACCGGCTCGTTCAGCCCGCTCGCGACGCCCTTCTACACCGGCACCCTGACGGTCGACTACGCCACCTAGTCAGTCGACCTCGGCCTCGACCTCGGCCCCGGCCCCGGCCCCGAGCTCGTCCATGTCGGCGCTGCACACCGGGCAGCGCTTGCTGACGGCGAGCCACGCGTCGATGCACCCGCGGCAGAAGAGGTGGCCGCACAGCAGCTCGACGGCGTCGGTGGCCGGCGTCATCGCCTCCTGGCACACCACGCACAGCGTGCCGTCCTCGCGCACGAGCGTGATCCCGTTCATGACGCGCGCCCGCGCCTCGGGCGTGGGGAAGCCGCGCGGCACGTTCCCGATGCGGTTCCCCAGTTCCGTGAGGAACTCGTAGTCGTCCTCGAGCTCGTTGAAGAACGCGAAGGGGAGGTGGACGTCGGCGTCGTTCCCGAGGCGCAGCTGGAAGTCCACGATGCCCTGGGGGCCGAGCACCACCGTGAGCGAGGGGAAGATGTCGGCGTGCATCGCGAGGTGCGCGACGTAGTCGTCGGTGTGGACGACGTCGTGGCACAGCACGCACGTGATGGTGGGGGGGTCGGGGTCGGGGTCGGGAGGGTCGGGCGTTCCAGGGATGAGCGGCGGAGGCTCCTCGTTCCCCTCCTCATCTTCGGGATGGACGTCGGCCATACACGACGATCTCTTTAAAAGACGCCGCCCTTTTCGACTTAAGACGGCTGACGCCGCAGCGTCGCATGGCCTGCCTGAACGACGTCTCCTCGTCCGAGTACGAGACCTCCTCGTCCGACTCGAACACGCTCGCCGACGAGCTGGACGACATCCAGTTTCGCCTGGAGCGCCTGGAGCGCGATCTCGAGCGTCGCCACCATGCCTGGGTGGGGCGCCTGGCGGCACCGACGGTCGCGGCGCTGACCGGCGCCGTGGTCGGATTTTTTATCGGACGGCGCAGCCGTGCATAAACCCTGAAAAAAGGAGTGTAGTTTTTATCCACCCACCACTCGCCATGAATCCACCCGTCCCGCCGGCGAGCTCGCCGCGGCTCACGGAGAACGTGGAGGAGTGGCGGACCTACGCGCGCGCTGCGGTCGAGTACGCCATTTCCGTCGACCCTTCCACCGTCGAAATCAACCCTACGCAGTTCGTCCACGCCATCGAGCGCAACGCCTTGAGGGTGACGCTGCATGCGTCCACGCTGGAGGCGGCCGCCACCCGCCTCTCGAGAGTCCTGAACAGACCGGTCGCGCCGCCTTTGATCGCGCGGGCGGTGGGTGCCAACTCTCCGGGCGCCGCGCTGATGGCCCTCGCCCTCCTGAGATGCGTGGGCGTGATGGCCATATCGGACGAGCTCAAGGGTCAGCTGGTGCCCGCGGGGGCCATGGAAGCGCTCCTGCACAACGTGACGCAGGCCTTGTTGGGCCCTTCTCCGCCCGTTCCGCCGACGAGCTCGCCGCGGCTCAAGGAAAACATCGGGGAGTGGCGGACCTACGCGCGCGCGGCGCTCGAGTACGCCATTTCCGTCGACGACGACGAAGTGAACTCGGAACAGTACGTCGACGACTTCGAGCGCGACACCTTGAGAGACATTTTGAATGTGCCCACGCTGGAGGCGGCCGCCGAGCTCATCTCGACCGCGCGAAACACGCCGATCGCGCCTTGTTTGATCGCATGGGCGTTGGGCGCCCACACTCCCTACGCCGCGATACTGACCGTCTTCCTCCTGAACGGCGTGATGGTCATATCGGACGAGCTCAAGGACCTGTTGGTGCCCACGGGGGTCGTGGAAGCGCTCGTGCGGAATGCTGCGGACGAATACACCGGCTCTGTTGAAGAAAAGGAGGCCATGATTCAACGGATATGCCGCTCTACGGGCATGCCCATGCCCGTGCCCGCGGCCCATGGTCCATTTACTCCAGCGCCGTCAGCGGGTCAAACGACGTGAACGGTGATACGTGTGGCGTCAGCGGCGGAGGAAAGGGGTCCACGCGAACCTCGCGAACGCGCTTTTTCCACGACGTTTCTTTGCTGTACGTCTGCGCCTTTCGCCACGTTCGCAGTTCCGTGGAACGCGTGCATTCGACCACCGCATCGTAGGCGCCGTTCATCCAAAACGAGCGTTTGAATTCCTCGACCGAGGTCACCTTCCCGCGCGTGAATCGTGTCATTCGAACCAGGAACGGGCGATCCGCCTCATAATCGATGTGGATGTGAATGTTGACATCCGGGTAGCACGTTTGAAAGTCTTCGTGTGTGAGCAGCATGCGCTGATGGTGCGCGTCGTCTTGAGTGTTGTCATCAAACGGCATGGCGGGGGGAATGCCTGTAAATGTCATCGTGGATGAGGCGTTCGATGTAGCACGTTTCGATGCGCTTGCGAACGTCCAATCTTTCAGCGCGACCCATACCGACGGCGCACCGCTGAAAGGTGGTGCGAAACGGGGTATCCCCAGGACCGCACGAAAATAGGCGATGGTAGGAGGGCTGGGCGTCCCGGATGCCATAATTTTTGTTTTCAAAATGCGTGATGCCCTGGATGAACGCTTCGAACACACGCGTTGTGTGCGACGTGCCGCGATGCGGCACAAACAAGCGATGCAAAAACGCTTGATGACGGGGTCGTGGATGCGACGCAGGTTTTCCTTGAGACGCTGGGGTTCTCCCGGATTTTCTCCGACGATGTGATACGCCTCTGGCATGTCTTCCGGAGGAAGCGCGTCGAGCGCGTGTTCGAACTCGCGCACAGACTTGCGCACGGTGTCCACGTCCGTCACGTTCATCCTGTATTCTCGAGAATGCATGACGAGCGCGTAAAACGCGTCGCGCAACCGAACAGTCGCCATACGCGCCCGAGCCGATTTAAACCCATAAGCCGGGAAAAATTGGATTGTTTTTAAGGTCGGCGGGGGCGAACGGTCGCCCATGGCGTTGTCCCACGCTCCCGACGACCTCGGCGACGACCTCGGCGACCTGCCGACGTTTGTGAAGACGCATCTCCCCGACTACACCTGCGTGTACTGGGAGGGATATCGCGAGGGGGTGGAGGTGTTTTACCACCCGCGTCCCAGCAACGTTCCGCCCCGGCTGTACACCTTTCCCGCGCACATTCCGACCGGAGAGGGCGCCCGGATGCCCCACCCCTTCTCCCGTGAGTTTGTGGAGTGGGCGTCCAACAACGAGCGCTTCCTGACGCGGCTGCCCGCGCAGTTTGCGGTGTGGGACGCGCTGTCGCCGGCGAATCAGCACGCGATCCGGGAGTGGGACAAGATCACCAACATGGAAGCGCGGGATGGCATCCCGCTCTTTATCCCTGCCCGCTAGGTCACGGTGGGTTGTTTTTAAAAACCGGCATAAACCCAACGCCCCGCCCGGGGGACACGGGCGATCGCATCCATGCTGATCGACGATTACGAGGCCGACTTCGCGAAGCTGCGCGACCGCTATGGCGAGCGGTGCAAGCTCGTGCTGCTGTACGAGGTGGGCACGTTTTACGAGATGTACGCGGCGACGGACGACCGGGTGGGCGACCCGACCGCGCTGTACGCGGTGGCGGAGCTGCTCAACATCGCGGTGACGCGCAAGAGCAAGGCGATTTTGACGGTGTCGCGCACCAACCCGCTGCTGGCGGGCATCCCGGTGGCGGCCTTCGCCAAGTACCGCCCGGTGCTGATGGGCGCCGACTACACGGTGGCCATCGCGCACCAGTTCCAGGACGCGGAGGGCAAGCTCGGGCGCGCGGTGGACGAGGTGCTGAGCCCCGGGACGTGGGACGGCGACGCCGCGGGGACGTCGGACGCCACGGGGCGGGGGGCGCTGCTCGCGGTGGTGTGGGTGGAGACGCGCGCCGTGGGGAGCGGGTGGACGGGCGTCGGCGTCGCCGGCGTCGACCTCACCACCGGGGGCGGCATGGCGGCCGAGACGCACGCGTCGGGCCCCGACGCGGCGCGCGCGCTGGACGAGGCGCGCGCGTGGCTCGCGGCCGCGCGCCCGCGCGAGCTCGTCGTGCTCGTGGAAGGGTACCGGGAGGGCGTGGACGAGGTGTCCGTCGCGCGCCGCCTGGCCTGCGCGGGCCTCGTCCACACGACGTGGCGGCCGCCCGCGGAGATGGCGAAGCTGGCGTACCAGGAGGCGGTGCTGGACCGCGCCTTCCCGGCGTCGACGCGCGGCCTGCTGCGCGCGGTCGAGCACCTCGGCCTGGAGCGCGCGCCGCTGGCGACGGCGGCGTACGCGACGGCGCTGGAGTTCGCGTACCAGCACGACGAGCGCGTGCTGGCGCGCCTGCGCGCGCCCGAGCCGTGGCCCGACGACGCCATGCACGTGTCGAGCCTGGAGGCGCTCAACGTGACGGGCTCGGCAGGCGCGCTGCTGCCGCTGCTCAACACGTGCCGCACGGCGTTCGGCCGGCGCCTGTTCGCGGCGCGCCTGCTGCGCCCCACGCGCGACCGCGCCGAGCTGGAGCGGCGCTGGGACGCGGTGGCGGCGATGCTGGAGGGCGGGCGCGCCGCGCGCGTGCGCGTGGCGCTGGCGGGCGTGGCCGACCTGGAGCGCCTGGCGCGCCGGCTGGCGCTGGGCCGCGCCGGCCCCGCCGAGGTGGCGGCGCTGGCGGACTCGGCGCGGCGCGCCGCGGAGGCCATCGAGCCCGCGCCCTCGCCCGAGGCCGAGGCTCTGTCCGGCGCCTTCGCGGGCTGGGACCTCGAGGCGCTGCGGCGGGGCGACCTGGGGGCGTCGGCGCTGGACGCCTCGGACGCGACCGCCGTGGGCCTCGCCGCGGAGCGGCACGCGGCGGCGGCGGAGGTGGCCGCGCTGGCGGGCGCGCTGGAGGCCAAGGACGACGGGGACGGGCTCACGACGACGCGCAAGCGCTTCGACGCCGCCCTCGCCGCCGACCGCGTGCCCGGGCTGCGCGGCGTCGACGCGCCCGCCGGGCGCGTGCGCCTGCTGCACCCCGCGCTCGACCGGCGCCAGGCCGCGTCGGCGTCGCTCGCGCTCGCGAACCGCGCCGCGCTCGACGCCCTGGTGGCCCGCCTCACCGACGACGCCCTCGCCGGCGCGGTGCGCGCGCTGGTGCGCGCCGTGGGCGAGCTCGACGTGGCCGCCGCCGCGGCCGACGCCGCGGCGCGGCACCGGTACGTGCGGCCGACGCTGGGAGAGGCGGGTGAGCGCGCGACCGTGAAGGCGCGCGGCCTGCGCCACCCTTTGGTGGAGCGTTTACTTACTGAAGAGCCCTACGCGCCCAACGACGTGACGCTGGGACCCGACGGGCGCGGCATGTTGGTGTACGGCCTCAACGCCGCCGGCAAATCGACGTTGATGAAATCAGTGGGAATTGCGGTGCTCATGGCGCAGGCGGGCCTGTTCGTGGCCGCGGACTCGCTGGAGCTGCGCCCCTTTGACGCCCTGTATACGCGCATCGGCGGCACCGACAATCTTTTCAGCGGACAATCGACGTTCGTCCTCGAGATGTTGGAAATCAGGTCCATCCTACGTAGAGCCACGGCGGACAGCCTCGTGCTCGGCGACGAGCTGTGCTGCGGCACCGAGAGCATATCCGCGACCGCGATCGTGGTGCAGGGCGTATGCACGCTGGTGGAGCGTGGGTGCTGCTTCATGCTCGCGACGCACTTGCACGAGATCATCGGCACGACCGCGTTTTTGGCACTTCCCGCCGGCGCGGTCGCCGTCGTCCACCTGCACGTTTCCACGGAGGACGACGGCACGCTCGTGTACCACCGCGATTTGCGCAACGGCCACGGGGAAACGCTGTACGGCCTGGAGGTTGCAAAAGCTCTGAATTTGGGTGATGCGTTCATCGTCGGCGCCGACGCCGTCCGACGCGAACTGCTGGGCGTCGCACGCCACCTCGTGACGCCGAGACCGAGCCACTACAATGCGGACGTCTTCATCAATCGATGTTTTATGTGCGGAGAGCACGCTGATGAAGTGCATCATGTGCGGAAACAAGCGCTCGCCGACGCGAGCGGGTTTCTCACTTCTGCCGAAGGGGTGGGCGCCCACCACAAAAACGCGCGCTTCAATCTCGTGGCCGTGTGCGAGTCGTGCCACGACAAGCAACACGCGAATGACGGCGTGAGCATGACGGCGGTGAAGACCTCACGAGGGAAACGGATTATTCAAAAACGAGTGTAATATATTACATACTGTTTAAGTTGGTTGTTGCGCGCTTTTTGGCCACGGCGGCTTTGGCGCTCGCCGACCTGGCCTCGTTGATGACGTCCCACCCCGGCAACGCCGCGTCCAGCGCCGCGCGTCGCTCCGCGTCCATCGTGGCACGCGCGCTCCGAAATTTGCTCAACCATTTGCCGACTTTGTGCTGTTCGTCGCCGAACGTCTCCTTATAGGTGGGCATACGCCCGGGATGCGCCGCGCGGAAGCGCGCGAACACTGCTATCTTCTCTGCCTCCGGGAGCGCCGCTTTCAGGCCCGCCGATAGGGTCTCGTCGATGACGTCCCATCCCGGCAGCGCCGCGTCCAGCGCCGCGTGCCGCGCCGCGTGCCGCTCCGCGTGCCGCTCCGCGCCCATCGTGGTGCGTTTGCTCCGAAAGGTGTTCAGCCATTTGCCGACTTTGTGCTGTTCGTCGCCGAACGTCTCGTTTCTGGTGGGCATACGCCCGGGATGCGCCGCGCGGAAGCGCGCGAACACTGCCATCTTCTCTGCCTCCGGGAGCGCCGCTTTCAGGCCCGCCGATAGGGTTTCGTCGATGACGTCCCATCCCGGCAAGGCCGCGTCCAGCGCCGCGCGTCGCTCCGCGCCCATCGTGGTACGCTGGCTTCGGTACGTGCTCAGCCACTGGCCGACTTTGTGCTGTTCGTCGCCGAACGTCTCGTTTTTGGTGGGCATACGCCCGGGATGCGCCGCGCGGAAGCGCGCGAACACTGCCATTTTCTCTGCCTCCGGGAGCGCCGCTTTCAGGCCCGCCGATAGGGTCTCGTCGATGACGTCCCATCCCGGCAGCGCCGCGTCCAGCGCCGCGCGCCGCTCCTCGCCCATCGTGGTGCGTTTGCTCCGAAAGGTGGTCAGCCATTGGCCAACTTTGTGGTCCTCGAACAGTTCTGCTTGCTTGGGTACGCGGTGGTGGGCGGCGTGGAAGCGCTTAAAAATCCCCATCTTCCACGCGAACAGTTCCTCCAGCGTCAAACACGTGACGCGCACGTAGTCCGCCAGTTGCCCCGTCTTCACGTTTACGATGTCGCGCACCGCACGTTCTCCGCCCCTGTCGTAATCGATGCGGCTCACGCGGACCTTGGTGTGGAACGTCGGGTCCATGGTGCGCAGCAGCGATAGTGCCGCGAGCGCCTTGCTGTGATCCTCGGTCCACAGGAAAAGCGTGTTGATCTTCTCCGCGTTCTGCGAATCCAGTCGGATGCCGCGGCACATGCGCTGCACGGTGCGGATGTCCGACGCATCCTCACCGACGTGCGACACAAAGGTTGAATCGCAGCGCACGATGTCGATGGCCTCGTCCAGGATGCGCACGCTGGCCATCACGTGAAGGGTTCGGTCGTCGCCCGCCTGAAACTCACACAGCAAGCGTTCGCGGTCCGAGCGCCTCACGTCGTCGCATATCTTGCCGCCCCAAAAGTCGAGCCCGTGGTGCGTTTCGACGACTTTCTTCAGCACGCTCAGGAACGCGTCGCACTCGGCCTTGTCGCCCATGTACGCGATGCACCGCCGGCTGCCGCGCTCCAGCATCCCGGTCACGAGGAACAGCGCTTTGGCCGCCAGCGTCGGGTCGTCGCCCGCCAGGAGCTCCTTCGCGCTTCCGTTCGCCTGCCCCACCTGCTCGATCAGCGGCAGGTACACACGGTAGTCGCAGCAGTATTTTTCGCGGATGGCGTCGGCCATCCCAAACTCGAACACCTTTCGCACGCGCGTGCGCTCGAACAGCTCTTCGGGAAGCGTCGCCGACAGCATGAGCGAGTGCGCGAATCCGTCGACGAACGCCACCAGCGCGTCGTTGGACACTAGGTTGTGCACCTCGTCCACCAGCAGGAACGCGTCTTGCTGGAACGTGCCTCCGACGTGCGCCAACACCCCCTCGGCGCTCTTGAAGGTGCTGAAGATCGCGAGGTTCTTGCCCGAATTCACCGCCGCCCGCACCTCCTCGAGGTCGGTGGTGCCGCACTCGTCCGAGTCCACTAGCAGCACCTCGTGGTTCGGCAGAAAGGGCGCCAAGCGCGTACGCAGTTGGTCCACCGACAACTTGAGGGGCGCGATGGCCACGTAGAGCGCGAAGTCCATGCGACGCATCGTGTGGCCCGCGACCAGGGTCTTGCCTCCGCCACAAAAGAGCAGGAGCGCCATACGATTTTCATCGGCGTCGCGGCGTTCGCATATCGCATCGACGGCTTGGTGCTGGTAGGGGCGCAGCGCGTACTCGATTTCCGGCGCAGCCGCGGCCTCCGCGGGAGCGAGCGCCAAACGATGGTGCACGAGCTTGCCGACCGAAAACTTCGAGATGAGCACGTCCTCCCGCAGGTTAACTTCCAGCGGCACCGTGGTGTAGATGTACCCCGTGGAGCGAAGGCGGTTGTTGACGACGATGAGAAACGTGCCCAGGTCGTTGGCGCCGATGTGTCCCCGGCTGCGGTACTTGGCCTGGCCCGCGTGATAGGCGCCGTCCGCGTCCCGCGACAGAAAGTCCATGCCGTAATCGCGGTAGCGTGGCCCTTCGCGTCCGGTCTCCTCCGCCCGGATGGCGAGTCGCACCAGACGGGTGTGGTTGTAGTCGTGGATGAAGCCGCACTGGAACAGCTCCTCCTCCGGGATGACCTCGTTGTGCCATACCGTCTCGCCGGTGGTCGCCTTGTGGTGTGCGACGATCTGCAGCTCGTACTGTCGACCTACCTCTCGTGCAACGTGCGCCGCCGCGCGCTGTTTCTCTTTGAGGGTATCGAGGGCTTTTAAACGGGCGAGCGCGTGTTCAACCGTTTCCGCCATGAAGGGCACATAAAAAATGAAGGGAGCATACGCCTTTATGTAATTTTATTTGCGACGTTTGAAAGAAATAATTTATTGCAAGGGATGCATGGACGTGGTCAAGCTTCGCGACGCCGTGATGTACGGCCACGCCCTCGACGCCGACGCTGAGCTGAGGGCGAATCCACGATCCGCGCAGGCGCTGGGGGCGTTGCTCATTCACGCGGTGATCCCGAACCGACCCGACGTGGCGCGCGTGCTGCTGGCCCACGGGGCGACGCCGACGAAGGAGGCGATGGAGCTGGCAATCCGATACCGCCATGAACCCATCGTGCTCGACATGGTTCGCGCGGGCGCGGAGGTGACGCCCGAGCAGGAGCGCGCGATGTTGGGGTGGAACTCCGAGGCGTTGACGTTGGCGCTGCGCGCGCTCGCCAAGGGGGTGGAAGGGCGTCGCCACCTTCTCCTCGCGGCCGCCGCGGGGTATGTTGACAACGTGCGCGCGCTGCTGGACGCGGAAAGCCCCGTCCGCCAGGAATGGCTCACGGACGCGCTCGCGTTGGCCCACCATGACGCCACGGTCCGTCTGCTGGTGGAGCGCGGCGCGGACGCGTCCGCGCTCGACCTGCGCGCCACGCGACAACTCGACGCGTTTCGCGCGGGCTTGGAGGCGGGGGCGGCCCGCCCGCCGGGGCTGCTGGCGCACTGCTTGCGCGAGGACGGTCGCGACGACGCGCGCGCGTGGGAGCTCGTGACCCGAGGCGTGGGCGTCGAGGACACCGACGCCGTGACGCACGCACGGAGCCGACGCGTTATCTTCGAGCTGATGCGTCGCGGCGCGACCGCCGACCCCACGGCCTGCCGTCGCGCCAAAAACAACGCGGGCGCGGACATCGTGTGCAAGTTCCTGGATCGCGTGGAGGCGCGGCGTCTGTTTCAAGCGCGCGCAATCCTCGCGGAACGCCTCCCGCTTGAGCTCGCGACGCTCATCGTTCGCATGGCCATGACGTCGTGCTCCAAACGGACGCGCAAGATGTACGACGCGCTGTTTTAGGGTTCTAAAAAAAAGGACTCGCGGTAGATTCCCTCCCATTCCCAGGAGGGACCGATGGCGAAGCGTCAGGCCAAGGACGGCTTCCATCGCGTGCTTGCCACCAACCTCTTTCGCGATCTCATCCTCCCGCATCTGGACGGATCCGCGACCAAGGCGTTCGCCCAAGTCAGTCGCGCGTGTTTCGCGCAAGCCGTCAACACCCTGTATTTCGATTACAGCTCAAGATGGCACGAGGATGTCGCGCGCGAGCTTCTTTCGCTCGTGGGACCCGCGCTCGTGTACATTTCCTACGCGGACCCGCCCTTGACGGAGGACGAGGACCTTCAACTTTACGGCTTGCTGCACCAGTGTTCTGCGCCCGTCGAAGTAAGTTTTGACCGTTTGTCGTTTCGCTACAAGGAAGACATGCGCCGCCTCCGCGACTTGCTGAACGAGCCGATGGTGAAGAGCCTGGAGGTCGTCCATTTTCCGGTTCGCTTCCCCGACGCGGTCGCGATCTTCGCCCACCCCAAGTTTCGGTTTGTCGACCCCGACCCCGACGTGGAAGTGGAGCTCGGGGACGTTCAACTGCCTGCGGCGTGCTTGCCCAAGCTCGACAACGTGTCGGTCATCTTGTGCCCGTTGTCTGCACACCACTTGGAGGCGCCCGTCCTCGCGGCCCTCGGGACTTGTTCCAACATCTCCCTGTATCCCCAAGACGCGACCCGCGCCGTCCGGGACCAGTTTGTCTCCCTCGATCCCGCCGTCGTGCAGAAGGTCTTTGGCCGCTGGCAAAGTCGGTTCCTGTTTGAATACGAGTCGGCGAACGACTTCGACATCCTGACGACCCTTTTGCGCCACACGGACGTGAATAGGGAACGAGTGTGCATCTGCTCGACCCACGAGGTGGCCCTTTCCGAGGTTGCCGTGGACACCTTCTTGGACGCGCTCGGCAAAATGAAGGCGAGCGACGAGGTGCACCTTTCGGTCGGCGCCGAAATCGCGTCGGAGCGCCTCATGGTGCAGTTGGCCAACGCGTTGCGACGCCATCCAGACGACGACATGCTGGATTCGCTCACCCTCACGTGCGTCACCCCCGAGGCGTGCGAGGACGCGTGTGCGCTGCTGCGTCACCGCGAGTGTTCGTGCACGCATCTCACCATCCGAACGTTGCCGAGTGTGGGAAAAACCAATGCGTGGATGTGGAAAGCGATGGCCTCCACGCCGGTGGCGTCGTACGCGTACACCACCGCATCCATCACACTGTGCGGCGGCTGCGTCGACCGCGGTCCCACGGCACGCGAGGCCCGTCGCGCCGGAAAAGCGATGGGGCGTTCCAATGTGACCCATCTCACGGTGATGATGTGCGGTACCCGCACGTCATGGATGGCGCCCTTCCTGCGTGGTTTTGCGTCGACGATGAATGACGATCACGAATGCAGCACCGCTTCGGTGACCTTGGTCGTCGGTACGAGCTGTCCCGATGTCACAGGACGACCGGTGCGCCATTCGGACGTCCTCGAGGCTCTCCGCTTCGCCGAGTCCAAGGCAGGCTCATTGGATATAGAAGTAGACTGGAATTGCTATACGTGCAAGAAATGATTGCCTTTTTGGGCATGCGCTTGCACTCTAAAAAAAGTGCGTAAATTCACTTACATTTATCGTCTTCGTCGATGAGGCCATGAATTCTGCCGCATTGAATGAACATGCCCGTGGACCCCACGGCATGCCGACGCGCCAAAAACAATGCGGGAGCGGACATCGTGTGGAGGCGCGTGGTCTGTTTCAAGCGCGCGCGATCCTGTCGGAACGCCTCCCGCTCGAGCTCGCGACCTATTTTGCCATGGCGTCGTGCTCCAAACGGACGCGCAAGATGTACGACGCTATCGGATGCGCGCGATCGCCTTGCCCGTGCGCACCATGTGGTCCGCGCGTCGGTCATCGCTGTCCGTCGGGTTGTGGCTCGCCATGAAGAAGCCGATGTGGCCGCAGGGCGTGTCCCCGTGGCTGCATCGGATGACGAGGCCGGTGGACGACACGTCGTCGGTGGGCTTGATCCGAGCGCGCACCGCGTCCATCGTCAGGGTCATCACGACCTCGCGCGTGGACGCGCGCTTCGATCGAACGGTCATCGTGCGAATCGGGATTTCGGTGTCCCCGACGTACGACGCCTTGAACGTGAGACTGTCGTCGGGAGGGAGCGGCTGGGTCACGACGTACTTGATCTTGACGTGGATGGGATCGAAGAAGGGCGCCTCTGTCGCGCCCTTGTTCGGCAGCACGCAGGCGGACAGGATTTGGACCGACATGACCGGTGCTCCCCTCCAGCGTTCGCGACTCCTTTTTTTCGTTCGTTTTGGTTTTTAAAAAAGGAGTCGCTCGCTCCCCTTCGCCCACCCCCACCTCCCCCCATGCCCCCGCTCGGGTGCGCCCGTCCCGGGTGCGCGGCGACGGGCACCTTCGTGTGCAAAGGATGTTGCGCGGCGCGCTACTGCGGCCGCGAGTGCCAGGCCGCGCATCGGGAGGCGCATCGCGCGTGGTGCGCGTTGCCCATGGAAGAGGCGAAGCTCGCGATAGTGTCCGTCATGGCCTTGCCCGACAGGAGCGCGTGGTCCGCTCGCGTCTACGACGACCCGGTGGTCCCCCAGTACGACGCGCCTTTCACGCAGCGCAAAGCGCGCGCGTTGAAGCGCGCGATTGCGGGCAGGCGCGCGCAGGAGGTGCTCGGCCTGCTCGAGACGAAGCCAATGATCGACGCGTTCGCGCGCGATCCGGCCACGGACCTCGCATGGCTTCTTTCGGAGACCTGCCTCCTTCACGTCGTGCTCGTGTTCCCGTCGTCGCGTCGTATCCTGGTCGATCGCGGCATCCTGCAGACCCTCCTGCGCGCCACCCTCCACGATTACGAGCACGAGCACCTTGGCACGTGGGCCGTCGTCACGCGGCTCGCCCCGCTGGCGCAGGCGCTGGTGTCCGACGCCCGGATCGCGGAGGCGCTGTCGTGCGTCCTCACTCACTGCGAAGACTACGACCGCGAGGCGAACGCCCTGTTCGAGAACCTGATCCTATACGGCGGCGAGCAAGGCAAGGGGCTCGTGCGAGAGAGCGGGTACCTGGACTTCTGCATGTCGTACGTCGAATACTACCACGACAACGGCGTGGTGCCCGAAGACGTGATGCACATGATGTGCACTCTTGTCGTCTCGTACCCCAACACGTCGTGGGCGAAGCGCGCGCTCGCGCTGATGCTGACGTCGTCGGAAAACCGGCCGATCACCAACGTGGCGATCCTGTCTGCCGTTCAGCACCGCTTCGCCCGCGTGGGGTGGAGCGCCGTGGATTGCCGGCGCTTCCGCCCCGTTTTGCGCGCGTGGCTGGAGCGCACAACCGACGGCGTGGTGGCGCTGGACGGGACCGTGGTGGCCTTCATCGTCGCGACGATGCCCCTCCTGGCGAACGAGTGGCTGCACGACGCCGCCACGTTCCGCCTGAGATCCTCGCTCTACATCGCGATCACGGCGGGAATGTTGGTCGCGCACAAGAAGATGGTGAACGCGCACCCCACCGTAGTCCAAGTCATCCCGTCGGAGGACGACGAGGTTGTCCATCGGGAGCTTCGGGCGTTGGGGTGGAAGGTCGAACTCAACCTGAAACCGGCCACGTAGCCCCAGCCCCATTTTTGGCGACCCCCCCCCCCATGGCGACCCGGAACCTCACGGTCGAGCAGGCCCTGGAGGCCGCGGACGTGCGCTTGAGCGAGCGCATCGAGCTCGCGATCGAGGGGACCGACGCGGACGGCGCGTCGGGGATGATGTGGTGGCCGGGAACGCTCCGCCGCGCCGCCGAGCCGGCGGCGTTCGTGCGCCGCCTGCCCGTGTTCGAGGTCGAGCTCGACGCGGCGCCGCCGCTGCCCGCCGGCATGGAGCGCGTGGTCTTCCTCGACGAATGCACGATGTGGGTGCTGCCCGACGACGCGACGCCGACGCGGTGGCGCCTCGAGGGCGAGAGAACCTGGGAGGCCCCCGACGGCGCGCCGTTGCCCCTGACGCGCGCGGAGAAGCACTGCTACGACCGCTACGACTTGGCCGCCGCAATGGCGCGCGACTTGGAGTTGGCCCACGCCAGCGCCAGCAGCGCGCCCGCGCACTGCGACGCGACGTAAAACGGCACCAGCGCGGCGGGCCGGTCGCCCTTGGCCCACATCATCAAGGTCACCGCGGGGTTGAAGTGCGCGCCCGATGCGAAGGCGCCGAACGTGATCGCCGCGGCGAGGGCGATGCCGATGGGGATGGCCTGCCCCGTGGTCAGGATGACCGTCAGGAAGAAGAACGTCCCGAGCGTCTCCGAGAGCACGATGGATGCCCAGTCGAGCGGCGGACTCGGAGACATTGTTCCCTACCATATTCGTCGAAAAAAGGAGTGTGTCATTCCGAATGTGCACCATCCGCGACCATGGCGGCGGTCCAAGCTGACCCCCTCGCGAAAAAAGCCAAGCGCGCCGATTGTTGTTATCCTGAGATCGATTTGATCGATCTGCAGTGTTTTGCGTGCCTGCAAACCAAAGAGCTGTACACCGTGTGCAAGGACGGACATCAAATGTGCTTGGAATGTCATAAGGAGGCGGCCGAAAAGTACTACAGAAAGTGTCCATGAGGAGGGTGTAAGCAAGCATTGCTGAATGAACCGCTGCCCAACCTGTTCATTCAGCGATTGTTGTATGAGTACATGGTACCATGTGTCCACAAACATCTCGGGTGCACATTACGATTGTTGACGTCGAACGTGAAACAGCATTCGGAATCCGAATGCGAATATCGGTTAGTCCAATGTGAAAAGTGTAACAAACATATTCCCCTTGCTACGAAGGATCATCATCACATGGTGGAACACATGTACGAGTGCGAGCTCTGTGATACACTTACATTCATTTAAAAACGGGACAGTGACATCGGGCGAACAAACGCCAATGGTGCACCGATTTTATCTCATGTGTGAAGCGTAAATCTCCCAACTTTGACGCCCACTAGCGTCAAAGAATGTGTTATTT
>Ga0316223_1000552_pt1 | contig 44216 bp, 41 predicted proteins | sample TBH18009metaG_FD_206007 | JGI IMG/M metagenome (GOLD analysis project Ga0316223, IMG submission 206007) | Freshwater microbial communities from Trout Bog Lake, Wisconsin, USA - TBH18009 | ecosystem: Environmental > Aquatic > Freshwater > Lake > Hypolimnion/Profundal zone | place: USA: Wisconsin...
TGGAAATTAAATACCCGTCCACGTAAGTCACTCGGTTTCAAATGTCCGGTTGAACTGTTCATGCCAGACGCTTTTGACTTTAAGCTACATCACGCAGCACTTTTTGCACTTGGTGCTTGAAACCGCCTTGTAATCAAATGTTTTACTGACGAATTAATTCGAGTTGATTCTGTTAACAGCAGTCAGTCGCACCCGTCACCGGGAATACTGAAAGCGTATTTCGAATCAGCATGATTGATGAATCGGGGTATGCGCAAAAGATTCTAATGATGCCAGGTTCGGTTGAGGTTTCAGCGTAGCCATACCGGGGCAAATGACGGCATGCCCATGTCATTGATGGCTTTTCTCATATCGCGTGGCAATTCTTCGGTAGGGCTTGCCGAACAGGCATTCGACGACCTGACGCACCTTATATGGCCAATAATCGCAGCCAATCGATTCGCTTTGGGCGGGATCACGGCTTTTATTTCCCGGCATTCCAACCAGGCCCTCAACTATGTCGTAAGCCTCGTCAGCCAAACCGCCTTTGGAACGGCCCGGTGCTTTTTTTCCGCCCCGTTCTTCGCCAGTTAAATTTATGCTGCTCATGCCATTAAAAATGGCTAATCCGACCCGATTGGCAAAACCTCAACAAAAACTAGGAAATTCCTGTTAGAATTCGGAGACAATAGGTGAGAGTGTCGCTTAAAGATTGTAAAGCCACCCTCTAAACGAAGATGTGCACGCTGATTGTAAGCTGCACATATTTTCGTACAGGCGAGCAAACCTCAAGCACTTCTGGCTTTTCAGTAAACTAATCCATATGTTCTAACCTTGCCATAATTAAATGTCGCTGAAAGCTTGCTGGATGCTTCTGTACATTTTGTTGCAATGTTAAGCTTGTAAAATGTGAAGTATTAAATATTAAGAGTATGGTGAATTTTAATGTGCGGACTAGCAGGAATATATTCATATAGTGAACAGTTTATGCCTGTGGATGAGGCAGAGTTGATGCGTATCCGCGAGCATATGGTGGCACGAGGGCCGGATGGTGCAGGAATATGGTTCTCGGATGATCATCGTATTGGATTGGCTCATCGACGACTGGCGATTATCGAGCTCAGTCCGGCAGGCGCACAGCCCATGTATGATCCTGTAACGGGTAATTGGATTGTGTTTAACGGGGAAATTTATAACCATGTTGAGTTGCGTACGCAGTTAAATCTGGATGGTATTGCAACTTGCTCACATTCCGATACGGAAGTGTTGCTAAAACTGTATGCGCAAAAGGGGCCGGCAATGCTGAACCTGTTGCGAGGCATGTATGCATTTGCCATATGGGAGGCGGATAAGCGTGAATTGTTTATGGCCCGCGATCCGTTCGGCATTAAGCCGCTTTATATCGCCGATGACGGAAAAGTGCTGCGTTTCGCGTCCCAGGTCAAGGCGTTGCTTGAAGGTCAAGTTGACACGCGCCCTGAACCTGCCGGGCACGCAGGATTTCTTTTATGGGGCTCTGTTCCCGAACCCTATACGCTGTATCGAGGTATACGGGCACTCCTTCCCGGACATTGGCTGCGGGTTGCAAATGGCGCTGTAGGTCAGCAGGTTTGCTTTAACAGTCCGACTCATCTCCTGCGTCAAACACCCGTTGCAGAACCCGATGCCACGGAACAAACGCTTCAGCATCTTGCCGCCGCTGTAAATGAAAGCGTGTCTGCCCATATGGTGGCGGATGTACCTGTCGGAGTGTTTTTATCCGCAGGCCTCGATTCCACCATGCTGGCGGCCTGTGCTGCCGGCATGGGCACACTGCGTACACTGACAGTGGGTTTTGAGGAATATAAAGACGGCATCTACGACGAGGCTGCGCTGGCAGGCGAAGTGGCAAAGCGCCTGGGCGCGGAGCATACCTTGCATCGTATTTGTGCGGCGAATTTTTTGGCAGATCGTGAAGCGATGCTGGCAGCCATGGATCAACCGTCAATTGATGGTATTAATACCTGGTTTGTTGCCAAAGCCGCTGCAAAACAGGGCTTGAAAGTGGCACTTTCCGGTATTGGCGGGGATGAATTATTTGGTTCTTACCCCAGCTTCGGACAGGTGCCGCGTTTACGAAAAAAACTGGAGATGTTTGCCGGAACTCCTGTGTTGAACAGTTTGGTGCGCAAAGGTTTATCTATCATCCCCGGTCTCCTGCCCTCTCCAAAATACGCAGGTCTGCTTGAATACGGCACCACGCTGGAAGGAGGGTATCTGCTGCGCAGAGCGCTGTTTATGCCCTGGGAATTGAGTAATTTAATGGACCCTGAAATGGCAGTAGAGGGCTTGAAAGAATTGGACACACTCGCCGCGATAAAAGCGAACACCGACGGAATAGGCAGTGAACGCTTGAAACTGTCTGCGCTGGAGATGCAGTGGTATATGAAAAATCAACTGCTGCGCGATGCGGACTGGGCGGGAATGGCGCATTCGCTGGAAATTCGAGTGCCTTTTGTGGACATGGCATTGCTTGGAAAATTGGTGGAAATTCCGTCACTTGAATATACCCAGGAAAAACGCATGGTCGCCCGCACGGTGGCACCCAATCTGCCGGAAGCCGTACTGAACCGCCCTAAAACAGGATTTTCGGTGCCGATACATCAGTGGCTGAACCCGGATGCGTCCAGTACAGTCAGTAGCCATCGTGAGTGGGCAAAGATTCTTTACCAAAGTTTTACCAGAAATTGAGTTACTCTGTAATTCGCACTGATTCAATCACCGTGGCCAGTAAATGACGCAGGTGTAATTTTATCTGCTCATTAATCTTTGCAAGAAATTGAACTTATATTTCGCTACATTCAGAGAAATTTACTCACCCGGATGAATATCGTGGCCAAGTGGACAAGCTCATGAGTTGGTCCATTTTGCATATAACTGCCATTATTTTTAACAGAAACAGTTTAATCGCCAGCGGACTACTTCGCGCTAGCATCGTTTATTGAGTGCATTACGTGATTGGTGTCAATTTGTTATTATGCTCAAGTTAAGTTCTATCCTACCCACAAAATGCTGTCCTGCTGATTTTATTTCAATATGCGTATCCTGATAAGTAATGACGATGGTTATTTTGCGCCCGGTTTGGCCTGTCTGGCTGAACATCTGGCCAAAATCGCCGAGATTATAGTGGTCGCTCCTGAGCGTGATCGTAGTGGTGCCAGTAATTCCCTGACGCTGGATCGACCGCTCAAATTAAAACGCGCTGCCAGCGGTTTTTATTACGTTAATGGCACACCGACCGATTGCGTCCATCTTGCCGTTACCGGTATGCTCGATTATCAGCCTGATATGGTGGTATCCGGGATTAATGCAGGGGCGAATATGGGGGATGACACGATATATTCCGGTACTGTGGCGGCCGCAACTGAAGGCTATCTACTGGGTATTCCTGCACTCGCTGTATCACTCGCGGGGCGTGATTTGACGCATTTCGAAACAGCAGCCCGGGTCGCCGTGGACCTGGTGCAGCGCATCGCAGGCGGAACACATCAATTTCCCTGGTTACTGAATCTGAATGTACCGGATGTCCCTTTTGAGCAATTACGGGGAGTGGAAGTAACGCGTCTGGGCAAGCGGCATAAGGCGGAACCTGTGATCAGGGCGAAAAGTCCGTCCGGGGAGACTGTCTATTGGGTCGGTGCCGCAGGCAAAGCGCAAGATGCAGGAGAAGGAACAGATTTTAATACGCTGAACAATCAATGTGCATCGCTGACCCCATTGCAAATTGATCTGACGCAATATGGCGAAATCAATGCAGTCAAACAATGGCTGAAACAACAATGAATATGCGGGGTATCGGCATGACCTCCGCACGCACCCGGCAGCGCATGGTAGACCGGTTGCGCGATCAGGGTATTGTCGATGAAATCGTGTTGGCGGCGATGTATGAGGTGCCGCGTCATTTGTTTGTAGATGAAGCACTGGCCAGTCGCGCGTATGACGATGTGTCGCTGCCAATCAATTATGAACAAACCATCTCACAGCCCTATATCGTTGCACGCATGATCGAGCTACTGCGTGACACGGAACGTCCTGTCAGGCGTGTACTGGAAATTGGCACGGGCAGCGGTTATCAGGCGGCAGTGTTGGCACATGTGTTTCCTGAAGTTTATAGCACTGAGCGCATAGAACCCTTATATGAGCGCTCCGGAAAAATATTGCATAAGCTTGAAATCAACAACGTTACCGTAAGTTATGCTGATGGCAGCGCAGGTTTGCCGGAAGTCGCTCCTTTTGACGGAATCATTATGGCTGCGGCGGCCCCGGCGATGTCGGCGGCATTGCGCGAGCAACTGAGCGTCGGCGGGCGCATGGTATTGCCGGTGGGGCGGCAGGAACAATGGTTATATCTGGTTGAGCGTGAGGCGCAGGGCTTTCGTGAGTCCCGGCTGGAACCTGTTAAATTTGTACCACTCTTAATGGGGAAAGTATGAAAAGGATGTTTGTCGTGCTGCTGCTAGTGTTGGCGGGGTGCGCTTCAAGTAGCCGTCGTGCGCCGGAGATTGAACAGGATCAGGCGAACAGGAGCTTCAGACCAGACAGATCGTCTGAAATTTATTCGCGTCCGTCTGTGTATGTGGTGCAACGAGGTGATACGCTGCGTGCAATTGCCTTTAATTATGGAATTGATCCGCGCGATCTGGCCGAGCGAAACCATATTCAGGATCCCAATCTGATTCAGGTCGGACAGCAGATCAATTTGATTGCAACGGAATCGCGTCCTGTCGTTAAGCAACGTTCTGTGCAATATCCGGTCAAAAATCAACCCAAAGTGATGAAGTATGCTTACAGCGAGCGGGCGGAGGTTAAAGAGGATGAGGTTCAGCGTCAACAGGATGCCGCACTTATACCGGGCAAGTTTGAAAGCAAATCCGTCGCACCAGTTTACAGACAGGATGCTCAACCTGCGGCGGCGGTTGATGATGACCTGGCATGGACTTTGCCGACACAAGGCAATCTGACAGGGAGTTTTTCCGTAGAGGATCATCGTAAAGGCGTGGAAATCAGCGGTAAACTGGGTCAGCCGATTTTAGCCGCCGCGAGCGGAAAAGTCGTGTATAGCGGAAATGGTTTGCGAGGTTATGGCAATTTATTGATTATTAAACATAATAATACTTTCATCAGCGCTTATGCACATAATGGCAAATTGCTGGTGAAGGAAGGTGGAATGGTCAAGGGCGGCCAGGAAATTGCTACAATGGGCAATACGGATAGCGAAGGGGGCAAGGCAAAGTTGTACTTTGAAATTCGCCGTTTACGTGAACCTGTGGATCCTGCCAGGTACATGTCATTCAACAGGCTTTGAAATGCTCAACGTAATCGATCACGATCGCAATAGCGCTGCATTGCGCCATGTTTATCCTGTCGTGTCACGCAGGGCAGGCGGCGTCTCGGTCGGCATTAATCTTAACCCCAATAATGCCTGTAACTGGCGTTGTATTTATTGTCAGGTACCGGACCTGGTGCGCGGCACGGCCCCCTCTGTGGATCTGCTTTTGCTGGAGGCTGAATTGCGCAGTTTCCTGACATGGCTGTTGCAGGGCGATTTCATGCAGACACGCGTGCCGGAAGGTGCGCGGCGCATCAACGACATCGCGCTGTCGGGAAACGGTGAACCTACCAGTGCGGCTGAATTCTCCCGGGTCATCGCACTGATCACGCGCCTTCGAGCGGAACTGCTTGTTCCTGCCACTGTGAAAACAGTGTTGATTACCAACGGCAGTCTGCTTTATCGCCCTGAGGTTCAGCAAGGACTGCGCGAGATGTCTAAAATTCATGGCGAAGTATGGTTTAAACTGGACAGAGCCAGCGAGGCCGGCATGCTGCAAATCAATGACACGCACGCACGTCTGGACAAGGTTCGTTTAAATCTGCTCGCCGCAATGGCAGCCTGCCCGACCTGGTTACAAACCTGCTGGTTCGCACTGGACGGTGTGCCGCCGTCGCAACAGGACGAAGATGATTATCTGGCCTTTTTGGCGGGATTGCCGGGCGATGCACTGCAAGGCGTGTTGCTGTATGGCCTGGCAAGGCCCTCGTTGCAGTTTGAGGCACCGCGTCTGTCAGCGATGCCGGCAGCAACCCTCCAGGCTTTTGCCGATCGCATCGCAAGCCTGGGCTTGCCGGTCAAGGTCAGTATCTAACCATGAAATGGGACAGAGAAGCGTTGCTGCAATCGCTGTTGTTCACCCCGCTGCATCCGGTAATTGCGGCTCTGCAGCCGGGAAAATTTCCTGCACTCGAAGAATTGAATGCACAAATTCATCAAAATTTAATCACCGTTCAGTCCGGCTATCAGCTCAAATTTGTAGAGCAGGGGACGGGCCTGCTGGCATTCGAGGCGCAATACGAACCGCGTTGTTATCTGACAGGTGAAGTGCAGACGCGGAAAGATAACTTACACGATCTGTTGAATGCGCTGGTTTGGCTGACTTACCCGAAAGCCAAGGCGGCAATCAATGCGCGCCATTTTGCGGCCTTAACCGTGCAGAAACTTGCACAGCGCAGTCAACGCGGCGCGGTGCGCGACACTTCGACTTTGCTGGATGAATCCGGCGTGATTGTTGTTTACTCAGATGAAAAACTGGCAGGCCTGCTGCAGAATTTTCACTGGATAGAACTGTTCTGGCAGCAACGTGAACAGGTAAAAATCAGCATGGATTTTTATCTGTTTGGTCACGGCCTGTATGAAAAAGCGCTGAAACCCTACATCGGTATGACAGGACAAGGCTTGCTTCTGGCGGTGGAGCAGGCCTTCTTTAGTTGGTCAGTTGACGACCGGCGTGCACATCTGGATACGCTTTTGGCAGATTATCTGGCTAATCCTCAGCATTGTATCTGTACCCGTGAGTTATCGCCGGTCCCTTTGCTGGGTGTGCCGGGTTGGTCCCCGGATAATAATTGTGCCGCTTACTATGAGAATACGGCCTATTTTCGCCCCGGTCGCAGGAAATGAGGCTCAGGCAGTAACAGTCGCACAATACAGTTGCACAATCCGCAGCAAAAGCTATGATTAAGCCATGATGCACAATACTCTTTCACTAACCACTTGAGGCGCACATGTTATTTTTTGACCTGTTTAGGCACGATCCGGAATTTATTGAAATTAAAAGCGGGGCGACTTTGTGTAAAGAAGGCGATTCAGGCGACTGTATGTATGTTTTAATAGAAGGAGAGGCAGAAATTACCATTGCCGGCGTGTTGTTTGAAACCTGTGTGCCGGGCACATTTATGGGGGAAATGGCGGTTATTGACGGTTCAGAGCGCTACTCAACCGTAACGGCAGTTAAAGATTGTAAATTTGCAGTGATTGACAGCAAGCGCTTTCACTTTCTGGTTGATGAGTCGCCGAATTTTGCCATTGATGTGATGCGTGTCATGGCGCAAAGACTCAGAAAATGTGACCAGCGCATGCTTGCAAGTGTCTCTTCATAACACCGTATGGATTCTGAATTCCTGCAACTTTTGACACGGCGCGTGATGCCCTACGGGAAATACAAGGGAAGTGTCATCGCAGATTTGCCCGGACATTATCTTAACTGGTTTGCCCGCGCGGGTTTCCCGTCCGGAGAGCTCGGGCGACTGCTGGCACTGATGCAGGAAATTGACAGTAACGGCCTTTCATCATTATTGGACCCGCTGCGCAAAGATTAGCCCGGTCATTTGAAATGGCAGTTCAATCCACAAATTCATACAGATTTACAGCGTATTGCCGGGTTTGAACCTGCCATCCATCAGGTGAATTATAATCAGGTCGTCAATTTTACTTCTTGTTCTGCGCGTTTCCGCGTGAAACTGCTTTTTTAGTATTAACCATTGATGTCGAGCCATGCATGGCTGACCGGTCGTTATGTTACTGTCAAGATTTAAGCTTTAACGGGAGTGTGTATGCGTCGCAGAATTTTTCATAATGTCCGAACCTATTTGGTGGCGCTGGCGATTATCGGTGTGGTGGTGACATTAGTTGCGACGATTTTTTTCACCCAGGGAAATTTACCCTGGATCGCATTTCTGTCAGGTATTCTTGCCGCGTCCGTGCTGGCGGACGCGGCACGTGCATCCCGCTCGGAATGGGTGTTGATGCGCAGAACAGCACAGCTAGCCGCAATGAAAGAGAAATTCGAGCATGAATCCGGCATGCTCAGGATCGCCGAACAAAAAATCTCGGATGATGATCATCGCTTGCGCCTGCTCGACGATACATTGTCAACGATGATCGCACTCATAGGTGCCGACGGACGCTGTCAATATCATAACCGTGCATTTAGGGAATGGTTACATCTGAACTCCGCATTGATTGATGGCAGGCCTTTACGGGAACTATTCGGTTCTAAGGCTTATGCCGGCATGGCAACCGCAGTCCAGCAATCTCTGGATGGACAAGCACTGCGCTATGAACATTTGCAAGAGATGCCCGGGCGGGTGGTTTATCGCCTGTCGGTTGAACATGTGCCGCTGTGTGACGCATCAGGCAAGGTGAGCGGTTTTTACTGGCTGGCCGATGACATCACGCAACGCGATGATTTGACGCTAACTGAGAGTCGGGTAAAAAAGGCGCTTTCCACTGCTCACGATAGTAAGAAAAAATCTGTTTTATCCGGTAAAAGCAGCGGAAGGGTGGAAGCGGGAATACAGTTTATTTCAGCAATCGAGCGTGGTGAGTTTTGCCTTTTTTGTCAGCTAATCTCGCCGCTGTCCGCAGCACCCGGTAATACGGCACATTATGAGATATTGATACGTTTGATTGAAGAAGAAGGTGCGATGATTCCACCCGGCGCATTTTTCTCTTTGGCTGAAAAGCATGGCTTAATGCCCTATCTGGATCGCTGGGTGGTCGAGCATGTGCTGAGATGGGCGGTCACTCAGACGGGGCGGGATAAGGATTCCATTTTTTTTATCAATATGGCACAAACGACAATAAACGATCCTGCGTTCCCCGAATTTTTGTTAAGTGCGCTGGATGAGTCTGGTATGCCGGGTTCTCTGCTGTGTTTTGAAGTGCCGGAGACGACTTTGCTGGCAGCCGGCAGCCATGCAGCCGAATTTATTCGACAGGTCAGGCAATGTGGTTGCCGGGTTGCATTAAGTGGTTTTGGCCGGAATACGATTGATGAAATACGCGGGCTTCAGGTTGAATTTTTGAAACTGGACGGTAGCATGATACTTAATATGCTCAATAATCCTGCTGATCTTGCCAGGGTGATTTCAATTGACCGGACCGCCAAAAAAATCAGCGTTAAAACCGTTGCTGAACTGGTCGAAAGCGAAGAAATCGTCGCAAAGCTCAAGGAGATCGGTATCGACTATGCCCAGGGGTTTGGTATTTCCCGTCCAAGCAGGCTGGATGAGTAAATTGATGTTTTGCAGGGATTCAAAAATTATGGAAACTTATAGTTACTGGTTTTTGCTGGCGTTGCTGTTGCTGGGGCTGGAAATGGCTACAACGACCTTTTATTTGCTGGTACTCTCTGTTGCGATGGCCGTGGCGGGTTTGGCTGCGATGCTTGCTGCGAGTATGGCATGGCAATTGCTGCTTTGTGCGCTGACCGTCATAGCGGGTAATCTTTTTTTGCGGCGCTGGAAAAAATCTCAGGTGGCGGAAGCGTGGAGTCTGGATGTTGGCCAGCCGGTGCAGGTGTTGACATGGCATGAAAATGGCACAGCAAGAGTCATGTATCGCGGAGCCGGGTGGGATGCCTGGTTGGATGCTGAGGAGGCGCGTGAACCGGCCTGCTTGCTTCGCGACGGGATTTTTTATATCAAGGCAATACGCGGCTCCAGCCTGATTCTCACACATCACAAACATCTTTAGTTTTTTAATTCCGGTTCATCCGGTTCAGGAGGAAATATGGAAGTTTCATTGTTGGTACTGGTTGCAGCGATTATTTTTATTGTCAATGCGCTCAAGGTTGTTCCTCAGCAGCATTCCTGGGTGGTTGAAAGGCTGGGGCGTTTTCATGCTGCGTTGTTGCCCGGGCTTAATATCGTCATTCCGTTTGTTGACCGCGTCGTCTATAAGCACATGCTGAAGGAAGTGCCGCTGGATGTGCCCAGTCAGATCTGTATTACCCGTGACAACACGCAATTGACCGTGGATGGTATCCTGTATTTTCAGGTAACCGATCCGAAACTGGCATCCTATGGCACCAGCAATTACATCATGGCGATTACGCAACTAGCCCAAACCACGTTGCGTTCGGTGATCGGCAAGATGGAGCTGGATAAGACTTTTGAAGAACGCGACGATATCAATCGCGCGGTGGTGGCGGCGCTGGATGAGGCCGCCACCAGTTGGGGGGTAAAGGTGTTGCGTTACGAAATAAAGGATTTGACGCCACCTAAGGAGATTCTTCATGCGATGCAGGCGCAGATCACAGCCGAGCGTGAGAAACGGGCGCTGATTGCCGCCTCGGAAGGTCGCAAGCAGGAACAGATCAATATTGCCACGGGTGAACGTGAAGCCTTTATTCAGCGTTCTGAAGGTGCCAAACAGGCAGCGATCAACACGGCTCAGGGAGAAGCTGAAGCCATCAAGGCCGTTGCTGCAGCAACCGCGCAGGCGATACAACAGGTAGCCCAGGCGATACAGTCGCCGGGCGGCATGGATGCGGTCAATCTCAAGGTGGCGGAAAAATATGTAGAAGCCTTTGGCAATGTTGCCAAGGCAGGCAATACTTTGATTTTACCGGGAAATTTATCGGATATGGGAACCATGGTGGCTACAGCAATGAGCATCGTCAAGTCGCAGTCACGTTCATAGTACAAACAGGTTGGAAACAGGTACAAGATTCAAGGTTCAAAATTGTCCCTTGTTCCTGCCTTTAACTTGCCCCCTGTTTAAAAAATGATCTGTCCCGTCACATTGACAGAGTTATCGCCAAATTGGTTGGCCGTGAAATATGAATAGCGGTTGATGTGCTGTATCGACGTGTGCAGCGTAATCGTGCGGCTCGCTGCCCAGTCCGCACTCAGCATGATGGTTCTCGTGGTGTCGCTGTGCCCGTTTGGGACTGCGCCGTTAATTGCACCCAGGTAACTCACGCGGGCCTGATCAATTGTTGCATGCATGCTGAGTTTTCCGCTCACTTGCCAGAATGGTGAAATTGAAAAATCGTCCGTGACCGCGTAGCTGCTATTGACACTCAGATACTGAGAGAAATTGCGCTGCGCGGTGAATTGGATAGTCGACTTCCCTGAGACAGCCCAAAGATAACTGACATTGCCAGCCATGCCGGAATAGTTGCGCTGCGAAAAGTGATTCTGATTGACGGACAAATGATTCAATTCACCGGTAAGCTGCGATTTTCCGGATAAAACCCATTTGAAATCGAGTAAATCATCGGTTTCAGTGTAGCCATTATCATTCAGGTTCACATAATCAATGGGTCTGTCCGTATAGCTGCCCTGTGTATTTTGCTGCTTGAATGAGATGGTGTCCATGGCATCATTCTCATACAAAAAACCGGCATTCAAGGAGGTTCCCTTGCTGCCTTGTATCTGAGCAATCAGGGCGCTGTAACTGGTTTGATTTTCAGATATGCCGGCAAGGGCGTGCCAGTAGCTCGTTGCCAGCCAGTCGCCATTGACAAAGCGACTCTGGGTCGTGGTTATCGTCTTGACCTGGGTTTGAATCGTCGCATAATTGGGCATCGTCTGATTCTGTGTTGCGCCTATCGTTCCGCTCAGGTCTTTGTCGACTCGCCATGCCCAGGTTCCTTTATAGCCCTTGCTGTCATAATCAAGGTTGCTGAAATTGGTGAACCGGTTGTGCGCGATGGTGGTATCTAATGTGAAATTTTGCATCCCGTAGGTCTGGTTGTAACTCAAGTCAGCTTGTATCGTCCTGGTAGTGTCATACCTGACAGGATAGCCAGGGGCGGAAGCCGACAGCCGGAATAGGTTGCTGTCATATGTGTAGGAAGTGTTGACGGCCAGTTGCAGCCCCTCCGGCAGCGCATCGACAACCGACGCTGCGTAGCCTGATAGGGAATCTGCGTAAACGTGAAAAGAGGCAACGCTCGGGAGCAGGATGGTAAGTAACAGTTTAGTGAGGGTTCTTTTACAGCGCATAATTCGCTTTCATTCTGGTTTTTATGCCGCTCGGGCAGACAAAATTGCGATAGGTCAGGCGCAAATAATTTTAATTAATTTTACACGTGATTCTAAATAAATGTTCCGCTACTGAGCGAATGGCGTTGTAAAAGACAGTTTGGGCGCATCACTGAAGATAAACATTGACGCAGCCAACCCGATGCGGTTCCGTCACCGGAAAAAATGAAATAGCCCTTTACTGAAAAACCACCTATACCTGTTCACTGGAATCTGACAGAATGTCGCATGCATTTACCCTATAAAACCTGAACGAATGAAACAAATAAAATTAGCTTTTACACTTTGCTTAACCTTATTTGTCGCAGGTCCGTCGTTTGCGCAGGACTGGGCAAATACAGCTCGATTTAAAGACGAAAATGCAAAACTCGCTTTACTTTCATCGGGAGAGAACAGGATTGTATTTATGGGGGACTCCATAACCGAGGGCTGGATGAATAATCACGCCGATTTTTTTAATGGAAAATCCTATATAAATCGTGGAATCGGCGGGCAGACTACACCACAGATGTTGGTTCGGTTCAGACCCGACGTAATCAATCTTAAACCTGCCGTTGTCGTTATTCTGGCAGGGACCAATGATATTGCCGGGAATACAGGCCCTTCAACACTGGAGATGATCATGGATAATTTAATCTCCATGTCTGAACTGGCAAAGGCGAATAAAATTAAAGTCGTTCTGAGTTCAGTTTTACCCGTTTTTGATTACCCCTGGAAATCCGGTCTTCAACCTGCAGACAAGATAATCGCACTGAATGTGATGATCAAAAACTATGCTGACAAGAATAGGATCGTTTACCTGGATTATTTTTCATCCATGGTCGATGAACGCAACGGTCTTAAAAAAGAATTCTCAGGCGATGGGGTTCACCCGAATATCGCCGGATATAAAATAATGGAACCTTTGGCTGAAGAAGCGATAAAAAAAACGCTAAGGTGATTTGTAAAAGAACATCCCGGTTTACGGGAATCACATGAAGCCGGCTGTTTGGTCCGTTATTTAGCCCGTTATTTAGACAGGCGCGTAGCATCCATGCGCGGACTTCAGTATTGTTGCACCCGCGCGTTCGATGCGACGCCAATCGCCGCGCATGCTTTCAATTGCTGACTTTTCTGCTGATGAAGTAGTGCCACGGCTGACTGTAGAGATAAAGAACGATTTTTTTCTTCTTTGTACTGCTTTCATGAAAGCTCCTGATGATAATCCGTTGAAGTCATTATGCTAACAGCGCAGAGTTGCAATTTTATGACAGCGATTGATATCAACTTCGGGCCGCTTTTGTGTTACTTTGAGATTTTCATTTTCCTGATCAATGCTCAGGATTTTCCTAATAGCATATAATGTGAACTATATCTATAGTCCATTGGAGCCAGTGTGAAATATTCAACACTCTGTTAGCATCCGCAGGGATGAAATGGTTACAACAAATCAGTGCGAATTGTCCTTTGCCCCTGCTTACCGCTTGAACCTGTATTTAATGTACCTTGCCCCCCTTGAACTCGTATTTAACTTGCTAATTTATAGCGATTGTCTGTAAACTGCTCATAATTTTTTGGCATTGCTCCATGCTCGTATTAGGTAAAAAAGCATTGCTAAATAAATACTCATAAAAATTTAAGGAAATTAACATGCTGATTAATTCACGTCGACTATCTGTTGTCTTGCTGCTTGTCATTACCGGACTGACAGCGTGCGGTTCAGATGAAAAGAAGGAAGTCGGTCAGGTCGCAGCCAATGTCAATGGCCATGAAATCACAATCTATCAAATCAATCAGGTGCTCGCCCATGCCACCGGTGTGACAGAAGCCAATTTAGCCCAGGCGCGCCATGAAATTCTTGATAAACTGATAGACCAGGAGTTGGCTGTAACCAAGGCCACTGATGCCAAGCTGGATCGCTCGCCGGAAGTCGTGATGGCACTGGATGCCGCTCGTCGTGAAATTCTGGCCAAGGCTTATTATGAACAGGTCGCAAACAGCGCTGTGGGCGTGGAGAGTGATAAAGTCAAAAGTTATTTTGATGATCATCCCGCTTTATTTTCCAATAGACGCATTTATTCCATGGTGGACATTGCATTCAAGAGTGACGACAAGGCCGTCGCACTCGTTAAAAACATGGTAGCAAGCAACAAGCCCATGCAGGAAATCGCACAAGCGCTCAAGGCCAACGGGACTTTATTTGAAGCGCATAACTATAACAGCCCTGCCGAAAAATTGTCTCTTGAGATGCTGCCTTCCATCGCAAAGCTCAGCGACGGTCAAACCGGTGTGGTCTTGGCAGGCCCTGTGGTGCATGTGATCAATGTCATTAAATCGCAACAGGCGCCAGTTACATTTGAAGTCGCTTCACCGATGATACAAAAATATCTTAGCTCGGCGGACAAGCAAGCGCTGGTAGCTGCGGAGATGAAGCGCTTAAAGGATACTGCCAAGATCGAATATGTCGGCGAATTCAATAAAGCCTCAGCTCCCGTTGCAGCACCAACAGCTAGTGTCAAGGCATCAGAAGATAAAGCCGCTGAAGCCGCAAGCATAGCCAAGGGCGCTGCCGGCATTAAGTAAAACGAGGACAAACGCAGGTTAAAAGCAGGGGCAGGGTACAAGTTGCATCTTGCTCCTTGTACCTGCTTTTAAGAAGGACATAAAGTGATGATTAAAGCCTGGAAAATAGTGTTGGCTACTTTTTTGTTCCTGTGGAGCATGCAGAGTCATGCCGGAGAAAACGGTGATTTCCTGTTGAGTGTGGGTGATTCCATCCGCATCGCAGTCTACCGCAATCCTGATCTGAACCTGGATACCCGCATCAATGAAGATAGTACGATTACTTATCCTTTGCTTGGTGCGATCAAAGTTAGCGGCCTGTCAATTCCTCAGGCCGAGGCGCTGATTGCCAAGGGCTTGAAGGACGGTGGTTACATACAGGAACCGCAAGTCAATATCTCCATATCTACAGTGCGCGGCAATCTGGTTTCGGTGCTGGGGCAGGTCACTCGTCCCGGGCTGTTTCCACTGGATCCTGCCAATCTGCGCCTGACCGAAGTGCTGGCGCTGGCGGGTGGCGTTGCAGGGGGCGGCGGAGAAAATGTTATTTTGATGGGTTCACGGGATGGCAAACCCTTTCGCAAGGTAATCAATCTGGTATCCATTTATCTGGACAATAAAACGTCTGATGATATGGTAATCATGGGCCGCGATGAAATTTATGTTCCTTTGGCACCGGTGTACTATATCTACGGTGAAGTGCAACGCGCGGGAATCAATATGCTGTTGCGCGATATGACCGTCATTCAGGGATTGGCTCAGGGCGGCGGCTTGACCGCTCGAGGTACTGCACGCAACATTCTGATCAGCCGCAAACAGCCTGACGGCAAGGTGAAAAAGTTCCATCCTGAAATGGATGAACCCATTCAGCAAAATGATGTGATCTATGTGCATGAGAGCCTCTTTTAAGCTCCTGTCCCTTGCCCCCTGTCCCTTGCTCCTGTATTTAATGTACCCTGCATCTGCTTTTAATGTACCTCGTACCTTGTACCTGTATTTAATGTATCTGTTTTTATTAGTACCTGATTTTTCGCGAATATTATATGAATTTTGAGCAGTTTCTTGCCGTGCTGTGGGCACGTAAAAAAATTATTCTGATGACGATGACAACAATTTTTTTAATTGTCACCGTAATCACCTTCCGCACGACTAAAATTTACAGCGCGGAAACGACCGTGTTAGTCGATGTGAAGAGTGCGGACCCGGTTGCGGGTATGCTCTCCGGCGCATTGCTGATGCCGGGTTACATGGCAACACAGGTTGATATCATCAACAGTCAGCGCGTGGCGCAGCGCGCGGTCAAAATGCTGAATTTTGACAAGGTGCCGTCACTGGTCAGTGCCTGGCAGGAGGCAACGTCTGGCAAGCAATCCTTAGAAAGCTATTACGGCAAGGTACTCAATGGATCTCTGATCGTCACCCCGCCGCGCGAAGGCAATGTGATCACTATCGCTTACAGTTCACCGGATCCAAAAGCGGCAGCGGCTGTTGCAAATATATTCGCACAGGCGTATATCGCAACCAATCTGGAAATGCTGGTCGATCCGGCCAGACAGTACACAGACTGGTTTGCAGTACGCGCCAAGCAGGTAAGGGAGCGGCTGGAAAAAGCCCAACAGGCGCTGTCAGCAGCTCAGGTAGCAAAAGGCATCGTTTCCGTGGATGACAGGCTGAGTACCGAAAACTACCGTTTGAGTGAGCTCTCCACTCAATATACACAAATAGAAGTGCAAAAGAGCGATGCCAAATCCCATCAGCAGTCGGCGGAAAGCGATATGCAGACTAACCCGGATGTGTTGAATAACGGGGTGATCCTGAGTTTGCGCAGCATCATTATTTCGGCAGAAGGCAAGTTGCAGGAAGCGTCCAATGAGCTGGGGCCAAATCATCCCCAGATCAAACAGCAAAAGGCTGAAATTGAAACGCTGAAAGCCAAGTTGCTCCATGAAATGGACAATGTCAGAGCCAGCCTGTCAGCAAGCATAAAAATCAATGAGCAAAAGGAAACTGAGGTGCTGGCTGCACTGGAAGCGCAGAAAAAGCGTATGCTCGAACTCAAACAGCAGCATGATGAGCTGGCCGTTTTGACCACTGATGTGACTAATGCCCAGCGCGATTATGATGCACTTACCTTGCGTCAAAATCAGAGCGAGCTGGAAAGCCAGAACCAGCAGACCAATATCACCGTCCTGACACCGGCGGATTTGCCGCTCAGAGCAGCCAGTCCGAAAAAGATGAGCAACATGATATTGTCAATTTTTATCGGATTGTTTCTGGGTATAGTCGTTGCGCTGGTCAGGGAAATGGGCGACAGACGGATATATGGCAAGGGAAATCTGACCGATCTGGGGATTCCGATACTGGGTATATTGCGGCCAGCCCGCAAGCCGCCTTCCCGCTGGGGGCCTTCGCGCTGGCTGCCTGCCGGCAAATCGCTTTCCATCTGGCGGCCTGTTCGGAAACTGACTGTTCGTCTGGCCTTCTGGCGCCGGCGTAAACCCGTCTCCTGATTAAACAAGGGAAATTTATGGATTCATCGCAAGTTCCGGCTGAACGCACTATCGGCACCATCCTTATCGGTGCGGGCAAGCTTTCAGCGGCAGACGCAGAAAAAATTACATGGGAACAGGAACGCAGCAATCTCAGGTTTGGTGATGCGGCGGTCAAGCTGGGACTGCTAACCGAGGCGGATATCAAATCCGTACTGGCGCAGCAGTTCGGCTACCCCTATCTGGCTTATGGCGATACTTCTATTGCGGAAGAAGTGATGGCAGCTTACAATCCTTTTTCTGTGCTGGTGGAAGAGTTGCGCGATTTGCGTACGCAGTTGATGCTGCGCTGGTTTGAAGCCAATGCGAAGCGCAAATGCATAGCCATAGCCAGCCCGGAAAGCGGCGAAGGGCGCAGTTTTATTGCTGCAAACCTGGCCGTGATTTTTTCGCAGTTGGGTGAACGAACGCTGCTGATCGATGCGGATTTGCGCAAGCCGCGCCAGCACCAGTTGTTCAAGATCGCTAATACTTCAGGTCTGTCGACGGTACTCGCAGGACGCTCTTCTGTGAGCGATGCAATTGTAAAAATCGACAAGCTGCTCTGCCTTTCGGTTTTGCCCGCCGGCCCTACGCCGCCGAATCCGCAGGAGTTGCTTAGTCGCGATGCTTTTCAGGATATATTAAACCATTACAGTGAATCGTATGATGTGATCCTCATCGATACCGCGTCTGCAAGCGAAAATGCCGATGCACTGATGGTTGCTTCAAGGGCAAGTGCTGTACTGCTGGTGGCAAGAAAGAATTTCAGCCATCTGGACGCGATGCAAAAGCTGGTGATTAATCTGCAAAATTCGAATATCAACATTGTCGGATCCTTGCTTAACGAATATTAACTTGAATAATGATGAATACACTGATAACTGAATTAAGAGCTATAAAGCAAAGATACACCTCTAATGCGGGTCTCTGGGTGATGATTGCGGGACTGGCGGTGATGTTCATACCGGTATTTTATGATCTGATCGTCACGACAGGCATCTGGATGGATGATGTGCATGCGCATGGACCTTATATTCTCGCTATCTCGCTGTGGTTACTGTCTAAGCGCTGGCGCGAGGCGGATGATATTGCAACTTTTAAACCGGCAGTAAAACTGGCATGGATTTTTTTTGTGCTTGCGGCTCTCTGCTATATTTCCGGCAGGTCACTGGATATCATCTATTTAGCAAGCGGTGCTTTCATTTTTGCCATGGCAGGGATCGTCTGCATGGAAGGCGGAAGACGTTTATTACAAGTGGTGAGGTTTCCGCTTTTTTTCATGATCTTCATGATGCCGCTGCCAAATTCGATAGTAGGCCCGGTGACCGACTTGATGAAATTCGCAGTATCAACCGTAACCGTGGATATGCTGCGCTGGGCCGGACTGCCAGCCGCTCAATCCGGCGTGATGATTGTTTTGGGACAGTACCATCTGCTGGTGGCTGATGCCTGTGCGGGTATGCGTACACTGTTCATGCTGGAATCCTTTGGCATTCTTTATCTTGATCTCGTTGCACATCGCTCCAGGCTGCGCAACATCCTGTTGCCGGTTTTAATCATTCCTATTTCTTTTACTGCGAATGTGATTCGCGTGATCGTACTGGCACTGATTACTTATTATTTCGGCGATGCGGCAGGCCAGGGCTTTATGCATCAGCTGTCCGGAATTGTCTTATTCTTGACCGGGCTTATGATCATGATAGGTACGGATTCACTGTTGCGTTTAACAAGCAGGAAATATCATGGAAATTGAAATGCCAGCACATAAATCAGTCAGGCTGCAGCATTGGCTCATCGCATTTTTTATGGCAGGATGCTTTGCCATCGCAACGGCGATGATTCCTCATAAAACCTGGTACGATCATCTGGGCAGGCCCGATTATCAGCAGATTATCCCTTTGCAGTTTGGCGACTGGACGGAAAGTTCGGATGGCTCGGGGCATTTTTTCGTAGACCCCCAGCAGCAGGACTCGCTGCATAATCTGTACACCCAGATCGTGAGTAGAACCTATGTGCAAAAATCTACCGGTCGGCACATCATGCTTTCACTCGCCTACGGCGATATTCAGTCTTACAGCAAGCAGTTGCACAGACCTGAGTCCTGTTATTCTGCCCAGGGACATGAGATCAGAAGTCTGTATGAAGATAAAATTCAGGAGGGTAACCGGAAAATCAATGTGTACCGCATGACTACGGCTGAAAATATTCAACGGGAACAGGTAAGCTACTGGATACGCATAGGCGATACCGTACTCAGTGGACCTCCGGGCGCACTTAACATTCAGCGCATGAAAATGTCGCTCAAAGGGTATGTAAGCGATGGCCTGTTGTTCAGGGTATCTGAAATAAAGAATGATACCCAAGCCTCCTATTTGCTTCAAAATCAGTTTATTCATGATTTGCTGCATGCCTTGAGTCCGGCCCAACAGGAATTGTTAATCGGGAGCAGATAATGAATGCAGAAAAAACGCAGCTGTCCATTTTGTATTTAGGACCGGTTAGCGGTACTTGTCTTGATCGCGCACATGCGATAAGGAGACTTGGACATCAGGTTGAGCATGTCGATTTAAGAAAGCTGCTTCCCGATACGCCTTGGATTGATCGCCTTATCTGGCACATAGGCGGAGATGTTTTCTGTCCGTGGATCGTAAAAAGACTAGGGGTGAGACTCACAGGCTTAAAGTTTGATTTATGTTATGTGGACGGGGGGGAACTGGTTGCACCCGGCGTAATTGCGTTGCTGCGTCAGCATGCTGAAAAAATGATAAGCTACAGCATCGATGATCCGCTAGGCCCGCGTGATGGGGCGCGTTTCAAGGCCTTCCGGAAGAGTTTGCCTTACTATGACATCAATGCGGTCGTGCGGGAAGTTAATGTGGCTGAGGCTTATGTGCTTGGCGCTACAAAAGTCATGAGAGTTTACCGTAGTGCCGACGAGATCTCTCATGCACCCAGAATATTGACAGCACAGGATCATCAGCAATGGGATTCGGAAGTGCTGTTTCTGGGAAGCTGGTTTCCCGGGCGTGGTGCTTTCCTGCTTGATTTGGTTCAGCGTGGTGTGCCGTTGACCATCAGGGGGCCTAACTGGCATAAAGCACCGGAATGGCAAAAGCTTAAGGCTTACTGGAAAGGCGGCTCGATTGCCGGCGATGATTATGCAAAGGCAATACAATGCGCCAGGGTCAATCTGGGATTGTTATCGAAGGAAAACCGTGATTTGCATACCACACGCTCTTCGGAAATACCTGCCCTGGGCGGCTTATTCTGTGCGGAACGAACCAGCGAACATCTCGCCATGTATGAAGAAAAAAAGGAAGCACTGTTTTGGAACGATGCGGAGGAATGTGCCGCCGCCTGTCAGTATGCGCTTGCCGATAAAGCCAGATGTCTGGCAATTGCAGAAGCCGGTCATCAGCGCGTAAAAAAGAACGGACATTATAACGAAATGATTATCGCCTCTATTCTTGCTGCAGGTCTTGCAACATGAAACGCAGAATAATGGCCGGGATGGGGGCCAACTCTTTTGGCATGGCCATCACCATCGGCATACAGTTGGCATCCCTGCCGCTTTTTCTGCACTACTGGGATGCGGCAAGCTACGGTGTATGGCTGATGCTATCGGCAATTCCCTCTTATCTCTCCATGGCTGATGTGGGTATGGTTACCGCTGCCGGTAACAAGATGACAATGGCGACGGGAAAAGGCGATATAGCCGAAGCCAATCGGGTGTTTCAAAGCGCACAGTTGTTCATGGCTATCGTCTGCGGCTCGCTTGCTGTTGTCGTAGTGCCGCTGGTCTTGTGGGCACCGTTGCCCGGCATTGAAACAACGAATCAGCGTGTTGCTCTTGCCGCTATGTCATTCAGTGTCTTGTTATCCTTGTTTGGCGGACTGTCGGAGGCAACTTTTAAAGCTACTGAGCGCTATGCAACGGGCACGATGCTGGGCAATTACGCACGCTTGGGAGAATGGTCCGGGAGTATGCTGGGTCTGATTCTGGCGGGTAGTTTTTCTGCGGTTGCCTTGTCTGCGCTGACCATGAAACTGATCGGTGTCATAGCGGGAATGCTGATGGCAAGTAAAGGCAATCATGGTCTCAAATGGGGCTTTCACGCAGCCGATCGTGCTGAAATTCACACCATGGTCAAACCGGCAGTTTCATTCATGGCTTTTCCACTGGCGAATGCCTTGAGCCTGCAGGGAGTGACCCTGATTGTGGGCGCGCTTTTCGGGCCGGTATCGGTTGCGATTTTTAATACCTATCGTACTATTGCGCGCCTGGCCGTTCAGGTAACCGCAATCTTAAGCCATGCTGTATGGCCTGAATTTTCACGATTGTATGGACAGGGCGCAATGTCTGCGCTACAAAATTTGTATCGCCGCACGTCCTTGTTGGCAGCCGGACAAGCAATATTGCTTAGTCTGATAATTTACTTCGTGTCGCCTTTGCTTTTGCGTTTATGGACGCACGGCGCGATCGCGTTTATTCCTTCACTGATGCTATGGATGCTATTATATGCCGCCGTCGCCGGAACCTGGCACATTCCCCGTGTGCTGTTGATGTCCACCAATCAGCATATCAGTCTGGCTTACTGGTCTTTGGCCTCAGGCGTGCTCATCGTAGGACTGGCGTGGATTATGGGACACACTTTTAATCTGAACGGAGTGGCAATTTCCATGCTGATCGGCGAATTGGCTATTGCAATAGTCTGTGGCTGGCTGGCCTTCGTTGCAGTAAAGCATGACAGAGAGGTTATTCCCCAATGAAAGTTGTCCTGTCAACTCCCGGAAAGTTTCATACTTTCGATCTGGCACGCGAGCTTTATGCCCGCGGTGCCTTAGCCGCAGTTTTTACTGGCTATCCCCGTTTCAAACTTCGTGATGAAGGTATTCCTCAGAAATTGATCCATACCTTTCCCTGGGTGCAATCTTCCTATATGGGCTTCCCGTGGAAACAGCATTTGCCGAGTGCAATTAGCCGGCAATGGGAAATTTTGTCAGGAATAACCCTGGCGGCTTATACTGCATTTAATTTACCGGAGTGCGATCTTTATGTCGGGCTTTCCGGTTCTGCGCTGAAAGCGGGTCAAAAAGCGCATCAACGCGGAGCGCGTTATATTTGCGATCGTGGCTCGGCTCATATCCGGGTGCAGGATCAGTTGCTGCGCGAAGAACATGAAATTTGGGATATGCCATTTTCAGGCATAGATCCGCGTACCATCGCGCGTGAAGAAGCAGAATATAGGGAGGCGGACTGCATTACGATCCCTTCTAATTTTGCTTACCGTTCTTTTATAAAGCAGGGTATATCAGCAGATAAATTACGTTTGCTATCTTATGGCGTTAATGTGAGCCGATTTCAGCCTGTTGCTGAACCCGCATCCGGCTGTTTTGATATTCTGTTCGTAGGCGGGATGAGTCTGCAAAAGGGAATTCAATATCTTGTTCAGGCATATCAAAAAATCTCACATCCCAAAAAGTCGCTGACTTTCGTCGGTGCACCATCACAGCAATTGATGGATAGGCTGAAGGATAGAGGGATATGGCCGTCCGATGCCAGGGTACTGGGACACATGCCGCAAACCGAACTGAAGAACATCATGAGCCGCAGTCATGTGCTGGTCTTGCCCAGTATTCAGGAAGGATTGGCGATGGTCCAGGCCCAGGCTATGGCTTGCGGTTGTCCTGTCATCGCCAGCAAAAATACCGGCGGAGAAGATTTATTCACCGATGGTGAGGAAGGCTACATCGTACCCATACGCGATGTCGATGCGCTGGCTGAGAAGTTGCAATACCTGGCCGATCATCCTGAGCAAAGAACAGAGATGGGGAAAAAAGCCTTGCAGCGTGTGCAGCGTCTGGGGGGCTGGCATGATTATGGAGAAAAGGCGATGACGATTTATCGCGAAGTTTTACAGAAATGACGGTAAAGATTGCCATCAATAATGGGCTTCTCTTGATAACAATATTGTGTTTTTTTGCTCAAGCTCTTATTCAATTTTCCATCGATAATTTGTTTGCCGACTGTATGGTTATGACTACCGTCATGATTACCTTTCTGTATTTTCGATGGAGTAAGGCAATGGAGACGCATCCTTTGTCCAGCTTTGCTATTGTCGGGCTTTGCGTGACCTCCTTATTTGGCGCGTTGCTGATACAGTCTACAGCCTCGACACCGATAGTCGCCAGTTTGCATCAGCCGCTGATCACTTTTTCCGTGCTGTGCCTGTACCAGTTGGTCTCGTTGCTGGCACATATGCTGTACCGCATCATGACCAAATCCTCTTCGCCGGGAATGTTGCGGCATGCAATGCAGAAACTGGGGGTTTATTCGAAGCCCTCGGCGATCAATCTTTGGATTATTGGTGGTTTTGGTTTGATGGCACTGCTGCTTGGCAGAACAAGTCCAGTCGCAAACGGATTTAGTTTTCTTGCCTGGTCGCCTTTTCTGATTCCAATTTATGCTTCACAGGAGCCTGAATATTGCAATATGAAGTTGCATTCTATCGGGTTGGCCTGCTACGCTACGGTAATCGTTATTATTGCAATGGCATTCAATGCGCGCGGCATGATGTTGGCTGGTGTGGCAACGGTTTTACTGGTATTTCTTCTTTTAGGCATGCGCAGTGTAAAACCGTTTCATGTGCAAATGCTTGTCAAATTGTGTCTGTTCGGTGTACTCGGGGGGGCTTTTTCCATGCCACTCGGCAATCTGGTCACCGCGATGGTGATGGCCAGAGGGGATCGCAATAAATCCACCGCAGCCGAAATGATAAGCAAGTCGGTGGAAAACCTTCAGCATCCGGATAAAATAAAAGCATATCGCATACATGCTTTGTTAGCGGATTTGCATACGGCCTATGATGAAAATTATATTGCCAATGCCATGCTGCAACGCTTTGTCATTACCAAGTTTCACGACAATGCCATTTATTATGCCGGCATGATTTCCGGCAAAGGGATAGATCAGCTAAATAAAATTACAGGGGATTTTTATTGGACGGTATTGCCGGGCCCTATTCTAAATTTTTTCAAAGTTGATGTGGATAAAGTCGGAATGCAGGGTACTTCCATGGGCGATGTGCTGGTTAATCTTGCGATTGGTTTGCCTGTAGGCGGGGAGAAGACCGGTTCGATGTTCGGACAAGGTTGGGCGCTTTACGGAGTCGCCTTTCCTTTTATTTATTTTATTATTTGTCTGATTTTGTTTGCCTCGATCGATATTTTTGCTTTTCAGGGAGCCAATGGCCAGCTTGAGATGACGGTGATCGGCATGTTGAATGTCTGGCCACACTTCCTTTTCGGTATTACTAATGACTCATTCAGCGCGATGTTTATGGGCGTGGTGCGCGGCATACCGCAAACCGTGATTTTATATGGGGTAGTCTTCTCTATGGCAAAAGCAATATCGAATAAGATTACCGGAACTCCGGCCGATAATAGTCCTGTATTATCGCAAAATAAGAGCCTAAAAAGTTAATATGGTGAGTATTTTATAATGAACATTGTTCTGTTTTCTCATCCTGCATTCATGCAATCTCAAAGCATGCCGCGTTATGCCCGCATGCTGGAGTCAGCCTATCGCGCGCGGGGTCATCAGGTGCAAATATGGTCGCCGCAGCCCGTGTTTTATAACTGGGTTAAATGCGGAAGCTGGTCGAAGTGGGCGGGTTATATCGATCAATACATATTATTTCCGCAGTGGGTTAGGAAGCATGAAAAGCTGCAAACTGAGGATACTTTATTTGTATTCTGTGATCAGGCACTGGGTCCCTGGGTTCATCTGGTGAAACACCGTTTGCATGTGGTTCATACTCACGATCTGCTGGCGTTGCGTTCTGCGCTGGGATTAATACCGGAAAATCCGACTTCGTGGACAGGAAGAATTTATCAGCACTATATTCGTCATGGCTTCAGACAGGCTAAGTACTTTATTTCCGTTTCAAAAAGAACCCGAGATGAATTGAAAGCGTTTGGCGGCGTTGTGCCGTTAATTTCCGAGGTGGTTTATAACGGCCTTAATTATCCTTATGTGCCGGTGCCGATTGAAGAGGCCAGGCAAGCATTGCAACAGGCCGGTTTGTCCGTGCCGCCTGAGGGAATGCTGTTCCATGTCAGCGGTCATCAATGGTACAAAAATGTGCCGGGCATTGTGCGTATTTATGCCTGTTATGCGCGTCATTGCGATAATCCTTTGCCACTGTGGTTGCTGGGTCCCGTTGTCGATGACAGGTTGCAACTGGCTTTAGATGAAGTGCCGACTAATGGAAAGGTCAATTTCCTGCATGGTGTGGACAACAGTGTCTTGCAGGCAATTTATTCACTCTCCCGTGCATTCCTATTTCCCAGTCTGGCGGAAGGATTCGGTTGGCCTATCATAGAGGCGATGGCATGCGGTTGTCCTGTGATTACCACGGGTGAAGGACCGATGAATGAAGTTGGCGGCACGGTTGCAAAATATATTCCGCGCCTCAAGATGGATGACGATGTGCAGGTCTGGGCAAAGAACGGTGCCGCTGTTCTTGTCGATCTGTTGAATCTGGGTGAAGCAGAACGACAGGCTTTGGTCTCTGAAGGTATCGCCTGGGCTGCAAATTTTACCGCTGACGCTGCTATCGAAGGCTATTTGCGCGTCTACAAGCAGGTGATTGATCTGCAATCCAAACAGAAATAGTGATAAACCTGCCTGTCTGCAAGGTTCAAAACAGGCGCCTATTAAAGACAGGTTCAAGGTTCAAAGGCAGGGTGCATAAAAGCAGCTGTAAGAGATAAGTCCTCTATGTAGCAATGCTTACGGTAACCCTGCACACCCTTGACCCATCTCTCCAATACAACTCCGCATGATTTTTCAGTCGGTCGTTTTCATTTCTGTTCAAGATTGCCTGAGCTTCAGGACCTTGTTCCGGGCGGTCGAGGTCTTGCGCTGCTTGGTGGCATAGTGTTAGGTCGGTATTTTCTATTATGGGGACAACACACGAAACGGAATTTTACGCTCGTTAGGCAATTCTTTAAGGCTTTCGCAAATTGTCCCCTTGCAATATTGCTTTACCCCTTATGCCGATTTTTTGCGGCGAATCATGAATCCAAGCAAAGCCAGACCACTTAGCATCATCGTGTAACTATCTGCTTCCGGAACAGCGTCTATGATAGGTGCGGCAGTGTATTCATACGTAATGCTAAGTACCGCGTCAGAGTAATTGTGAATATTGGCTATCACATTCGATGTGTTTGTACCAAGAAGACTAAAACCGGTAGTGGTGGACCAATTACCCGAAATAGTACCTGTACCGATCCAGCTACTCAGTCCGCTAGTTTGAGTTTGGTTATCTGTAGCCGCGGTCGTTGTTTGTGTCCCGGTATTTCCGGTATTGCCAGCCGCAATATTGCTCATGCTGTATTTACTTAACGAAGCATCAATTTCGCTGGAATACGCACCAACATTCGCATCAAGAAGTGAAATTCCGGTAAACTTAACATTTTTTGCTGTACTTGATCCCGTATTCGTGAGAGTAGCAGAGATACTACTGGCGCCGGAGAAAGAAAAATCAACACCAGTGAGCGTGCCCAAAGAACTGTTAAATTGATTGACACTAAAGTTATTGTTCCAGTCGGTTAGGGTTAGAGATTGAGTAAAGGTTTGAGTTTCTGTCAGAGCTTGTGCAGAACCGACGGATAACAACAAGGCAGATACTGTTGCAGTAACAATAAGTTTTTTCATAATATTGTATTGTGATGGTGGGAGGGGAGGTGACTTTTACGCTGGCATTCGCAAGTCGCTCCTAGTTTAACACTTATTTTCCGAAGTGTTGCTATCGTTCCGGCCACGGACCGCTTAAAACGGGTTAGAGTGGCTCTACTTGGTCGTGCATGACGCTTGAGAAGCATTTAATGTTGCTTGCGAAAGTTTCCCGTGACTTGCGGAAATCCCCCGTGACATGAAATTTGTTGCAAACGTACTGCTTCTGGAAAATTCATTGGTGCGCGCTACGGACAGACGGAGTGCGTACCTAAAAAAGATGCGAGTCTATATGCCAACAGGATTTAAAACTATCGGACTTGATGAATGGTGACGAAAATGGAGCTTTTTGAGTATTTTTTAAAAAATCAGCTCCGGCATCGCTGTCAATCCACCCTGCTTGCCCGGTAATGATCATCGCCGTGCGAGCTTTACATTTGTCGGCTATACCTGCCTGATTATTCAGCAAATTGAGCTATAAAGTTGTGCTGTCATTGCCAGTGTGAACGATGTGGCTAATCCTGCAAACTTGTGGCATAATTCTTATCAATTATTATCACTTCAACTTGCTTCTGAGCCTTGTGGTTAGTAGTCAGTGGTCAGTGGCTTGCCCCTTGAACCTGCTTTGTGTATCTTGTACCTGTTTTTAACCTTGTACCTGTATTTAACCTGAACTTAAACTGATTTTATGAAAATTCTGCATATTCTCCCCTCGGTCAATCCCAAGGGTGGTGGTCCGATGGAAGGTGTGCGTCAGCGCGGGATGCGTCTGATTGAAATGGGTCATCAGGTTGAAGTCGTGTCGCTGGATGATCCGGCCAGTTCCTTCATAACTGATTATGGCTTGCCGGTTCATGCACTGGGGCCGACCCAAGGCAGTTATCAATACAATTCTCGCCTGGTTCCCTGGTTACATCAGCATGCCAGGGCTTACGATGCGGTTATCATCAATGGCTTGTGGCAATACCACAGTTTTGGTGCCTGGCGCGCCTTGACCGGCATGAAAGTACCGTATTTCGTCTTCACCCACGGCATGATGGATCCGTGGTTCAAACGCACCTATCTCCTCAAACATCTGAAAAAATGGCTTTACTGGCCCTGGGCGGATTATCGCGTCTTGCGTGATGCCGAGGCGGTGCTGTTTACCAGCGAAGATGAACGTTTGCTGGCCCGTCAGTCCTTCTGGCTTTATAAGGCAAAGGAAGCGGTTGTATCCTATGGCACCAAAGCGCCACCGCAAAATGCAGAACTGTTAAGAACAAACTTCCTTGCCGTTTATCCCGAACTTGCTGGTAAGCGCGTGTTGTTGTTTTTGAGCAGGATACAGGAAAAGAAAGGTTGTGATCTGCTGATAGATGCTTTTGCTCAAGTGGCAAAACAGGATAACAGCCTGCATTTGCTGATGGCGGGACCGGACCAGTCTGGATGGGTTGGCAAATTAAAAGAGCAGGCTCAGAATCTGGGTATTGCCGGGCGGATTACCTGGCCCGGCATGCTGCGAGGCGAGATGAAATGGGGTGCTTTTTATTCGAGTGAGGCTTTCGTGCTGCCTTCACACCAGGAAAATTTTGGTATCGCCGTCGCCGAAGCGCTGGGTTGCGGTCTGCCAGTCCTGATTTCCGATAAAGTAAATATCTGGCGTGAAATTGAAGCCGATGGTGCAGGTATCGTCAATCCGGATACACTGGCCGGTACGCTCAAAACACTGGAAGCCTGGATGGCTATGGATGCCGGAAATCGTCAGCAAATGGCAGATCAAGCCAGAATAACTTTTGAGCAGCGCTATACCGTTGATGCAATGGCGAACAGTCTGATAGCAACCATAGAGAGATACTCCACATGATTATTCAAAATAACGATCCGTACACACAGCCTTGCTTTTCACTGGGCAATCGTGTGGCCCGCGCATTGTGGGGTGTGGTGTGGTTGCTATTTTTTCGACCCAGTCCACGAACTTTTCATGCATGGCGCAGACTGCTGTTGCGTGCATTCGGTGCGCGACTTGGCGAGCACGTCAACGTACATGCCAATGTCAAAGTATGGGCTCCCTGGATGCTGACGATAGGCAATCGCGTAGGCATAGCCAACGGCGTGACCCTTTACAGCATGGCTCCCATCTATATCGGCGATAATTGCGTTGTTTCACAAGGCGCTCATCTTTGTTGCGGTTCGCATGATATAGACTCAGCGAATTTTCAGCTTGTGGCCAGACCGATCCGGCTTGAGAAGCATGTATGGATATGTGCTGATGCTTTTGTTGGTCCTGGTGTATCAATCGCGGAAGGCTGTGTTTTGGGCGCTCGTGGAGTTGCAGTGAAAAGTATCACTGAACCCTGGTCTGTATGGGCGGGCAATCCTGCAATAATGAAAAGAACACGAAAACAGAATGCAATTTCATGAATAATATTTCCATCTTGATTCTGACAAAAAACGAGCAGCAGGATCTTCCCGGTTGTCTTGAATCTCTTAGCTGGAGTGATGATATCCATGTATTCGACTCTATGAGTACGGACGATACCGTTAGCATTGCTGAAAAATTTGGTGCCAAAGTGACTCAGCGGGAATTTGACAGTGAGTCCGTTCACAAAAACTGGGGACTGAAAAATATTCCATTCAAGCATGAATGGATTTATCACTCTGATGCGGATGAACGTGTCACGCCTGAGTTGGTTCAGGCATTACAAGAATTCGTAGATAATCCCGGAAATTATAAGGCGTTAAGAATTCAGCGGAGAGATTATCTGATGGGGAAATGGCTCAGGCATGTTACGCCTTCGCCTTTCAATATCCGGTTGTTCAAATTGGGGCACATTCGCTATGAACGATTAACCAATCCGGTGACTATTATTGAGGGTGCCATAGCGGAAACAGAGCGGCATTTCGATCATTACCCCTTTAGCAAAGGCATAACGCATTGGTTTGATAAACATAACCGATATAGTACTTCTGAAGCCAGTCAAATCGTTGCTAACCGGCAATCAAGAGCGCCATTCAGTATCGGAGCGGTGCTGTTTGCAAAAGATGCCAATGAGCGCCGGTTTAATCAAAAAGAGCTATATTATCGACTTCCTGCTCGCCCGCTGGTGATGTTCATGCTGCTGTACTTTATCAAACGCGGCTTTCTGGATGGCGCTGCAGGTTTGACTTTTGTTATCCTAAGATCAATTTATGAATACATGATTGTGCTCAAAGTTGATGAGCTGGAACGTGCCGGGAAGCATTAATGAAGATTCTTATTTACAGTGCTAACTTTGAACCTGAAACTACCGGCATTGGTAAATATTCGGGGGAGATGGCCTCATGGCTGGCAGCACAGGGGCATATCGTTCATGTCGTGGTCGCGCCGCCTTATTATCCGGCCTGGAAATTGAGCAAAGGTTATGACTGGCCACCCTATCGCCGCGAGCAATGGCATGGCGTGCAAATATGGCGCGCGCCGTTATGGGTGCCGAACCAGCCTGGCGGATTTAAGCGCGTAGTGCATCTGCTGACGTTCGCGCTATCTTCATTCCCTGTGATGCTGCTGCAGGCGTTTTGGCGACCGGATGTGGTATTGACAGTTGCGCCGGCTTTTGTTTGCGCACCTACCGGTTGGCTGACAGCCAGACTTTGCGGTGCCAAAGCCTGGCTGCATATTCAGGATTTTGAAGTCGATGTCGCCTTCCGTATGGGCATGCTTAAAGGTGCGTTTTTAAAGCGACTGGTGCTGGGTGGCGAGAGTTGGATGCTCAGGCGTTTTGATGTGGCATCTTCAATTTCCGCTTCCATGCTGGACAAGTTGCGACAGAAAAATGTGCCGAAAGACAGGATTGTTTTTTTTCCTAACTGGGTCAATATTTCACATATATATCCTCTGAGTGAACCCAGTATTTATCGCGCAGAACTGGACATCAGCCTTGAAACCAAAGTTGTGCTTTTTTCCGGTACACAAGGAGAAAAACAGGGATTGATGGTTATTCCCGATACGGCTCGAAGACTGGCGCACCGCGACGATATCATTTTTATTATTTGCGGTGATGGTGTCATGAGGCCGAAACTGGAAGCTGCCAGTGCCGGGCTCGCCAATATTCGATTTCTGCCCTTGCAACCTTTTGAACGTCTGGGGCAACTGCTGGGCTTGGCGGATATTCACCTGCTGCCGCAAAGTCCTGATGCGGCGGATCTGGTCTTGCCATCCAAATTATCAGGCATGCTGGCCAGCGGCAAACCTGTCATTGCAACTTGTCAGATGGGCACCGAGATTGCGATGATCGTTTCGCAATGCGGCCTTGTCGTGCCGCCTGAAAATGCCGCAGCACTTGCCGCAGCAATTGAGCGATTAGTCGATGACAGCGAGTTAAGATCCGTGCTGGGTCAATACGGACGGCGTTACGCCGAAGAAAATCTGGCTCAGGATGCTGTTTTGGGGCGGATGGTGAAAAAAATGCAGTCAATCAGGAATGAAAAATCAGATGCAATCGAGTCGAACTAAATATCCGGCAAACGGAATGACTATATGAAGCCGGGAATATTTCGTTTACTGCTATCAACGTTAGTCGTCATCACTCACTATAGTAGTTTGAATGTTGGCGGAGCCGCTGTGTATTTGTTTTTTGCTTTAAGTGGATACTGGATATCCAAAATGTGGGAAGTAAAATATTCCAAAATGCGAAACCCCATCCCAACATTTATTATATCCAGAGTATGGCGGCTCGCACCGGTTTTTTTATTTTGTAGCATGCTGGCACTTCTAATTGTGGGGCTGTTGCCACACCTGTTTCCAACGGCTCATTCACCGGCTAAACTAACTACAAGAATTCTTGTTTCCAGTTTCATTTTATTGGGCTATCATGCCAATCCGCATGGTCCTCTTGGGCCGGCGTGGTCTCTTGACATGGAAATGCAGTATTATTTACTTGCCCCTGTTCTTCTGGTCGCGCTACGTAAAAGGCCATTGATTATGGCATCATTGCTTGTTGTACTTGGTTGCGCTTCTTCAGTAATTTATAATAATGCGTTGATAACGACCTATTTGCCTATGTTTTTGATAGGTATGCTGGTGGCCTTGCATCCTGAATATCTCGCCAGCAGGAAAAAAATTATTGGCTCCGTTGTATTGGTAATAACAATTTTTCTGTTTTTTACGATTATTCCGGATTTAAGGAAAGTTCTTTTTGGAGGAGCACATCCCCATGACCTTTTTGCATTCAACGACTTATTGAATGTTAGTATTGCGCTTGCTGCAATGCCATTTGCAATGAGCACAGTTGTTCATAAGAGCAGTAAATTGGATAAGCTTTTTTCCGATTTGTCCTATAGCGTGTATCTGTTTCACTGGATTCCAATACTTATTGTTGCATATTATTTTCCTTGGCTTACAAATCAAGCATTTGCTGTGCGAGCTGTAGAAGTAGCGGGAATTCTCGTTTTTACTTATGTGGCTTCTTTGGCTATTACGCTTTGGATAAGCCGTCCTTTGATGAATGCACGCCCAATATTTATGCAAAATTCGATGGTAACGATATAAGAGTAGTACCGGGTGGCGCTATGCCGAAGAAAATCTGGCTCAGGATGCTGTTCTAGGACAGTTACTAATGCAGTAATAAATAGGAATTATTCATGAAAATACATTTTAGTACTTTGGATGCGATACGCGGATTAGCTGCAATAGCAGTTATGATTTTGCATTATGCAGGTCATAATGGATTGGGGTGGATGCCACGAGCATGGATGGCGGTAGATTTATTTTTTATTTTGTCTGGTTTTGTCTTGATGCATAGTTATTCGGAGAAAATTAAGCAAGGGAAATATAATTTACTTGGTTTTATTAAAATCCGCTTAATCAGGTTGATGCCGCTCTATATCATCGGTTTGTTCCTTGGATATTTGGGGATGGTGTATTCATGCATGTTGCCTGCGGGTTCCTGTGAAAAAAATGTAATACCTGCTTTAAGTCATGGTTTGTTTTTGCTTCCCTATTTTACGAATATAATGTGGCCTTTTGGCTTTGGTGTTGAAAATATGATTTTTCCACTCAATGCGCCGGCCTGGTCACTTTTTTTTGAGTTACTCGTTAATCTTGTATTCTTCTATTGGCTTGCTAAATTTCAAAAGTTAGATTCAATTTTTATTGTTGGTATCGGTTTTATTGGATTATTACTAGCTTATTTTTTACACGGGTCAGTTAATGGCGGTTGGGGAATAAATAATTTTCATATCGGTTTTCCACGCGTCATTTATCATTTTTTTATTGGTATATTAGTTTATACAAAGTATCAAAAATATGGTCTTAATTCAAAGTTAGTTGCTTTTATTTCTATTTTACTTTTAATGCTTGCTTTTGCGTTTGACTCCAGTTTAGTTAGCATGTTGACCCTATTTTTCCTTTCTCCATTTGTTGTCCTGGCTAATGCCAAAGTGACATTGAATGGTTTGGCTGAACGAATATGTACATGGCTGGGAGATATTTCCTATCCGCTTTATATTGTGCATTGGCCAATATTTCAGCTGTTATATTTATTTGGAAATCTCAAAGGATTAACTCCATCAGCGAGGGTATTCGTAATGAGTTGTCTCGCAATTATTTTTTCCTGGTTATTAGCGATAGTAGATAAAAAATTGAGGGCTAAATTTTCCAAAAAATCTAATGCTGGAATTTAAGTCGCATGTGAAAAATATTTGATATATTTTAAAACAGAAACCAATATGGTAATATTGATCGTATTTTCAATACATTGTTTTGCACTTGAAAGGCTAAATTAAGATGCGGCATCTATTATTAGTGACTGTCGAAAACCCTTATGATCCTAAGTCATGGAGCGGAACACCATACAATATATTAAAGTCGCTTGAGAACCGGTTTGATAAAATTACTGTTATCTCTAGCCCGATTCCAAAAAAAGGGTATCTTGACTCTTTCTTACGTTTAATTTTGGGCAGGAAAAAATATCCGCTCTGGATGACTAACACCGCATTGAAAGCATATGCAAAGCATTTTGATGAGACCGTTAGAAAATCTCATCCTGATGCTGTATTGTGTATTTCGAGTCAGCATTTAATTTATGCAAAAGAGCTCAATCTTCCTGTTTTCATGATTTCAGATGCACCTTGGATTGCTTACAAAGAAGCCTACAAAAATTATGAAGCGTTACCGCTGCTTGCGTATAAATTTGCAAAACAGGAAGCGGAAGTTGCCAGGCGAATTTCTGCTGTCATTTACCCTACTCCCTGGGCATGCAAGGAAGCGGAATCACGGTTTGGCATACCCAAAGATAAAATAAAGTTGCTGTCATTTGGCGCCAATAGTTATTGCGCCGATTCTGATGAAAAAATATTTTGTCGTATCAGTGAAAGAAAATTAGATACGCTTAAATTTTTATATATTGGTAAAGATTGGGAGCGAAAAGGGGGGCCATTGGCGCTGGATATTGTTCAGCTGGTAAATAATAGTGGATTTAATGCCAGCTTGCATATTATAGGTTGTAACCCGAGCATTGATGAAGCTATGCGTCAATATGTTTGTGAGTATGGCTATCTTTCGCCCGGTAATCCGGATGATCGTATCACAATGGAAAATGCATTTTCTCAGGCGGACTTTTTTCTTGTCCCGTCTTATGCAGAGTGTTTTGGTCTTGTTTTTGCAGAAGCGCAATCCTATGGATTACCCTGTATATCACTGAACAGTCATGGAATCCCTGGCGTTGTTGAAAATGGAAAAACGGGATTGCTTTTTGACCATGCCGCTTCAGCGGAATTAATCGCTGAGGAAGTCGTTAAATTAATTAAAGACCGGGTTGCCTATCAGAATATGGCCATCGCTGCCAGAGCGAAGTTCAGTAATGAATTGAATTGGAGTTGCTTTGGTCACAAATTACATGAATTGATTCAAAATCACGATGAAGCGGATAAAACGGTGCATGATTAATTTTTAAGAGTAGGCACGAGTGTTGTTATTGTGATAGGCTGTAGCCAAAAGAGAACATAAGACCGGAAGCAACACCGATTTTACGTCATTGCCAGACCAGAAGGGGTTCTGGTCGTCGCCTGCCGCAGTCAGGAATTGCCTTGCTGTAATGAACTATGCCGGACTCTGACGATAACCAGGAAATTTTTTGATTTACGTTCCAGTGAGTTTATAAAATTAGTGCCCCCTATTTTCTTTAATTTTTAAACGAATGCTTTTTTATGAAAGAATTAATCATGAATAAATTGTATTCTTGTTTGTTGTGTGCAGGTGCGCTCCTGTTTTCAGTAAACTCATTTGCTAATACTATCAATCCGGTTGTTTTCAATGCCCCGCTGAGTGTACGCCCTGGTGATATTGTGGGATTTCAAGGCGAGAATTTTGGTGCAACACCTTCCGTGATTCTCGAAGGAGTGCACGCCGGTATTCCTTCCGTCCTGCCGCTGGTTAATACGTTTGGCACCGGCTGGCTTAGCTTCAGAATTCCGCAAAATATTACCGGTTCGCTTATTGTTCACGTTAACAATGGTCAAACTAATAGTACTTCCATCAAACTTAATGCGGCACGTGCCTATCATCTGGATGCGTTGCAAATCATCCCGAATGGCGCATTCCGGATATTTGGCCGTAATTTGGATTTGCCGGGTTATACACCCGCTGTGACCGTGGGTGGTTCACCTGCTGTTGTCAATCTATCCGCCAGTAATGAAAATATGCTGGTGGTCACTGCGCCTTTGGGTTTATCTACCACAAGCAATACCGTTATTACGGTTGATAATGGTAATGGCACCGGGCCGTCCGTTCTGGACAGGAAAATTGCAGTGATCGCCGGCAGTACGGGTGATCCTTATGCCCTGGGTGTGGGGTGGGCAGCCGCTTTTTCAGCTCATGCATCGACTATCGTTAACGCTAAAACCGATTCCAGGTTAGGTCGAAAAGTCGTCTGTGACGGTGTGACTGATGATACTGCCGCAACACAGGCTGCAATACAGCTCGCTGGTGCCTTGGGTGGCGGTGTGGTGCAGTTGCCTGTTGGCACTTGTCGTTTTGCAGGCGGCGTTCAGCTTCAATCCGGTGTGGTGCTTCAGGGGGCAGGAAAAGATGTCACAACAATCAACTCTGTATCGGGAGCCGCATTTTATGCCACTGCGATTGACCTGGCAGGGGTGCGCAATCTGACGGTTACCAATATTACCAACGGTATACAGAGTCCCAAACTGATCAGCAGTACGCGGGTATTTATACAGAATGTAAAGTTTAATCTGGCTGGCGGACAATCACCATTTTTGTCAGGCAATCAAAATTATGCAGTAGAAGGTTGCGATTTCCTGCAACCGATAAACTCTAATTTGAACGGACCTTTAACCGTGGGGGGTGCCAGCGGCCTTTATTTTGCCGGTAATACATTTATTTTTGCGGATGGTGCACCCTCATTTGATAATGTTCATGATGCTTATATTGTGAATAATCACTTTTCCCGCGACGTGACAAATAACCAAAGCACGCCAAGTATCATTCATAGTCTGACTATGAACTTTGCCTACCGTATCGCCATAGTGAATAATGTTTTTGATGTGATCGGCGGACCTATTACCAATGTTCGCGGTGATGGAGAAACTATGTTGACGGAAGGCGGGGGCGGAAAACGCACGGAAAATCTGGGTACGGTGGCGAGCGCCACGGCAACAACGATTACTGATCCTACCAATACGATTAACGTGTTGCCCTTTGGTGGAAGTGTGATACCTGAAGATTACGGGGTTGCTATTGTGGGCGGCACGGGCGCGGGACAATCCAGACAGGTGACAGGCTATTCAAACGGAACGTTGACGGTGGACAGGGCTTGGGATTCTATGCCTGACAGTACCAGTAACTATGCCACTTTTGTGTGGGGGCTGGAAAAGTCGCTTATCAAGGGGAATACGCTGAGTCAGAATCCTAGAGGTATCTGGTTGTATCAAACAGCGGTACGGGAAGTTGATATTGTAAGCAATACTATCAGTGAGGGCGGTGGTATCTTTTTGCGCTCAGCTCAAATTTACGCGAATAAATTATTTGATCCGATATATGGTGTTCGCATTGCAAATAATACGATTATCAATACGACCCAACATTGGCAATCGTATATCAATGTTATCTTCAATCGTGCGGATATAACTGATTTTGGAATAGGTGTAATCGGTGTTGAAATCAGAAATAACAATCTTCAGGCAAATAAACCGAATATGTCGATAACTGCTGAATTTCCTATGGAAGGATACAGTAACTGGATGCATGCAGAAGGTGCGACTCAGGCATTATCACTGGGACAGAACAGGCTGTTGGGCACGATCTTCCAGAATAATACCTTTACAAATTCCGATACCGGCATCATGGTCCGCAATGGCGCAAACGGCACTGTTTTAGATGGCAATCTGGGATATACCACGCCTTAATAAAGACAAGTTAAAGGCAGGGGCAAGGTTAAAGGCAGGTTCAAGAGGCAAGGGGCAAAAAACCTTGAATCCTGAGTCTGCCTTTAATTTTGTACCTTGTATCCTGAGTCTTGTATCTGCCTTGCCCCTGTCTTTATCTGTTCTTCGTTTTACTCAAAAACACGGTGATTTCTTCCCTGTCATGGTAGAGCTGTTTAGCAATCAGTTTATAGCTGATGCCTTCCCTGTCCAGACGTGAGCGTATGCCATTCAGTGCGGCATCAAGTGCAGTAACGCGCTGTTTCATCGGCAGTTTCAGATTGAAGATGGAGTGACGACACCAGCCATTCACGAACCAGTCGCCTATCAGTTCGGCAACCTTTGCGGGCTTATCCACCATGTCACAGAGCAGCCAGTCTACCGCTTTTTTAGGCTGGAACTTAAAGCCGTCCTGTTTTAGATGTTCAACCAGAGGATGTTTTTCCAGCACGCCTTTCATCGGGCCGTTATCCACGGCGGTGACGCGGATGCCGCGCCTGACCATCTGCCAACTCCAGCCGCCGGGTGCAGCACCCAGATCGACCGCGGTCATGCCGCTGCGCAGCAATCTGGTTTGTTCACTCTTATCCAGAAAAACCTCGATGGCTTCGGCCAGCTTCAGGGTAGAGCGACTGGGTGCTTCAGCGGGCATCGACTGCCTGACGATACCCATCAGTGAACTTGCGCTGTTGTAGGGATCGCTTGTGCCTATCAGTGCGGAGGATTTGTCAGGGAAGAAAATATGCAGGCGCGGCAGTTTTTTCGCTTCGGCAGCGTCACTGCGGCCCGCTTCGACTTCGACCGGAAGCAGTCGCCCCTGTGCCCTTAGTGCGGTTTCCAGCAAGGGGCCAAAACGGCGGGTAAAGGCCGATAAGGTCTTGCCGTCATTCGTATCAGGCACTTCCAGCCAAATCTCACTAAAGGTGCCGGTAAGTTCATTGATGGCTGCCAGCACGGGTGTCAGGCGGTCGCGTTCCGGCAATTCTTCGATGATGTGGTGCAGGCGTATCAACTGGCGCGCAAAAATCAGCTCGCGGTAAGACAGGGTTTGTTCATTGATGGCCACGATGGCATAGCCGCTATCCGGAATGATGCCGGGCTGTTCAGCCAGCACAGGACGTTGCGATCTTGCCTGTCCCACGGCTTCCTGAGTGCAGTCCTGTTCAAAGCCGGGCCGGCAATATAGCAGCCAGTGAGTCAGTGCTGCTGATGAGCCTTCATGGCGGGGTGCCTGCGCGACTGGCTTAATGGCAGGTTTTACCGGAGCAACATTGCTTGCCAGTAAGCGTGACATTTTTGTGCCGATACGGCGTGGTTTTGCTGCTTCGTCCTTGGCAGAAAAACCTTTGGCGGGCGTTTTTACGCTGCGGGGTTTGGGGGCAGCAGGGCGCATCACAGTCGGGCGCGGCTTGGCCGTGTCAGTACTGATAGGTTTGGAGGTGGTTCGGGCGCGACGCGGTTTTGTCGTATCCGCAGTGACTGAAGCGCTGTTTGCTTGGGTTTTTTTCGTTTTTTGCATAGCGCGTATTGTGGCACAGCTTTGGCCGCGAAGCATGTTAATATCTGCAACTTTTGTAAACTGACTTTTAATGAGTAAACGCTACGATTTAATTGTGTTCGACTGGGACGGTACGTTGATGGATTCCACAGCGATTATCGCAGGCTCAATTCAGTCTGCTTGTCGTGATTTGAATCTGACCGTGCCTGACGACGCAGCGGCACGCCATGTGATCGGTTTAGGCTTGACTGAGGCGCTGCGCCACGCCGTGCCGGATGCGCCGGAAGCGATGTATGCGCCGTTAGTTGCGCGTTATCGTCATCATTTTTTGGCGCAGGATGCGGAAATACTGCTGTTTGACGGCGCAAGAGAAATGATTATTGAATTATTCGAGTCAGGTTACAGTCTGGGGGTTGCCACTGGCAAGAATACCGCCGGTTTGAATCGCGTGCTGGAATCTTCCGGCATGAAACGGTATTTTCACGCGACACGCACCGCAGAACAGACCGTCTCCAAGCCGCATCCCGCTATGCTTTTGGAACTGATGGCGGAATTAGCTGTCCATGCCGGGCGTACGCTGATGGTAGGTGATACGACGCACGACGTGTTGCTGGCGCAAAATGCCGGTGTGGATGTGGTGGCTGTTGCGTTTGGTGCGCATCCGGCAGCACAGTTGCTGGCGTTGCAACCGCTGGCATTAATAGAAAATTTTACCCGATTGCGTGCCTGGTTCAAGGCAAACGCTTAGCGCTGCGAAAATATTTTTAAGGGATGACATGTCAGATCAAAATTGGGAACGCGGCATACTGGAGAAATTGGCGATGTCCGCCGTTCAGGAACAGCGACGCGCACGTCACTGGGGCATCTTTTTCAAGGTGCTGACTTTCAGTTACTTCTTTATCGTGCTGTTCATTTTTATGGGCTGGTTTGGCAAGAGCGAAGCGGCGCTGAGTACCGGCAAGCATACTGCGCTGATTGATATGCAAGGTGTGATTGCGGCCGATACGCCTGCCAGTGCCGACAATATCATTCCGAGTTTGCAGGATGCTTTCAAGGACAAAGATACCAAAGGCGTGATTCTGCGTATCAATAGTCCCGGTGGCAGTCCGGTACAAGCGGGGCAGATTAACGATGAGATTCACCGCTTGCGCGTAAAATATCCGGCCATTCCCTTGTACGTGGTGGCAGGGGATATTTGCGCATCCGGTGGCTATTACGTGGCCGCCGCCGCCGATAAAATCTTTGTCGATAAGGCGACATTAATCGGTTCGATAGGCGTGTTGATGGATGGTTTCGGGTTTACCGGCACCATGGAAAAATTAGGCGTGGAACGACGCCTGATTACCGCAGGCAGCAACAAGGGTTTCATGGACCCGTACTCGCCGCTGCGCCCCGATCAGCAAGCTTATGCCAAACAGATGCTAGCCCAGATACATCAGCAGTTTATCGACGTGGTGAAACAGGGGCGCGGCAAGCGTCTCAAAGAAACGCCGGATACCTTCAGCGGGCTGATCTGGAATGGTCAGGCAGGTGTGGCTATGGGGCTGGCAGATGGCTATGGCAGTGTCGAATCCGTGGCGCGCGATGTGATCAAGGAAGAAAATGTCGTTGATTTCACAGTCAAGGAAGGTATTGCCGACCGGCTGGCGAAACGCTTTGGTGCGGGCGTGATGAGCGCAGCGGGCCTGTCAACACAAAGCGGGGTAAGTTTGCGCTAAAAGCCGCTTTCCCGAATCCTGATCAGCGCAGTAGTGGTTTTAAGGCATGCAACACGTTGTTCACGATGCGTGGCTGGGCGGCGGCGGCAGGATGCAGGTTGTCAGCCTGAAACTGCGTGACGCCTTCCAGTAAAAACGGCAGCAGGCTGACATGGTGTTTTAAGGCGAGTTCCGTGTAAACATTTTGGAATTGCGCAATATAGGGCGCGCCGTAATTGGGTGGCAGTTTCATGCCGATCAGCAGTGTTTTAGCGTGAGCCCGCTTATTTTTCAGCAGAATGTCGTCCAGGTTGTTTTTCATTTCTGCGGTGTTGTAGCCGCGCAGCCCGTCATTGGCACCGAGTTCCACGATTACGATAGCCGGTTTATATTCGGCGAGAAGTTTGGCCAGGCGTACTCTGCCGCCCTGTGTGGTTTCACCGCTGATGCTGGCGTTTACAATTTGGAAATGGCCACGATCCAACTGAAGTTGCAACAGCACAGGCCAGCTGTCCTTAACTTCAATGCCATAGCCTGCCGACAGGCTGTCTCCCAGTATCAGGATGTTGGTTGATTGGATGCTGGCGTATGCTGTGCCGGATAGCACACTGAGCAGCAGGATAATTTTAAGCAGCTTTAAAAAGGATAGCGTTTTCATGACAGCAATTGTGCAGGCGGAGTGCCTTGGTAAGCAAGTGTTAAGTGGCGATCTGCCGCTGATGATACTCCATGAGGTGAATTTTACGCTGGCAGCCGGTGAGAGTCTTGCCATTACCGGCGCATCAGGTTCAGGTAAATCGACTTTGCTAGGCTTGCTGGCAGGGCTGGATATGCCTGGCAGCGGGCGGGTCCGGCTAAACGGCATTGATCTGTTTGCGCTCAATGAGGACGGGCGTGCCAGGCTCAGAGGTGAGCTGGCAGGTTTTGTGTTTCAGTCGTTTCATTTGCTGCCTTCGCTGACTGCCCTGGAGAATGTCATGCTGCCGCTGGAACTGCAAGGTGTCAAGGAGGCACGGAGCCGGGCTCAAGCATCGCTGCATCAGGTAGGCCTTACTGCCCGCGCCCATCATCTGCCGAAACACTTGTCCGGCGGTGAGCAGCAGCGGGTAGCCTTGGCACGCGCATTCGTTACCCGCCCGAAAATACTCTTTGCCGATGAGCCTACCGGAAATCTGGATGCGCAAACCGGGGCCCAGATCATCAAGCTGATGTTTGAATTAAATCAACAGTTAGGCACCACACTGATACTGGTCACGCACGATCAGGCCCTGGCCGCGCGCTGCGGCAAACAATTGCGCCTGACTGACGGAACTGCGGTGATGCAAGCATGAATTTGCTGCGTCTATCCTTTAATCTTTTGCGCCGCGACTGGCGGGCAGGGGGTGGCGCGTGCTGATGCTGGCGGTGAGTAGCTTATCTACCGTGGGACTGTTCGCCGACCGCGTGCGCCAGGCGCTGGTGTTGCAGTTTGGTAGGGTGAATAAGCGCAGCGCATCCACCCTACAGCTTTTTGAGTGAAGTGTGTCCTTCCAGACGTGAAGCGTATCCTGTACGTCGGGAAACATGTCCTTCACGACGCGAATGTAAACTGTAAACTGGGGTCAGGTCTCCCGTTTTGCGCAAAACGGGAGACCTGACCCCAATGCCCCCGAATTACGCTGTGGCGGCATATTACGCAGAGAGCTCTAACCGAACGATTCCGTTCGGAATCTCTTTTACAGCTGTGCAATTTAAATGGAAAAAATTTCACATGACATTGAAATCAACTAAAACTCATTTGATCCAACTTCTTGATGATACAGACAACAGCGTCATAGCCTTATCAGGTAAATGGGGGACCGGGAAAAGCTATCTATGGCGCGAAGTGAAAGCAGAATCGAAAGACGAAAAAGTTAATTCTGCCCTCTACGTCTCGCTTTTTGGTTTAAGCAGCATGGATCAGATTAAATATAAAATTGTTCAAAGTGCCATTCCAAGCATCGGAGAGCATCCCTCTTGGTGGGAAAACGCAAGGAAAGGGTGGAGTGCAGCATCCAAGATACTTGAAAGTGTTCACAAGGGATTTTCAGCACTCAACGAAATCGCACTTCTTGCCGTCCCATCGATTTTGAAAGACAAGGTTATCGTGCTCGATGATATTGAGAGAAAGCATGACAAGCTTAGCGTTGATGAGGTTATGGGCTTTATTGATGAATTTACGCAGCAGCATAATGCAAGGATCATTCTCATCTTAAACAGCGATCAGCTTGCCGACCGGTCGATATGGGACAAACTACGGGAAAAGGTTATCGACCAAGAAGTTATGCTGAACACTTCTCCTGAAGAGGCCTTCGAGATCGCGGTGCGGATTGTACCGTCTGCATATGCAAGTCCCATTAAAGATACGCTCGAGACCTGTGGCATCACCAACATTCGAATCATTTGTAAGGTGATCAGATCTGTAAACAGGATATTGGGTAATAGAGAGGACCTTTCGGGGGATGTGCTTGGGCGGGTGATCCCTTCGACTGTTCTGCTGTCTGCCATACACTACAAAGGTATTGAAGATGGACCAGATTTTGAATTTGTTCTCAAGGTGGGTAATCCAGAAGCTTCTAAGGTTTGGGAAAAAAAGGACGAGGAACTCGACGAAGACGGTAAAAGGAGGGCTAAGTGGCGCTTGCAGCTGCATGAACTTGATATAAATGCTTGCGATGAGTATGAGCAGCTCGTCGTCGATTTTTTGAAATCAGGCATGTTCGATGTGGCTGACGTTGCGAAGATCATTGAGAGATACTCATCTGAGGCCGATATGATGAAGGCCCGAAGCCAGGCAAGCCTACTTCGTGAGCATATAATCTTTCACCACAAACTGACTGAGCCAGAACTAATAGCTGAGGCACAGGTCTTGGCAAAGAAATCACATTTGCTGGACGCATACGCTGTCACTTCCTTGTCTGAGTTGGTATCGGAGCTTGCCGGGGGAGGTGCTATCGCTGATACTATGATTAATAATTGGATAGAGATTTTCAGGGCGCGTGATAATCAAAATTTCGAGTTTGAGAACTTCTTTAATCACCCTATCCACCCTTGTATTCAAGATGAATTTGACAAAGTGACGGCTGATTTAGAATCAACGACGACCATTTATGACGCTTGTAAGCACATTGGCCAACATGGTGGATGGGGAAGTAAACAAGAAAGAGTTATGAAATCGGCCTCGGTGCAGGAATTTGAGGCAACAATTATGTCGCTTGACGGCGATGACTTGAGGTATTTCATGATACGTTTTCTCGGTTTTTGCTCCCAACGTACATCACACCTGTCACACTTCGGATCTGCCATGGATCATTTTGTTGAAGCATGTCGTAAAATTTGCGCGAATCCAAACTCTGGTCGTTTAAGTGTTCTCATTAAACTACTCTTTAAGGATGCAAAGCTGGAGTCAGAGCTCAATCCATCGCCTTCAATAGTATCTGTTCCGTTGGCAGCTAGCACGTCAATAGTAGTTTGAATTCAGCTCAATCAGCGGCTATGAATTTGAGTTTAGCGCACATGGAGCAGCCCGAAAAATGTTACAAAGACAATATCAGCGTTTGCCCTTATCATGCTCGCGGGATACTATCCTTCATTGATTACAACACCATTAACGAGCAATGCCATTCAATATAGCGGAATTTGAAATTATTGGTGTTCGGGTGGGTTACCCC
>Ga0316223_1000557_pt1 | contig 43887 bp, 52 predicted proteins | sample TBH18009metaG_FD_206007 | JGI IMG/M metagenome (GOLD analysis project Ga0316223, IMG submission 206007) | Freshwater microbial communities from Trout Bog Lake, Wisconsin, USA - TBH18009 | ecosystem: Environmental > Aquatic > Freshwater > Lake > Hypolimnion/Profundal zone | place: USA: Wisconsin...
TCGCGCCTCGCTGAGCCACTGGGAGGAGTGGTACGCCAAGGAGAAATCCCTGGCTGACCAAGCCGCCCCCACCAACTGACCCACCACCACAGGAGAATACCCCAATGCCCCCTGCATCAAAAGCCGCCGCAGCCGCTGGAGCCAAGAAGGGCTCTTCCTCGATCGTCACGCTTCGGGTCTCTCAGTCGGTCGCCCTCCCCCCGGCACGCTTGGGGTTCTCCGCGCTGGTCAAGGCCGATGAGTTCGAGGAGGGCAAGCCCCGCCTGAGCGCCAACTTCCACTATTCGCCCGAGGGTATCGCAGCCCTGGCCGAGGTGCTGTCCGAGAAGGTTTTGACCGGGGATCGCATCGAAGAGCTGGCCAAGATGGTCGAAGAGAACGGTGGCACTGGCTTCCCCGCTGCGCTGACGGCGGAAGAGTGGCTGGAGCGTATGCTGCGCGAACCCCGCGAGAGCCGCAACCCGGACATCCCGCAGCTCCCCTACCTCAAGCTGAGCATCCCGCAGAACTATGTCCGCACCAATCGGGACACCGGGGCGAAGGAAACCAAGAAGCGGACCATCTCCGCCTGGGACCCTAACAACAAGAAGCTCAAGCTGGCGGCCCTGCGCCTGGGCGCCGGTTCGGTGATCGAGCCCATCGTCTACCCCAATCTGTTCTTCGTCGCAGCGAACAAGGCCACGCGGGCACCGGCTCTGGTCGCTCCCTCGCTCCGCCTCATCGGTATCCGGGTGCTGGAACTCAAGCAGTTCTCGGGTGGCGGTAATTCCGCTCCGGGTGCATCCGATGATGAAACCATCGCCAAGGTGCTCGGCAAGGACTTCCACTACTCCGACCTCTCGGCCTTCGTGGGCGAGGATGACGAGGACGAAGGAGGTGCTCCGGCAGCGGGCGCTGGTGGCGAGGATGTCGAAGACACCCCAATGTTCTGACCACCCTCTACTCCCCGAAAGGAATACCCACTCTTATGGAACACTTCGCCATTCTGGTCCTTGCGCTGGCGCTCATGCTGGCCCTGGCATACATCGTCGCCAGCAAGTTCTACCCCAAGCGCATCGAAGCCTTGGAGGATGAAGCCAAGGCTCTCCATGCCAAGGCTGCCGCCACCCTGGCCAGCCACGAGGAGCACCTCGCGTTCCTCCGCAACGAGTCTGTCCGCCTTGCGGGGGTCCGGGATCGCGCCAGCAATCTGGTTGCCCGCCTGGAGGCCCTGCTGTGAGCTGGGTGGGTCTCCTCCAGGTCGTCCTCATCGTCCTCAAGCTGATTGGTGCTATCACCATTAGCTGGTGGCTGGTGTTCCTCCCCACCTACGGGCTCGTGGCGTGGGTACTCTTCCTCTTTGCCGCCATGATCCTGGCCGCCCTCTATGTCACGAACACTTAGGTGTTGACAACCCTGCTGAGATAGCCTACCCAGGTCCTCGGCAGGGACAACCACCAAAGAGGTCACGGCTCAGCGGTAAGCGTCCCAGCCCGCAAGAGCAAACCACTCATAGCTAGTATATGATGAGCCCCCTATCTCCCCTGACTGGCGAGAGGTAGGGGGTTCATTGCGTTCAAGCAACCCATAGGAGATTGGCACCGTGACCGCCAAGACCCCCACAAGCAAGTTGTTCTCTCGGGACCGCATGAACCTGGCATCCAAGAAGGATGTCGGCCAGGCTTGCGTCACCATCTTTGATCGCATCCAGGACTGGGGCCGCGAGAAGCAGCTCCTGGCGCTCGCTTGCGCCTTCATGCTCATGGCTGAGACTGCCAAGGTACCTCCGCAGGACGTATTCACCGCAGCCAGCAACCTGATGTACGATCCCATGACGAGCACCGGACGAGGCCTCCAGTTCCAGGCCATGAAGTTCCACCTGGCGACCGACATCTTGGAGAAGGACTGATGGCTCAGTTGGCATCCGTGTCCTTTCCCGCTCGATGGTTTGATACCGAAGGCGGAGACTTCCGTGTCGCAACCACCAAGTTCACCCTCGGCCTCGGGCCTTGTGGCAAGGTGGTGACCGAGCTGGCCATCCACACCGATCCCACCGCTTCGGTACTGGTCATCCATCAGGTCTGCGAGGACGGCAGCACCAAGCAGTTCACCTACAAGATGTCCGACATCCTCGGACGCATAGTGACGGAGGTATCCCCGTGACGGCTCCCCGCCCGCTCGATCTGATCGACCACCTCTTCCACATCCTCGCAGCGCTGGCCCTCATGTGGCTGGCCTATCGGGGCGGTGGGAGTAATCCCCCCTCGGCGCCCAGTGCGCAGCTCGCGTTCCCTTTCATGATGGAGGCTCCCCGCAATGCCCCGTAAGTGTCACCTGGAGGAGCACTCCGAAGAATACATCCGCTTCATGAACGCCACAGAGCACGCCCGCCCCCGGCCCAAGGTCCACTTCCCCGACCTGGAAAGCCTGGCAGGCATGAACCCTGTAGAGGTCGCCATGATGGAGGCCATCCAGAACTACATCTATGCGGAGGCCCAGCCAGGTGACTGAACAGCTATGTATCGCCCTGGGGCTCCTGGGCGCGGTGGTGGCTGGCGTGGCTTATCTGCTGCTGATGCTTAAACGGGTGTCTGCCCGGACATACGCGAGGCTTAACCTCCTTTCGTGTGTCCTGGCGGGCATCGGCCTCTACGCCCAATGGAACCTCGGCTCCTGTATCATCGAGAGCTTCTATGCGATCGTCTCCATAGTTGCCCTCGCTCTCCACCGTGAGGAGACACTCTGTGCCTGCGAAGCCTAATGCCTACCGCCACCTCAAGGCCGCCTACCGCTCCGGCTTGGAGTCCGTGGTGGCTGCCTTCATCGCAACGTGCGGAGTGGAGGCTGGTTATGAAGCGGTAAAAATCCCCTTCGAGCAGCCCGCCAAGAGCCGCACCTATATGCCAGACTTCGCCCTTCCCAATGGGATCATCATCGAGACCAAAGGGCTGTTCACCAACGAGGATCGTCAGAAGCACCTCTGGGTCAAAGCCCAGCATCCCGATCTGGACATCCGCCTGGTATTCTCCAACGCCGGGGCTCGCCTCACCAAGGGCAGCCCTACCACCTACAAGGCGTGGTGCGAGAAGCACGGGTTCAAGTGGGCCCACAAGTATCCCCCAAAAGAGTGGCTGATGGAGGCGCCTGATGACAATCGAATTGCCGCTGTCGAACGGCTTCGTCGCCCTAATCGATGACGACCAGGCCCACCTTCTGGAGTACCGCTGGCACTACGTCAACGGATATGCTAGAAGGCAGGAGTGGAGGAGCCGCAAGTTCGTTCGCAACGTCTACCTCCACCAGCAGGTTACCGGCTACCCTATGACAGACCACCGAAACGGCGACCGCTTGGATTGCCGGAGAAGTAACCTTCGTCCCGCCACGTCCCTCCTTAATGCACACAATCGCTTTGACAGAGATGTCCCTGGTGTGGGTGTGCGCTGGAACAAAGGGACCTGGGTAGCCCGCCTAGGGGCGGAAACCGTGGGGTGCTTTCGCACTAAGGAAGCCGCGATTGGAGCCCGCTCGAACGCCATCCAAGAAAGGTGGTTGACTTCCCTCGCAGAGGCCGATAGAGCTGCTGCTGTGGAGGCCCTTCGGCGTTAGGCGTTACGGCGAGGGGTCTCCTACACAGGATCATTAACGCCATCCCTCTAGGAGACTCCTCCCATGACTGACCTCCAAGCCTCCACCGCGCTCAGCCGCCCCACCGAGTTCGGCTCGGTCATCCTGACGATCGACCACACCAGCACCCGTGAAGACGGTCATGTGGTCCAGAAGTTTGTGGCCTCCACCGAGGGCGTCCTCGAAACGATGCTGGCCCTGTTCAACTACTACGGCGAAGCTCACCTGCTGAACTCGGCAGCGACGCTCCGCCTCTTTGCGGCATTCGATCGGGAACCCTTCTCGGCGTTCATCTACCGCACCAAGGAAAATGTCCAGATCGTCATCCCGACCGAAACCCTGGTGTTGCTGACCGCTTCGCATTCCACGCTGCTGGCCGCCACCGATGCGCTGCTGGACATTGCGGGTGCCGCGATCGTCGGCACGGACAAGCAGGCTGGTGGGGTGGTTCCGCTGCTGGTGGTGTCCCTCTCGCAGGATGCCCCTGCCGAAGAAGCGCCCTCGGAAGCCTGAGCCGCGCCCCTACCACCTAGCATGAGGACAGCTCCACATGGGCTTCTGGAGAGACTGCTTTACAGGACCGCAGAACGACACCTTTGCCATTGGCCGGGTGCTTGCGATCCCCCTTCTGGTCACCGGCTTGGCACTCCCCGCAACGGAATGCTATCGGGGTAACACCCCCTCGCTGGCCGAGGCAGGCGCCTACTTCGTGATGCTCGCCGGGGCTGTCCTCATGCTCCTAAGGGGGTCGAAAAATATCGATACCCCTGATGTCAAAGACAAGGGAACGCCCCAATGAAACATTGCCCGCGCTGCCACCGCCTGGAGTCCGATACTTCGGAATGCATCATGCTCTCGATGCCCGGCTTCGTTTGTCCGCCCCTTGTGGCCGAGAACCCGGAGACGGACATCACCATCTCGTGCGGTCCCTGTGGGTTCACCCGCGTGGTCGGCGTTTCGGAAATCCTGCACGGTCTGTCCTCCGGTTCGGGTATCGCCAAGGATCGCGCCCTGCCGCTGTGCTCGCGTGGAACGTGCGCCGCCAAGGTTCTCCAAGCAGAGCCCATCCGGGATCGCCACCCTGAATTGCCCAAGAAGGCCCCCAGCAAGCCCGCCAAAGGTGAGTGATGGCTGAAGCATCAGAGCTGGTTGAGAAGGGGCTGCCGTGCCCAGAGTGTGGCAGCTCCGATGCGGTGGCCCTCTATGATGATGGTCATTCGTACTGTTTCTCGCACGGGGGTATCGTAAAAGGCTCCGCAGAGAATACCTCCCACAAGTCCCCCAAGGAGCACAAGCCTTTCCAGGAAGAGCTAGCCAAGCTCCTCTCAGGGGCAACCACCTCAGCCCTCCAGAAGTGGGGCATCCAGCAAGCCACCTGCCGCTTTGCCGACTACTACGTAAAGCAGACCGGGGAGGGCCTCGGCCAGCACATCGCCGTCTACAAGAACAAGGCCGGGGTTCCCGTCTTTGCCAAAGTCCGCAAGGTGTCCACTACGGATACCAAGCTGGGCTTCTTTGCGGTCGGAGACGATGAGCAGGTTTCCCTGTGGGGGATCGAGACCCTAGGCAAGGGTGGCAAGATGGTGGTGGTGACGGAAGGCGAGAAGGACCGCCTGGCCGGGCTCCAGCTCTGGGCCTGCAAGTTCCCCGTGGTGGGTCTACCCTTTGGGGCTGAGTCCAGTGGGGAAGCCTTCGCCAGGGCGCTCCCCGAGCTGTGCCGGTACGACCAGGTGGTTCTGGCCCTCGACATGGACGGCCCAGGACGGAAGGGTGCCGAGGAGCTGGCGGGGATGCTGCCTGCGGGTAAGGCCCTAATCGTTGACTTCCCTTCCAAGGACCTCCACCAGACTGTCCAGGATCATGGCTCCGAGGCAGCTATTAAATGCATCCATGCCGCTAAGCCCTTCTCCCCGGATGGCATCCTCGACGCTGACGAACTCGACGCAGAGCTGCTGGAGCCCACCACCTGGGGTGCGAAGCTGCCCTATGAGTTCCTCTATCGGTGGACCTATGGGCTCGAAGGGGGTGACGTGTGGGTGATCGGAGCGGGTACAGGGATCGGGAAGTCCGATCTGGCCGCTGAGATTGTCGCCAAGCATATCACCCCCGTGGAGGATGGTGGCAGCTACGAGCGCGCTGCGGTGTTCAACTACGAGAGCGGCCCCAAGCAGACCCACAAGCTCATCCTGGGTAAGCTGTGGTCTCGGAGGTTCAACATCCCGGACCCCGAGGATGGCAGCGAGAACGTGTACTGGAGCCGGGCTGACCTGATAGGGGCGCGGGACTACCGCCGCGACAAATGTGCGAAGCTCTTCATCAACGATCACAAGGGCGCCATCTCATGGGCTGCCGTCAAGGAGCGCCTCCGCTACCTCAAGCACGCTTACGGGATAACCCTGGCAGTGGTCGATCCTGTGGCCGCCTTGGTGGCGGGGGTGGATGACGAGCGCAAGGCCCTCGATGCGATCTTTGCGGAGGGGAAGGCCCTGGCGGAGGAGCTGGGGATTACCCTGATATTTGTCTCCCACTTGGCTCGCCCCAAGGAGGGTAAGTCCCATGAGGAAGGCGGGCGGGTGACCCTGGCCAACTTCCGAGGCTCGGGAGCTATCGTTATGTGGGCATCCTTTGTGGTGGTCCTGGAGCGCAACCAGCAGGGCGACGAGGAGGAGCGCAAGCTCACCATCGTGCGGATGCTCAAGGATCGCAAGACGGGGGACAGTACCGGCAGAACCGCGTGCCTCGTCTATAACGTCCTGAACGGGCGCCTCGAAGAGATTGTCAACCCCTTGGATAGGCTGCAACAGGATGAAGAAGAGCCCGCTCCCCCACCCCCTTCCAGCTAACTGGCAGTTCAACTATTCCCTAGGGGGCTCCGGGTGGGACATCACGCCCTACTTCGATCGCCCCGCCTGCCGGGTAGACACCATCGGGCTCATCCTCTACGCTGCCCACCAGTACCGTTACCGTGAAGGGATACCTCCCCAGTGACTACCCTCGCCCTCTACGACATCGAAACGAATGGTCTGCTGGAGGCCAAGGAGGAGAAGGGCCACATCACTCCCCCGATGGACAAGGTGTGGTGCAACTGCATCCGCATCAAGGAGTGGGAGACGGGCAAGACCCTGAGGAACATCTCAGCGGCGGACCAGCCTGGGTTCACCAAAGGGATGCGCCACTACTACCTCTCCGGCGAGACGATACCCACGGAGCTGCATCCTTACGAGACGCCCCCCGAGGGAGCCGTGGTGTGGGAACGCATGTCTGTGGCGGAGTCCATCGAGGTGCTCATGGAGTGTGACATCCGGGTGGCGCACAACGGCCAGGACTTCGATGAGCGGGCGCTCCTGCGAGTGTTCCCTTGGTTCAAGCCCAAGAAGGGATCGATCCTCCGCGACACCCTCCTCATGTCCCGCGTGATCTACCCAGACATCTACAAGAATGGACCCAACGGCCACAAGCTGTTCCCCTTCGAAAAGATGAGCCATGGGGTGGAGGCGTGGGGCAAGCGGTTGGGGCGCTTCAAGGGCGACTACTCTGCCGAGTGTAAGAAGGCGGGGCTCGATCCCTGGGTCTGCTGGCGGCCATCCATGCAGTGGTACTGCGACGAGGACGTGGAAGTCCTGGACAAGATATTCACCTGGCTCTGGGCCCAGCAGCCTGACCCCAAGTGCATCGCCCTGGAGCATGACTTTGCTGCGATCATCCGCAGGCAGGAGACCCGAGGGTGGGCCTTCGACATGCCCAAGGCGGAAGCCCTCCTCTGTGAACTCCAGGACCGTGCCACCGTCTTGGAGGCCGAGCTGATCGAAGCCTTCGGCACCTGGTACACACCGCAGCGGCGCTCGGGCTCCGGCACTGGGGACAGCCTCAAGGCCTGGAGGGATGACGCCGAGGATGAGGACGCCGAGGATGAGGAAGTCCAGGAGTCCCGCTACCAGGCTTTCCTCAAGGACCAGTCCAAGGCCTACATGGTTGTGGCTACTAAAGCGCGCAACATCAAGCTGGTTGGCTTCCCGGATGTCACCGAACGCAGGTTCTCCCCAAAGACGGGCAAGGAGCTGAAACCCTACGTAGGCCCTCCCCGCTGTGAGGTCGCCCTGGGCGCAGCCTACACCCCGCTCAAGCTGGTGGAGTTTAACCCCTCAAGCCGCACCCACATCTGGCAGCGCCTCATGTTCAAGTATGGGTGGAAACCATTCAAGTTCACCCCAGGCGGCAAGACAGCCCCCCAGCCCATAGTCGATGAGGACGTGCTCCGCTCGCTGCCGTACCCTGAGGCGGACAAGCTGGCTGAGTATTTCCTCTTGATGAAGCGCATCGGGCAACTCGCCACCGGGAACAAGTCCTGGATCAAGTTCGCCAAGGAGACCGAGCACCCCAACGGCACCAAGACCTGGCGCATCCATGGTAGGATCAACACCTGCGGGGCGGCCACGGGGAGGTGTACCCACTCGAACCCTAACGTAGGCCAGGTTCCCAAGAACAGTGCAGGCCATAGGGAGTACCCTGACAAGAGCTACATGCACGGGGACCGCTGCCGGGAACTCTTCATCACGTCCCCAGGGATGGTCCTGGCGGGCTTCGATGGGGCTGCCCTGGAGCTGCGGATGCTCGCCCATTACATTAGCCCTTGGGATGGAGGGGAGTATGCCCACATCGTTCACGAGGGGCGCAAGGAGGATGGCACTGATCCGCACTCCTGGCTGCGCGACCTGATCGGGATCGACCTGGTGGGGCCTGCCGACATTGGGCGGGACCGGGCCAAGACGATCATGTACGCCACACTGTACGGAGCGGGTAACCTCAAGGTGGGCTCGATCGTGGACGGCAAGGCGCCGGAGCGCGAGAGGATACAGCTCGGCAGGGAAATCCTGGCCAAGATGGAAAGCCGCTTCACCGCCAAGGCGGAGCTGAGCAAGGCCATTGTGTCGGCTGTGATGGACAAGAAGTATCTTGTGGGCCTGGACGGCAGGAAGCTACCAATCAGGAAACCACACGCAGCGCTAAATACCCTCTTGCAATCTGCGGGCGCTGTGACTATGAAGAAGGCCTTGGTGGTCCTCGATAGGGACCTCCAGGCTCTAGGGCTCACACCTGGCCGGGAATACGAGTTCGTCGGAAATATCCACGATGAAGCTCAGGCCGAAATTCTGCCCGCTATCCTCGACACCTATCGCGAAGCTGCCACTGACTGCATCCCCAAGGCGGGACGCTTGCTCAAGCTCCGTTGCCCACTCGCGGGCGAGCCCAGCTTCGGTCACTCCTGGAAAGATACTCACTAACCAGGGAGACCCCCTATAGCATGGACCTGACAGACGCCCGCCCCCCTGAGCCGGGGGAACGGGATGGAACCATTGTGCGCCTCTTGCAGCGCCTGTGGTCCTACAGCTTTACAACCAAGGCCGATGAAGCGCGCAACTATGCCGATGAAATTGCGGAGGCAGCATCGCGTGGGCTGATTACCACAGAGGTCGTACCAGGAGGTTGCCTATACGGGCGCCTTTGGAAACTGACCCCCGAGGGACTCCGGTTCCTCTACCAACACAGTGACATCTTGGCCGAGGAAGAAGCCGCTTATGTCGAACACTACTGCCGCCCATCGGGTACCCTGGACGGTATCCCGAACGAAGCGGATTGCCCTGATTGACGCCGATGGAGTTCTATACTCTGCGGCCCTCCGAGGGGTAACCAAGTGCGACGGCGCCCAACTGCAAATCCTGGAGGACGATGAAATCCTGGAGGACTGCCTGGGCCGAATGAATGAAGTTGCGTCGTGGTGTGGGGAGGTGGGCGAAGTGTTTGTATGCCTGACCTCCAACAAGAACTTCCGCAAGGGTATCCTGCCGTCCTACAAGGGCCAGCGCAAGACATCCGAACGGCCCATCACCCTCGATGCTCTGCGTGAGGCGGTCCTCGATCGGCGGCTCCCCGGCTTTACGCCTATGCTGGTTGAAACCCTCGAAGCGGATGACGTGTGCGGGATTGCCGCCACCACGTTCCAGAAGCGCGGGTATCAGACCGTGGTGGTATCCCCGGACAAGGACATGCTGCAAATCCCCGGCTTCACGCTGACCCCCCAGGTCCGCAAGGGCTCCAGGGCTTATAGTGAGGTGACCGAGGAGCGGGCCTTCCGCTGGCATATGTACCAGACCCTGGTAGGCGACCAGTGCGACAACTACAAGGGGTGTCCTGGCGTGGGTCCCGCAAAGGCCGATGCACTCCTGGACTACTGCGAATTGCAGGGCTGGAATCCGAGCCGTGTGTGGGGAGAGGTCGTTGACCAGTTCCTACAAAAAGGCTTGACAGAAGCCGAGGCCTTGGTACAGGCTCGTGTCTCTCGTATCCTGCGCTGCGGGGACTGGGACGTGAAACGTAAGGAGGTCATTCTTTGGCAACCCCCCCGCGACTGATTGCCCTCTATGCCCCCGTGATGCAATCCGGCAAGACTGAAATTGCCCGCACGTTGCAGCTCACTCGGGGCTACGCTTTGGTCAAGTTCGCGGACCCGTTCAAGGCCTCCGTTGTGGAGTACCTTGTGCGGGGTGGGGCCACCCAGGAGCTGGCTGAACAGCTGGTGGAGGACGGCAACCTCAAGGAGCGGGTGATCCCCGGCCTGGGTGTCTCCGTCAGACAAATCCTCCAGACGTTCGGCTCAGCGGGCCGGGCCGTGCATCCCGACTTCTGGGTTCGCCAAGCGGTCTCCCAGATCGAGCGGCACTTCCAAGTGGGCACCCCTGTGGTGGTAGACGATATGCGCTTCCCCAATGAGTACGAGGCGTTGATTGACCTGGGTGGATACCCTGTTCGGGTTAACCGCCCTGGGAGCCTGCCCTACACCGCCCATCCCTCGGAGGGTCTCCTGGAACAGTACCCCATGTTTAGGCTTGACAACGCTGGAAGCTTGGGGCAACTGAGGAATACCGCCGAGCATCTCCCCGAGCTGCTGGCCTCTGCCATCTAACGCCAAGTAGAGGACTGACCCATGGAACTCCCCACCCGCCCGCAAGCCCAGGCCGAGCTGGACACTCCCACGGTCAGCCCCTTCTTGGTGGAACACCTCCGCCAGGCTTTCCCCTTTCCGCGCCCCGCCACGATGCTCCATGAGCTGAACGCCTATGCAACGCAGGCCGCTGTGGCTCGCTGGCAGGGGATCGAGGAGGTGATTGCCTACCTGGACCGCCTCTCTTCTATCCCGAAAGGATTGACTCCCAATGAGCTTCCTCGCACCGAAACCGCAGATCACACCCCCCGCCGCGACTCCCGCGCCCCCGGCCCAAGGAGCTGACAACTTCGCGATTGGCCAGACGGGTGACCCCCGCACGGAAGGCGCAGTCGGTCGCTTGATGCTGAGCACCGCCAAGAGCGCCTCCGGTCAGGCCAACCCCGCAGGTATGGCTTAACACACACGCACAAGGGTACGGGTACGATGACCACTTCCAACGCCACCTCGATGACACTGGACAACGCTGCCGACAAGCAGACACTCGCAGACATGGAAGTCGGTGGTGCGGCTGCGGCCTTCTATACTCGGGGGATCAACGAGCGGTACCCGTACCTGATGCGCGCCCGTCGCCTGTCCGAGCTGACGATCCCCACCATGTTCCGCCGCGAGGGCGAGAGTGGGTACACGGATGAGGTGATCCCCTGGAACACAGTGGGGGCCTACTGCGTCAACAACCTGGCTTCCAAGGTGGTGTTCGCGCTGTTCCCCGCAGGCCGCCCGAACTTCAAAGCCTCCCAGTCAGCCAAAGCCGCCCAGGACCTCGCCAAGATGCAGCCCCAGCAGCGGCAGCAGATCAAGAGCATCATCGACGCAGGGCTCTCCCAGATGGAGCAAGACACTGCGGCTGCGATCGAGGAGGATGGCGATCGGGCTAAGATGTTCGTGGCTGCGCTCAAGCTAATCGTTGGGGGCAATCACGCCTTCCAGTTCTACGATGACGGCACCCTCCGGGGCATCTCCCTGGACCACTGGGTCTGCACGCGGGACGCCCAGGGCAAGCTTCTCCGCTGGTGCATCCAGGACTCCCTCGATTGGGAAGACCTGCCCGAGGATGTGGAGGAGTCGATCCTCTCCCACCACCAGCAGAAACCGCCAGTCGATCAGTGGGGCCGGTGCTCGGTGGATGTCTACACCTTCGGGCAGCTCCTCGATGGCAAGTGGTACGTCCACCAGGAGGTCTGCGGCTTTGATGTGGCAGGCTCCACTGCGGTCTACAACGAGGATGCCCTCCCCTATCTGTTCCTCCCCTGGCTCCTCCTGGATGGCGAGAACTACGGGCGCTCCTACGTGGAGTTCTACGAGGGCGACCTCCTGACTGCCGAGAGCCTCACCAAGTCGGTGGGTGAGGGGGCTGCGGCCTCTGCCCGGTTCATCATGATGGTGGCGCCTACTGGGCTGACCAACAAGAAGAATGTTGCACAGGCGTCCAATGGGGATGTCATATCGGGGAGGGAAGAGGATGTCACCACCATCAAATCCGAGAAGGGTGGGGACTTCCAGATTGCTAAGGCAGTCCTCGATGATACCCTCGCGAGGCTCACCCGTGCCTTCCTCCTTAACAGCACGGTACAGCGCTCAGGCGACCGAGTTACTGCGGAGGAAATTCGGTACGTGGCCCAGGAGCTGGAGGACAGCCTAGGCGGTGTCTACTCCCAGCAGATCATAACCTGGCAGGCACCCTACGTCAGGATCAAGCTGCGGATGCTCCAGAAGACGGGGCGGGTGGCGAAGGTTCCTCCCCAGGCCATCAAGATCACGGTCACCGCTGGCGTCCAGGCACTGGCCCGCAACAGTGAACTCCAGGCGCTGACCCAATTCGGGCAACTGATCGGGCAGGTGTTCGGGCCCCAAGCGGTGGGCCAGATGCTTAACCCGAGCGAGTTCTCCAATCGGGCGGCCACTGCCCTGGGGATCGATGCGGAGGGTCTGGTGCCCACCCCGGAAGAAATCGCCCAGCAGCAGCAACAGGCGCAGATGCAGCAGCTCACGGCCCAGGTGGCGCCCGATGCGGTCAAGGCGCTGGGGAACCACATCACGGGGACCCAGGTGGCCCAGACGAATGCGGATGCCAAGGTCCAGGCCGCCCAGGTGGCATCCCAGCCCGCGCCCCCTTCCCCACAACCCCAGCAACCACAGACGAACGGAGCTTAATCGATGGCCGATGTGACACCCCCCGCAGCCGCCCCTACGTCCCAGGACCCCGGCGTGCAGAACGTACAGGGTATCGCCCACACAGGCGGTGCCACTCGGGTGACCCTGCCGGGCAATGTCCCGCAGCCAGTCGATCCGAACACCTTCCAGCCGGTGGACCCCGCAGCAAACCAGGCTACCCCAGCAGCCCCCGCGAGCGAGCGCCCCGCAGGTCTCCCAGAAGGGCATGACTCGTGGGAAGCCTACGCCAAAGCCCTCGAAACGGCGAACGCTGCGGGCAAGGCGGTGGAGCCCCCTGCCAAGGAAGGTGCTGCTGACAAGGACACCAAGGAGGGCGAGGACAAGCCCGCCTACGTGCGCCCTGCGGAAATCCAGGCCCAGATCGACACCCTGCCGGAAGCCTCCCGCGAGAAGGCCGCCCCGTTCTTCGATGAGGTGGTCCAGACGGGCGCACTGAGCGATGCCAGTGTCAAGGCTGCTGCCGAACAGTTCGGTGTCACCGAGGACATGGTGCGGGACTACGTGGCGGGTGGCAAGGCTCGGGCGGAGGCCCAGACGGCTGCGGCCGTGGCACCCTTCTACGAGGCTGCCGGGGGCAAGGAGGTCTATGACCAGTTCGTCCAATGGGCGATCACTGGTGGGTTTACCCCCGCACAGATGGCCGACTTCGATGCCAAGCTGAACACCCCCAACGGCGTCAATGAGGTCCGCAAGGCGGTGGACGCTTGGAAGGCTTCCGGTAACGGGCCCTCCGCTCGGGACATCACCCGCACGTCTCGCGCCCCGGACGCTCCGACCCAGACCGATGGGTTCAAGAGCCAGCAGGAAATGCTTGACGCGATGGCCGATCCCCGGTACCGCAAGGGTGACGCTGCGTATATCAAAGAGGTAGAGCGGAAGGTGGCCATCGGCAACTTCTGAGCCTTACCCCTCGCCGGGCTTGCTGGCCTGGGTCCGTGCGGGGGGTAATCCCATTCAGGCTAGAGTGATGAAAGGAAATATCGATGTCCGATGCAAACCCGAGTCGGGTCGGCCAACAGAACCTTGCCGGTGATCCGACTGCACTCTTCCTCAAGGTGTTCGGTGGCGAGGTCCTCTCAGCCTTCCTCCGCGAAAGCGCCTTCCGCCAGCGCCATACTGTCCGCACCATTCCGGCAGGCAAGAGCGCGACCTTCCCCGTGACCGGCTTCGCTGGTGTCCAGTACCACACCCCCGGTGCGGAAATCCTGGGCCAGAACATCGCGGCCAACGAACGGGTTATCGTGATCGACGGTCAAATCGTGGCGCCGGTGTTCGTGGCCAATGTTGACGAGCTGATGAACTACTACGATGTGCGCGGCATCTACAGCGGCCAGATCGGTAATGCGCTCGCCAAGAACTATGACCAGAACGTGGGACGCGCCGGTATTCTCGCAGCACGCGCTTCGGCCAATGCGACCGGCACTCAGGGCGGTACCCGCATCACCAACTCCCTGATGCTCACCGATGGTCCGACGATCTTCCAGGCACTCATCAATGCGGGCGTGGCGCTGGACACCAAGGACATCCCGCACGGTGATCGGTCGGCTTTCCTGCGTCCCACCCAGTATGCCCTGCTGCTGCAATCGGAAAAGCCGATCAGCATCTGGCTGAATGCGAATGGTGACAACGGCAGCTATGCCTCGGGCGAAGTGCGCCGGGTCGATGACATCGAAATCGTCAAGACGAACAACCTTGTCAGCTCGAACGACTCGGCCAATGTCCTGATCCCCTCGAACTTGCAGGCTGATTACTCGCCAACGGCGGGCTTGGTTGCGCATCACTCGGCCATGGGCACGGTCCAGCTCCAGGACATCACCATGGAAAGCCAGTACGACATCCGCCGCCAGGGCACCCTGATGGTCGGCAAGTACCTGACGGGCCACGATTACCTGCGCCCGGAAGCTTCGGTCGAACTCGCCACTTCGTGATGATTGCCGGTTAAGGGCCAGCCGGGAGCCCCTCGCATTCCCTCCCATGGGAGTATGCGTTAAATCCCCGGCACCTATTCTCTCGGTCCCTTCGATGTGTGGAGACGCCCCGTGGCCAGCACCCCCCTTAACCTCTCTACGCAGCTCAACGCCGTCAATGCCATGCTGGCCTCCACAGGCGAGGCTCCTCTTCAAAGTCTTGCACCTGGGCAAAGTTCCCTGGCGGATAAGGCGGTGATGGCGCTGGCAGAGGCGAGCCGGTCCATCCAGGTGGTGGGCTGGAGCTGGAACAAGGAGACGAACTGGCAGCTTGAGGCTGATGACCAAGGCAACGCTGTCCTCCCTGCGAACGCGATCCGGGTCACCCGCGTCTACTCCTCCAATGGCGACATCCTGGTGCAGCGGGGGGGGCGCCTATACAATCGCACCCAGCAGACGTACACCTTCGGGACCTCCACTAACCCGGCTCCTCAGGTGGACATGGTGGTGTACCTTGAATGGGACGATCTGCCGGAGGGCGCCAAGCAGCCGATATTCTACCTGGCCACCCGCCGCTTCCAGCTCCGCGAACTCACCTCCACGGCGATCGATGCAGGGGTGAAGGAAGACTATGATGGCGCTATCGCGGCTTTGTGGGCTTCGGAGGATGAAGCTGAGACCCCCAACGTCATCACCGATAGCAATGACCTGCAAGGGCTGTTCGGATACGCCCGCCGCCGTCCCTCCTACTGAGTACCTCCCCGATGGCACACGTTGACGCATACGTAGACGCTCCCTATCAGGGGGTCTCCCAGGCGCCTGTCCAGGTCCGCCTTCCCACCCAAGCAGAGGTGATCGAAGACTGGCTCGTTACGGTGCCCGCAGGGGCCCAGGTCCGCCCGGCTTTCCAGTTCCAGGCAGCCCTCCAGGGTATCACCACCGACAACTTCGCCTATGAGTTCATCAACAAGAGCGGACTGGGCAAGTTCATCCTCACGCTGTCCCTGGAGGCGGGGGCGGTGGTTCCTCGCCTGTACAGTCTGAGCAGTGTCCTGCCCGGAGCCAACGTGGCGGACAGCCCCCTGGCGCCCCTGTCAGTGACCATCTCCTCGGCAGCCCAGGCGTATCTCAATTCTGGCGCTGTCTCTCCGGACAACGATTTGCGGCTGCTGACTGTGGAGGATTACACCTTCATCCTCAATCGCAACAAGGTCACCGCGAACGGCTCCGCCACCTCCGCCGCCCGCCCCTATGAAGCCATGCTCTGGCTCAAGTCGGGGGCCTATGGGCGCAGCTACACGGTTACGGTGACCCCTGATACGGGCACCCCTGTGACGGCCTCGATCCTAACGCCCAATGGTGCCACCGCCCCGGATAGTCCCTGGGTGGATACCTCGATCATGGCAGGCGCCCTATACTCGGGCAGCTATACGACGCTCGATGGGGCTAGCGTAGGGGGCAGTGCTCTCAGCTCCCTGGCCTCGCAGGGCTTCACGGTCACCCACTTCCTGGACACCATCTACATCTCCCACCCCACAAAGAACTTCTCCGTGGATGTCTCAGACGGGCAGGCGGGGTTGGCGATGGTGGTGGCGAAGGATACGGTGGGCACGGTATCGAACCTCCCAGGCCGGTGCCCCGTCAATGGCTTTACCATCAAGGTCAACCAGAACACAGCCACCCCCGACGATGACTTCTACATGAAGTTCGTATCCGGGCCTGACAAGGGCCTGGGCGCGGGGACCTGGACGGAGTGCATCGCTCCCGGTACCAACCTCGGGCTGGACCCTAACACGCTCCCTGTGGCGCTGGTCTACGAGGAGCTGACTTCCACCTGGGTGCTCGATGTGGCAGCCTGGGAGGGTCGATTCGTGGGGGATGTCACCTTGGCTCCCGATCCTGGGTTCATCGGTCAGGCCCTCCGGGACATCACGTTCTGGAAGGGCCGCATAGGGCTATTGTACCCTGAGGGCATCCGGCTCTCCTCCAGTCAGAGCCCCTTCCGCTTCTACCCCCAGACACTCACCTCGGTGCTGGACAGCGATGCCCTGGAGATTATTAACCCCCTGGAGCTGCAAGCCAACTTCCAGTACGCTGTGGCCTTCAAGACCCGGCTGTTGCTGTGGGGGTCGGTGGCCCAGGCCCAGGTGACTGTCTCCCAGGGAGCCCTGACCCCACTGACGGCCCAGATCGATCCATTTGCGTACTACGAGTTCGAGCCCCTCGTGCGCCCCCAGAAGTGCAACGATCGGGTCTACTTCACGGCACCGCGTGGGACCACCGCCTCGGCTGTCTTTGAGATGGAAATCATCGTCTACTTCACCCCAGAGCTGGCCTCAGGGGATGACCTGTCGGTGTCGATCCCCACCTATCTCCCGGCCTCGATCAACCGCGTGGCTACCTGCCCGGTCAACTACACCACGGTGTACACCACTTCCGGGTCCAGCAAGCTCCAGGTCCACAGCTACCGCTATGCCAACAAGCAGCGGGTGCAGAACGCCTTCGTCAACTGGAACCTCCCACAGGACACTGTGGCGTGCGGAGTATTCTTTGACAATACAAGGCTCTACACCTTTGGGCGCCGTGATGGGGTGTGCTACCTCTTCCTCACCGACATTGCCGATGGCCTGGTGGACCCCAACAGCACCTTCCACACACGGATGAACTTCCGGGTCCCCTCTGCGGATACCACCCGCGTCTACAACTCCAGCACGGGGATCACCACAGTCACCCTGCCCTATAACCCTCACTCGGAGCCCCTGGTGCAGGTCACTGGCGCGGGGGGTGTGGGGGGCCCTGTCATTGGGGGCTCGCCTCTGCCAGCCTACGAGGGCACCCGTGCGACGGTCCTGTCCTGGACGCCCACTGACGGGATCATCACCTTGGAGGGCGACTGGACGCAGGTGGACTTGCTGATCGGGGAAAGCATCACCAGCAACAAGGTGGTCCTCAGCCAGATATTCTACCGGGATCAGCAGGGCAAGCCCTCGCGGTCGGGGAGGCTGGTGGTCAAGAAGCTGAGGCTGGAGTTGTCCGAAACGGCGTATCTCCAGTGCCAGGTGCAGCTCGGCGGGCGGGAGCCCTACACGTACACCTTCGAGGCATCCTTGTGGGACCTGCCAGGCTCAGACTACAACAAGGTCAACCTCTACACGGGGGCCTGGGTGGTACCTGTGGGCGGAGACTCCTCGGAAGTGACAATTACCCTCTTGACGGACCAAGCGCTTCCGGCCAAGGTGCTCGGGTACACCTGGGAAGGTGAGGTCAATCCGAAGGCTCAAAGGATGCAATCTCCGTCATGACACAGTTGTATCCCCAGAAGTTCACCCATGAGGATGCCGAGGCGCTGGCTCCCATCATGCGCCAGGCGGACATCCGCGACCTGATCGTCCATCAGTCCTCTCCCAGGGATGCGCTGTTGCAGGTCTTCAATGAGGGAGGGGAAGCGTGGTCAGTTCACTCTGGGCGTGGAATCATTGGGGCTGGAGGGTGGACGCAGCGGGGGATCGTGTGGTCGCTCTGGGCGGACCTAACCTTCGAGGAGTCCAAGGCGTTAATGCGGACAGTGGTGCCGTGGGCCAGGATTATTGCGATCAGGGCGAAGCGGCCTCTATCGAATGTCTTCGTCAAGGGCAACCACCAGACGGAGCACTTCCTCCTAGCCACGCGGTGTGTCACCACCTTTCCCCAAGCTGAAATACTCCATGAGGGGCGGACGTACATCCCCTTCATGCTCAAGCCAATAGAGGACATGCCCCATGTGTGACCCCGTATCCCTTGGCATCGCAACGGCGGCGATGGCTGCAACCCAGTCGGTGGCTTCCTATGTGGGAATGCAGCAGGCCTACTCTGCCAACGTAGAGGCGGCCAACCTGGGCTATGCCAACACCCAGAACTCGCTGATGCAGGAGAACCGGCAAGCGGGTGACAAGTTCTCACAGCAGTCTCTGGACAGCGCCATCGCTGCGGCTAAGTCCCAGGGGCAGATCGCCAACGTGGAGAGCATTCAGGGGGGCGCTTCCTCCTCGGTCATCCAGAATATCAACGCCTCTATGTTCGGCATCGGTCGCCAGACGGCAGCCGAGGGTGCCAACTATGCGGACACCCGCGAGCAGATCATGCAGGGGAATGTGGACAGTCAGCTCAAGCGCGAGAGCCAGATCAACAGCGTCCCTCAGGCAAACCCTGTATCGCTGATCCTCGGTCTGGGCTCCGCAGCCGCCAGTGGCGCGTCCACATATCAAAAGCAAGTCCAGATGGGCGGAGGGTCCTAACCGATGGCCGATACAGACAGCCCATTCGCCGGTAACCAGATGGGCATCCAGGCGGGGCCCGACTTTACCGAGCTGCGCGCTCCCACCACCAACGCTGCTGAGCAGCTTGCCAGCTCCCTTGCCCAGGCCACTCCGGTGCTCCAGGGGGCGATGGACCAGTACGGGCAGTTCCAGCAACGCAAGATGGCCGAGCAAGCCAAGCGGGACGCCCTTATTACAAATGGGGCAGGGCTGGCCGATGCGGTGCGGGCGGGCACGATCAAGCCCACTCAGAACCCCTGGTACATGGAAGCTTACCACAGGGAAGCCGCTGCGGTACGCACCAAGTCGGCCCTCGCTGACCTCCAGGACCAGTCCTCGACGTGGCAGTCCAAGAGCGATCCTGTTGCCTTTCAGAAGCAGTGGAACGAGGAGGTCGGCAAGATCGGGCAGGGGTTCGCCTCTGATCCGTGGACCCTACAGGGCTTCAACGCTGCGGCCTCTCCGGTCACCTCTCAGGTCATCCAGCAGAACACCGCCGAGAATGTCCAGCGCATCGAGACCGAGCGGAAGAACAACCTCACCCAGCTCGCTGCGGACGCCCTCTCGGTGAAGCTCCGGGACGGGGCGGGCTATATGACGGCCAATGACGCCTACAACGCCCTGACTCCGGCTCGCCAGCAGTGGTACGCTACGGGTGGCAACGACACGGAGTGGCACCAGCTCCTCCAGAACGCAGTCACCTCGGCGGCCCAGATCAGGCGCGATCCCAACCTCCTCAAGCTCTTGGGCGCCCCGGAGCTGCTGTACGGCCCGAGCAAGGCTGGCGACACGGCGATATATGGCTCAGGGCTCCTCTCAGGGCCTCTACAGGACCACCCCACGGTGGCCCCCGCTATCCCTACACCCGGCGAGGCTGCACCCGCTCCTGGGGCTCCTGCGGGGCTCACCGTGAAGGCCCCTGTGGTGACCAAGCTGCCGATGCCCGTGCAGGGGGCTATCACCTCAGGGTTCGGTCAGCGCACTGCCCCGATCGAGGGCGCCTCCACCAACCACAAGGGCATTGACATTGCCGCGCCTGGGGGGACACCCGTCTCGGCCCAGGCCACGGGGAAGGTCGTCTTTGCTGGCAAGGATGGGGGCCTCGGCAACGCCATCAAGGTGGACTACGGCAACGGGGTGGTGGCCACCTACGGGCACCTGTCGGCGGTGAGTGTCTCCGAGGGAGATGTGGTGGCCGCTGGCCAGGCTGTGGGTAATGTGGGGCGGACAGGGATTGCTACCGGCAACCACCTCCACTACCAGCTCGAAGTCAACGGCAAGCCGGTGGACCCCCAGACGTTCAACGGTCAGGTGGGCGGGCACAGTATCCCAACCACCCAGCAGGCGCCCCAGCAGCCCCCCAGCTCAGGCTTCCCCGGTACAGACCGCCCCTACCAGGCGTCCACTCAGAACCTCCCAGGGAACAACCTGGCGCGGGGACCCTCGCTGCTGGAAATGCCGGGGGTGGCCGGGCAGGCTGACCAGTCGGCGTTCTGGATTACCAGGGCAGCCGAGGAGGCTCCCATTGCAGCGCTCAATATCCTCAAAGCTCAGAGGGAGTCCCGAGGGTATGCCGCGAGCGATGACCTCGCTCAGCAGTTCGGAACGGGGCTCCTGAGTGGCACAGTGTCCCAGGCCCAGATGACGGACTACCTCCACAGCAAGGGCTACTCGGTCCCTGAGATTGGGCTCGCCCTGGGCCAGGTCCACCAGCAGCTTGTCTCCTCGGTGGGCGTTCAGTCCGCTGTCATGGAGGCCAAGACGCAGGACCCCACCAAGGCCGCTGCGATCCTGGCGCTCACCCGAGAGGGGGCCACGAATGGGTCCTCCCCTGCGTACTTTGCCAAGGTGGAGTCGGCCCTCAAGAGAGGCGACATCACGGCGGAGGTCGCTACCCAGATGACCCGAACGGCGATCGATCGGAGCAACACCCAGTTCCAGATGGGGCTGGAGACTGACCGTGACGCCCGCCAGAAACAGGACGATGTGTATCGCATCAAGTTCGACAAGTACCGCGAGCTGGAGGATGGCGTCCAGGGGCGCGCCGGAGCGGGGCTGGCCTATATGGGTAAGCTGATTGGTGACCCCCAGATGGCCGCCACCCTCACCTCCGATCCGAAGGAACTCGCCAAGCTCAATGCCGTGGGTAAAGCCGCATCGCTGGCCTGGATTGACGCCCACCCGGATGACTTCGATGGGGCCTTGACAGCAGCCACAAGAGCGGTCACACAGACGGTTCTGAGCAACCCGATCGTCGCTGCCGGAAGGGCGATGGCCGGTAAGAAGAAACCTCAAGCTAAGTAAGGCAGGACCCCGAGGATGGCACTCACGATCGAACAAGCCATGGCCGAGGCCCAGGCACAGAACAACAGCTCCGCCGCTGGCGCTCCCCCCGCCCCTGGGGGTAGTAGCGATCCAGCCGCTGGGGCCGGTGGAGGGGGTATGCCCGCAGCGCCATCCCCGCAGGATGCCTCCTCCACTGCTGCCCCTGCCGAGGGGGCCCTGGGTTCTGCCGTGAGTGGTGCCACCGACATGGCCTCTTTCGGGCTCATGGACGAACTCTCTGCCGGGCTGGAAACTCTGGGGGTCCCTGGTGGGGCCGGTAAAGCCGTGGGCTGGACTGATCCCAACGGGTGGGGCGGAGCCTATGCAGCTAACCTCGCTGCGGAACGTGCCCAGATGGAAGCCGACAAGGCCCAGCACCCGTATGCCTTCTTTGGGGGTGGCGCTGCGGGCGCTCTCCTGATGCCGGTCAAGGCGGGGATGCAGGGGGGCATCGGTTCGTTTGTCCGCGCAGGGGCCCTCCAGGGTGGCCTCTATGGGGCGGGCAGCGGGACCACCCTGGAGAACCGCGCCGAGGGAGGTGCTACAGGGGCAGTCATTGGTGGGGCCACCGCAGGGGTCCTCGGCAGGCTCACCCAGCTCATCAGCCCCCGCCTGGCCAACCTCTTCGGGCGCACTGGTGGGGAAGTCGCTCAGGAAGCCGATGCCGGTGCTCAAGAGCTGACAACCTCCAAGCCCACCATCCTGGGGTCCACCACGGACGGCCAGCCCATCCTCGCCATGCACGCTGCCGAAGCGGTGGAGACAGGTGCGGGTGAAACCGAACAGATCGTCCTGCCTGGGTTCGAGGAAGCTGACCTCGCCAACGCGGGAGAGAACGGGCGGGCTGACCTTGGCGCGACTGCCTCCACGGGGACTGCCACCCGCCAAGCCCTGGATGCTTTCCAGACGGACATGGAGAACGCCCTGGCCAAGGGTCGCCCTGCTGCGGACATCACCTGGGAGAGCGATCCTGCCCTGGCTGCGAAGCTGGGGGAGTGGCGCCTAGGGAATATGTCTGACAGCGACGTTGCGGTGGCCACTGCCAAGGCCCTGACGAATGTGATGGCTGGGCGGCCTCCCCTGACGGACCCCGAGCTGTATTCCAAGGCGGGCACCATTCTGACCTACCTGGGCGACGATGCCGAGCAGGCTATGGCTGTGGGCAAAGAGCTGGCGGCCAACCCCGAGCACGCCCCTGTGGGAGCCATGGTGTTCAAGACGCTGTGGAGCCGGGCTGCGGATGAAATCCATGAGATGTACCTGTCTGGGGTCGATTGGGCCACCGCTTCGGATGACCTTCTCAAGGAAGCCGGGCAGCGCATCTACAACCTGATGAGCCTCCAGCAGTTCAACAACCAGGTCAAGACAGGGTGGGGACGCCTGGGGCGTGTCCTCCAGCTCCCCAACGTGGATGACTACTTCGCCAGGATCGAAGCCGGTGGGGAAGCCGAAGCGGGCGGCGTGGGGATCGAGGAAGCCAACCCCGGCCAGCCTGCCCCTTTGCCGAGTTCCCGCGATGGCTTCGATGCCTTCTTCCAGAAATGGGCAATGACCGGAGGTGATCCCAAGGCAATCGCCGCTTTGCTGGACGATAAGCTCGCAGGATACATTCCCTCGCCGTGGGATTACGCCAAGAAGTCCGTGTCGAATTTCTTTATGGGCAATATCCTCTCGGCACCGAAGACATTTGCCAAAGAGCTGGCTTTCCCGAACATTACCTTGGGATTGCACACTGTGGCGCGGTCATTAGGGGCGGCTGCGGCCTCCCTCGATCCTACCGTCTCGGCTGAGCAGCGGCAGGCCATGTGGATGGTCGCCCAGAACGCCTCCAAGGCCTACTTCACCAACTTCGGGCAAATCCAGGTGTACGCCAAGCAGGCGCTCCTGGCAGCCCAGGTCGATCGGTCGCTGATCGGGGGTACCTCTGAGGATGCCTCTGCGTATGCCCGCCAGTTTACCTCACTGGGCCCCATCACGCCCCGGATGATGCAGACGCTTGGGGTCGATCCGGCACAGGCTGGCTCGATGGGGTACACTCTGGGCAATGCCCTAAACTTCCTCCCCCGCACCGTCACCATGCCTCTCCACAGTGGGATGGCCGAGTTCACACAGAACCTCCTCTATGGCAACGAGGTGCGCCTTAACGCCATGGTCCAGGCCGCCCAGCAGGGTCTCGAAGGGGATGCCGCTGACGCCTATGTGACGAATGCGGTAGGCAAGGCGTGGTCCGACACGGGGAAGGCTCAGAACTCGGCCCTCCTCGACCAGGCTCAGCGCCTCAATATGTTCCGCACCCCAGGGGAACCTGGTTCGGGCCTCCGCAAGGTGTCCGATCTTATCAACGAGCTGCGGGGCTCCAGCCCTGTCATCCGCTTCCTGCTACCCATCTACAACGTCTCAGCCAACTCCCTGGCCGAGGTGCTCCGCGCCATCCCGTTCGCCTCGAAGGTCCCCGGTGTGGGCGCCCTCTGGCACAACACTGCACAGGAGCTGTCAGGGGAGCTGGGGCCGGTTCGCCAGGCTGACGCCTACGGGCGCACGCTGCTGGGTGGCATGTTCCTGATGGCCGGGGAGGCGTTGAACCGCACGGGGTCCCTGACGGGGGCAGCCCCCACCAATCCCAAGGATCGGGAAGCCTGGGAAGGCCGGGGCAGTGACGGCTCGGTGCGTATCCCCTATGCCCTCAAGGTGGGTGACAATTGGGTGGCCCTGAATGAGATACCTATGCTCGGCGGCCTGATGAGCATCCCTGCCACCATCCGCGATGTCACCCAGTACCACCCCGATGACAATGTACACCAGAATGCCGTCCTAGCGGGCGCTGGGGCCCTTGCGCAGTGGTTCCTGGACCGGAGTGCCATGAAGACTGCCGCTGAGGTCCTGAGCCTCGGGAGCGATCCTACGGCGGGTATTGGCAAGGTGGTCAATCAGGTTACCTCCGGGGTAGCCTCGGGCATGATCCCCTTCTCCGGCGCCATCCGGTCCCTTGACAATGCAGTCGATCCGTATGTCCGCATGAAGGACTCCTGGGGTGACTACATCCAGCAGATCATGCCGGGGCTGTCCGAGCGGCTGCCGGAAGAGCGTAACGTCCTGGGCGAACCCGTGCTCAAGGCCAATGCGGGGGCCCTCAATCAGATCAGCCCGGTGACTGTCGCCAGTGGGATCGATCGGGGTCACGATCCGGTGTTGTCCGAGCTGGGCCGCCTGTGGCAGCAAACCGGCTATGGTGCTGACGCTGACCCGAACGCCACGATTGGGCACGGCTACTTCGATCCCGGTCAGGTGAACCTGGAGGATGGCTCCTCGCTGCGGGACCGCTTCTCGATGGAACGCCAGACGATGCAGATTGGGGGAAAGACGCTGCGGGAAAGCCTGGAGCACCTCTTCGACAATCCGATCTACCAGAACGGCGTTGACGGGAACAGCACTCAGCGGACCACCTCTGCGGGACAGATCAGCCGGGCCTACCTGGTGTCGCAAACCTTCCGTCAGTACAATGACGCGATCAAAGCCCAGACGGCCCTCGGGAGTGACACCGCTCGGGATTGGATGGTCGCTGGAGCGGCGAAGCATAGGGATGACGCATATCTGCGTGGAGTGAGCGCGGAGGACCTAGTGAAGAACCCCGACCTGTACCAGGCTCATGGTGTCGTGAAGGGTGTGTACGATGGGGCTCTCCTCCAGGGCGCTGCCTCCTCGCTGGCACGGGACTTCGAGAAGACGCCTGGGTGATTGTTATAGGACATAACATATGCCACTGGTATCTAGTATAACACTCTCAGGGGTACATCCCTCTATAGGCTCCCCAGAGGGGACCCCTCGTAGAGACCCCCTGACGTATTGGAGGGTATGGGTGCTGCTGGTGGGTAGTGGGGTTCCTATTGGGATAGCCCTAGTCCGTGCCACTGGTAGCTAGTATAACACTAAGGGGGTCACACCTGATAGGTATACCCCTGCCGGGCAGAGAGCGGCAGTAGACATCCCTCTAAGGAGACACTGATATGACTACCCTTACAGGGCCTAGTATAGGGTATACCCCCCAGGGTAACAGACCCCCCACCCCCAGCCCCACCCAGAGCCTAGTGTTCATGGTAGGGGAGATGAAGGGTACCCTTGACAGTGTGGCCTCCCACCTCCTACCGAAGCTCAATGAGCATGACCACCGCATCGCCACCCTTGAGCAATTCCGTGCGAGGGTATATGGCATCTCGGCAGTCGTGGTGATCCTCGTTCCAACCCTCCTCTATCTGGTGACACACAATGGCACACTCCACATCGTTACCGGCTGACTTCGAACTCCAGCTCCTCAAGAAGCTTGTGGGCAAGCTGCTGGCTCACCTCGATGACCCCGAGTATGACATGCCCGTGGCGGAGATGGCTCTCATCACGAAACTGAGCCAGGACAACTCCATCACGTTTGCCTCGATCAAGCGGGGCGACTTTGGGCAGGCAGCCCAGCGGGTGGCCGAAGAGTTTCCCTTTGATGATGAGGGGCGGGTGGTTCCTATCCGGTCCTCCAGCCAGGAGTCCTGACCGATGAAAGCCACCAACCTCGACCACGCAGCGAAGCTCCACAGGTCCATCCTGTCAGTGCGGGAGCTGCGCAGGAAGCTCATGTCAGACGAAAACTTCCAGGTGTATCTGGGGGGTCTCAACCACGAGCAGAGCACGCCTCTGCCGGGGGTCCTGGCAAGTCTGATCCTCGATCAGGCCGAGCAGGGTCTCACCGCATCGTTGTCCGACTTGGGAGTCATCTTGTAATGGCCACCCCGCTGTTCCTCCTCTTCGCCGCCCTCGTCGTGGCCATCTGCTGGGTGCGCGGGCAGTGGTAGACCCTCTCCGCAACCCGAAGAATTTCCTGTTCAAGGCATGGAGGTCGCTGGCATTGCCCGATCCCACGCCCTTGCAGTACGACTTCATCGAGTACCTCAACGATGGCCTGGCGTGGAACCAGATCACTGCCGAGTATAAAGCCAGTCTCCTATCGGGATGTGACCTCGCAGGGGCACGCAAGATACTGTTCGCCTTCCGTGGGGCCGCTAAGACGTATGTCTGCACAACGAACTCCGTCTACCGCCTCCGCCTCAATCCCCTAGAGGAAGTGTTGGTGGTCTCGGCCACGCATGACTATGCAGGCGCCATCGCCTCCATGGCCTACAACATGATTACCAAGTTCGAGTGGTTGGCTCCCGACCTCGCGCCTACCGCCGACCAACGGCAATCAGCACTGGCCTTTGATGTGAGGGGGGCTCGCACCGCTTCCAAGGACCCCAGCTTCTCGGCTGAGGGCATCTTCGGGCAGCTCACGGGTAAGCGTGCCACGATCGTGATCGGGGATGACTTGGAGGTCCCCAACACCTCGGACACCGAGGTCAACAGAGCTAAACTCCGCCATCGCGTTAGCGAGCTGGGTGGGGCTATCATCAAACCAGGCGGAGACATCTTTCTCCTGGGCACGCCCCAGAACGAGCAGACCATCTACAAGGAGTACGCCGACGACAAAGGCTATGAACTCCGCATGTACCCCATCATCTACCCCCGCCTGGGTAACTCCGGTGGCGGCGCCGATGATGCCTCCAAGTACGGCACACGGCTTGCCCCCCTCCTTACCCAGGCGCTGGAAACCAATCCGCTCCTGGCAGGGACCTCCACCGAGCCCGCTCGCTTCACCGAGAGGGACATCCTGGCCCGTAAGAACGAATGGGGCAACACCGAGTTCGACCGCCAGTTCCGGCTCTTCATGGATGCAGGCGCAGGCCACGAGCACCCCCTCAAGCTCAAAGACCTGATCGTGATGGACCTCTCGCCGCCCCTGACCGGGCAGCAACCCAGGGTCATGCTCCCAGCAGAAATCCTCCGCAGCACCCTATACGAACACCGCGTCAGGGGGCTCTCACTGGACTCCCTCCCAGGTGACGGCTCGGTGTACTTCCCGATGAAGGTGGACATCATGCTGCCAGCGGAGGAGACCATCTGCTGGGTGGACCCGTCAGGCGAAGGCAAGGATGAGACCACCTGGACCATCATGGCGGGGCAAGGGGGTCGGGTATTCTTCCTGGCACAGGGAGCCTCAAGGGACGGCTCATCGGCCCCTGTCTTGGAAGCCATCGCCAAGGACTGCAAGCGCTGGGGCGTCCAGATCGTCAAGGTGGAGAGCAACTTCGGCCAGGGCATGTTCAGCAGCCTCCTCCGACCCTACCTCATAGCTGCCGGGTGTGAGTGCGCCATCGAGGACATCCGCATAGGGAAAGTCCAGAAGGAAGTCCGCATCATCCAGACCCTGGAGCCGATGCTCACCGCCCACCGCCTCGTGGTCAACCGGGAGGTCCTGGAGCGGGACTACCCCGTGATGTACGAGAACGTGGAGGAGGCCAAGCGGCGCTTCTACAGGCTGACCTACCAGCTCACCCGTATGACCAAGAAGCGGGGGGTCCTCAAGCATGATGACCGCGTGGATGGCCTGGCCGGGGCTGCCGCACACTTCGTAGACCGCATGAAGCGTACCCTGTCCGAGGCTGAGTCTCTGGGGCACGATCGGTGGTTGGAACAGCAGCTTGAACTCCTCAAGGAGGCTATGCGCAAGAATGGGCAGCCTATCCTCGGGGAAGAGCGAGACCGGGAAGCCGCACCCTTTGGCCGAGAGATTGGCAGGAGGCTGGTAGACCCCACCACCCACAACCTACCCTCCACCCACAGGAAGCACACCCAATGAGAACCGTTCCGATCGAAGTCGTCAGGGCCGCCCAACTCGCTCAGGCCCACTACCAGGTACCTGCCTCGGTCTCCATTGCACAGTGGGCCATAGAGAGCGCCTGGGGTTCGCACTCCCCCGGCAACAACTGCTTCGGCATCAAGGCGATCGACGGCTATGGCACCCAGACGTTCATGACCCACGAGGTGATCCGTGGGGTGCGCGAGGAGGTGCCCCAGAAGTTCTGCCGCTTCGACACCCTGGATGAGGCCTTCACGGTCCACGCCAAACTGCTGTCCGAGAGCCTGACCTACAAGGCGGCCATGCTGGCATTGCCCGATCGGGAGAAGTTCATCAAGCTGATGGCCCCCCACTATGCCACAGACCCCCTCTATGCTACCAAGCTGACCGGGATCATCGCCTCCAACGGATTGGCCAAGTACGATGCCGCCCCTGGACGCTGAACCCTGAAAGGAGCAACCGCTTGTGAAAGCAGAGCACCCCTGGCCGCCCCTCAAGGCAAACGAGCTGCTGGTTCCACCCCTGGGCTGTGGGGCCCCTATCAAGGACCTCGAACGACTCTGGCTGGAATGCACCTGCTACTATGCCGTGTTCGATGATAACGTGATGGAGGACACCCACTGGGACCGCCTCACGAGAGAACTATGGGAGCGCCAGGGGGAGCTGTCCCCGTACTTCCGCAACTGTGTCCCGCTGGGCTGCCTGGAGAGTTCCACCGCAAGTGGGATCGAGTGGGAGGTCGGATTGCCCAGGGTGGTAGTCGATGGGATTATCAATGAGGGCAAAGCGAGGGTCGCCATGTGGAGACACCGAGTGGCTCGCCTCCAACCCCAGAAAAAATAGCACAAATCTGTTTCACCCTCTATACGTGGATAACGGGGCGCTGGTCCCCCCTAGGGGGGTCCGCCGTCCATTGCCTGATTCAGGCGCGGCTTGGTGTCCGCTCGATGGCTTCTTAAGCTAGGCGCACGCGCAACAGGCCTAGGTCCTGCCATCTCAACATATTGGCTAGTCTGTTAAGGGGCTGGCAGGGCTTATTGCGAATGATTCTTAGCTCCCTGGTACGCATTGTGCTGCCTGTTGCTGCCTGCCAGACATATCGGGAGGGTGAGATTATTTTGCGGTTGGGGCCTCTCAGGTGCATTTTGTGGGTTTACATGCGGATTAATCCATGAGAGAGGTAAGGCACCCTAGGGACTGCACCACTACGGTCACCCACTAGGCACCCACCACTAGGACACCTCACCATGAACGCTATCGACAACCTTATCGCAATCCACGCCAAGCGCACTGTCACAGGGTCAATCTATGAGGCGCCACACCCGGCACCTAAGCCAAAGGCGCCACGGAATAGCCCCTGCTACATGCTCATAGTAGGTGAAGGCCCTTTTCGCGAGTGCGACCAGATCGTATCAACCGAACGGGAAGCCAAGCGGGAGCGCCGTGACCTGATCGCGATGGATTGCGGCAAGGTGACAATCAAGCGCTTCGACACATGGGAAGCGGCTTACGCCTATGAGGATAAACTGAGGGGCTATTGACGCGGGGCACCTCTTGCTAGGCCCTTGGTAGGATATACCTGCTAGGGGCCTTCCATGAGGCGCCGCGATCAATAAGCCCTAGACATAAGGATACCCAAGCCATGCCCCTGTTAAACAACCTTCCTCAAGTGATCGATGGCCCCGGCGAATATGCCACGCGTGCGGGCAAGAGGGTGACCGTCTTTAGCGTGGATGCGCGGGGGTACTCTTATGCCGGGGGGACTGAGACAAGGTTTGCCGCTAAGGGCTCCCCGTGGGTTATGTTCCGGGGCAAACTGCGCCCACGGGGCTATGATATCTGGCACCTCTCAGGGCGTCACTCAGTCATGACTGAGACACCGAGGGACATCGTTGGCAGGTGGGAGGCATGATCCTAGCCAATACCCTAATTCGTGCCCTATGCGTATTCGCCATTGGCTATGCCCTGTGGTCTATTGCGAGGGACCTTGTAACACTTTGGAGGAACTACCATGGCCAATGACACTGCAACAGGTATTACTCAGGAAGCTCCCTTGTCCTGTGGCCACCCTCCTGACAAGGGCCACCCTGCTACGGTAAACGGGAAGTCCGTTATAGGATGGCGCAGCGTACGCCTAGAGGATGGCCGCGAAGTGTGCCATGCCTGCCATGCCGCTAACCCTATGACCCTAGACTGTGGTCACCCTGAGTCACCCCATAGCGACATCACGCGGGGCTATGGCATCGACTTGCAAGGCCGGAAAATATGCTATGGCTGTTGTGCAGAGAATGACCGGGCGCAAATGCGGAAAACAGGCAAGGCGTGCCTATACCTCACCCGCAACAAGGTGGGGGCCCATGAACTAAGCAATTGGCCCGGCTCCCTCAAGATACCTGTCTTGTTTGTTCGCAAGGGCCGCCACAACATTGCCAAGGTTCGCTATGACTTTGAGTTTCGCTTTGAGGGTCTCAGGTGGATAGGTACTGTGTATGGGGACAACACTCAGATTGCACACTGTAGACGCCTCAAGGGGCAGGTATGGCAGAGGGAGGCAAGCTAATGGCACCAAAAAGGATCACACAAGAGGCCCTTAATAGGGCATATCGGGCAGGCTTTCACAACGGGCTCACTATCACGGCATCTAGCTTTTATGGCATCGCTGGCAACCCATGGTGCAACCCCGTGGAAGTCGAAGCGGAGTACACTCAGGGATATAGGGAGGGGGCTGCAAAAAGGCAGGCAGGCTAACCCTTAGGGCACCTCTCATAGGGTGCCCTAATAGATACCCTGCAACAGGTATCACTCAGTACACTAGACACCACAAAGGACACCACACCATGGCCGGAATGACCAAGAGACACTTTCAAGCTATCGCCAATGTTATCGCAAGCTATGGGCCTGCCCCGGCAACGGGAGACCCTGAGCACTTGCGGCGCCAAATCGCGAGCGACCTTGCAACGATTTGCCGGGGCGAGAATCCTCAATTCGACCGGCAACGGTTTCTCAAGGCTTGCGAAGTCCTCTAACCCCCCTCACCTAACAGCAACCTTAGACACAAGGAAACCTACCCATGGAAAACACATTCAAAGGCATCGACCTAGGCATGAATGCTGCAATCCTACACATGGCCAGTCGGCTCTTCCCCTGCGGGTTTGACGTGGTGCCAGACAGCGAGGCGCCTAACACTCTTGAGAGGGTGCAGGCGGACATCCTGCAAGGGCGATTGAGGGTCTCAGGTGACCATTGCGAGGGAACAGCATACGGTGACCCTGAGGTGAATATCGCTTTCAGGGCATGGCACGACTGGACCCATTGGCGGCATTCAACGCCATTTACCCTTGAGGGGGAGATTGCCACGGCTTGGCTACAGGTGGGGCACCTTCGCACCGTTGGACTGTGGTCACCATTCCGGGAAGCCTTCTTGCTGTCAGAGGTAGAGGATCAAGCGCGATACTATGCCAAAACAGGGGCCTTTCCTGTGGATCAGATGGGGGTGACCTTGGTAGGCATCCGCAAGCGCATTGGCTACCGCGATGCGTGCTTTGCAGGGTCTCATTACGAACGCCGTGCGGAGGCTTGGGGAGTGCATAACCTCCTGCAAGGAAAGGGGGCCTAAGTCATGTCTGATAAGACTTACAGGGCACACCTGACCGCGATCCACTCAGGGCAGGTCACCGCAACGAATGTCATAGGCATACGCAAGGCGATAAACGCTAGGGCGTGGTGCGACCTCGTGCGGCGATACCACGGCAAGCTACCCATGACAGCCTATCAACTATCTGAGATACGGGCGGCCATATATCGCAAGCGGCCCCGCGTGACTGGCACCTTGCATGAGACCGGCTTGGCAGTCCTACGCAATCCCCGGTACCGCAAGCGGTTTGATGAGCGGCAAACGTCTATCATTCATGCACCCGATGCACACTTTACCCTTGAGGGCTTTGAGTGGATCACGGAACGGACTGTCACGCCTGTTTATGCCGTGTGGGCGAGGCAGGGGGACGTCTTGCAAGGCTTCACATTCCGCAATATCCCTTGGCAAAGCGGAGGCAAGGGGCCAGAGGTTGTGCCCCATGACTGGCCCCGCTAGCCTGCCCGCCCCATATCCAACCCATAGCAACGGGATACACTGACAATGGCACACTATGCGGATTGGCCCCAAGAGCGGGGCAATGGTCACAAGATGGACGACTTCAAGGCGGTAGGCTTGGCGGAGGGTTTCTTAGAGCCTGACAGCCTTGCCGATCCTGAGGGGGAAGTCCGGGCCGCTTGGCAATACTTGCATGACACCCGCTTGGCATATCGCCTGCAAGGGTTTTTCGGGCGAGGCTGTCAGGCTCTGATCGCACAAGGGGAGATAATGGAATGACAACCTATTACATAGGCAGGGATACAGACGGCAACCTAGTCTCGCGAGGGTCCACCCGGTCGGACTTTACCCACGCGGCTTTCGATCCTGATTACAGGGGGGAGGTGCCATCGTTCGGGACAAGTGCAGCGGGTGCCCTCGCGAATATGCAAGGCCGGTCATCCCCCGCGAGGCACCACAGACTCCGGGTGGTTCCCGTGCGGGTGGTATCCGCCAAGGAGTACCGCGAAGCTCGAAAGGGCCTGACATGACCTCACGGCAATGCGCCCACTGCCTCAAACCCTTGCCAGCCTCCCAACCGGCAACCGCTATGTTCTGCACCCGCAAGTGCAAGACGGATGCGGCGAACTTTGAGGCGGCGCGCGGGAAGCTACTCTATCGGCTGGCATACAACTGGAGGCGGGGCAAGGGTCCCGCTTTCAGCGACCTGTCATGGCTTGTCGATCAGTTTATCAAAGAGGATCGCGAGAGCGGGAGGCCAGCACCGCCTCCGGGACCTACAGACATGACCGTGGCGCAGTCATACCACACTAGGCAACGAGCGAGTGCTGGCGGGCGGGCCCGGAGCGTGCTCAGGATCGAAACAGGGAAGGAGTAATCCCCGGCATGAAAGCCCACCAACTCGCCACCCTGCTGGCATTCCTAGGCGTGCTGATCCTGATAGGAGGGACGCTCCTTGACCACTAACGGCGAGGGGGAGCACCTAGACTTCTGGAATTATCCCGACTGGGGGCCTGAGGGGTCTAACAACCTCCGGGACCCCGGTAGGGTGCCCTTCTGGGAGAGACCCTGCAAGGCACCTGCCCCTGAGCTTCCTGTTTGGCCTGCCCCTGAGGGTGATCCTTTGGGGGTACTCAGCAAGGGGGTCGGCACTGTGGTTTACTACAGAGGACAGAGGGTGCGCTCTTGCGTGTACTCTTTCCGGGATGACCTGTACGTACTGCGCCTTGAGGGTGATGCGCTGGCGGACTACTATGAGGTACGCCTACCACTGGCTGAACTTGTCAGGGGTTACCGCTACATGCCAGCCCCATTCTGATCCCCTAGCAACGGGACCCCCTCACTAGGCCATTGACAAGGGCCCCCTAGCAGGATACTGCCGGGGGGCTTTTCTTGTGTATGCGTCTCATAGGAGCCAGTCCCCATGCCATTGCCCTCCCTGTCCACCACGGTCTCCCTCTCTGCGGGATGGACCGATCTGACAACCCTCGCAGGCCTGACCCAACTGCCGAACCAGCCCACCAAGGTCAAATGCGTGGACAAAGGGGCGACCATCGGCGTGGTGGGCTCGCTCAGCGCCTCCGCTCCGGGTGCCTATGCTGCGTATCAGGCCAGCGGGTACAACCAAGAGCAGATCGTCAACGGCTATGCCCACCTGTGGGTCTACGCCTCAGCGACCACTAACGTGCTGGTTTCCACGGCAGAGCAAGTCGAAGCGGTGCCCAAGGAGTTCGCCCCTGTAGTGCCTGCGGAAGAGGCTCTGCTTGTGTGGCCCGACCCAACTGTCCCGTTCGATGCGCGCAAGTGGGGGTCGGTCTCCATCTGGTGCTTCGTGGCTCCGGCATCTGCGCGGGTCATCAATTGGGGTGACGGTGCGGCGAACATGATCCCGGCAACCCCAGTGGACAATGCCGCTGCGGGTATCACCACGCCTGTATCCATCTCGGCGGTCGGACGGTTTACTCTGGCAGGTGGCTGCTGGATTAGCCTCGCTGCGGGCACTGGCACGTTTATGATCGGACGGGGGAACTAAGCCATGGGCAAGATGACAAAAGGGGCTCTCCTGGCAGGGCTCGCAATGGGTATTCTCTGTGGGGGGGGCACCGCTTGGGCGAGCACCGATGCGGTCGCTCAGGGGCTTGCGGCCTCCCGCCCACCCAACCCTATCCAAATTTATGCAAATGCCAATGGCTGCATTTGGGATGGCGCGAGCGGGCATGACGTCGGGCCTTGCATCAACGCGGCAATCGCGCAGGCGGCTGCGCTGGGCGGCGCGGAAGTCATTGTTCCCTCCATCCCAGGGGGGGTGGCCTACGCAGCAACCAATATCCTGAATACATCGTCTGGCGTGCGTATCCGAGCCGCTGGGTGGGGGCCGCCGCGCAATGCTTCGGTCAACTCGATCCAGCCAGCGCTCAAGATCATCTATAATGGGAGCGCAGAAGCCGGGCCATTTGTGCAAGTTGTTCCTCTTAGCACTTTACCCATTTCCGATGCGGGAATTGTCGGCATTGGCTTTGACTGCAATTCCTTGGTGGACACTTGCGTCAACATTCGTGACGTAACCTATTCTACCTTTCAATTCGATCAAGGCGGCGCTCGCAAAACCGGGGTCTTGTTCGATACCGGCGTTACTAATCCGGGGACACAGTTTAACGATGTTTGGGTCGCGGCGAATAATACCAACCCATCCTATTGCGCGTCCGGCATTGTGCTGGACAAGGGTGTCAGTTCGACCGGTAACACCTCTTACAACCATTTTCACTTGCTCTATGCGGCCTATGGCTGCGGAGACGGCATTGTGCGCGGTGCGAATGACTCGAACGTCTATGACGTGGTGAGCGCCTATCACTACGGTACTGCAACCAGCGGATCGCCCGGCATCGATACCAACACCGCTTATACGCCTCCCTCCGGCGTTCCGACCCACAACTACAGCAACGACAACCTCACGCTATTCACAGGTATCCCGTTCTGGCATCAAGGGTTTACGCAGGGCGCGGTGTGGGCGGCGAATGGTGGCAACGTCGGGACAATGGCCTATGCTCCGGTTACGCTGACAACCAACGCAGCGTCCAACACCAGCACATCAACTCTCTCGTTCGCAGCGGTGTCAGGCGTCGTAACAGGCCAAGGGGTGACTTGTGGCGGTGTCACGAGCGGCATCTACCCCAACACCTATGTTACGACTGTTTCGGGGACCACGATAGGCTTGCAGCGCTACCCGGTGGCAGGAGGGGGCTTCTCGGGTGTTGCGTCTGGCCAATCATGCACCTTTGGGCTTTATGTCAATTCGTCGGCAGCACCAGGCCCATACACTATCACCGCGCTATCTGGTTCGACAGTGAGCGTGACCGCATCTGCTGGGGGCACCAGTCAGGCCAGCGTCCCGATCAGCGGCGGCGCGATCAAGGCAGCGGATTTTACCATTCCTGTGACCGGAACGCCAACGGCGGGGGATTACTGGACACTGACCGTGGCCACGCCTTCACAGATGAGTCAGACGATCCATACCGACAAGGCGAATAATGTTAGTGATGGTGGTTACGAACAGGGCGCTACCGGTCTTGATACCTTTGCGGGCCAAAAAGCGTTTTATGGTGACAGCACGCATTGCATGGCATTTTACAGCATGACAGGTGCAGCGTTGTCGGGCCAGGCCTGCAACGGAAATGGCGGTCTGTTCGGTGGTCAATCAGGCGGGGTTGCTGGCACCAATCCGGTAGGTTGGGGTGGATCAAACAACTATATCCTGTATCCTGCCGTCAATGCCTGTTATCTCGGCGGCATCGGCAATACTGTCAGCGGCAATTATAGCTGTATCGTTGGCGGCAATGGCGCAAATGATCGGGGCCGCCGCGCCGTGACTTGTTTTGCTGCTGGCAGTTTCGCAACACAGGGCGATGCACAAATTTGCACCACTGTTTTGCGGGGGACTGGCGCAAGTGCCACCGCCTTTCGACTTACCAATGATGGCGCAACGGCAGGAACCGCCAACTGCGTCAACATCCCGAACAACACGTCTTATGCGGTCACCTACTCGGTCCATGTAGTGGACCACACGGGTATCACCACCAAGGGTGTGACGTGGACCAACGGCACCGGAACGCTTTATCGCGGTGCGAATGCGGCCTCGACGACATGGCTTCCGATCACTTCGCCCGCGTTCGGGTCGTTCGGCACCGTGACCGGCAGTAGTCTTGCCCTCAGTGCTGACACGACGAACGGCTGTCTATCACTTGTGTTCACGCCACCGACCGGGAATTCGGACACGTTGAACGCGGTTGCGCGGGTTGAAACTGTCGAAGTCCAGTAACAAGGAGAACCCGGTACCGTGACTACCACCCTCGCCCAAGCCCACAAGTTCGCCGCCGACTACTGGGACCGCAACGATCGTAACCTCAAAGCCAGGACCCCTGGAATGATGGCCATGCGGGCTCTCCGTTGCGTGTCCCTGCTAGGTGGCCCTGGCAAGCTCGCCTCCACGCTGTCTCCCAAGGACGGGGCTTCCCTCCTGGTGGCACTCAAGGCCGGGGGTCTCACGCGATCCTCGGTGGTGAGCTACTACTCGGCGTTCCGCAGGATGCTCGCCCTGAATGGCATCCAGACGGTGGACTGGCCCAAAGCCCCCTCGGCCCCTAGGCAGGTCCGCGATCCTGTGTCAGAGGAACACGTCCAGGCGCTCCGCGATTGGCTGGCTGCCAGGGGCTGGGATGACACCGCTGCCCTGATCGACCTGATGGGCTCTACCGGGCTCCGCGTGGAGGTGGAAGCCTTGAACGGGGACTGGCAGGCACGGGGGGACGGCAGGCTGGTGGTTCACTCCGGCAAGGGTGGCCATGCCAGGGTGGTGCCCTACCGAGGTCCTGAGAAGGGCCCCCTACGCGAGACCCTCAGCGATTTGACCTATGCGGGGCACCTGTGGCGGTGGCGTAAGGGGCTCAAGGAGCTGGGCCTCCCGAGTGACCTCCGCCCACATGACCTGCGCCGGAAGTTCGTCAGGGACGTCTATGAGAGGTCGGGCAAGGATATTCGCCTGGCACAAGTCCTGGCCGGGCACTCCGATCCGGGGACCACAGCGGGTTATATTGGGGCCGATTGGGCTCAGATGGAGGCGGCTTGTGGCACATCCTAATCCGAACCACATCGAGAGGTGCCGCCGCTGCGGCTTTCCTGACTCCATGGGCTATGAACAGGCCTATCGCCACCAGGAAGAGGAACGGGACAAGTTCGAGACCCTCAGGAGGAGAGCCCACCAGATGATCGCCAAAGGCATGAGTCCCCGGGAGGTAACCAAAGAGGTGCTGTTCTGCCTGGGGGTTGACCTCCGGGAGGTGGCCTCCGAGGCAGTGCACATGAGGCTGCCCTACATGATGGCCCCCTCATACCAGGACCAAGACCCCGTGGAGATTACTCGCCGGGAGCTGCATCCTGAGTGGAACTTCACTAGGGGCAGTTCCGGCAATTAGTAAGCTTGACAACACCAAAAGGGGTCGCTAATCCTGGCCTCCCCTAACTTGCAAGGAAAAGGGAATACCTCAATGAACCAACTTTTCAAACATACCCTGGGCGCAGCCCTGGCCATGATCGCCTCGCTGGCAATGCCCTTCGCGGCTCTTGCCCAAACCGTCCTGGTGACGCCCACCCCGAACGCGGTCAATTACACCTCGACCGGGATCACCAACGGCGCTGCCAACTACACCAACTCGACCACCACCGCCTCCAACATCGTCTCGCTGACGGTGCCTGCCACTCGTGGTCCGGGCACAGCCGGGGAAATCGTGGAAGCGTGCTTCGTGGGCGATGCGGTGAAGGCCACGGCCACCTCGGGCACCGTCACGTTCGTGGTCAACGGTACACCGGGCGCGGCCTACCAGATCGCTTCCACCGCTGGCCGCTCGGAGCTGAGCCCCTGCTACTGGGTGGCGCGCCCCACCAACGGCTCATTCACTGTGGCCGTCACGGGCGTCAGCGCGGACACCAACACCTTCACGGTCTACGGTTCGCAGCTCAAGGTCCAGACCTGGTTCGTCCTCCAGGGCAACAAGTAAGCCGTCTCCCCCTGTCGGAGATGGCCTAAGGAAGGGGTGGGTTGCGCGCATGGGCCCGCCCCTTTTTTATGAACACGAGTGCCCAGAGGATACCCAATGACACCGATCGAGGCCCAAGAGGAGCGCGAAGGCGCCCTCCGCAAAGCCGCAGTGGGACGCCGGGCCGATGCTATCCTCAAGGGTCGCTACGGGCCAGTTCTCCGCCGCTGGATTAACGCTGAGGTGGTCCCTGTGGCCGCCCGGCTCCGGGAAGTCGCAGAGGCGTACACCTTGGGCGATATGGCCTACGCGGCGCAGCTCATCGGCAACCCCACAGCGGAACTCACCGCAGGCGAACGCCCCCTCCTACCCCTCATGATCTGGTGCCAGCGGGGTCAATCCCTGGGGCGCGGTGATACAGGGGCAGCCACATCCTACGCCGAGGACCTGTGCCTGGCCTTCATGGCCACCGTCCTCACCAAGCTCTGCCAGTCGAAGGGCGAGGGTGTCCCCCTCACGGCTCTCCTGTCAGCAGCCTCCACCGCGCTTCGCGACACCGTGCAGGGCCAGTTCGTGGTGTCCGTGCAGGGCGCCGACGCAATGCAGGCCATCCGCGAGAGGCAATCACACTACTGGACCCAGCGCAAGAGCCTCGCCAGGATCGCCAAGCAGATGCGCGCCCAGGTCAAGCCCCAGCTCCTGGCCGAGGCGAGAGGCGAGACGGTTATTGCCACTAGGGGCCATCGCAAGGTCATCCAGGTCACCGACAAGGAAGGGGAGCTGCGCCGCCTGGAGCTGCTGCGGACCCCCGATGAGGTTGACTGGGCAGTGATGGACCTGTGCTGGCACCCTGAGGAGGACGCTGGGGATAGTCGTCACAGGGGCGTGTGGCTGGCCTTCTCGGGGGTGCTCCTTTACCTGGTGCAGGGGGTGAGTGGGTGGTTCGACATCGGGCACGCATTCAAGTCCTCTACCGGACGGCGGCGCAAGACACGTACCCCTGTGGTGCAACTCAGCGAGGCTTCCCACGCAGCCCTCACTCGCGATGTGGAACGGTGGGTCGAAAACGCCTTTGACGCCCAGCCCATGCTGGTCCCTCCGCCTGATGGGGATTACCTCACCGTGAAGCACCACAAGGTTACCGGGCAGCGGCCTCCGAAAGGGATGGTCACCCGAGCAGAGGGCACCTTCGCGTGGACCGAGGGGGCTGTGGCCCTGGCACATTCTCCTTGGCGGGTAAACCCCTGGGCCCTGGAGAACCCAGCACTGGACACCTCCGATCCCTTCACCGCTATGAAGCTGGCCGCCCACCGCCGCCTCGGGCCTACCCAGGACTTCTACCTCCCAGTCAACATGGACTTCCGGGGGCGCATCTACTATCGGACCCCCTGGGTGACCCCGCAGTCGAATGATCTGGGGAAAAGTTTGCTTAGTTTTCCGCAGAAAATATCCGAGGGTTCCGACACCTCTTTGTTTGGCGCGACAGGCGATGCACTGGTGATGCATTTTGGCAATTTGTACGGCAACGGGATGGACAAGCAGCCCCTGGCGGTGAGAGAGCACTGGTTGCAGGACTGGGGCCTGGACGCGGACTGTTCCAAGGCGGAGGAACCCCTGACACTGGCCGCCCACTGGGCGCTCCACAAGCGGGGCCTCTCCGATTGCATCCCTGTGCAGCTCGATGGTTCCTGCAATGGCCTCCAGCATCTGAGCGCCTTGATGCGTGACGAGGTGGGGGCCGCCCAGGTGAACCTCGTGGGCACAGGGGACTATCCCGCCGACATCTACCTCCAGGTGGCAGACGCTTCCGGGCAGGAGTATTCCTCCGAGGCTGAGCCTTGGGCCAGGCGGATGCGGCAGGCGGGTATCCGCATCAACCGCAAGCTGTGCAAGCCTCCCGTCATGGTCCTCCCTTATGGTGGCACCCGCGAGGCTATCCGGCAGAGTGTCAAGGCAGCGGTGATAGCCCAGCTTGGTCTCGAACCTGGGGAGCTAGGCGTGTCCTCTCCTTGGCACCTCCACACCGAGGACGGATACGGAGCCTTCGCAGGCCGCCCCCTCGATCACCACCCCCTGTTCAACAAGGACTGCGGGATGCTGGCGGACCTGATCTACCGGCACATCTCCCCGGCTATCCCCAAGGCTATGCAGGCAATGGCTACCCTCCAGGCTATCGGCAAGTGGGTAGGCAAGAACGCCCTGGCGTGGTCCACGGGCCCCCGGAGTGCGGAGCCCCTATGGGTAGTCCAGGCGAAGTCCACCTCGGCTCAGAAGCAGGTGACCTTGAGGGGCTACCACTTCCCGGATACCATCCGCAGGCTGACCCTCCGCTCGCACTCCAATGAGGTGGACCCTCGGGCACACCGGACGGGGATCGTAGCCAACTTCATCCACAGCCTGGACGCGGCGCACCTGGCCTGGTCCATCTCTCTATTCAAGACGCTGCGGGGGACCTGTGTGGGTGCCATCCACGATTGTGTCATGGTGCGGCCCTCCGAGGTGGCCTTGATGCAGCGCTGCCTCCGCGAAGCCTTTGCCATGATGTACAATGAGGACCCCCTCACACGCCCGGTCAGACTCATCTCTACGGTTGACGGCGAGCCGGATATGGAGTACGCAAACTGGCATGAGGTGGCTGCGGCTGCGGGGGTCTCCTTCCCCGATCACGGCACCTGGGAGCCTCGCCAGGTTCTGTCCAGTCAGTGGTTTTTCAGTTAGGAGTCTTGCGCATGTCCACCTCTGTCATCTATCCCGCAGTAGCCTCAGGCACCAGCATCCTCGCCATCCCGTTCACCTACCTCAATCCTGCCGAGGTGGTGGTGATGTCGCGGCCTGTGGTGGGAGACGATGAGATTGTCTTCACGGGTACCACCCTGGTGCGGGGCACGGACTGGAACTTTGGGACATCCTCCACGGTAGTCCTGACTGTGCCTGCCGATGGGGCTCACGACTACCAGGTCGCCCGCGTCACACCCCGCGAGGCATACACCACCCAGCAACCCGGCGCGTTTTCCTCTGCTGCGATCAACACCAACTTCACCCAGCTTGAGGACATCGAGCAGGAGCAGGACGATCAGATTGGCTACCTCGCCCAGGAGACTCAGGGGGCCTTGCAGCGTGCAGTGCGGGGGCAGCTTGGAGAGGTGCTGAACGCGCTTCCCTCCAACCGGGCAGGCAAGTACCTGGCCTTCGATGCAGGGGGCCAGCCCTATGTTACCCAAGGGATTGGCGCCGATGGGGCGCTGCGCGCTGACCTGGCCCTGTCCACGGGGGCGCTGCTGGTGGGGACCTCTACGGGCACCTTACAGTCAGCCCTGGATGACATCCGAACCAAAGTTCTCCGGGCTATCTATGCCGACGACTACTATCAGAGTGGTGACCCCGACGATACGCTGTCCATCCAGCGGGCCCTCAATGCGCTGACATCCACAGGGGGCATCGTCCTCCTGAGCGCGGGGAAGGCGTACCACTACACAGCCCTCACGATCACCGGCAATGGCATCACCATCCAGGGCGCAGGGGCCTACGGCGCAGGCAGTCTCCTCTGCACCTCCACCACCGGCAACACCATCACCATCCAGGGGCAATACTCGGGCCTGCGAAACGTGTACATCCGAGGCGCTCAGCCCTCAGGAGGGTCTGCCCCCACGGCAGGGTTCGCTGTCAAGTTCCTCAACTGCTACCACTCATTTTTCGACCGCGTGCGGATCGACTATATGTACAACGGGGTGCAGGTCAGCGGCTCCACGGAAACCCGCTTCGATCACACCGAAATGCGGTACCTGTTTGGGATCGTCGGCCTCCAGTGGTACACCCCTTCGGGCACGGGAGGCTCCTACGGCGGCGCGGTCACGGACTTCGTGGCGGACAACCCCTACCCAGTAGCCTACGCGGGCTGCGTGGCCTGGGCGCACAGCTTGGCTGTCAGTGTGGGCCAGGTGGTGTACACCAATGCGGCTATCTACCAGTGTGTGGTTGCGGGGGTCACTGCCTCCGCAGGCTCTGGTCCGAATGCCCCGACAAGCTTCACCACCCAGATCGCAGATGGCACCGCCAAGTGGCAGTTCGTCGCCAGCGACATAACCTGGATTGAGCAGAACTCCAACAGCTACTCCATTCGGCTCAATGAGGTGGCCGCGATCGATGGGCGCCTCGCCTTCGCCATGCGGGACATTGACAACACCGGGTCATCCTTCCCGATGTGGTCCTTCATCTGGGACATGGAAGCGGACCACAACCACTACGCGGGCATCTCTCTGGAGGCCGGGCAGGGATGCTCGATCGATGGAAGCTGGGTAGGCTCGCAGCTCGCAGGCCCTGCAACGGGTGGCAACGGCAACGCCATCCAGACCACGGCAGCCTGGCAGGGTGAACTGATCGTTGCGGCTACCCGCATCCTAGGCTGCGCCGGTCACGGTATCCTCAATGGCGCGGGGATCGACAACAGCTTCTTCTACAACAACATCGCCATGTGTGGCCAAGCCACTCCCAACCTCTACAATGGCATCACTGTGGGCGCGGGCGTTTCGAAGTGGAAGGCGATTGGCAACACCATTGGACAACTGGTGCTGGGCTCCGGCTCTCAGTACGGGGGTGTGGTGGTCGTCGCAGGCTCCTCGGATGAGTATATCGTCGCGCTGAATGACCTCACAGGTAATGTCACCATAGCCCTGGGGGATGGGGGCACCGGGACCAACAAGATCGTCGCCAACAACCTCGGTGTGTCCGCCCCTACTCCTCCCACGCCCCCCGCCTGGGTGGATGTCACTGCTTCACGGGCTGCTGGTACCCCGTACACGAACAGCACCTCCAATGAAATCCATGTGACAATCTCTGTCCGGTCCAACGAGACGGTGGCAGACTACAGTGGTTCCATGGTTGTGGGGGGTGTGACGGTGGCGGAGGGCTTCATCGGGAACACCTACACGGGGCACGCCTCCAGGGTCCTGTCCTTCCCGGTACCTGTGGGTGCCACCTACCAACTCAACCTTGGCTCTGGCGGGACGTTTACTCGCTGGGCTGAACGCCGCTAGGAGCACCCTGCCATGGACCCCCTCACCTACCTCAAGATCGGCGCCTCTGTGGTTGCCCTCCTCGCTGCCGGAGCGGTGGGGTATGAACTGGGGCACACCCAGTATCTGCACCTCCAGACCCAGGTAGCCCAACAGGCCACCAAGAGCGCCACCACCGAGGTCATCCGTATCGTGAAGGCCCAGGCTGTCTCCACACAGGTAGCCCAGGAGGATGCCGATCAGCAGGCCCAGGTTCGGACGGTCACCCAGACCATCGTCAAGGAGGTACCCAAGTATGTCACGCAAACGGTATATGCAGATCGCGTTGTCCATGATGGGGGCCTCCCTGTTGGCTTCGTGTGGAACCACAATCAGGCCGCAAGTGGGGACCCCACTCCCGCCCCCACCGGAACCGACCTCGACGCTCCCTCAGGCGTTGACCTGTCTGCCCTTGCCAACACCATTGCCGACAATTACGGGCTGTACCATTCTTGTCGCGCCTCGCTGAGCCACTGGGAGGAGTGGTACGCCAAGGAGAAATCCCTGGCTGACCAAGCCGCCCCCACCAACTGACCCACCACCACAGGAGAATACCCCAATGCCCCCTGCATCAAAAGCCGTCGCAGCCGCTGGAGCCAAGAAGGGCTCTTCCTCGATCGTCACGCTTCGGGTCTCTCAGTCGGTCGCCCTCCCCCCGGCACGCTTGGGGTTCTCCGCGCTGGTCAAGGCCGATGAG
>Ga0316223_1000561_pt1 | contig 43788 bp, 41 predicted proteins | sample TBH18009metaG_FD_206007 | JGI IMG/M metagenome (GOLD analysis project Ga0316223, IMG submission 206007) | Freshwater microbial communities from Trout Bog Lake, Wisconsin, USA - TBH18009 | ecosystem: Environmental > Aquatic > Freshwater > Lake > Hypolimnion/Profundal zone | place: USA: Wisconsin...
GTGAACCGTTATCCGCAATGCGTAAGGGATCAAAAGTAAGTTTGCACCCTGTAAAAGTAATTGAAAAAGTGCTCTTTGCAACCCGTAATTTGCCAAAAAATTCATAAAACATCAACTTAATCAAAGGCGTATCGTTTATGTCGAAAACTTCATACCTGCCACACGACGAACAGGTGGGGCAATGGAGCGATGTGGTCAGCATCAAGGCCGTCAGCTAAGCATTTATTATGTCTCTATCCCCTGTGCGCCGCAGAAGATAGTCAAAAACAAGCGGTGCTTCAAGACGAGATACCTACTTACTCCTCGCCACTCACCATCCTTAGTGCACGCTCACCATCGGCATAAAGCCCAGTTTATCCTTTAAGCTGGTACGATTGCTTCGCGCATCATCCAGGCTGGCATAAGGACCGATATAAACCCTGCTCACCCTGTTTTTACTGAACAAGCTCAGTTTTTTGTCGGCTTCGCTCAGCTTCGCCTGCATCTGCAACAAGAATTTCTGAGCAGCTTCAGGCGTATTGAACGCACCCAGCTGCAAAAACACGCCACTCACTACCGGACTGAGCGTTAAAGGCGCGGCGGCTACAGGCTTCAGAGGCGTACTTTGTACCGCCTCAAGACGCGCGATGGGCAATATACCCGGCTCAGACTGAGCAACAGACTGCGTATCAGGCGTGATGCTTTCGATTTCAACTTCAGAACTGCCGTCCCCGGTAATACCCAGCTTGTGTGCGGCCGTGTAGGACAAATCAATCACGCGATCATGCAGGAACGGGCCCCTGTCGTTGATGCGTATCACCACCGTTTTTCCCGTCACCACATTGGTCACGCGTGCATAACTCGGTATCGGCAGAATCGGATGCGCGGCAGTCATCAGATACATATCGTACTTGTCGCCGCTGGAAGTCGCATTTCCCTGAAACTTTTTACCGTACCAGGATGCAACGCCGCGTTCCTTGAAATTGCTCACGACGGTCAATGGTGTGTAATTTTTATCCAATGCGACATAAGGACGATTGGCAAAGCGATTCAAGGGTTCTGCGACAGGAATGGCATCAGGAATTGCATCAATATTGGCCGGTGGATTATCCCCCGGACCATCGCCGTCAAGATAACCGCCGGGATTCCGGCTAACTTGCTCAGACTTGCCCGCTGAATGATTTTTAACCGGCGCAGACTGCAATTGCGGCGCGCTGCTACAGGCGGAAAGTACCAGCGCGACCAATACCGCTAAGATAATATTTTTATTCATACTTGTTCCTTGTATAACTATTTCCTGTCCACGAACAGACGATACTTATGTCCACGAAACGTGTTAAGCAGGCAATCCGCATAACGGATACTCGCAAAAACACGAACATATTAAACAGTGCTTGTGAAGTTGATTGTTTGATCGTTTCATATCTTGTAGCACATGAAAGTTAACGCCTTAAAATCACAAACATCCGGTTACATACTAGTCAGCTCAGTTCAATCCCTCTTCAGGATTTCGTGCCTTTGGTGCCTTTCGTGGACTGCTTTTTGTTTTAGCTCTTGACCAGCTTCTTATGTGTCTGAATACTCATCAGCATACCAAAACCCAGCAACAGTGTCAGCATGGAGGTGCCGCCATAACTTATCAGCGGCAGCGGCACGCCGACAATCGGCAGAATCCCGCTGACCATGCCCATATTGACAAAGGCATAGGTGGCGAATGTCAGGGTGATCGAACCTGCCATCAGACGGGTGAAATAAGTCGAGGCATTCGCCGTGATGACAAAACCTCTTGAGATCACAAAAAAATAAATTGCCAATAAGATTAAATTACCGACCAGGCCGAACTCTTCTGAATACACGGCAAAGATGAAATCGGTGGTGCGTTCAGGCAGAAAATCCAGATGCGTCTGCGTACCGTTCAGATAGCCCTTGCCCAGAATACCCCCCGAACCTACCGCGATCATGCCCTGAATGGTGTGATACCCCTTGCCCAGGGCATCCTGTGTTGGATCAAACAACATTTCGATGCGATGACGCTGATAGTCATGCAGCATCGACCACATCAGCGGTGCGCTGGCCACTGCCGCCACAAACAAACCACCCATCACGCGCCAGCTCAAGCCCGCCAGAAACAGCACGTAAAAACCACTGGCAGAGATCAGCAGCGCCGTGCCCAAATCCGGCTGCCTTGCGATCAGCCCCACCGGCAATAGCAACAATAAGGCCGCTACCACATAGTTTTTCAAACTCAGGCTGGTTTCATATTTTTCAAAATACCATGCCATCATCAACGGCACGCCGACTTTCATTAATTCCGACGGCTGTATGGTTGCCACGCCGATGTTCAACCAGCGCCGTGCACCATGACTGATCTCGCCAAACAAGGCCACACCAATCAATAACACAATGCCCAGCACATAAATCGGCACGGCAGTACGCATCAGATAATGCAGGGGCAGGTTTGCCACCACCCAAAGACAACAAAGTCCGACCAGAATATTCGCGCTCTGCGCCATGACGCGCTCAAAACTGTGATCACTCGCGCTATACAGTGTCAGCAGGCTGGCCACCATCAGCAAAGCCATACCGGCTAACAGCGGCAAATCCAGATGCGCTGTCATTTTCTGCCAAATTTGCTGCCTAGTCATGTTCTGCCTCCAATTGAGGTGCGTCTGCCGGTTTAATCCCTTTAGGCAAAACAGGTGCAGGTATTTTACCTAGCAGGTAATAGTCCATCACCTTGCGCGCGATTGGTGCTGCAACACCACCGCCATGCCCGCCATTTTCAACCAGCACCACAACCGCGACTTTAGGTTTATCCGCAGGTGCAAAGGAAATAAACCAGGCATGGTCGCGATGACGTTCGTCCAGCTTGCTGGCATCATATTTCTCACCCTGTTTCATGCCGACCACTTGTGCTGTACCGGTTTTGCCCCCGATGGAATACGGCGCTCCCGCAGAGGCTGCGACCGCAGTACCACCGGGCTGGGTTACCGCCACCATGGCACGTTTAACCATATCAATGCTCGCCGGCTCTAGTTTCAGATCAAACTCAGGCTTGTTTTCCAGCTTGCTGATCTGGTTAGTGGCTGAATTTTTCACCTCTTTTAGCAAATGCGGTTTATAACCGACGCCGTCATTCGCCAGAGTCGCGGTTGCCGCTGCCAGTTGCAATGGCGTCACCAGACTATAACCCTGACCGATGCCCACCGACACGGTATCGCCTGAATACCATTTCTGCTTGAAACGTTTCATTTTCCATTCCTGTGAAGGCAGCAGACCTGATGTCTCGCCCTCCAGGTCGATACCGGTCTTTTTACCAAAGCCAAAACGCGACAGATAGTTATGAATATTATCAATACCCATATCGACTGCGAGTCCGTAAAAATAGGTATCACAGGAAACGACGATCGCCTTAAACATATCAACCGAACCATGCCCGCCTTTTTTCCAGTCACGATACTGATGGCTGCTGCCGGACAAAGTATAAAAACCCGGGTCGGAAATCGCCTGAGCAGGCGAGCGGGTATGGTAGAAAAGTCCTGCCAGCGCCATAAAGGGTTTAATCGTGGAACCGGAAGGATATTGCCCGCGCAACACGCGATTATTCAGAGGATGATCCAGGGAGGTATTCAAGGCCTTCCAGTTTTCCTCATCAATCCCGTCGACGAACAGACTGGGATCGTAACCGGGCCTGCTGACAAAGGCTAACACCTCGCCGTTTCTCGGATCAATCGCCACCAGGGCGCCGCGATAATCACCAAACGCCTGCTCGGCGATATCCTGTAATTTCGCGTCAATACTTAGAATCAGAGTATTCCCGGATATCGGCGGCGTATGCGACAACACACGCACCGCGCGTCCGGCTGAGTCCACTTCGACCTGTTCAATGCCCGTGGTGCCATGCAATTCAGTTTCGTAAAATTGTTCCAGACCGGTTTTGCCGATATAGTCGGTGCCACGGTAATTCGCCAGCTGGTCATTATCGTCGAGCTTGTCCTCATCAGCCTGGTTAATACGGCCGATGTAACCCAGCAAGTGTGCTGTTTTATCAGAATAAGGGTATTCACGGAACAGGCGCGCCTTGATTTCAACTCCCGGGAAGCGATACTGCTGGGCAGCAAAACGGGCGACTTCTCCATCCGTTAAGCGACTGCGTATCATCAACGTCTCAAAATTATGACTCTCGGTTTGCAGCTTTTTGAAGCGCTTGCGATCCCGGGGTTGAATATCAATCAGTTTAGCCAGTTCATTGATGACAGTCGGCAGATCACTCACTTTGCTCGGCGTAATTTCCAGCGTGTACCCGGAAAAGTTATGTGCCAGCACCAACCCGTTTCGATCCAGTATCAAGCCGCGATTGGGTATGATAGGCATCACAGAGATGCGATTTCTTTCTGCCATCGTCTGATAATAGTCATGACGCATGGCTTGCAGATACACGAAACGCGCCAGCAATATCCCCAGCAGCAGCAAGGTAAAACCCATACCAATAAACAGCCGTAAACGAAAATTGAATATTTCCCGCTGATGATTTTTTAGCTCTACCCGGTTCTTCATTCCCTGTCCACGCGCATCTGCCGCATTGACTGAAACAGAAAGCTAAGCGGTATCCACAAAAAGGCAGAGGACACACAACCCAGAAAATAACTCCACACGAGTTGACCGTTTACCTGCCAATGCACAATCGCATATACCGCATAAGTTAAAAGCAATATCCCGAATACCTGGGTCGTTTGTTCGCGCAGGTTGAACATCCGTATCCTGCTGCTTAGCACTACACCGCCAAAAGCCAGCACAGCATAAGACAGGGCATGTTGTCCGAACAGACTGGCGTCCCCTACATCAGCCAGAATCCCTATCGCCCATGACAGACCGATACCAATGCGCAGCGGCTTATGCGTACACCAGTAAAGCAGGGCCACGGCGACAAAGTCCGGACGTAGCGTCAACCACAGTCCCTGCCAGGGCAGGGCATTGAGCAACAGCGCACCGGCAATGCTGGTTATGATAAACAGATTGCTGACGGGGCGTAATATTTCCGGTTGCATTTGATCGTTAAAAGGCATCAATGAACCCCTGCTTTGCGTATTTTAAGTTTTTCCGGCACGGGACGCTCAATCTGTGCAGGCATAGACGACAGGACCAGCAACAGGCGATATTTGTCCACGCCGCCTATCGGCAGACAATCAATATGTGCAAACGGGTAAGCCGCATCACGCTCTATTTTTTCTACCCTGGCAACAGGGATGCCAGGAGGATAAAGTCCGTCGATACCGGAGGTCACCAGAATATCGCCATTCTGAATATCGGAACTGACCGGCATGTAGCGCAGCAACATATGACTGGTGTCTCCTGCTCCAAAGGCGACACTGCGCAAGCCGTTGCGCAAGATTTGCACCGGCACGGCATGATTCTTTTCAGTCACCAGCGTCACCTCAGAAAGCCAGGGGTAAACACGCGTAATTTGTCCCACGATACCCTTATCATCCATGACGACTTGACCGGACTGTATATGGGCCATGCTGCCTTTGTTGATTAATACTTTGCGGCTGAACACATCGCGTTCAGCGTAGACGATTTCAGCGACCTGGGCCGTAAATACATCGCGCTTTTGCAATGTCAGCATTTGACGCAACTGCAGATTTTCCTGCAACAAGGATTGCTGTTGCACCAACTGAACGGCATCCAGTTCACGCTGACGTAGCAAGGCCTTTTTTTCGTCGAGCAAACTACTCTGCGTCACAAAGAAATCATCGGCTTCCTGCAAAAGTGCAAGTGGAAGCGTGGCCAGACGCTGTATCGGCAAAACCAGCACCGACAACGCGCTACGGGTAGATTCAAGATAGCGGAAACGGGCATCTACAAACATCAGCAACACGGACAACACCACAAAAAACACGAGCCTCGTCCCGGAACTGGGTCCACGGTTTGAAACCTGAAAACTTTGCGTGCTGTCCATCTGAATAGGAAGTAGTGAGTAGCAAGTGGGAAGTGGTGAGTGGGAAGTGGTGAGTGGGAAGCGGAGTAGAATTGCTTTTTACTCTCTAACTCTCCACTCACTATCAAGACTTATTCTGTCGTGAAAATACCGGTCGACTTGTCCATACTTTCAAGTGCACGGCCTGAACCACGCACCACACAGGTCAAAGGATCATCTGCAATCAGCACAGGCAAACCGGTTTCTTCCATCAGCAGACGGTCGATGTCTCTCAGCAATGCGCCGCCACCGGTCAGTACCATGCCCTTATTGGCAATATCAGCCCCCAACTCAGGCGGTGTTTGTTCGAGCGCAATTTTCACCGCACTGACGATATTATTCAAAGGGTCCGTCAGCGCTTCGAGAATTTCATTGCTGGAAATGGTAAAGCTGCGCGGCACGCCTTCTGCCAGATTGCGGCCCTTCACTTCCATTTCGCGCACTTCTGAACCGGGAAAAGCTGAACCGATGGTCTTTTTGATATGTTCCGCCGTGGTCTCGCCAATCAACATGCCGTAGTTACGGCGTATGTAATTAATGATAGCCTCGTCGAACTTGTCACCACCGACGCGCACCGAGCCGGAATACACCGTACCGCCCAGCGAAATCACGCCGACTTCGGTAGTGCCGCCGCCGATATCCACGACCATGGAACCTGTCGCTTCTTCCACCGGCAATCCGGCACCAATCGCTGCGGCCATCGGTTCTTCGATCAGTTCCACACGGCGCGCACCGGCACCGACTGCGGATTCACGGATCGCGCGGCGTTCAACCTGTGTTGAGCCGCAAGGGACGCAAATGACGATGCGTGGACTGGGGCTGAAGATACTCGCCTTGTAAACCTTGCGGATGAATTGCTTGAGCATTTGCTCAGTTACCGTGAAATCGGCAATCACGCCATCTTTCATCGGACGAATTGCCGTAATATTGGCCGGTGTGCGCCCCAGCATTTGCTTGGCACCCAAACCAACTTGCTGAATGATCTTCTTGCCGTTAGGTCCGCCTTCCTGGCGAATAGCCACTACCGAAGGTTCATTCAGGACGATGCCTTGCCCGCGCACCCAGATCAGCGTATTCGCCGTACCCAGATCAATCGCAAGATCGTTAGAAAAATAGCCTTTAAAAAGTCCAAACATGTTGATTCCCGAGAAGTCTAAAATGGTGTGCTGAAGAAACGCGATATGATACCCTATCGGTCTCACTAATATAAAGCTTTTACATATGTCATTAAGTACAGCTGATGTTCAAAAAGTTGCGCGTCTTGCGCGTCTTGCCATGAACGATACCGAAATTGAAGCCGCCAGAACACAATTGTCCGGCATTTTTGAACTCATCGCCGAAATGCAGGCCGTTGATACGACGGGCATCGCGCCGATGTCGCACGCGCAGGATCTGTCGCAACGCCTGCGTGAAGACAAGGTCACCGAGTCCAATCAGCGAGAGCTGTTTCAAAGCATTGCACCGCAAGTCGAAGCCGGCCTGTATCTTGTTCCGCAAGTCATCGAATAGAGAAGGGATAACGGGAAAGTGAGAAGAGCGTAACGAGAAGGGTAACTGTGGCTCAGCAGCCTCCCTCTTCCCCGATTATCCTCTTCCGCCTTCCCTGATAAATAAAATGATAAATGCCTCACTAAATCAACTAGGCGCTGCACTGGCTGCCAAAAAAATTTCCAGCGTCGAACTGACGCAACTCTATCTTAACCGTATCGCCACGCATAACCCGGTCTATAACGCCTATCTCACCGTGGATGCAAAAACCAGCCTGGCACAAGCGGCGGCAGCAGATAGCTTGCTGTCCTCCGGCAATGCCGGGCCGCTAACCGGCATTCCGATTGCGCAGAAGGATATTTTTTGTGCCAAAGGCTGGCGCACCACCTGCGGATCGAAGATGCTGGCTGATTTCATTGCCCCCTATGACGCGCATGTCATCGAACAGTTCAATCGGGCAGGCGCAATAAATCTGGGAAAGACCAATATGGATGAATTCGCCATGGGTTCTTCCAACGAAACATCATATTTTGGTGCGGTCAGAAATCCGTGGAATCAAAAAGCCGTGCCTGGCGGCAGTTCCGGTGGTGCCGCTTCGGCAGTGGCCGCACGTCTTTGTGCTGCTGCGACCGGCACTGACACCGGAGGCTCGATCCGCCAGCCTGCGGCGCTGTGCGGCATTACCGGCATCAAACCGACTTATGGCACCGTTTCGCGCTACGGCATGATCGCCTTCGCCTCCAGCCTTGATCAGGCAGGCCCGATGGCGAAAAGCGCTGAAGATTGCGCGCTGATGCTGAACGTGATGACCGGTTTTGATGAACGCGACTCGACTTCCTTGCAACGCGAAAAAGAGGATTACACCCGTGATTTGCATCTGCCGTTGACCGGTTTGCGTATCGGTCTGCCCAGGGAATTCTTCACCGAAGGTTTATCCTCTGATGTAGGTGCCCGAGTGCAAGAGGCAATCGCCGAATACCGCAAGCTGGGCGCGACGATTGTCGGGATCAGCCTGCCTAACACCAGGTTAGCCGTGCCTGTCTATTACGTTCTGGCACCGGCGGAAGCCTCCAGCAATCTGTCGCGTTTCGACGGTGTACGCTACGGACATCGCGCTGACGAATACACGGATCTGGCTGACATGTATGAAAAGAGCCGTGCTCAAGGCTTCGGTGCGGAAGTTAAACGCCGCATCATGATAGGTACTTATGTACTCTCGCACGGCTATTACGATGCGTATTACTTACAGGCGCAAAAGATCCGGCGCTTGATTGCGCAGGACTTCACTGACGCCTTCGCGCATTGCGACGTCATCATGGGCCCCACCTCTCCTTCCACCGCCTTCAATCTTGGCGAAAAAGGCGATGATCCGGTGCAAATGTACTTGTCGGACATCTACACTATCGCGGTGAACCTGGCAGGATTGCCTGGCATGTCCATCCCCTGCGGCTTCGGCGCATCGGGAACCATGCCGGTGGGTTTGCAGATTATCGGCAACTATTTTGAAGAAGCTCGCATGCTGAATGTCGCGCACCAATATCAACTGGCAACCGACTGGCACACTCGTGCGCCGCAAGGTCTTTAAGGATCAAAAGGAAAATATGGCTACGTCTTGGGAAATCGTCATCGGGCTGGAAGTGCATACGCAACTGTCCACCAATACCAAAATCTTTTCGGGTGCCTCCACCACATATGGTGCCGAACCTAACACCCAGGCGGATGCCGTCAGCATCGCGCTGCCGGGCGTATTGCCTGTGCTGAACAAGGGTGCGGTCGAACGCGCTGTCAAGTTCGGCCTGGCAGTGGGTGCGCATATCGCACCGCGCTCGGTGTTTGCGCGCAAAAACTATTTTTATCCTGACCTGCCCAAGGGCTATCAGATCAGCCAGTTTGATCTGCCAGTGGTGGGCATGGGTGCAATTACCATTCAGGTCGAACCGTTATCGGGAAAAGCAGCGCCCTATGAAAAAGTAGTGCGCATCACCCGTGCCCATTTGGAAGAAGATGCCGGAAAATCGGTGCATGGCGCATCCCTTGGCATGACCGGCGTGGATCTGAATCGTGCCGGTACGCCGTTGCTGGAAATCGTCTCCGAGCCGGATATGTGTTCTGCTGCTGAAGCGGTCGCCTATGCTAAAACTTTGCATAATCTGGTGCGCTGGATCGGCATTTCCGACGGAAATATGCAGGAAGGCTCGTTCCGCTGCGATGTGAACGTCTCGGTGCGTAAACCCGGCGAGGCGCTGGGTACGCGCCGCGAAATCAAGAACCTTAATTCGTTCAAGAATATGCAGCAGGCGATCGACTACGAGGTACAGTGGCAAATCGACACCATCGAAAATGGCGGAAAGATCCATCAGGCGACCATCCTGTTTAATCCGGATACCGGCGAGACGCGTGCCATGCGCAGCAAGGAAGACGCGCACGATTATCGCTATTTCCCTGATCCTGATCTGTTGCCGCTGGATATTTCTGCCGAATTTCTCGATGCGATGCGCGCCACCTTGCCCGAACTGCCGGAAGCATGCCGTGCCCGTTATATTAACGAGCTGAGTCTGTCAGCCTATGATGCCGCTAGCCTGACCGGTTCGCGCGAAATGGCGGATTATTTCGACACAGTACTGGCAGCGCTTGCTCCCTCTCCTCAATCCTCTCCCGCAAGCGAACGTGAAAATCAATCTTCGACCCTTGCCAAATTGTGTGCCAACTGGCTGATCGGTGAAGTCAGCGCGCAGCTCAATCGCGACGGGCTGGAGATGGCGCAATGCCCTGTTTCGACACAGCAAATGAGCGGCATGCTGATACGGATTGCGGATAACACCATTTCCAACGCAGGCGCGAAGGAAGTGTTCCGCACGCTCTGGTCCGAAGGTGGTGAGGCGGATTTGATTATTGAGTCGAAAGGCTTGAAGCAGGTATCCGATTCAGGTGCAATTGAAGCACTGGTAGATGAGATCATCGCAGCGAATGCCGACAAGGTTGCCGAATACCGCAGCGGCAAGGACAAACTGTTCGGCTTTTTCGTGGGATTAGCGATGAAAGCCAGCAAGGGCAGCGCCAATCCTGCACAACTGAACGAAGTGCTGCTGAAGAAACTGGCGGGATAAACGATGCTTAATCAATAGGGTGATGAATCGAATTTGCTTTTACAATCATTACGTCAGGGATGCCATGTCAAATTCAGCGGTTGATTTTCTTTGGGATGTTACGAAAGGTGCTGCTGCCGCTGCCGCAGTTATCGCGGCTTTGCCGGTCCTTGGCGCAGTCGGGACTGTAAGCGCAGCGGGTGCAGTGCTCGCAGTTGGTGTAGGTGCCGTAGCGGCAGCTATTGATGCTGTTAACAAGAACGATTAGCCGAAATTTTGAAAACAGCATTCAAATCCTGTTCGCCAACAGCAAGCCCTGCTATGCAGCTAGCAGGGCTAATTTCCGCACTTGCTTTCTTGTTTCAGAGATTTTGAGCAAATAGCCATTGTCAGGATTATGCCTTTGCAGCATAATCCGCACTGCCGTTTAAACCAGTAGGAGAGCGTGATTGTAAAATCACCGCCGAAGGCGTAACACCCGTAACCGCTCAGGCACAAAGAACTATTGGTACAGGCAAATCTGGAGAGCGCTGGAATCAGGAATACTGATAGCCGGCCACCGAAGGGGCACACGAATATCGTCATTTCCGCAAAAACTGAAATCTAGTCATTTAACTGGATTCCGGGTCAGGCCCGGAATGACAAATTTGTAATCTCTCAGGTATCAAGGACAGATGGGCGCAGCGCGAAATCGCGCTGCGCCTTTTTATTTTTGAAAGCCTGCGATGACGCTAAAAACTACCTCTCTGAATGCAGTCCACCGCGAAACGGGTGCCAAAATGGTCGACTTCGGCGGCTGGGATATGCCGGTTAATTACGGCTCGCAAATAGATGAACATCATCAGGTGCGACGCGATTGCGGCATGTTCGACGTATCGCACATGCGCGTGGTTGACATCCAAGGTGAGGGCGTGCGGGAATTCTTGCGCTATCTGCTGGCAAACAATGTAGATAAGCTGACCTTGCCCGGCAAGGCGCTTTATTCGGCCATGCTGCTGGAAAACGGCGGTGTAATCGACGATCTTATCGTGTATTTCATGGGTGAGTGCTGGTTCCGTATCGTGGTCAACGCAGGCACCGCAGACAAGGACATCGCCTGGATGAAAAAACAGGCAGGGGAATTTGTCGTCCCTCACCCTAACCCTCTCCCGGAGGGCGAGGGAACACAATCAATCGTCATCACTTCCCGCGATGATCTGGCGATGGTCGCCGTACAGGGGCCGAATGCACGTAGCAAAGTATGGTCGGCGCTGCCGGGCAGTAAGGAGCTGACCGAAAAACTGATTCCGTTCAGCGCGGCAGCAATGGACAGCATGTTCATCGCCCGCACCGGTTATACCGGCGAAGACGGATTTGAGATCATGCTCCCCGCCAAAGCCGCGCCCCTCCTATGGACAAAATTGAAAGATAACGGCGTCAAACCCATTGGTCTGGGCGCACGTGACACGCTGCGTCTGGAAGCGGGCATGAATCTCTACGGACAGGACATGGATGAAACCGTGGGTCCGTTAGAGTCGGGGCTTGCCTGGACGGTCGACTTAAAAAGCGAACGCGACTTTATCGGCAAGGCTGCACTGCTGGCAAACCCGCCAAATCAGAAACTGGTGGGACTGTTGTTACTGGACAGAGGCGTATTGCGCGGGCATCAGAAAGTGCACACCGCGCAGGGCACCGGTGAGATCACCAGCGGCAGCTACTCACCTACCCTGGAAAAATCCATCGCACTGGCCCGCGTGCCGAAAGACGTTGCCATCGGCGACACGGTGCAAGTGGCAATTCGCGATAAGCTGCTTACCGCTCAAGTGGTAAAATATCCGTTCGCACGAAATGGCAAGGCAGTCGTGAGCCTTTAGTCGCTGCTTTTGTACAGCGACAACTATCAACTATCAACTGCAAGGAGAGACACAATGAGCAATCCATCTAATTTGAAGTACACCGCTTCCCACGAATGGGTCAAAACTGAAGCCGACGGTACGATCAGCATCGGTATCACGCAGCATGCACAGGAACTGCTAGGCGACATGGTATTCGTCGAAGCGCCGGCAGTTGACCGACATTTGAAAGCCCGGGAAGAATGCGCGGTTGTAGAATCAGTCAAAGCGGCTGCCGACGTGTATGCTCCTGTTTCAGGCATCGTTACCGAAGTGAACGGCGAACTTGACAGCAGCCCTGAAAACATCAACAACGATCCTTATGCCGCCTGGATGTTCAAAATGAAGCCTGACAACGCCGCAGATATAGACGCGCTAATGGATGCTGCGGCCTATCAGGCTGTGGTAGACAGCGAAGAACACTAAAAACAGAATTGAGGACAAGCTTCCCTTCAGTCCACTATCCACTACCCACACTTCTATGAACTCCGACCAATTTGTAAACCGCCACAACGGCCCCTCCTCCCGTGATGTGCAGGAGATGCTGGCGAAAATCGACGCGCCTACTCTGGACGCGTTGATAGACCAGACCATCCCTGCAGCGATCCGTTTAAAGCAGCCGTTGAACTTGCCGGAAGGCCTGTCCGAATACGCCTACTTGCAGCATTTGCGCGGCATTGCTGCCAAAAACAGGCTTTACAAAACGTACATTGGTCTGGGTTATTACGACACTATTTTGCCGCCGGTCATACAGCGCAACGTGCTGGAAAATCCGGGATGGTACACGGCCTACACTCCCTATCAGGCAGAAATTGCCCAGGGACGCCTGGAAGCGCTGCTCAATTTCCAGACCATGGTGATCGACCTGACCGGCATGGAAATCGCCAATGCATCCTTGCTGGATGAAGCGACTGCCGCTGCCGAAGCGATGACCATGTTGCATGGTTTGCGTTCAAGGGAAGCTGCCGCCGCCGGTAAAAACAGCTTTTTCGTTTCTCATGAATGTTTCCCGCAAACCATCGCATTGCTCAAAACCCGCGCCAAACCGCTAGGCATTGAGCTTGTGATCGGCGACTTCAAGACCGTGACACTGAACGACAAGCTGTACGGCGCATTGCTGCAATATCCGGCGGCCAATGGCGTGGTGCATGACTATCTCGATTTTGTGAGTCGCGCCAAACAGCACGGCATGACCATCGCCGTTGCAGCCGATATTTTGAGTCTGGTGTTACTCACCCCGCCAGGCGAATGGGGCGCTGACATCGTACTGGGCTCGACACAGCGCTTCGGTGTGCCGATGGGCTACGGCGGCCCGCACGCAGCCTACTTTGCCTGTCGAGAGGCCTTTAAGCGCTCCATGCCGGGCCGCATCATCGGTGTGTCCGTTGACGCTGAGGGCAACCCTGCGCTGCGCATGGCGCTGCAAACCCGCGAACAACATATCCGCCGCGAAAAAGCCACCTCCAACATTTGCACCGCACAGGCGCTGCTGGCGATCATGGCCGGCATGTATGCGGTTTATCACGGCCCGCAAGGTCTGCACGGCATCGCCCGCCGGGTACATTTGTCCGCCGTGGCACTGGCCGGTGAATTGAAAAATTTAGGTTATAAGATTGCGCATGAACAGTTTTTTGATACACTGAAACTTGTCCATACCGACAACGTGAAAATTCAGTTGCTTAGCGATGCCGCGAAAATCAACTTCCGCTACAGCAGCGAGGGGCTGGGCATTGCACTGGATCAAACCACCTCCATTGCGGACCTTAATGCCATTCTCAGCGTCTTGGCACAAGCTGCCGAAAAACCGATACCCAGATTGAGCGAGGCACAGCTAGCCTCTCAGTCCATGCATCTTACGCTCAGAAAATCCGCTATTTTAAGCCATGCGGTATTCAATTCCTATCATTCGGAAACGCTGATGATGCGCTATTTGAAACGTCTGGAAAACAAGGATCTGTCGCTGACCCACTCAATGATTGCGTTAGGTTCATGCACTATGAAGCTCAATGCAGCCTCCGAACTGCTGTCACTGACCTGGCCTGAATTTGCCAATCTGCACCCCTTCGTGCCGGTGGAACAGGCAGCCGGATATCAGGAACTGATTGCCGGCCTTGATGCGGCACTGTCCGAGATCACCGGCTTTGCACAGATGAGCTTTCAGCCTAACAGCGGCGCGTCCGGCGAATATGCAGGCTTGCTGGTCATTGCCGCCTATCACCGCTCGCGCGGCGAAGGGCAGCGCAATATAGCGCTGATCCCCTCCTCCGCTCACGGCACCAATCCTGCCAGTGCGGCAATGTGCGGCATGAGCATTGTGATGGTCAAGTGCGATGCCAGAGGTAATATCGACGTGGCCGATTTGCGCGAAAAGGCCGAACTACACAAGGCTGACCTGTCCTGCCTGATGGTAACCTATCCGAGCACGCACGGCGTGTACGAAGAATCCATTATGGATATCACCAGTATCATCCACGCCAACGGCGGGCAGGTATACATGGATGGCGCGAATATGAACGCGCAGGTGGGACTGACCAGTCCTGGCAATATCGGCGCGGATGTCTGCCATCTGAATCTGCACAAAACATTCGCCATCCCGCATGGCGGCGGCGGCCCGGGTGTCGGTCCGATCGGCGTGGCAGCGCATCTGGCCCCGTTCCTGCCTTCGCACCCTGTCATTAAGACCGGCGGCGAACAGGGTATTCATGCCGTGTCGGCTGCGCCTTTCGGCAGCGCGCTGATTTTAATGATTTCCTATGGCTACATCAAAATGATGGGCGGCACAGGGCTGACAGAAGCCACCCGCATGGCGATACTCAACGCCAATTACATCAAGGAATCGCTCAAAGATCATTACACGACGCTGTATTCAGGCGAAAACGGGCGCTGCGCGCATGAGATGATTTTGCAATGTATCGATTTCAAGCGTGAAGCCGGCATCGAAGTGGCCGACATCGCCAAACGTCTGATGGACTTTGGCTTTCATGCGCCGACCACGTCCTTTCCTGTAGTCGATACCTTGATGGTGGAACCCACCGAGAGTGAATCCAAGGCGGAACTGGATAGATTTTGCGAGGCGATGATCGCGATACGTGGCGAGATCGACGAGATTAGCGCCGGTCGCGCCGACAGAAAAAACAACGTCATCAAACTTGCGCCGCATACCGCTAAAGCGGTTGTATCGAGCAACTGGGACAGACCTTATACGCGTGAGCAGGCCGCGTTCCCCTTGCCCTGGGTGAGGGATAACAAATTCTGGCCTGCTGTCGCAAAAATTGATAATGTATATGGCGACAAGAACCTGATTTGTTCCTGCCCGCCTGTTGAATCGTACCTTTAACCCGTTATTGTAAACATCCGGCTTACCCGGTAATCAGGAGTCATCGTGGCTACAAAAGAAGAAGTTGCAGCATTCATAGACACCGAATTTCCCCAGACCAAATGTGTGATCTGCGAGGTAGGTAACGGCGGTGCCACCCTGACGCACGAGGTGGGACAAGATGAGCTGCGGCCTGGTGGAACAGTTTCAGGCCCCGTGTTGATGGGCTTAGCCGATGTCGCGCTGTATGTCGCCATTCTGGGGGAAATCGGCATTGTACCGCTGGCTGTCACGACCAGTCTTACCATCAATTTTTTGCGAAAACCGGTCGCTGGCAAAGGACTCATTGCCGTGTGTAAACTGATTAAAGTGGGCCGCTCCCTGGCGGTGGGTGAAGTGTCGCTGTATTCCGAAGGCTCGCCTGATTCCGTAGCACATGTGGTCGGTACCTATTCCCTCCCGCAACACAAAGAGGCTGCGATCCGTCAAAAATAAAATACTACTTATACCGCCAAACTTTAAAAGTCGGTTACGATACGATTGAGTATAGCTAGCGAGCTAATCCAATCTCCCTTTTAAGGACCTACCATGACCAAAAAAAAAGAAGCTTCAAATAAAACCGCCGTCACACTCAGCGGCGCACCTGTCACCTTGTTCGGTACCTTTCCGGCAACAGGACAAACCGCGCCAGATTTCACCCTGGTGGATAAATCTCTGCACGATGTGTCGCTGCAAAGTTTTGCGGGCAAACGCAAGGTGTTGAACATCCTGCCCAGTCTGGACACCCCCGTGTGTGCAACTTCCGCGCGTAAATTCAACGAAGCGGCAAGCAAGCTGGACAACACCGTAGTGCTGCTCATCTCGGCGGATCTGCCGTTTGCAATGGGGCGCTTCTGCGCGGCGGAAGGCTTGGACAATGTCATTCCGCTGTCCTTGATGCGCGGTCGTGAATTCATGCGCAATTACGGCGTTAAAATTGCCGACACCGTGCTGGCAGGACTTACCGCACGCGCCGTGCTGGTGCTCGACGAAAATAACCGCGTACTGCATGCCGAGCTGGTTGACGATATCACTCACGAACCCGATTACGATGCCGCACTGGCCGTATTGCAAGCACCGCTAGCCTCTAACGACTAAGTCTATTTACAATACAGCGGCGGTTACACTTTACGATACAAAAATTATCCGCAGATTCACGCAGATGAAAAACGAAACGATAAGCTACCAAGCGTTAGTCAATTGTGGCGTATGTTCGTAGGATTATTGGCAAATTTTAAACAAAGCTTAAATTTCACCCGTACAAGTCGATGCCGTGGTTGTCGGGTTTAATCTGCGCAAATTTGTGTCATCTGCGGAAAAACGGGTTTAGAGCCAAGATGGCTAATCACTTATCAACTACCAATTGGGTTAATGACATGAATACACTCATCTGCGGTTCAATGGCCTATGACACCATCATGGTGTTCAAGGACCAGTTCAAAAACCACATCCTGCCTGAGCAGCTCCATATCTTGAACGTCGCGTTCCTGGTGCCGGAAATGCGTCGCGAATACGGCGGCTGCGCGGGCAACATCGCCTATAACCTGCAACTGCTGGGTGGTAATCCGCTGATAATGGCAACGGTAGGTGAGGATTTTGCCCCTTACGCCAGACGACTGGAAAAACTCTCCATCACGCAAAAGCATATCCGCCACATGCCTGACAGCTTCACCGGCCAAGCCTTCATCACCACCGATCTTGACGACAATCAAATTACGGCCTTTCACCCGGGCGCGATGGGATTTTCCGAACAGAACAAGGTTGCTGACGCCGCTGGTGTCACGCTGGGTATCGTCTCGCCTGATGGCCGTACCGGCATGATGGAACACGCCGAGCAGTTCGTTGAAGCCGGTGTGCCTTTCGTGTTTGATCCGGGTCAGGGCATGCCGATGTTTTCCGGCCCGGACCTTTTGCGCTTCATCGACCAGGCGACTTATGTAACGGTGAATGATTACGAAGGCAAGATGCTGGAGGAAAAAACCGGCAAGACATTGATGGAGATTGCCCGCTCTGTGGCGGCACTGATCGTAACGTTAGGCGCTGACGGTTCGATGATTTACACGGAAGGGCGAGAAATCAAAATTCCCACACCGAAACCTGCCGCCATCGTTGATCCTACCGGTTGCGGCGATGCGTATCGTGCCGGCCTGATGTACGGTATTCAGCAGGGCTGGGCGTGGGAGACGACCGGACGGCTGGCCTCCTTGATGGGTTCGATCAAGATCGCCAGTCGCGGCGGCCAGAATCATGCGCCCACCCGTCGTGAAATTGAGGCACAATTCGAGCAGCACTTCGGGTTCGGTATCACGCTGTAAAGACGATGCCGGTTTATAGTTCAGACCGGCAGACAGAGTTTAAGCACGGCCAGCGCCTTATCTGTCGCCCCCCGATGCGCGGCGACAAACTGCAAACCACTCTGGCGCATCGTCGCTAGCGTGTCGACATCATTCAGCAGTTGATTCGCCACTTCAAACAATTCATCGGCATTGCTTACCCGAACCGCAGCACCGGCTTTGATCGCCAGCCGGGTCGCCTCGGCGAAATTATAAGTATGCGGGCCAATCAGCACCGGCGTGCCAACCGAGCAGGCCTCAATTAAATTCTGCGCGCCGAAAGGCAGCAGGCTGCCGCCAATGAAAGCCAGGTCGCAGGCTGCATAATAGGCGAACATCTCGCCCATGCTGTCGCCCAACACGACCTGAATCTCAGTCGGAACGTCACAGTTTTCGCTTTTGCGCTGATAATGCAAACCGCGTTTGCCAAGCATCAAAGCCACTTCGTCAAAGCGCTGCGGATGACGCGGCACAATCACCAGCAAAATATCCTGCCGGGTCTTTTCAAACGCATCCAGCAGCAAAGCTTCCTCGCCTTCCCTGGTACTCGCCGCCAGAAACACCTTACGCTCAATGCCAAACTGTTCACGCAAAGCCACCCCTCTTGCCAGCAACGCCTGCGCAGGAACAATATCGTATTTGAGATTGCCCATCACCGAAACTTTTTGCGCGCCCAGCTGCATCAGCCGCGCAGCATCATCCTGTGTTTGCGCGGCGATCGCGGTGAGTTTTTGCAACGCATTACGGGTCAAACCGGCAACACGCGCATACCCTTTTGCCGATTTCTTCGACAAGCGCGCATTGAGCAACAGCATGGGCACACGCGCCTTATGCGATTCGTGGATCAGATTGAACCAGATTTCAGTTTCCATCAGGATACCGAGACAAGGTTTGAAATGATGTAAAAAGCGCCGCACCGCAAATGGATAATCGTAGGGCAGATAGAAGCGCAACACCTCATCGCCATACAACTGCTCACTGGTCGCGCGCCCGGTTGGCGTCGTATGTGTCAGTAATATCCGGTATTCAGGATAGCTCTCGCGCAGTTTGGCAATCAGATTGACCGTGGCACGCGTTTCGCCAACCGATACCGCATGCAGCCAGATGACGGGAGCGCTTAAAAAAGGCTTTTCACATTTGTCTCCTCCCTCGTTTACGGGGGAGGAGTGAAGAGAGGGTTTTTCCGGTAAAGAGCCAGCGGGATAAAAACCAAAGCGTTCACCGATATGCTGCAAATACTCAGGTTGGCGGCGGGAACGCAAGCCCAGACGCAAAAGCACAACGGGCAGCAGCAGCCACAATAAAAAAGTATAAAGCACTCTCACCAGTGTTTCGCTACAGAAGAATCAGTGCAAGCGATCTGTATCAACTGGCGGTCTGCCAGGCGAATTGCCGTCAACGGCCCGCCCCATAAGCAGCCTGTATCCAGCGCGATAGCATTGGGCTTGACCATTAGCCCCAGCGCCGACCAGTGACCGAAGACCACCGTTGCTTCCGCACTCTTCCGTCCCGGAATATCAAACCAGGGACGATAACCCTCAGGGATATTTTGTATTTCCGCCTTGAAATCAAATTCCATCCGGCCTTTATCCGTGCAGATGCGCATCCGGGTCAGCGCATTGGTAATCACACGCAGTCGTTTAAAGCCGGTCAGATCGGTATCCCAGGCATCCGGTTGATTGCCGTACATATGCGCAAGAAAGTCTACATAATTATCGCTGCGCAACGTAGCCTCCACTTCATGAGCAAGTCTTGCCGCCTGCTCCACCGTCCACCCCGGCAACAATCCGGCATGCACCAGCACAAAATTCCCTTCGACATGCAGCAGGCGCTGATGTCGCAACCAGGTCAATAACTCTTCACGATCGGACGCCACCAAAATTTCATCCAGAGTATCGCCGCGATGCAATCGGTCCTCGCCGCTTGCGACTGCCAGCAAATGCAGATCGTGATTTCCCAGCACGGTGATTGCCGCATCGCCCAGCGACTTGACCAGACGCAACACAGCCAGTGAGTCCGGGCCACGATTGACCAGATCGCCCACCAGCCAGAGCTTGTCTGCGGCCTGATCGAAATTGATTTTTTCCAGCAACTGCACCAACTCTGTATGACAGCCCTGTATATCGCCTACCGCATAAATCGCCATCGTACTTCCCCAACCAAATATTCTGATAAAACAGCGTACCAGATTTTTGCCCGGCTTTGATGGAATCCAATTCTTATTTAGCCAATTTCAACGCCATGAGTTGTTAACAATTCAAAAATGACTCATCGCCCATCCATTGCGCTTCAACTCACGACTCAACGTACCTGCGGAACGACCCAATTCAAGAGCAATTTGCCCGGCTTGAATCCATTGATAACGATGTCTGGATCAGCGCGCTCTCTTCGATACTCAACTGCTTGTCAATTTTTCCCATGCAACATGGTCCTCTAAAAATGTTGCGCTTGGTTTTTGAGCGCGCCTCTTTTTTGTGAAGTAAAATATGGCTTGAATTCGAATGCAAAAACTTGAATATCCTGAAGAAACACGCGAATTGCGCTGGCAATTATTCAGAAATCGACTAAAACGTGCGCTAAGCTGATGATATTCAGAGCACTTGTTAATATTAATAATGGAAATCAATAATGTGGCTACGTATTGGATGCAGTATCACCTTCGACGTAAATGTCACCACCCCTTTTATATTGATGCTGCGTCCGCGCAACGGCATACATCAGTGGATAGCGCGTGAATCCTACACGCTAAAACCCAGCGTACCCGCGATTGAGTATACGGATAATTTCGGCAATCTTTGCCAGCGCCTGGTTGCACCTCCAGGTGAATTTACGATACAGACCTCTGCAGACATTTTAACCAGCGACTCCATTGATGTTCATTTCGGTGCGCCTTTCGAAGAAGTTCAGAATTTGCCAGATGAAGTACTGACTTATCTTTTGCCTACCCGCTACTGCGAATCAGACAAATTTATCGAAATGGGTCAGGAAATCGTCTCTGGCGTCCTACCCGGCTATGATCAGGTTGCTGCAATTACAGACTGGATACGCAACAATATTCGCTTTAACTCTGACTCCAGCCACTTTCAAATGTCTGCGGTTGAAGTCAATATACAACGTGAAGGCGTATGTCGTGAACTGGCGCATCTGGGCATCGCGCTTTGCCGGGGTTTGTGTATTCCGGCCAGAATGGTTGTGGGTTACCTGCATGAACTTAAACCCATGGATTTTCACGCCTGGTTTGAAGCCTATGTCGGCGGACGCTGGTACACTTTTGATCCGACCCAGAACAGGCCCAAGGGCGGACGAGTGACGGTAGCTTACGGACGCGATGCTGCGGATGTAGCGATTTTTAACCAGTTCGGTCCGGCGCTGTTTCCTCGCGAGATGTCTGTCCGGGTTGAATTACTGACTTCGGCACCGGAATAATGCAGCGACTACGCATTAAGCATCTAACCGAATATTTTTTTTCGGATCAGGTGACGCTCAATCAACACATGCTGTTGTTGCGTCCGCGAGAAGGCCATGATGTGCGTATCGAATCATCAAAGCTGAATATTTTCCCTGCTTTCAATATTAAATGGCAGCGCGATGTATTCGATAACTCTCTGGCTCTGGTCACTTTTAAGGAGAATGCGGACAAGCTGATCATTGCCAGTGAAGTCATCATTCAACATTACGCTCCTGAACCTTATGATTTTTTGCTGCAATCCTATGCGGTCAATTATCCATTCAGCTATGCAGCAAACGAACAGGTCGATCTGGCACCATTCCAGCAACCGTCTTTTCCAGAATATCAACAACTGATCAACAACTGGTTACATCCCTTAAAACTTAACGAAACTGAAACCTTTGCCCTACTGGTCAAGCTGAATCAAACCATTAGCCGTCAATTTCGTTATCAGGCCAGAGAAGAAGCCGGCGTACAATCGCCTGCACAAACGCTCACTCTGGGCAGCGGTTCCTGTCGCGATTACGCAACCCTCTTTATCGAAGCGTGCAGATGTATGGGTTTGGCCAGCCGTTTTGTCAGCGGCTACTTGCATGCGCCTGCGACAGAGGCAGGCAATGCAACGACCCATGCATGGGTGGAGATATATCTGCCGGGCACAGGATGGAAGGGGTTCGATCCTACATCGGGTGAGGTTACCGGAAACCGGCATATTGCCGTCGCTGTTTCACGAAATCCTGAAGCTGTGCCGCCGGTATCCGGCAGCTTCATCGGTATCTATCCCGCTATCCTGCGAGTTAATGTACAAGTCAATCTGCTTGCCTGAAAAAGTCTCAGACAGTTCAATGTTTCACGTGAAACATTCATCACTTAAAGCCAAACGAGTATAAAAATAATCCCTTCTGACTATGCAATGACTTTCGCAGGGATATTGCCTTTTTTGGGCAATAACTCGCCACCCCAATTTTTTGCAGGAGAGAAGCACGATTCGTTGCTATGCGAGTTTCACGTTAAATCGGTGACAACAACGCGCAGATTCTCATTGAACGAACAACCCCCACCGAAAACCAAAACAGCAGTTAAGGCCTCGACAATCGCTTCAAATACAATTTTCTTACCGACACCTCAACAGCGAACCGCACCGCGATTGCCGCGCATTCTGAACACCCCCCGCAAGCCTTCATTGACTTAGCTGCGTGCTCTGCAATATTTATTCGTTCTGAACCAGAATTTATGCGGAAATGGCATCACAATCTGACAATCACTACGATGAAGCCTTCTCTGATGACACAGACGATTTTCGCGGCGGGTTTTGGCCGTGGTAAAAGTTCTCGCCTTGCTTAATATCAGATTCTAATTCCACTTTAACCGCAGCGCCATCAAATGTTTCACGTGAAACATTCACTTTTCATCCGATGAATATGGTTCATCGCTATGCGAGCTTTATGTAAGCGGCTATCCTACAGGACGGCGACCGCCTGAGAGCAGTTCATAACCTGCAATTACATCAAACAATTCTTCATCTATGCTGTTTTGCCGCAAGCGGTGAAAGTCCTGATTCAAGTCAGCCAGCAACTCTCCAATATTTTTCTCGGCACGCCGCATTGCAACCAGGCGACTGGCATTTTCACTTGCCAGCGATTCGGCACAGGCTCTGAACAGGGAGATAAACAGATATTCGCGTACCAGTGCTTTTATCGTTGATTCAGCTCCGCCTATAATCTGCGGCAAATTTTTTGTCGGCCAGCGTATCCCGGACAAACCCTGTCGCCAGGCATCGTCCAGCGGCAGCAATCGCTGCATCACCGGTTCATACACCGAACCTGTCTTCGGGCGCTGGTGAAACAGGAAAACATGCGACACAGAACCACGCATCGTTTCAATTTCACTGAGTATGCGTCCCACCAGAGAGGTGATCGCCGCGATTGAATTGGGTACGGAAAATCTGGCGGTGACAGGCAGACCGGCATCGGTCAAGTGCCCTTCCACCCGCTCGCCGACTGCAATCATTTGCGTCTGGCTGTTTTTCATTTTGCCGATCACATAATCTGCCAACTGCTCGTTGAACTGCCCGACCAATCCCTGATCCGAGCCAAATACCACAGCGAGCATGCGCTCTGTCCGGTGACTATCCCCCGTATGCAAAACTGCCCCCGCCTGAGACAGACTTGCAATCAGGCCCAGTTCTACGGTTCGATAATAATCATCCAGCGAGATGACTGCGCGCTCATATTGTGCGATGCTGGAAGCGGCCAGTGCTTTCATGGTGCGTACTACAGATTCCAGTTCAGCAGCGCCTTCAATCTTGCGATGCAAGCTCTCGGAAGTATCACTCATGCTGCTGGAATGAGCGGAGTGTTTCAGCTGCAAGCTGTAAAATTGCCGCCCGGTCACTGCTGTCGAAATTATCCGCTGAAGTGAATCGCTCAACGATTTCCTCCGGCAACAAAGCTGCTGCTTGGCACAGTGCCAGTTCAGCTTCACGCATTTTCGCCAGGGGCACGCTATCGAACAGCCTGGCAGTCAAGGCCAGCAATACGGCAATTTGTCCCGGCACTGTCATCGGTTCAAATTCAGACTGTTTAAGACAGCTGCGAATGCGCCGCCCGTGTTCGATAATTTCCCGGGTATTTTCATCCAGCCGGGTGCCAAATCGAGCAAAGGTTTCCAGCTCTTCGAACTGCGCATAAGCCAGTTTTAAGTCGCCGGCCACTGCCCGATATGCTGCCCGCTGTGCCTTGCCGCCGACGCGTGAAACAGATTTACTCACATCAACGGCAGGAAGAATACCCAGTTCGAATAATTTGGGTGAAAGATAAATCTGCCCGTCGGTGATAGAGATCAGATTAGTGGGAATATAGGCGGAAATATTCTGCGCCTCGGTTTCGATAATCGGCAGCGCGGTGAGCGAACCTCCGCCCAGTTCATCCAGCAAATGCGTGGCACGTTCGAGCAACCGGGAATGGATGTAGAAAATATCGCCGGGGTAGGCTTCACGACCGGGCGGGCGTCTTAACAACAGCGATAATTCACGATAAGCGCGGGCATGATGCGTCAGATCATCATAGACAATGAGCACATCGCGACCTGCCTCCATGAAATATTCTGCGATACTGGTCGCGGCATAAGGGGCGATATAGGTTAAACCAGGCGGATCATTGCCCTCTGTTACCACCACCACCGTGTATTCCATCGCGCCGTTTTCGCGCAGACTGGCAACCGTCTGAGCCACAGCAGAGGCACGCTGGCCTATGGCGCAATAAACGCACAGCACGTCGCGCTGATTCAAAATGGTGTCTATGGCTATGGCCGTTTTTCCGGTCTGCCTGTCCCCCAGAATAAGCTCGCGCTGACCGCGCCCTATGGGTACCAGCGCATCAATGACCTTGATGCCGGTCTGCAAGGGCGTCGTCACCGGTGCACGATCCATGATGTGTGGCGCAGGTCGCTCGATAGGCAAACGTTTGTCAAACAGCACAGGCCCCCTGTCATCCAGCGGCCTGCCCAACGGGTTGATCACCCGCCCGATCAGGCCATCTCCTACCGGCACATCCATCACATGACCACGGCGTTCAACTTCGGCACCCGCGTTCAGATGCCAGTAATCCCCAAGCAAAACAGCACCGATTTCATCCTCATCGACATTGAACGCAATGCCATACAAATCACCTGGAAATTTCAATACCTCCTCAAAACCCACCCCAGGCAGTCCGGACACTCTGGCAATCCCGGTGGACAAACTGATGACGGTGCCAGTTTCGCATGATGCCAACTGCGGCACATGCGCCTGTCGCGCCTGACTGACAGCCGAAAAAGTATGGTTAATTATGCTCTGCAGGCTTTTCATTTTGATTCGCCGGCGGGCTGCATTTTAAGCAAAGTGCTCACTTCATTTTCCAGTGTGGAAAGATAGTCCGCCACACTCCAGACAATTTTATGTCCGTGCGCGATCAGGACAATGCCATTAATGAGTTCAGGCATGACTTCAAAGTTGATCTCAGCAGGGGTCAGTTTTCTGATCGCATCTTCAATGGTGCTGCGCTCAGTCTGTGCAAATGCGCTGCGCACCAGCACCTGAGTCGCGTTTGCGAGTTGTTGCTGCACATTAATATCCAGCATGCCCAGACGCTGAATAAACACTGCTGCCATGCGTTCTTCGAGACTTTCATCCGCCAGATCACACAGTATTTTTTTGGCTATGGCAAAAGCTTCGGCACTGGCCTTGCGGGAAATTTCATCACCCAGTTGCCGGTATTCATTTTGCAATTGCTCCTGCTGCTTGCCGCGTAAATCATCAGCATCGCTTCTTGCAATACTGATCAGGCGCTGACGCTCGACTGCCGCATCGTCAGTTGCCTGCTTGAGCAGGACAATCCTCTCCGCCTCCAGTTCTGCTTGCTTGCGGGCATAGTCAGCCATCGAAGCATGTGCCTCGGCCTGCATCGTTTCGGCATGAGCTAACTCCGCCGCGATGCGTTTTTCCCGCGCGTCAATTGCATTAATAATCGGTGCGTATAGAAACCGCTTTAACAACCACACCAGAATGAGGAAGTTGACAGCTTGTGCCGCAACGGTAAACCAGTCGATCAGCATTATTTTACCTGCGCAATGACGTGATTCCAGAACGGATTGGCGAAGAGCAGAATCATCGAGACCACGAAACAATAAATAGCCATAGATTCGATCATCGCAAGTCCCACGAACAGGGTACGGGTAATCGTCGAGGATGCATCCGGTTGCTGTGCAAGGGCGAGCAGAGCCGAGGCGACCGCCCGTCCCTGTCCCATTCCCGGCCCCAGAACACCCAGGCCGATGGTCAGTCCCGCAGTAATAATGGAAGCTGCTGCGATTAAAGTTGTGTTATCCATACTTATCCCCTGTCTTCGTTTATGGTGTCTGATGTGCCGCTGGCGGCTGCGATGAAAACCGTGGCGAGTACGCTGAAAATATAGGCCTGAACCATCCCGGTCAGCAGTCCCAGCATGTTCATCAGCATCGGAAAAATGAAAGGCGTGACGATCAGCAGTATCGCCAGTATCATGGTTCCGCTCATCATGTTGCCGAACAGACGCACCGCAAGTGCTAACGTATGGGACAGTTCACTGATGATATTGAATGGCAGCATAATGAGCGTAGGCTCGGCAAATGTCTTAAGGTAGCCCGGCAGGCCGCGCTCCCTGATTGCATAGAACGGCACCGCGACAAAAACCAGCAGAGCCAGCGCAGTGGTCGTTGACAGCGAACCGGTAGGAGGTTCATAAACAGGAAAGACTGTTAACAGATTCGCAGTCGCTATGAACAGAAATAGCGTCCCTACAAAGCCCAGATACTTTTCCGGCTGTCTTAGTCCAACCTCGCCTATCTGGTTACGGATGCCGATCACGATGATTTCCAGCAGACTTTGCCAGCGTGTAATACGCACCTCATTCCCCAAATTGCGCGTGACATGCTTCGCACCGGCAACCAGCAAGATCATCAGCAGCCAGGTGGTTGCGATCGTCGCGTTAAGCTTTATTGCTCCATACTGCAAGAGGATGATTTCATCAGTGCTAAGATGCATGGTTAACCTCCTTAATATTAAGATTGCGCAGCCCCGCCCCCCGCATGCGGAAGGTAGTCAGGCGAGAGTGGTTTCAAGCGGGTCAGCCGGATAACGATAGCCCGTGCCGTAATGAAACCCAGCAAGCACGCCAACAGCTTTCTCCAGTCATCTCCTGCCACGAAATAAAATCCGCACAAGGTAAAGACCAGCCGCAACAACAAACTGAAAATAAACCAGCTTGCCGGGCTCACCGATGCAACGGCTTTTTTAACCGTCCACCACAGTCCGCCGAAATACAAGGTGCCCAGCAGCTCGCCAAAAGTCATTGCCAACAGCAAGTCAATCATCGTTCTCCTTCAGCTCGTCGCTAATTTTTTTGCCTTCTTTATCGATCCAGTACCAGGCATTCAAACAGCCTGTGGATAGTCCGATGATCAGCAGCGTCAGCGTCCAGGAATGAATTCCGGGATAGTGTTTATCAAGCCATAAGCCCAGCGCCGTACCAAGTAAGGTAGGTACCGCAACTGCCCAGCCGACCAGCCCCATCATGCCAAAACCCATCCAGACCGTTTGAATGACTCTGCGTTGCGCCCTGATTTTCCGGGTTTCCTTTTCGCCCACCTTACGAAGAAAATCAGCCACGATGATACTCCGCAAAGCGGCGCACGAAACCGCTTTCCAGTCTTGCCAGCACTGCGCGAACTTGTTTCTCTCCTTCATCGATATTGATAAATTCACGTTCTATGGCCTCGCGCAACTGACCCAGGCTCATGCCGGAAATTGCGTTGCGCACAGAAACAAGGACTTCGCTGCCAGCCTTTACCAGGACACCTTCATCTACCGCAAGGTAGATTTCATTATCAGATCCCATCTGATAAGTCAGAATTCCGGCTTCAAGTACCGCCACGCAGTCCAACCGGTGCGGCAGCAGGCCGAATGAGCCTTGCGCCGTTTCCGCCACGATCCTTGTTACGCCGTCTATCTGAGCGAAAACCTGATACGGCAGCAGAACTTTAAGTTTCATAGAGGCCGTCATCATTTAAGCCGTTCTTTGACCGGCCTCGTCGATAGAACCGATCATATAAAGTGCACTTTCCGGCATATCCTTATACTTGTCGTTCAAAATCTGCTCGCATCCATCCAGAGCATCGCTCAGGCTGACGAGTTTGCCCCTGATTCCGGAAAATTGCTCCGTGGTAAAGAAAGGTTGGGTCAGAAAACGTTCCAGCCTTCTGGCCCGTGCCACGATGGCGCGATCAGTCGCTGACAATTGCTCAAGTCCCAGCATGGCGATAATATCTTTCAGATCTGAATATTGCGCAAGCGTACTCCTGATTTCCTGTGCAAGCGCGTAGTGGCGATCTCCGACGATGCCGGGGGTGGCCATTTTTGAACCTGACTGCAGCGGATCAATGGCAGGGTATAAACCTTCACTCGCCCTTTTGCGAGATAACACGATAGAGGCAGAAAGGTGCGAAAAAGTATGCACCGCAGCGGGGTCGGTAAAGTCATCAGCAGGTACATAAACCGCCTGAATTGACGTGATCGCTCCGCTGTCGGTATTGGCGATGCGCTCTTCCAGACCCGACAATTCAGTACCCATGGTAGGCTGATAACCCAGTCGCGAGGGCATCTGTCCCATTAAACCGGATATTTCAGAACCTGCCTGAATGAAGCGAAAAATATTATCTATCAGCAGCAATACGTCGCGATGTTCGTCATCGCGGAAATATTCCGCCATGGTAAGCGCCGCATGTCCTACCCGAAAGCGGCTGCCGGGAGGCTCATTCATCTGGCCGAACACCATCACCATATTAGGCAGTACTCCCGCATTTTTCATGTCGCGATAGAGTTCTTCTCCTTCACGGCAACGCTCGCCAATACCGCAGAAAATACTCACACCTTCATGATGCCCTACCATGTTATGTATCATCTCGGTGAGCAACACCGTCTTGCCGACCCCTGCCCCGCCAAATAAGCCAGCCTTGCCGCCTCGCTCCAGCGGAGCCAAAACGTCAATTATTTTAATGCCGGTTTCAAATATTTCGGACTGGGTGGAGCGGCGTGATAACGGGGGGGGAGCGCGATGAACACTGCGCCATTCAATGTCTGCCGGCGCCGACAATCTGTCAATTGCATTGCCGAAAACATCAAACATGCGAGAGAGCGTAGCTCTGCCGACAGGAGCCATCAGCGGGCCACCGCTATCGGTTACCCGCATACCGCGGGCTAGCCCTTGTGTTGGAGTGAGCGCAATACCGCGCACCAGATGCGCATCCAGTTGAGTAAGAACCTCAATGGAAATATCACTGCCTGCATGCAGCAGCGAATAAATCGGCGGTAAATAATCTTCGAATTTTACATCCACAACACTGCCACGCACCGAGACGACCGTACCTGAATTCAAAGAAGCAAGTTCATTGTTCATCATGGAAAAACCCCGTTTATCAGTGCCAAACGATGATGTTTCAAGAAAGCATTGTGCAGCATACACCTTGACCGGGCAGCATTGCGCATGAAATTGCAGATATTTTTATAAACGCCTTAAAACAGTCTTCATTTCAATTCGATGAGGCAAGTCTGACTCAACCATTACCAGCCCGGCAGCGAGCAATTTCAGAGACATTTAAACAGACAGTGATTTGGCACTGCGCTCAAATATGCCAGCAAAGATGATATGGGGCTGTGTAATTATTCCGGCTCGTTTGTAGCAACTTAGTACCTGACGCGGCGATCACAGTAATTGGTTAGCGGACCTTGCTCACCAGCCGGCCAGCAAAAATAAAACAGCAAACCAACTTCAGCTAATTGTTATAAATGTGGCTCTAAATAAGCCAAATAAACACTAAAAACCGTAAAAGACGAAATATGCTAATTTTTCATTCAAAAATATGGCTCTGCAATTGCCACACAAGGCTGCACATTTTACGAACCCTGCGAGGCTTGAACCTGTGGGCTTGCAGGAACCAAAATGGCCGCTAACTGATCGCTAACTGATGCGGCCATTTTATTAGCTAAAATCACGCTTAAATTTGAACAGTTTCGCTATTCTAAAAAATTGCAGTTATACATCCAGATTTCTGGCACCCAGCGCATTTTTTTCGATAAACGCACGACGCGGTTCAACCAGATCGCCCATCAAAGTGGTGAATACTTCATCTGCCGCGATGGTATCTTCGATACGCACTTTCAATAAAATGCGGTTTTTAACAAACATCGTGGTTTCCCACAACTGTTCCGGATTCATTTCACCCAGACCTTTGTAGCGCTGAATACTCAAACCCCGTTTAGCTTCTTCCAGCAACCACTCAATCGCCTGCTTAAAACTGCTCACAGCGCGTTTTTGTTCACCGCGAGACACATAAGCCGTTGCGCTAATGAGCCCTTCCAGCGCATCCGCAGTCTGGCGTATCTGCCGGTAATCACCGCCCTGCAAAAAGTCTTTATCAAGATAACTTATTGAATAATTACCAAAATAAAGTTTTTCAAGACGCAGGCGCAGCTGATCCTTTTCATCGTTGTCTATCGTTACCTTGATGACACCACCACTGGCAGCCTCTAACAATTGTGCACTTTTTTGTGCCTGTTCAGCATCGTCAAGGGATAATTTAGGCAATGTCAGCAAGGCATGACTGGCTTCAGGGGCGATGTAATGCGTCAGGCGGTCAATTACGGCTTCAGCAAGAAAGTATTGTTTGGCAATCAATCCGAGTGCTTCGCTCTGGATCGGCGTTGCATCCAGGGCCGGGTATAACGCTGCGTCTTTGAGCGCATTACCCAGTAAATAACTCTTCATCTCCAGATCATCCTTGAGATAACGTTCTTCACGTCCTTGCTTGATTTTATATAGCGGTGGCTGAGCGATGTAAATATGACCACGCTCGACCAGTTCCGGCATCTGGCGGTAGAAAAAAGTCAATAACAGGGTACGAATATGCGAACCATCCACATCCGCATCGGTCATGATAATGATGCGGTGATAGCGTAACTTGTCCGGATTGTATTCGTCTTTGCCTATACCTGTCCCCAGCACGGTAATCAGCGTTGCAATTTCCTGCGAGCTGATCAGTTTTTCAAAACGGGCTTTTTCCACGTTAAGAATTTTACCCTTAAGTGGCAGAATAGCCTGGAATTTCCGGTCGCGTCCCTGCTTGGCTGAACCGCCAGCGGAATCCCCTTCGACCAGGTATAACTCGGACAAAGCCGGGTCTTTTTCCTGACAATCCGCCAGTTTTCCCGGCAAACCCATGCCATCCAGCACGCCTTTACGACGCGTCAGATCACGCGCCTTGCGCGCAGCCTCACGTGCACGAGCTGCTTCGATTATTTTACCGACAATAATCTTGGCATCATTTGGCTTTTCCAGCAAAAATGCGCTCATTTGCTGACCAATCAGCTCTTCAATAACAGGCCTGACTTCAGATGAAACCAGTTTATCTTTAGTTTGTGAGGAAAATTTAGGATCAGGCAATTTTACTGATAATACCGCCGTCAACCCTTCGCGCATGTCATCGCCCGTAGGTTCAACTTTGGCTTTTTTTGCCAGTTGCTCGGCTTCTATGTAATTATTCAGCGTGCGTGTCATCGCCGCGCGCATTGCAGTCAAATGCGTGCCACCGTCGCGTTGTGGAATATTATTGGTAAAACATTGTACGTTTTCCTGATAAGTATCATTCCATTGCATGGCAATTTCGGCTGTCATGCCATCTTTTTCACCAATTGCGTGAAATACCGTCGGATGCAAAGCTGTCTTGTTGCGGTTCATATACTCAACAAAACCTTTGATTCCACCGGTAAAAGAAAAATTCTCTTCCTTGCCGGTGCGATGATCTATCAAAGATATTTTGACGCCATTATTCAGAAATGATAGCTCTCGCAGGCGCTTGGCCAGAATATCGAAATGAAATTCAATCAAACCAAAAGTTTCTGTCGCAGCAAGAAAGTGCACCAGCGTGCCTTTCTTTTTCGATTCACCAATCACCCGAAGAGGCGCTACCGGGTCGCCATGGCGAAATTCGATAAAATGTTCTTTGCCTTCACGATAAATAGTCAGCTTTAACCATTCTGACAAGGCGTTGACAACAGATACCCCAACGCCATGCAAACCACCTGAAACCTTGTACGAATTACTGTCAAATTTACCACCTGCATGCAGGATAGTCATGATGACTTCCGCCGCAGATCTGCCTTCTTCCTTATGAATATCAGTCGGAATGCCCCGACCGTTATCACTCACACTGATCGAATTATCTGCATGAATAATCACGTTAATTTCATTACAGTGGCCAGCCAGAGCTTCATCTACCGCATTATCTACCGCTTCGAAAACCATGTGGTGCAAACCAGTACCATCGTTTGTGTCGCCAATATACATACCGGGACGTTTACGCACTGCTTCCAGGCCTTTAAGCACCTTGATACTGGTTGAATCATATTCACTCATGGAGTTTTTCCTGGTATTGGTTTGTTTCACGTGAAACAAAAAACGTCTGGCATTTTACCACTAGATACGCATAGGCATGACGACATAGCGAAACTCAAAGTCATCGGCTGATGTGATCAAAATACTGCTGTTCGGATTGCCAAAAGAAAAAATAGCCATCTCACTATGAATACTGCTAAGTCCGTCCATCAAATAATTAACATTAAAACCGATATCGATCGCCTCACCATGATAATCAGTTTCAATTTCAACCTGAGCCTCTTCCTGTTCGCTATTACTGCTGATAATGCAAAGATTTTTTTCAGTCAGAACGAAGCGAACGCCTCTGAATTTCTCATTGGACAAGATAGCCGCTCTTTGCAGCGCTTGCTGAACGAGTGTACGGTTGATGCTTAAATGATTGCTGTAATTAGGAATAACTCTATGATAATCAGGGAATTTACCTTCAATCAACTTGGTTGTCAGTTCAATTCCGGAAAAGCTAGCTTTGAATTGTAATGTCGAAAATTCAAGTTCTACAGGTTCATTATCGTCACTCAATAATTTTGAAAGCTCCACAATGGCTTTGCGTGGAATAATTATTTCAATTTTATCCATCTGACAGTCTACAGGAATTGCGTTGTAAGCAAGCCTGTGACCATCAGTTGCGACAGCTCTCAAAATATTTTCCTCAATGACAATCAACACGCCATTCAAATAATAGCGGACATCTTGTTGAGCCATAGCAAACTGAACAGAGGCTAATATTTTTTTCAACGCGGATTGATTTAACCTCAGTTTGCGTGAATCCGTGAGTTGATTACTCAGCTTGGGAAAATCTTGTGCCGGCAAAGACTGAAGATTGAATTTACTTTTACTGGATTTGATATGAGCTTTGTTATCTTTCAAATCGATTGAGACTTTACTCTGATCCGGAAGTATGCGCAATATTTCCTGAAGTTTCTTCCCGCCTACAGTAATTGCAGAAATCGAATCATCATGAATATCGGTAGCAATTGAGGTAGTAATTTGTATTTCCAGATCAGTTGAAGTAAAGCGAATTGAATCAATTTCTTTTTCAATCAATATGTTAGATAAAATAGGCATCGTTTGTTTACGCTCAACAATGCCTACTACGATTTGTAATGGCTTTAACAAATCTTCTTTTGCTATCTTTTCAATAAACATAATATATATACCTAATAAGACTAATAATGTCTTCAGATTGAGTTGATAACTACAAAATTTACAATTAATACAGTTGGTTATGTAAAAAAAAAGCTGTGATTTAGCTGTGGATATTCCAGCGTGCTAATGTTAATAAGTTTAACAAAAAGATTTGAGCATTGCTTATCCACACTTTATGCACAGGAAAATCACATTGTTATTGATATTCCTAAAAACCCGCTTTTAGAAAAATCTAAAAAATTTTTATGTAAATTATCCTGTTGAGTGTTTTGTTTCTTATGTTAAGAAAGTAATATAAAAAACTAATAATCATAATAAAGCGTAACAATTATGTGGATAACCATGTAAATTATCATTAAAACAGTTAGTTAAGCTAAATTTAGCTAGCCGTTTTAGTTGTGAATTGAAAGACCTGCAATTGTGGATAAATATTATTGAGAAGAAAATTTAACTTACTATCCACAAGTTATCAACAATATAACCACGGATTTATCCAGTGAGCGTCTGAAGCAAAATATTATAATCGCCGTTAATGCTGGTATCGTTGGCCCGCAGCGTTACAACAGTTTGGCAGGCATGGATCACTGTTGAATGATCCCTGCCGCCAAAGGCATGACCAATTTCCGGTAAACTCATGGTGGTAAGCTCCCGGGTCAAACTCATGGCAATCTGTCTTGGGCGGGTCAAATTTCGGGTTCGTTTTTTGGATAACATATCAATTATTTTGATGCGGAAATAATCGGCAACCGTTTTCTGGATATTTTCAATGGAGATTTGTCTGCTTTGTGCAATCAAAATATCCTTGAGTGCTTCTTTTGCCGCTTCAACTGAAATGATGCGTTTATGAAATTTGGTAAAAGCTTCAACGCGTTTGAGTGCGCCTTCCAGTTCCCGCACGTTGGAATTGACATGTTTGGCGATAAAAAAAGCGACTGCATCATCCAGCGTATAACCGCTAATGGAGGCTTTTTTAAGTAGAATTGCGACGCGCATTTCTAATTCAGGCGGTTCGATACAGAGAGTTAACCCCCAGCCAAACCGCGATACAAGTCGGCTTTCAAGGCCCGTCAGCTCTTTGGGAAAGGTATCACTGGTAAGAATTACCTGTTTATGAGAATCTACCAGCGTGTTAAACGCATAGAAAAATTCTTCCTGTGTTTTCGCTTTCCCGGAAAAAAACTGAATGTCGTCGATCAATAAAACATCCAGAGAATGATAATACTGCTTGAACTCTTCAAATTTATTGGTTTGATAGGCACGTACCACATCGGCGACATAGCGTTCTGCATGCATGTAGCAAACTTTGGCCTGGGGCCGGTTAATGATGATCTGGTTACCAATGGCTTGCGTTAAATGTGTTTTCCCCAAACCTACTCCACCGTAAATGAACAGTGGATTATATGAATCACCAGGCAATTCAGCCACTTGCGTAGCTGCAGCAAAAGCCAGCTGATTTGCTTTGCCGATTACAAAATTGTCAAAAGTGAGATTTTGATTGAGTTTTCCATATCCGCGGAATGAGGTTTCAATCTTAGGCTTGCTTTCAGGAATGTGAACTTTCGGTTTCTCAGCTACAGGCGCGGAAGGTATTTTTTGTAAAACTGCATCCAGCACACGGAATTCGAATTGGGGCTCCGGGTTGTAAAACAGCTTCGCCAGCTTGCTTATTTCAGGAAAAAAACGATCCTGTAATATTTTTAGCGTAAAAGTATTGGGCGCAATTAACACCAGACGGCCATTTTCGCTTGTAAGCTTGAGCGGTTTTATCCAGGAATTGAACTGCTGAGGAGGGAGGCTCAGTTCAAATGAGTTGAGACAAGTATCCCAAAAGGTGTTTTCTTGCATATATACCTATTTTTTTGTGCAGCATCAGATAGTGGTTATTTTACCTACCCTTGCAAAACTTATCCACAGGTAATCCACAGTTAATTTGCAGCGTAACAAAAAATTTATCTTGACAGAACAAGGCTAAGGTATTGTAATATCGCGTTCTATGACTTCCCAAGGATAATATAATATGAAACGCACTTACCAACCTTCCGTTACCAAAAGAAAACGTACTCACGGATTTTTAGTTCGCATGAAGACACGTGGTGGCCGCGCAGTCATTCGTGCTCGCCGCGCCAAGGGCCGTGCAAGACTTGCCGTGTAAGCATCCAAATAGCTTTACAGTTGCGCAACGTATCCCGCGCGCTGAAGGTTATGGAGCTTGTCTGAAATCACATATGCTTTCAGACAAGTGCTTCAAGCTTTTTTTTATGCCGAATCATAGTAAAAAAGCGCGATTGGGTATCGTAGTCGCAAAAAGAAATATACCCAAAGCAGTGGATAGAAATAAGACTAAACGTGAAATTCGGGAGTTGTTCAGAATTCATCAGCTAAAGGATTATGGTCTCGATCTGGTCGTCATGACGCGGAACGGAGGACGCCTTGATATGGATGGACTGAATAATCTCTTTAATCGGGTAGCCATCAGATGCGCGGGATTCTGATTAAAATTATTCGTGGTTATCAGTATTTGATTAGCCCAATGACTCCGCCTACCTGCCGTTTTACCCCTAGTTGTTCTCACTACGCTTGCGATGCGCTGATCAGGCATGGACTTATTAAAGGTTTATGGCTGAGTATCTTGCGTATTTCGCGTTGTAATCCCTGGCATCCGGGTGGTTACGACCCTGTACCCTAATTTAATTAAAAAATACCGGCTATGGACTTTCAGAAACTTTTCCTTTTTTTAATTTTTTCCTTTTCCCTAATGATGGTTTGGGATGGATGGCAACGTTATCAGCATCCGGAAGTTGCCGTTGCCACCATAAAATCTGTGTTGCCTGTCGCAAAACCAGCGGCATTGGTCGGTGATGTTGCCAGCGTACCGCAGTTAAAAGCTGAATCAGGGAAAATCATCAAGGTAAAAACAGATTTTCTGGAAGCTCAAATTAATACAGTAGGTGGAAATATTGAGCGCCTGGATTTGTTGAAACAACTGGATACACAGGATAAAAGCAAACACTTTGTGTTATTTGAAAAAGGGGCAGGCACGCATAATTATGTAGCCGAATCCGGTTTGCTGGGTGCCGGTTTGCCAAATCACACGACATTGTTCAATGCGACTCAGGATAACTATGAATTGACAGGTAATGCCGACCAGTTACAAGTTAAATTGACAGCTGTTAGCGCTTCAGGTGTTAACGTAGTCAAAGTACTGACATTTCATAAAAGTAGCTATGTCGTTGATGTAAAATATGAAATTGAAAACACGTCGACAGCACCGATTAATACCTCAGCCTATTTTCAGTTTGTTAGGGACAGCATTGCGCCTGCGGGTGGCTCAAAGATGGTGCCGACTTATACCGGAATGGCTGTTTATACGGACAAGGAAAAGTTTGAGAAGGTTGCCTTTACCGATGTAGAAAAAGGTAAGATCAAATACCCGAAAAATGCGGATGACGGCTGGATAGGTATGCTGCAGCATTATTTTGTTGCTGCCTGGATACCAACAGGGAATGTTAGCCGGGAATTTTTCACCCGTAAACTGGATGGTGATTCCTATGCTGCCGGAGTCATCGTAGCGGTCCCGGCAATTGCTGCAGGGCAGAAATCCACAATTACCGTTCCATTTTATGCAGGACCTACCGAATCCAGGCTGGACAGTATCGCTCCAGGCTTGGGATTGACGGTTGATTATGGTTGGCTGACGGTTGTTGCCACGCCTATTTTCTGGACGCTGAGGTTTATTGAAGGAATTGTGCATAATTGGGGTGCTGCTATTATCATACTCACCGTATTGATTAAGCTGTTATTTTTCCCCTTGTCTGCAGCGAGTTATCGCTCTATGGCCAAGATGCGTATGGTTGCGCCTAAGTTGGAAAAACTGAAAGTGCAATATGCTAATGATCGCGAAAATTTGAATAAGGCGATGATGGAGTTGTACAAGGTGGAAAAAATCAATCCGCTGGGCGGGTGTCTACCGGTCGTTATTCAGATTCCGGTGTTTATTGCCTTGTATTGGTCTATTCTTGCCAGTGTTGAGATGCGCAATGCGCCGTTCATAGGCTGGATTACCGATTTGTCAGCAGCAGACCCGTATTATGTTCTGCCGGTGCTGATGGGGACCAGCATGTTTATCCAGTCCAGACTCAATCCGGCACCCGCCGATCCGATGCAGGCGCAAATCATGAAAATCATGCCGATTGCCTTCAGTGTGGTGTTCTTCTTTTTCCCTGCCGGTCTTGTGTTGTACTCTATTGTCAATAATGGTTTGTCTATTGCGCAACAATGGTACATCACGCGTCGCGTAGAGGTTGCCGGTGTTGCAACCAAGCATTGATACGATAGCCGCGATTGCCACCGCGCAGGGACGGGGTGGCGTCGGGGTAGTGCGTATTTCCGGTCCTGATATCAATTACCTCGCACAGGCGATAATCGGTAAAGTGCCCGCAGCACGTCATGCCACCTTCACTGATTTTAAAGATGACGGTGGCGTGGTGATAGACCAGGGTATTGCACTGTATTTTTCTGCTCCTCACTCTTATACCGGAGAAGAGGTGCTTGAACTGCAGGGGCATGGCGGACCGGCCGTGCTGCACTTGTTATTGCAGCGGTGTTTAAGCCTTGGTGCGCGTCTGGCTGAGCCAGGTGAATTTACCCGACGCGCTTATCTGAACGATAAGATCGATTTGGCTCAGGCCGAGAGTGTGGCCGATCTGATTGAAGCGACCACAACGGAAGCTGCACGTAGCGCGATACGTTCTTTGCACGGTGAGTTTTCCGCAGCAATTAATCAACTGGTTGATGAACTTATTCGATTGCGCATGCTGGTTGAAGCGATGCTTGATTTTCCGGAAGAGGATATCGATGTCGTTGATACCACGCATCGTGATTTGCTCCTGCATAATATTCACCGCCACTTACAGCAAACACTGGAAAGTGCCAGGCAAGGCAGTCTGCTGCGTGAAGGCGCACATGTCGCCCTGGTAGGCCGGCCAAATGTTGGCAAGTCCAGCCTGTTAAACCGGTTAGCTGGAGAGGAAGTCGCGCTGGTTAGTGAGATTCCCGGCACTACCCGTGATGTCATTCGTCAGGCAATTCAGATACGCGGTGTACCTTTACACATTGTGGATACGGCAGGATTGCGTGTATCACAGGATGAAGTAGAAAATATGGGCATGGCGCGCACGCATCAGATGGTTCAGCGCGCCGATTTGATCCTGCTGCTGCTGGATGCATCCATGGGTTGCAGTTCAGAAGATTTTGCAATTATGTCCGGTTTTCCAACGGACATTCCCCATTTGATGGTATTTAACAAGACAGATTTACTGCAAGAAAAATCAGATAAGGATGCCGGCATCTACATTTCTGCCAAATCAGGTCTGGGCATTGAAGCATTGCGTGGGGAGATTCTAAAACTGATAGGCTGGCATAATCAGGAAGGTGGAACTTTTATTGCGCGCGAACGCCATCTGATTGCATTGAAGCTGGCGAAAAATCATCTTGATCAGGCCGCGAGTCAATTGAATCATCCCGAATTGTTCGCTGAGGAATTGCGTCTGACTCAACAGGCACTCAATAGCATTACGGGAAAATTTACCGCCGATGATTTGCTGGGTGAAATATTCAGCCGATTCTGTATCGGAAAATAGTGCTTATCGTCCTGAATTTATAACCTGTTCTGGCAAGCCGGGGGAATCAATAAATTAGCCGTCTGATAATTTACTGCTGCATATTCGACAAGCTGCAGCAATTCATGCCCGATCGGAATGCTGCGCAGTTTTAGTTTAAGGTGATATTTTTGCTTTTCAGCGTAATTACCGGTGAGGTGTCTACGACCCCGGTGTGAGCTGAGGTGTTCAGAAAACGACGCGCGAGAGAAAAGTGTTTGGCCCAATAGTTATCGTTTAAATTGGAAACCATGACACTGCCTGACGCTGTGCTGGAGGCATGAATAAATTGGTTGTTACCCAGATAAATACCAACATGAGAAATAGTGTGATTCATAAAGCGGAAGAAAACCAAATCGCCAGGCAATAGCTCAGCTGTTTTAATTTTGTCTCCGAGTTCACTCATCGCTTTTGAGCCATGCGGCAGAATTATTCCCGTTACATGATCATACACGTTGCGCACAAAACCGCTGCAATCAAAGCCGCTTTCGGGGCTGTTGCCACCGCGCTGATACGCAACACCCTCATTGCTGCGCGCATATTGCAGCAAGTTTTGAATTGAATCGGGCAGTTTTGTAACCAGACGCTGACCGGCACTGATATTTTCGGATAGCTGTAATTCATTGGTTTGTTCAGCCGCCTGAGCGCTTATGCTGACAAGAAACAAACAAGCAATAATGAATTTTAGTATCGTCATGCGTCGATTTTAAAGGTATTTTCAATTTATGTAAATTAAATTTGTGATTGTGCATTTTTTAACTGATATTACACAGTAACATCAGTTAGTTACCTTCCGCCATAAAAGAATTATTACGCACTATCAAGCTATTTTTTGATTGCCAGTTCCGTAATTATGTAGGGTGGATGAACGACAGCGCATCCACCATCCCACGCGAAAATTATTCATTCGTACCTCATACCTGTGGTGATTGCAGATTCGCTGCTACCCCGTGAGGGTTTCCACCCCTTGCTCACGGCACGACTGAACGACGACCACGACCATTCCCCGGGACGGCTGAGCTTCCATGTTTTACGGGATTATAATGAATACAATCCGTTTCCTGTATCGAATTTTGTCGTTGGTGGATGCGCTTTGCTTATCCACCCTACGGAACTCGCCACGTACTACTTATTACCTAGTCCTTTTGGCATATAGACTGGCATCTTTTTTAAGAACACACTCCGTCTGTCTGTAGCGCGTACCAATGAATTTTCCAGAATCAGTACGTTTGCAACAGATTTCATGTTACGGGAAACATTACGCAAGCAACGGGAAACTTCCGCGAACCACGGGAAATTTTTCCGAGCCACGGGAAATTTTTCCAAGCCACTGGAAATTTTTCCGAGCCACGGAAAATTTTTCCAAGCCACGGGAAATTTTTCCGAGCCACGGGAAATTTTTCCGAGCCACGGGAAATTTTTCCAAGCCACGGGAAATTTTTCCAAGCTACGGGAAATTTTTCCAAGCCACGGGAAACTTTTCCGAGCCACGGGAAATTTTTCCAAGCCACGGGAAATTTTCGCAAGCCACGGGAAATTTTTCCGAGCCACGGGAAATTTTTCCAAGCCACGGGAAATTTTTCCAAGCTACGGGAAATTTTTCCAAGCCACGGGAAACTTTTCCGAGCCACGGGAAATTTTTCCAAGCCACGGGAAATTTTTCCAAGCCACGGGAAATTTTTCCGAGCTACGGGAAATTTTCGCGAGCTACGGGAAATTTTTCCAAGCCACGGGAAATTTTTCCAAGCCACGGGAAATTTTTCCGAGCCACGGGAAACTTTCCCAAGTCACGGGAAACTTCCGCGAGCCACATTTAATGCTTCTCAAGCTTCATGCACCACGAAATCGCGCCATCCTGGTCCGTTTTAAGCTGTCAGTGGCCGGCGTCATATCAATACTGTTGGCACTCGTTGTTAAGAAAAAAACGAGCTGGATTTTCAACCTAATCGAAAAGGAGTTTCAATCATGCCCTTAACAAAAATCATACCCCGTGATGACGAAGGTAAAGCCGCGCTACTGGAACATGTGGCCGCAACACTGCCAGAATTTGCCGGGCTATTTGATATCAATGCCGCTCAACTCGCGAGTAATTCTGCGGATGCCTTATCCTTGCGTCATATCGTCGATCTAGTGCAAAAACATCAGGACGATCTGCATCAAACGGTAGCTTTAAAAAATCTGCTTCGAGACGGCGGCACCGGCGATACAAACTGGCTGCCGCAGTCCGCCAGTGCGGTCAACCCACCGCCTGCGGTGGATGCCGGCATCATGCCTCGTTTTTCATTGATGATAGCGGGCATCAAGCAGCATAAAAACTACACGCCCGCCCACGGACAGGCGTTATGGCTGATAGGTTCGGCCTATAACATCGATTCCAGCAACTGGAAACCGGTGTTGAATCCCAAAATCAAATTAGCTCATCCCGTGATCGGCTGGACAAAAGGCCATGCCTCTGCTTTGGAAATCATGGCGGACAGGAATGATGGCTTGGGCTTTGTCTTTTTTACCATCAGTACCAGCCCGGGCACCGTGGATCTTAGCGCCTTACCAGCCACGCTTACCACCTGGAAATATAAGGCAATTTACCGCCTCCACGATCAACAAGCGGGCCACTGGAGCGACATTAGCGAAATTGTGGTGGGTGGCTAAGCGATAAGTTGCAGTGAACGCTGGCCGCCATCGCTCAGGCGGCTTTTAAAACACTTATTCCGCCTTTTAAGGCGGATTTCAGATGCGCAGTGGAACGAATTCAAACTCCTCCACGCTTAAATCCACCGACTTTGCTGTCGGTGATAACTTATTTCCAGGTATCGCCACATGTTGACAACAAAATTGAAAATCTATTTTAACGAGGCTGTCATCGCTTTTCAAAAAGGCGAATATGACACGGCCATGCGTATATATAATGAGATTGCCGTGCTAGGCCATGCTGACGCCCAATTCAATCTGGCCAGTATGTACAGCGAAGGGCGGGGTGTCGCGGCTGACTTGAAAGAAGCCGCGAGATGGTATCGATTAGCTGCGGCACAGGGTAATGTTGCTGCCCAATTGCACTTAGGCTGCTTGTACGGAACAATGGATAACTTCGAGGAAGCGCTTAAATGGTTCAGGCTGCCTGCCGTGAAGGGCAATGCCGATGCACAGTACGCCGTGGGCGCGATATATTACAACGGCCAGGGTACAGACCAAGATTACAAGAAAGCGCTTAAATGGTTTCAACTGGCGGCAGCACAAGGCAATGCAACAGCTCAGTGCCAAATGGGCAAACTATATTCTTACGGACGAGGCGTCGTTCAGGACATCAAGGATGCGACGAAGTGGTACAAGCTGGCAGCGGCACAGGGCGATACGGATGCGATGTACGAGTTGGGCGAATTCTCCCGCGAGGATACCAGTGCCGTCAGGAACCTCAAGGAAGCAATAAAATGGTATCAGCAGGCGGCAGCAAAAGGGAATATCAAGGCTCAGTTTAATTTGGGCAAGATGTATGCTGATGGCTATGGCGTGCCGGCAAACAGCATTGTTGCCTATGCGTTGTGGACTCTGGCTAAGACCGGTCAACATAACGATCACATCATGGAAGGCTGGACAGAGTTGGGGGCTGCCCTGTCACAGGACGAATTAAACAAAGCCGCAGCCTTGTTGTGCGAGTTGGCAAAACCGGGCAATTTAATCAAAGCCTTGAAGCAATATACCAGCGGGAAGTAGTGGCCGGATATTGGGTGTCAATTTTTACGGCTTTATGTGATTCTTAGTGGGTAATCAAACGTCAACTTTCCAGATAAGCGTCTGTCGCCCCCTCTGAACCTCGCAGCAAAGCGCCTTCACCATTGGGAAAAAAAATGGAGATAATTACATGATATGCAATTATCTCCAGTTATATGTCGTGATACTTAATACTTTATTTTACCTGGTGCGAAAGAAGAGACTCGAACTCTTACACCTTACGGCGCTGGAACCTAAATCCAGTGCGTCTACCAATTCCGCCACTCTCGCTAAGGGGGCGCATTATAGCACCACTTAAACCAAACAGGCTGGCTTAAATTACAACCAACTGCTTAAATCACTGCAAATTGTATCACCGTACGACCCGACGATTTACCTTCCAGCAAGGGCTTAAAGACATCGGCTAGCTTGTCGAAAGGTACAATATGCGCTACGTCAGCTAATTTATCCGTGAACAAATCGCTCGCCATGCGCTGCCAGATTTTAAGGCGCAACGGCATCTCTGTGGCTGCTGAATCAATACCGAGCAGATTCACGCCGCGCAGGATGAAAGGCAGCACCGTGGTGTGCAGTTCAATCCCGCCCGCATTGCCAAAGCTGGCGATAACCCCATTGTTCTGCATGCAACGCGTGAGCCAGGCCAGCGTTTCACCACCAACCGAATCAAGCGCACCTGCCCACAGCGTTTTTTCCAGCGGCCTCGTACCCATGACAAG
>Ga0316223_1000570_pt1 | contig 43350 bp, 31 predicted proteins | sample TBH18009metaG_FD_206007 | JGI IMG/M metagenome (GOLD analysis project Ga0316223, IMG submission 206007) | Freshwater microbial communities from Trout Bog Lake, Wisconsin, USA - TBH18009 | ecosystem: Environmental > Aquatic > Freshwater > Lake > Hypolimnion/Profundal zone | place: USA: Wisconsin...
GATCGAAGCCGGCTCGCCGCAAGGGTGGTGCAGGTTCGTCGGCGATCGGGGCGGGGTTCTGGCCGTGGAAGGGTTTGGCGCCTCGGCGCCGGGAGCGGTGGTACTGCGGGAATACGGGTTTAGTGTGGAGAGCGTGTGTGAACGGGTAAAGCGTTTGCTTGAGACGCAAGGATAAGCCGAACCGATTCAAAACCGCTTAGAAATAAGGCGGCTTCGGCTTAGGGCGCGTCATTGGCGGCCCGCGGGCGTGTTGCCGAATCGCCCGGTTGCAAGTATCGTTTTCTCTTGTCCACCAAAGCGCTCGCCAAGGTCGCCGCGATTCCGCATAGTGCGCCGCCATGAACGACCGTCCATCCGATCGTGCCGATGACTTATGCCAGCCGGAACAGCCCGAGGTTCCGAGGGGGATTGTGCGTACCGTCGTTGACCCGGAGGGCCACCGGTTGACCATCGACTACGATCCGAACGTCATTAGCCCCGAGTCGGTGCGCGAGGTTGCGGGGCGCCTGGTTTCCAATGGCGCAAAGCTGGAGAAATGCCTGATGCGCCTGCACGGCCGCGCCTGCGAGGCGTGCGCCTTGAACTTCGAACGCAAGGCCGAGGCGATCCCCGGTGTCCGGCGGGCCACCGCCACGTTCATCGGCGGCGTGATGACGGTCTCTTTCGACGACACCGTCCTGACTCGCGAACAGGTCGTGGAAAAGGTGAGCGAGACCGGTGCAAAGGTCACGCCGTTCACATCCGCCCCGGACGAGGGCTGGTTTGGCGTGGAGCGCCAGGAACTGGCTTGCACCCTGCTCTGCCTGATATTCACGGTGGCCGGTTGGTTTACTCACCGTCATCTGCCGTCGGGAGGCGGGACCGGCGGATCGATTTCGAATCTCCTGTTTGCGGGCGCGTATCTTACCGGCGGCTACTTTGGCGTGCTGGCCAGCATCCAGTCGCTTCGGGAGCGGACGGTTGACGTCGATCTGCTCATGGTGCTGGCAGCGTTGGGGGCGGCGTACGTGGGCGCGCCGCTCGAAGGTGCGACGCTGCTTTTCCTGTTCTCGTTTTCGAACGTCTTGCAGGCTTACGCCATCGACCGGACCCGGCGCGCGATCAATTCCCTCATGAAGCTGCGCCCGGAAAAGGCGTTGACGCGGCGCAACGGCGATACCGTCCTGTTGCCGCTGGAGCAACTCGTCGTCGGCGATATCGTCCTCGTGCGGCCCGGAGAGAGCATCCCACTCGACAGCGTGATCGTGGAGGGGGTCAGCGCCATCGACGAGGCGTCGTTGACGGGCGAATCGATGCCCGTGGACAAGCAGGCCGGCGATCCTGTCTTCGCGGGCACCATCAATCAGAGCGGAGGCCTGGAAGTGCGCGTCGTCAAGCTGGCGAAGGATTCCACCATTGAAAAGCTCATCCGCATGGTCGAAGAGGCCCAGAGCGAGAAGGCGGAGACGCAACGCTTTCTGGACCGCGCCGAGCAATGGTATGCCGCCGGAGTGATCGTCTTTACGCTGGCGCTGATTGCCGTGCCGTGGCTGCTCCTGCATCAGCCGTTCAACCAGGTTTTCTATCGCGCCATGACCGTCATGGTGGTGGCGTCGCCATGCGCGCTGATCATCAGCACCCCCGCCTCGATTCTCTCAGCCATCGGCGGCGCGGCCCGGCGCGGCGTGCTGTTCAAGGGCGGAGCGCATCTGGAGCGGACCGCGACGGTCAATGCCGTGGCTTTTGACAAGACCGGCACGCTTACCGAAGGCAAACCCTGCATGACGGACATCCTGGTCGAGGGCAAGGCTCTTCCCGCCGGCAAATCGGTGGGCGGAAGGGCGAAAGCACTGGATCTCCTGCTGCTGGCCGCGTCGGTGGAGGTCAAGTCGGAGCACCCCCTGGCGTGCGCCATTGTCGAAGAAGCCCGCCGTCACAACCTGTCGCTGCTCAATTGCACCGAGTTCCAGTCCGTCCAGGGCAAGGGCGCCAGCGGGGCAATCGGCGGACGGCGGGTCGCAATCGGCACGGCGCAATTCATGGAATCGCTCGGCATTCCGCAATGCGGGAAGACGGCGCGGGAAATCGAGGGGTTGCAGCATGCGGGCAAGACGTGCGTGCTCGTCGCGGTGATGGGCGTCGAGTCCGGGCCGGGTCGTCTTCTCGGGGCGATCGCCATTGCAGACGTCATTCGCGAGAGTTCAAAGGCGGTTATCGCGCGGCTCAGGAAGATGGGGATTGACCGGGTCGTCATGATCACCGGAGATAACGCGCGGGTGGCCGCCGCCATCGCCGAACAGGCCGGGGTGGACGAGTGCCACGCCGATCTTCTGCCCGAAGACAAGGTGCGCGTGATCCGGGAAATGAAGAAATCCGGCCCCGTGGCGATGGTGGGCGACGGCGTCAACGACGCGCCCGCGCTGGCTCTGGCGACGGTGGGGATGGCAATGGGCGCCGCGGGCGCCGACGTTGCGATGGAGACCGCCGACGTCGTGCTCATGGGCGACAATCTTCACAACGTCGCTTTCGCCATCGATATCAGCCGCCGGGCGCAGCGCGTCGTCTGGCAGAACCTGTCGTTTGCGCTTGCCGTTATTGTCCTGCTGGTGATCTCCGCTCTCGGCTTTCACCTGCCGCTTCCGTACGGAGTGGTCGGCCACGAGGGGAGCACGGTTCTGGTCTGCCTCAACGGTCTGCGCCTGCTGGCATTCCGCGGCCCGCGTGAAATCCGCGGTTGATCGGAACCTCGGATGGCACGGATTTGCACGGATGAAGGACAGGGAGCGGTGATCCGTGAAATCCGTGGTTTAATTCTTGCCCGCCGCCCGGCGCCGGTGCATACAGCTTCCATGGATACACCCGATACTCCCGCCGCTTCCGTTCCGTCCGTTCCTCATCATCTGCGTTTTCACGCGCCGCATTTCCATCTTCAGTCCGTCTTTGGCGGGGACTGGTTTGGGAGCAAGGCGGAGGGGTTTGCCCGGTTTTTCGGAACGCCGACGTTTCTGATCGTCCAAACGATCATCGTCGCAATTTGGATCGGCGTAAACATTGCCGGCATGACCAATTTCGACGTTTACCCGTTTATCCTGCTGAACCTGGCCTTCAGCCTCCAGGCCGCGTATGCCGCGCCGCTCATTTTGCTGGCGCAAACCCGCCAGGCGGACCGGGACAAGGCGCACGCCGATGCGGATGCGCAACATCGCGAAGCCCTCGCCGCCGCGAGCGAGGAACGCCAGGCGCTGGCCTCGCATCAGACTCAGCAGATCATGGAGTTGATCCAGCAAAATACCGCGCTTACCGAACTGACCAAAGAGCTGAGCCTGCGAATCGAGACCCTCACGCAGGAGATGCACCGGTGCGTCGTTCTGGAGAGCGGCAAGGAGAAGTAACCGCCGGCCAGCGGCGGACAGCGGAACGGAGGCGATTTTTTCATGCAACTGTTTACCATTCGCGAGATGAAGCGGGCGGCCCAGGAAGGACGGGCCGAGGCGAGCCTTCACGGACAGATTGAAGTCCTGTTGTAGAAACAAACCAAGGACGGGAAACCGTTCTGGGAGTTCACTCTCGCCGACGCCGAAGACCGGTTCACTTTGCGGGTATGGAACGATTCCCCGAACTTTGCCGTCTGCGCGGGGCTGGCCAAGGGGCAGTTTCTCGAAATCGAAGGCGAATTTGCCACGCATCCGAATTACGGACTGGAGGCCCGGCGCTGGCAATGTCGCGCGCTGGAGCCGTCCGAGATCGAAACGCTTCTGGGCGGCTCGCAGGAACTTCAGCAAAAGCAGGCGCGCGATTTCGAGGCTGTCGTGCGGCTTGTGTCAACGATAGCCGATCCGCGGTTGCGCAATCTCTGCGAGCTCTTTCTGGCGGAGTTCGGCGACCGCTTCCGGCGCACTGCCGCCGCGCGCACCTACCACCACGCGCGCCGGGGCGGATTAGTCGAGCACGTCGCGCAAATGATGCGCGGCGCGGACAAAATCGCGGAGGTGTATTCGTGGCTCAATCGCGACCTGCTGTTGTGCGGGGTGCTCTTGCACGACAGCGGCAAGCTATGGGAGAACTGCATGGAGGCGCGCGGCTTTGAGATGCCCTACAGCGAGCGCGGCGAACTGATGGGCCACATCAGCATCGGCATCGAGCTGCTGAACACCCTCTGGCGCAAGCTCATGGCAACCGAGGCGGCGGCTGGGTGGAACGCCTTGCGTCCAACCTCCGAGGACGTGCGGAATCATCTCATCCACCTGATCGCCGCGCACCATGGCGAGATGGAGTTCGGCTCCCCGGTTTTTCCGAAAACTCCCGAGGCGGCGGCATTGCATTATCTGGACAACCTCGATGCGAAACTCGAAATGATGTTTGGCGCCTACCAGACCGGGACGCCGCTGGCTGCGAGGATCGTCGAACGGGTCCGCCCGCTGCCGGCAAACCTGGTGTTCCCGCTGGAACGTTTTGAGCCGCCACAGGAGCGGGGGGCGACGTAGCGCGGGAAATCACAGGGCGCTCCGGATGAGTGAGCCAGTGTCTTGGACTGCGGCAGTCATCTCTTTCCATTACCCACAAATCGGAAACCGAGCGTGGAAGCCGGAGCGGCCCTTATTATCTGTCATCCTGAGCTTGCGAAGGATCTCACCCCATGCCAACTAGCGTTATGCAACCCTTCACCGTTCTCGAAGCTGACGGCGTCAACCGCATGGGCCGTCAGTTCCGATTACGCGCCGACTGAAACAAACGTTCGGACTGCTTCGTGAGATCCTTCGCAGGCTCAGGATGACAGCATTCGGGGTTCCGTCCTCGCTCGTGCGTCCGGTTTGCAAACTTGTGGGTAATGGAAAGAGTCCTCTACCGCTTTCGCATGCCGAACACGCTAAAGCGAACTTGTGACTCGTTTGCTGCATGCCATCGGTCCCATCGGTCCCATTTGTCCCATTTGTCCCATTTGTCCCATAACGAGGACAGATGGGGCCGATGGGACCGATGGGACAAATAGGCCCGATTGGTGACAGTAGACGCGACGTTTCGGCAATGACTTTTGAGAAACGCTATAAGACGAGGGACGGGCGGGAATAGGGTTCTTCACCCTCAATCTTTTTAATCATCCTAATCCTGATAATCCTGTTAAAAATCCCTCCCGCCCCGGCCTCGTGCAGCGAATTCCCGAAACTGTCCGGTGTCACAGCCCTGGTTGGCTGTGGCGGTGCCGCCGGGTCGGTGACGGGTTGGCGACCGGCGCGGGCGTTGACGTCGCTGTTGGCGTTGGTCGTGCTGCCGGCGTCGGTGTGGCCGCGGGTGCTGGCGTCGGTGTGGCTGCGGGTGCCGGCGTCGGTGTGGCCGCGGGTGCTGGCGTCGGTGTGGCCGCGGGTGCTGGCGTTGGCGAAGGGCTTATCGGTGGCGGCGGCTCTTGCTCCCATGTATCGGTTCGGAACGGCGCGGCGGGCAGGCCTGCCCTGTTGACCAGATTAACCTCCGGGTTATCCGCCCAGGCGTAGCGGACTGCCACCGGCTTCGGCACTGCCAGCGAGTACACGGCGACCGTCTGCTCGCTAGTCGGTTTCGGGGTTTCCTTCTTTGCGGTCTTGCCGGGTTTGCCTTTCTTTACTGGCAAACTAAGGGTCCCCGTACGATCGACCGGATCGCCTCCGATGATCTCGGCGGTTGCCCAGACGAACTTGCGATCTTCGGCAGCAACCGCAAAACCCTTGATGGACTCGCGATCCTTCGAAAGCAGACCGCGCGCGGTCCCCGGCTTGAAAGAGATAATGACACGATCTCCGGCGAACTTCGCGCTGTCGAAGAGCGGTCCCGAACCGGTAATGTCCTTTCCGTAAACCCTGGCTTCCGCCGACACGGCCAGGCGGCGTCCCACTTCCTGTTTGTTCTTCGGATGAAAACGGGCGGCATCGCCGATATCCACGGTGGTCGCCATCGCCGTGTTGGGCGTGTTTAACGCGGAACCCTGCGCCTCACGCAATTCGGCCCAGATGGAATCCGACGGCAGATCCCGTCGCGGCATGAACGCCGGAATTTGGACGAAGAGAAACGGCAGATCCATGACGCCCCATTCCTTGCGCCAGGAGCCGATCATTGCCGGAAACAGCCGCCCGTAACGAGCGGCATCGCGCACATTGGCCTCTCCCTGGTACCAGATCACGCCCTTGATGGGCCAAACGGCGAGGGGATGAACCATCGCGTTGAAGACAGCGCCGGGCGACCGGTGCGAGCCAGGGGCGAAGGGAGGCGCCGGCGGACGCAGCGGCGGCTTTCCGGTTGCCTTGGTGCTGTCGGCGACGACCTGCCATTCGGCGATCGCCTTGTCGAACGCCTCCTTGGCTGCGGGATAATCAGCCATCCACGTTTGCCATTGGTCGCAGTAAAACTTGAGTTCGGGATCCGATTCCAGCATCGCCCGGGGCGTCCACGATTGCCCGGCGGTTCCGGGCCAGGAGGCGTTGATCATGCCCACGGGGATGTCGAGGTCGTCGTGCAGCTGCCGCGCAAAAAAGTAACCCACCGCCGACCAGCGTCCGACGGTGGTCGGATCGCACACCTGCCATTGTCCCTCGACTTCGTCCAACGGCGTGTCGCTCGATTTCCGGTTCACCGTGAACATGCGGATTTCCGGGGAATCCGCCATCGCGATTTCGTCCTCGGCCTTGTTCACGCCGAACACCGGGAAAGCCATATTGGATTGCCCGGCGCAGAGCCAGACATCGCCCACCATGACATTTGGCACAGCCAAGCGGTTCTTTGCCACGATGGTCATCGTGCCGGCGAGGCCCGGCTTCAGGCCGTCGAGTTTCAGCCGCCATTTGCCGTCTTTGCCGGTCACGGTGCTCGCCGAGCTTTCTCCCAGGGACACTTTCACCTTTTCGCCAGGGCCGGCCTTGCCGTAGACCACCGCCTTGGAACGTTGCAAGACCATGTTCTCGGAGATCATGCTCGGCAGGGTGACATCGCCATAGGCTGCCGTCAGGAAAACCGGCGCAAGGAGAAGGGGAAGGAGCGGGCGCATGGCGATGATTGTTCCCCCCAGTTTAGCGCATCGAGGAAAAGCTCAAGCCGAAAACCACGGATTTCACGGATTGGCACGGATGGAAGACCAGAAAGGAGCGGCTGTGGATTCAATTCAGAACCGGCAAACTCCCCGCAAGATCCGCGGACATCCGCGGTATCCGTGTTCATCCGTCAAATCCGTGGTTTTCCAGCATCTTCGCCAGCGCTTCCATCGGCAACCCCACCACGTTGGTGCGCGAGCCTTCGATCCGCTCGACGATCCCGTCGGCGCTCTCGTCCTGCGCCGCGTAGGCTCCGGCTTTGTCCAGGGGATGAATACGCTCCATGTAGCCGCGGATCGCCGCTTCGTCGAACGTGCGGAATTTCACCCGGCTCACTTCCACCAGCGCGCGCGTCGTGGCGGTGGCCAGGCGGACGATCCAGACCCCGGAATAGACCTCGTGAATCCGCCCGTTGAGGCGCTGGAGCATCGCGAAGGCGTCCTCCAGGTCTCGCGGTTTGCCCAGGATATCGCCCTCCAGCGAGACCAGCGTATCGACTCCGATGACCACCGAATCCGGGTGCGCCTGGGCGACGGCCTCGGCTTTCTGCCTGGCGTTGTAGAGGGTGACCTCAGACACGGTGAGGTGAGGGGGTGTCATTTCGGTGACATCGGACGGTTGAACGGCGAACTCGTAGCCGTATTCCGCCATCAGTTGGCGGCGGCGCGGCGATGCGGAAGCGAGAATGAGGCGCATGGAAGGTACGTTACCCAATTTGCGCCCTCTCGTGAAGCAACGCGCAAAGATTTCTGGCGCACCCCCTTCTTTTCTGCTTTTTTTGCGCTTCACATCGTCATTTTACACCCATGCCTCACACCAAGCTCTTTATTCCGGGCCCGATCGAAGTCTCGCCAAAAACCTTCGCAGCCTTCTGCAAACCGATGATCGGCCATCGCAGCAACGACTTCAAAAAGCTGTACGCCGAGATTCATCCCAAGCTGCAGGCGCTCTTTTACACCCAGCAGCCCGTGTTCATCTCCACCTCCTCCGCCTGGGGGGTAATGGAAGGGGCGATCCGCAACCTCGTCTCGAAGAAGGTGCTCAACTGCATGTGCGGCGCGTTCTCGGACAAATGGCTGGATGTCTCCCGCCGGTGCGGCAAGCAGGCCGAAGGCTTGCAGGTGGAATGGGGCCAGCCGATTTTGCCTGAAGCGCTCGACGCCAAGCTGGCCGAGGGCGGCTTCGACACCGTCACGCTCATCCACAACGAGACCTCCACCGGCGTCATGAGCCCCATCAAGGAACTCTGCGCCGTCGTCAAGAAACACCCGGACGTCATGCTCGTGGTCGACAGCGTCTCCTCCTTCTCCGCAGTGCCGATTCCCATGGACGAACTCGGCATCGACGTTCTGCTCACCGGCAGCCAAAAGGCGCTGGCGCTTCCGCCGGGAATGGCCCTTTTCTCCGTTTCCGAACGCGCATTCGCCCGCGCGGCCACTGTCGAGGGACGCGGTTATTACTTTGACTTCCTCGAATTCAAAAAAAACCAAGCCGAAAGCATGACCCCGAGCACGCCGGTCATTTCGCACATTTACGCGCTCCAGTCCAAGCTGGAGGACATCGAATGCGAGGGGATCGAAAACCGCTATGCGCGCCATGCGAAGCTCAACGCCTTGGTCGCCGACTGGGTCGCGCGCAACGGGTTGGAGTTCTTCGCGCCCGAAGGCTACCGGTCCAAGTCGCTGACGTGCGTGCGCAACAACCGGGAGATCGACGTGCCCGCACTCAACTCCAAGCTCAAGGAGCGCTACCACGCCATGATCGACGGCGGTTACGGCAAGCTGAAAGGAAAGACCTTCCGCATCTCCAACATGGGCGACGAAACCGAAAAGACGATCTCGGAGTTGCTCGGCTGGCTGGATGATTGCTTGAAATAGGGGCGGGGGGGGTGGTGGCGGGTTGAGCCCAGCCATCCCTTCAAAAAGACAGGCACCGAAACAGAGTGGGGCCTTGTAATTCGCGCCCGCAAACACCCCGATGCAATCAGGGTGTTTCTTGACCTTGGCGCGCGACGAAGTAGGACCGCTGTTTCAGCTCGTGAGCTCGTGACGCGGCCAAGCTCCCGCGCTTGACTCCCTCCGGCAATCCCTTACTTGTTAGCGCTCCGCATGAAATTCGCCGCAGCCCAGGATGCCCACGCGTCACAGACCCTGCCGAAGTCCGGCGACAAACGCGCCAACCGGACGTTCCTCTGGGTTTTCCTTGGAACCGTCTTCTTCCTTGCCGGGGTGGCGTTTCCCGGAGTCACGCTGCTTCTGCTCAACTGGCAGACCGACCGCCAGGTGCAGTGGGTGGGCGCGCTCTACCAGCAAAAGACGCGGGCGCTGGCGCTCCAACGCGTCGAACATCGGCCGACGCTTATTTCGTTCGGCGGTTCGTCGGGGCTCTTTGGTTTCGATGCGGAGTCGATCCAGCGCGAACTGAAAACGCCCACGGTCAACTTCAGCACTTTCGCCGGACTGAGCGTCGCTTATCACCTCTCGTGGGTCAAACGCACGGCGCAGCCGTCCGATACCGCCTTGCTCGTGTTCGAACCGGAGCTGTTCTTCTCCAGGTCGGACCTCGGCACCGATGTCCAGCGCGCGGTGGTGTGGACGGTCGACAAACCCTATCTGCGCTACCTGCCGCCCGGCAAGGCGCTGGCGTTCATCTACGGCAACCCGCTCGACGACTATGTTCGCTCCTGTTTTCAATGGTATCGAGCTCTGTCTGGCAAGACTGAGGACCGGGTGTTCGATCCCAACAACGATTACGGCGCGTTCACGCTCGGTCCCAACGGGGACATGCGCGGGGTGCATCCCGCAAAGCAGTTCGTTCCGTTCAATCCGGCGGACCTCCACGGCGACACCGCCATCGAAAAGCCGATCGAAGCCGAACTGGCCGACGCGGTCCGGTGGGCGCGGCAACGCTCTGTGCGCCTGCTCTTCGCGTTTCCGGCGATGGCGCTGCCGCCGGAGAAAGACCGCCCGGCGCTGGCGGCAGCCCAGAGGGCGATCTCCGATGCCATGGCTCGCGTGGGAATTCCCGTGGTCATCGAGGGGAAGGACACTCTGTATCCGCCATCGTTCTTCATCGACACCCGCTACCATCCCAACAACACCGGCCGCCGGATTTACTCGGTCAAGCTCGCCGGCGCCCTTCGTACAGCTTTGGGAAACGAAAAGGCGGTTGCCCCGGAAGGGGCCGCCCCGCGCGCAGTGTTCGTCGGTTCGGCGGCAACCACGGCGTTCCCCGATTGCTCTCCGCTGGACCCGGCGCGGAACGTCCGCTGGCGTTTTCTTGCCGGTGCGGGGGAGAAGTCGGAGCACCCCGACAGCATTTCAGTCGGAGAGCTGAAGTCGCAAGACCTGCCCGTGTATTTCACCGACGACACAGTCAGGGCTGCGGTGGAGGGAGCAGGCTTGAAATGGCGGGAGGTCGCGGGAGATCGCCCCTCGCTGGCCGACTGGGTGAAGCGCTACGACAAACATTTGTTCCTGCTTAGCCTGGCCCGCCAAATGCGTTGCCCATTCCCGGCAACCGGTCTGCCCCCGGCATTCAAACGGTTCGTTGCCGGGGACGGATTCCGCGTGGGAGTTCTGGGCACGGGACCCTACAGCGCCGTTGAATCCGTGCGGCGCGGAGAGCACCCGGTGACGTTGGTGAAGCGAAAGAAGGAGTCACTCCCAGGGGGGCAGTTCCCGGGACTGCGCATCGTTCTCAAGAGCGCGTCCAGCGTGGAATATGGGGAGCTCGGCGAGAAGACGCTGCCGATCCTCGTGAACGGGGAACAGCTTTCGAAGGCGTCCCCGGGCCTTGCGGTGACGGTGATCGATCCGGTTTTGCAGATCGCCGTCGCCCAGGGGACGTTTACGTCGGAACGGCTCCCGGGATGGACCTTGCGGGAGGTCGTTCCGTGAAGAGAATGCATGCCCGCGTCCAAACCACAGGCGAGACGCTACCTCGAAAATGGAATTGGCGAGCGCAACACCCGCACGTCGGGCGCGGGAGGTTCGACGAGCCTTCGCAGGCATGGCGCGAAGCGCTTTGGAGTGCGTGCGGCCCTCCGCCGCTTTGGAAGTGCATGTCTTTCGCGCAACAACGCATTTCTTTACGCAAAGCCCTCGAAAACAACGCTCTGGTGGATCAGGGAGCAGGCAATGCTGTCTGGGCGTCACCCCAAAGCGGCGGAGGGTCGCCGCACTCCAAAGCGCTTCGCGCGGTAGGTCCCGCTCCGCACAATGAAAACTTGAGCGCGCCGTCCTCACCCTCCTTTTGGTCCCTTCCCTTGTTTTCAGAAGCAGGAAATCGCAAAAAAGCCCGCGCCCACCGTTTTCCACCCCATGCTCTTTAACACCTTCGAGTTTCTCTTCGTCTTCCTGCCGATCAGCCTTGCGCTGTACTACCTGCTTGCGAAGTCCGGCGCGCCCGCTCTTTCGGCGGTGTCGCTGGTGCTCACTTCATTGTTCTTTTACGCGTACTGGAAGTGGCCTTACGTGTTCCTGCTCGGTGCCAGCACGATTCTCAACTACGCCATTGGCTGCTACGTCCGGGGAAACCGGCGCAGAGGCGTCCTGACCGGAGGCATCGTCATGAACCTGGGCGTGCTCGGCTACTTCAAATACACCGGATTCGCCCTTCACACGGCCAATCGTTTCTTGGGATTGGACCTGCCGGCGCCGCACATCATCCTGCCGCTGGCCATTTCCTTCTACACCTTCACCCAGATCGCGTTCATCGTGGACGCCTACCGGGGCGAAGCCCAGGAGATGAATTTCACGCGCTACTGCCTCTTCGTCTTCTTCTTTCCGCACCTCATCGCGGGTCCCATCGTTCACCACAAGGAGATCATGGGGCAGTTCGCCAGGCCCGATTCGCGCAAATGGCAGCCGAAGAATATCAACGTGGGCATCGCGTGGCTGGCGATCGGGCTGGTGAAAAAGGTCGTCATTGCCGACTACTGCGCGCCGATCGCCAACAGCGTTTTTGGCACCTCACACCCGGTGCCGATGCTGGCGGCCTGGGTGGGGGTGCTGGCTTACACCATGCAGCTTTACTTCGATTTCTCCGGCTACAGCGACATGGCCATCGGGTTGAGCTGGCTCTTCAACGTGCGCCTGCCGGATAATTTCAACGCGCCGTACCGGGCGGAAAGCATCGCCGATTTCTGGCGGCGCTGGCACATGACGCTTTCACGGTTTTTACGTGATTACCTTTATATTCCATTGGGAGGCAACCGGTTTGGCGAATGGAGCCGTTACCGGAATCTCTTCGTGACGATGGTGCTCGGCGGTCTCTGGCACGGCGCAAACTGGACGTTCGTCCTGTGGGGCGCATACCATGGCATCCTGCTTGCGATCTGCTCCATGTGGTCGAAGGCGGGGCGCGCGCTGCCGGTCTGGCTGGCCAGGGCCACGACCTTCATCGCCGCGATGATCGGCTGGACCCTCTTCCGCTCGGAGACCATCACCAAAGCTCGCGAAATGCTATGCTCGATGGCGCGGCTCTCCTCATTGCGTGTTCACTGGATGCCGCCCGGCGTTGGCCTCCGCGCAATCGTAACGCTGCTGACCCTGGTGGTCTTCGTCAACGTGGCCCCGACGACCAAGGAGTGGGTGGAATCCCGGCAACTCACCGCCCGGCACGCGGTGCTGCTGGGGGTGCTCTTCTCTCTCGCGCTCTTCGGAATGCGCAACGTGGCCCTGCATTTCGAAAGCAGCCAGTTTATTTATTTCCAGTTTTAGCGCTCGGCGGCACAGCCACTGGTGCTGAGGGGCGTGGCAAAGATGAGAAAAAGAGCAGTCTATTTTCCCAGGAAGTCCCGCACCATATCCTCGTAGTCCTCAAACGGGTCGGGCATGGCCAGGGGGGCTTCGCCTTCGACACTGAGCGAATCCCAGTTGATGAGGTAGTTGCGTTTTGGGTGTTTGAGGAAATGTTCCACGGCGGCGCCGCGTCCCCATGCCCGGGTGTTTTCCGGCGGCTTGCGGAGGGTCTCCGGGATGCGCATCGAGGCGTTCCAGTCGCCGATGCGCTGCGAGGGCTTCAGAGTAAAGAACAGGCCCCGTTCCGGGTGCAGGTTGTGGTATTCCAAGTCCAGGCTTTGCATCCACGGGTCCTGCCACGAAAGCTTCTCGGAACACCGGAACAGGTTGAGCAGCCAGCGCTTGGAAATCCAATCCACGCCGCCGATGAGCAACTCCGGCTTGGTCGCCAGCGCATCGAGCGTGTACCGCCAGTTGTCCAGCACCCAGTCGGTTTCCTCGTCGGCGCCGGCGAAGCAGTGGATGGCGTGCGCCAGGAAGCGGTATTGCACGTCGAGCACGTCGCACGTCTGTCCATCGGCCATTCGCACCGGGCCGCGTCCGGTTCCCATCCGTGAAACGTCGCGCATAGCCATGACCGCGTCCTGAAGCAACACCCCGGCGGGAGCGTTCCCCTGTTCGAGCATGGTGAGGACCAGAGAGGTGACGCCCACCTTGAGGGCAGTGGCGTAGGGGCTCATGTTGGAGTCCCCGACGAGCAGGTGCAGGCGCCGGTAGCGGCGGTGATCGGCCAGCGGCTCATCCCGGGCGTTGATGATGGCGCGGTTGAACTGAACCCACTGGTAAATGTCGTTGACGATATGGTCGGCCCGCTGGGAAAGCTGGAAATCGACCGGGGTGGCCAGGGGGGTGTCGAACTCGAAAGAGAGCGGATTGGTCTGCCCGACGCGGCCCGCCCCGGTATAAATCTGCCGGGTGGCAAGGAAGGAGATGAGCGTGCCGAGCGCGTCGGGGGTGAACTGCATTTCCCGCCGCATGAGATAATTCTCGTGGCAGCCGAAAGTCGCGCCGGTGTAGTGATCGATGTTGTTCTTGATGAACGCCACGCGGTCCTGGGCGCGTAATGCGGTGACGGCGTCCTGCACAAGGATATCCCCCGCCAGATCGAAGGACACGATGTCCCGCAGGTCGCGGCATTCCGGGGACGCGTATTCCAAGTGGCCCATGTCCACATAGAGCCGTCCGCCGTTTAGGAGGAAACCGCCGTTGCCGGGCGGTTCCTCGTAATCGCGGTAATGCCGATCGATGGCACCCGCATGCTCTTTTTTGAAAATCTGATCCTTGATCCGGACCGGCCACGAGTCAGTGGGGGAATGCCCGTTGTCGTCCGCCACGAGACAGCCATACTCAGTTTCGATGCCGACGATTCGATTCACGCTTCTAAATGTTATCGAAACGGCGACGATCAGCGCGGGTATCCGTAGGGAATTTGCACCGTACTTGCCCATCCTGCGTGCTGGCACTTTCTCCCTTTCGGTTCCCTCGAACTGGGCCTAACTTACTGCGGGATGGTGGTATGATCATTTACTTTCTGGAAACGGACGAGGCCGACAATGACTTCTTTGCGAGCGCCCTGACCGGGCACGATGTCCGTGTTGCGGATTCGCTGGAAGAAGTCGGAGCCGATGCGGACGCGGTCTCCGGGTTCATTTATTCGAAGATCGGCGCGGGCTTCCTCGACACGCACCCGAACCTCCGCTTGGTCGCCACCCGTTCGACCGGATTCGACCACATCGACATGGAGGCCTGCCGCCGGCGCAACGTGCTGGTTTCGATCGTTCCGACTTACGGCGACAACACCGTGGCCGAGCACACGTTCGCCCTCATCCTGGCTCTTTCGCGCCGGTTGCGCGAATCGATGGAAGCCCCCGCCCGGGAACGCTTCTCCTACGCGGCGGTGCGCGGATTCGAACTCAAGAACAAAACGCTGGGGGTACTCGGCACCGGGCGGGTTGGCCTGCACGCGATCCGCATCGCCAAAGCCTTCGGAATGGACGTGGTTGCCTTCGATTCGAACCCACAATGGTTCATGGCGGAAGTGCTGGGGTTCCAATACGCGGACCTCGACGAAATCTACGCCCGTTCGGACATCGTCACGCTGCACCTTCCGTTGACGCAGGGGACGTTCCACCTGCTCGACCGCAAAGCGTTTCAACGCTGCAAGCGGGGGGTGCTGGTCATCAACACCGCCCGCGGGGCGCTCATCGACACCGACGCCCTGCTGGAGATGCTCGACAGCGGCGTGGTGGGCGGCGCCGGCCTGGATGTCCTGGAGGAAGAGCGGGTGCTGCAAAAGGAAACGATGGACATCATCGGCGAGCAGATTGTCGGGCGGCTTCAGTTCGGAGACGGCGAACCCGCCTCGGCTTCCAGCCCTGAGCGGGTTTCGGAGTTGCAAAGGCTGATGCGCAATGCGGACCTGATCGGGCGCAAGAACGTGGTATTCACCCCGCACGTCGCCTTCAACAGTGTCGAAGCGGTGGAACGGATCAATTCAACAACCGTGCGGAATATCGAAGCGTTCGCCGCCGGGGAACCGATCAATCTGCCGGAAGAATAGCCGCGATCGCCATCAACCCAAGCTGGCTGACGACAAACGCCAGCAGCCACGGAAACGCCTTGTCCATGAAGCCGTAGGAGTGCAGGCCGACGCCCAGCATGTTGACCCCAAACCACGAGAAACTCGTGATGACATTGCCGAAGAGGACCATGATCATCAATCCGCGCCCTCGAATGTAACCTGCCCAGCGGGCATGCAGAATCGCCGCACACCAGAGCACGATCATCAACGCGCCGTTTTCCTTCGGGTCCCATCCCCAGAAGCGGCCCCAGGATTGGTCGGCCCAGATGCCGCCGAGAACCGTCCCGACGAAGCTGAAAAGCGTGGCGAAACAGACGATGCCGTAGGTCATCCGCGTCAGTTCGCGGGCGGATTCCGCGGTCAGCGACCTGGTAAATACGCCGCGCAAAACATAGAGGGTCGCCAGCGTGCCAGCCAGGAACATCGCCGAGTATCCGAGCGTGATGGCCACCACGTGCGTGGCCAGCCAGATGTTGGTGTCCAGCACAGCGCGGAGCATCTCCAGCGTATCGCCGGTTCCGGCAAGGTGATGCGCAATAATCAGCGTGACAAACCCGATGATGGCCGCGCAGGCCGAGCCGATGCCGTCCCGGTAAGTCCGTTCCAGGAGAATACCGATGACCGCCGTGCCCCAGCCGATGAAGATCGCCGACGAGTACAGATTCGTGACCGGCGGACGCCCTTGCAGATACATGCGCGAGACTAATCCAAAGGTATGCACCGCCAGCGCCAGCAGCAAAACCAGAAACGCGGCCCGATTCAAAGGGCGGGTCCATCCAAGCCACGAGCCGCAGACCAGCAGGAACACCAGCACATAGAGGCTCATGCTCTGGTAAAAGGGGGCGAAAGCATTAAAGAGGGACTCAAACGCAGCCCGGCGGGTCGTGTCCGGCTGGCGGGCTTCGATCGTCGCCGCCAGCTCGGTCACCTGTCGATTGAATAGGTCGCCGTTCCGGGCACGGTAAGCGTCGCCCAGCGCGGCGTAGGCCTTGGCGACGGGATCGACTCCCGCCCCGCCGATAGCTGCCGTCAGCGCCGCACCGATGGGGCGCCATTGCGATGCCGGGCCTTTTGCTCCCGGAACCGGCGGCACGGCGAAGATGGAAGCGGTCTCGGCGAGATCCTTGTAGCGCTGGGTGAATTCCAGCAGCGCATCGAATTTCTCCTTTTCGAACGCCTCGCCCTTTTCACGCTTCCGCATCGCCTCCATGCCGGGTGCGACGATCTTCTCAAAGCCGGCGATTTCGGAGGCGAAATCGTGCGCATCGTCCGGTTGAAGCCCTCGCTGGAGTCGTTGATAAACGAGGAGTGCATTGCGCAGATTGACGACGGCGGTCTGGAACGGCGATCGCTCGGAGGAGTCGACGCTCTCCGATTGCCTCGCCTGCTCGTCGATCTTTTGTAGGAACGGCGAGAGTTCCGCGTACGAGAAAAATTCCCGCTCGCCCTGCTGCCAACCGAAGATGCCGAGCACTTCCGGGTTGTTGATGACGAAGGCGGGGTATGTGTCCGCGGTCGACGCGTCAAAGAGAACGTCCGCGAGCCAGGCGATCGCTTCCATGCTCTGGCCGGCCTCGGTGCGCAGGGTTTGGCGGCCGCGGAGAATGACCAGCGAAGTGCGGGCGACGGTGTCCAGCGGTTTGAGGCGTCCGTCAGCCAGTGCGGGGAGCTTGCCAAAAGCGACAAAGTCGAACTCGCCCGGTTTCGCAGCGGGGACGAGCCACGAGGAAGCCACCCAAAGCAGGCAAGAAACCAGAATGAGCCAGGGGAAGCAGCGTTCAACCAGAATCAACCAGGGCAAATAGCGTTTCATTACTGAGCGTTCCAAAAAAGGTTCAGATTGTTCTGGTCGTCTAACCTGAAGAGTTCACAAAGCGTGCGGATGGCGAACTCCGGGGAGCGCACGCGTCTCGCGTGCTGGTCGCGGGGAGCGCGGGCATCCTGCCCACTACTGTTCGGATAAGCAGCGGTTTCGAGGACGGGTGGGGCTTTGGTGGTCGCGCCAGCGTCTTGGAGTGCGGCAGTCCTGTGCCGCCTTCGGATGCCGGACCATCCCACTCCTAACGCAAAGCTTGCTTGCCACGACCAGCCATGTCGTTCCCTTTCTATTTCTTCTGGAACCCATTTGGGGGCAAAGTTGCATTTCGTAACGAGAAATGGTGAGCGCGGCAGATAAACAACCCCACGCACCGACGCGCCCTCCCAAGGCGGCACAGGACTGCCGCACTCCAAGACGCTGGCGCGTTCCTCGGTAATCCCAACGCAAGCCGTTGCGAGTTGCATTTCGCATGCACTCCCCGGAACACGCCTCCGTGCGTTTTCTCTGGTTTGTGAGTTTTTCGGCTTAACCATGGCGTGAAGCTATTTTAAAAAGCTCAGCAGGCAGCCTTTTTTCCCCGCGAAAACCCGACGAAATGCCGGCTGAACTGGATGAGCAATCCGGCCCCGATGACAATGCACGCGATGTACGGCGCGACAAACGTGGGGTTATGCACCGTCTGCAAGATCGTCGCCTGATCCCCCTTTTCGAAACCGGACTGGTAGAACGTTTCCCCTCGATAACGCAACGGGTGGTTCATATAGATCAGCACGTCCCGCTTCACCGCGCGCTCGGGATCGATCAGCGTTACATGGCTCGCGAAGTTCTTTGGGATATCCGTGCCCGCGTAGGTCTCGTGGGTAAACCGCTGAAGCGTAAGGGTGTAGGGCTTGTAAAACCGCTGGAGCCGAAGTGCGATGCGCCAGGAACCGCCCGCACACGAAAACCGCTGCGGTGCCCCGAGCGCCTCGGAAACCAGCCACGTTCCAAGCGGTTTCGGCGCGGCTTGCCCGGCCTGCGGAATCGGCTCGATGCGGATCGATGCCGCCTTCAAATCGCGCTCGTCCATCGCGGTGGCACGCGGTCGCTCGGTCACGACAACGCCGGCGCCGATCCCTTGATCCGCCAAAGGCTTGCCACTCCCGGACTGCCCGGCCATCTCCAACCGGGCGTTCCGGTAAAAATGTTCGACGACAATCCGAAACGGCAGGCTCCGGTGCTCGATGACGCCGCCACGACGCAGCCGGCTTTCCGGGATCGCCGTGACCTGGTCGAACTCCGGGGCCTTTTCGCTGATGACCGCCAGTTCCACGTTCGCCGCGTGCTGGGAGTAATTGAGCGCATCCCCAGGCCCCAGTCGCATAAAGCTTTCGACGGCAAACAAATCGGTGAACAGTCCGCCGGCGAGCATCACGATCAGCCCGCCGTGGATCAGATGAATCCCAAGGTGGCGCCAGTTCAGACGGAACCGGCGCAAATGTGCGGCCACAAGGTTGACCAGCATGACCGCGCCAATCAAGTGACCGCCGGGAAAGACCGGAACCGCAAAGCCGTCCGACGATTCCATGGGCCACCAGACGAACGTGCTTTGAAAGAAACGTTCCTGAACGAGGTGCGCCCCGTAATGCACCTGCGCGAGCGTGCCGACGAAAACCAGGACCAGCGCTGCAATCAAGCAGCCGATGGTCAGCTTCATCGAGCACAACAGATCGACTAATCGGCGCGCGCTCATTTCGCGGTCGGGCGCACGGTTTCGATCCACTTCAGAAATTCGAGTTTTCGGGATTCGGTGAGCTCGGCATTGCCGCGCATCTTGAAAAACAAGGTCTGATCCCCCGAGGCAACGATCCCCGCAACGATGCGCCCGTCCTTTGCCGGATCGGAGCCGGCGGGCAAGCCTTCCAAATCCACCACCGACACGTCCCCAAGCGGCGTGGTCAGATGCTTCGTCATTGGGCCGAGTTCCTGTTCGGTGACGGGCGGTTTGCCGAGCTGCCCCAGCCATCGGTTTACGTTCTCCAGAACGCCCCCGGCGGCTCCGCCGAGGCTGATGACCGACACGTCGGCCGACGCTCCGTTTTCACCCTTGATCTGGTAACTGGCCAGGCGCATTGCGGATGCCGGTTGCACGACCCACGAAGCCGGTGCGCTGCCGGTGATTTGCAGGGCCGTGGTCGCAGGCGGCATCGCCGCGCCGGCCGCAACCCTCGCCGGTCCCATTGGTGGCATCTCCGGCTGGCTTGCATCCGGGCCGGACGGCGTGCCCCCCCGCACACCGGGTTCTTCCGCATCCGCCTTGGCGACACGGTAGACTTTGATCTCCCCGTCTTTGCTGTCGCAGCCGGCGCAAAGCAATGCGACAGCCAGTGCGCCGAAAAGAAAATGTGTTCGATCTAACATTATTTGATTGCGACCTCCTATACATGGCGAGAGGTTCCGCGTCAAACGGCGTCGCGAACCGCGGATTCCACCAACGGATCAACCACGGATCGCACGGATGGACACGGGGCGCGTTCAGTGGCAGCGGCCTTTCTTTTTCCCCCTCTCTTTCATCCGTGTCCATCCGTGAAATCCGTGGTTCCAATATTGCATCGGTTCCTCAAACTGTTAGCTTCCCTGTCGCTTGAGCACCCGACCTTCCGCACCCGCCGCTCCCCGATGCAATCGCGAGCGCTTTCTTGCCGCCGCGCACTGCCTGCCAGTGGATCGCCCGCCCGTCTGGCTGATGCGCCAGGCGGGGCGCTGCCTGCCGGAATACCGCGCCATCAAGACACAACACCCCTTCGTGGAGTTGGTCCGTACGCCGGAACTGGCCGCGGAAGTGACGCTTCAACCGATCCGCCGGTTCGGCTTCGACGCGGCGGTTCTCTTCAGCGACATCCTGGTGATCCCAGAGGCCATGGGGCAGGCATACCATTTCCGCGAGACCGGCGGCATCGAGATGGAGTTCGCCGTTCGGTCGGCGGAGGACATCCGGCGCCTGGATTGCCACGGAGTAACCGAGCGACTCCGCTATGTCGCCGATGCGCTCAGACTTTGCAAGGCGACCCTGGACGGAAACACCGCGCTGCTCGGATTTGCCGGTTCGCCCTGGACGCTCGCCAATTACATGGTCGAAGGCTCCAGCGAGCACGACCCGGTGCTGGCAAAACTGCTCTACTACTCCGAACCGCGCCTCTTTTCCGAGTTGATGGAGAAGCTCACCGTGGCCGTTACCGAATTCCTGAAGCTCCAAATCGACCACGGAGCCGACGCAGTCCAGATCTTCGACAGCCACGGCGGGATTCTCGCCGACAACGCATTCGAAGCCGCCTCGGGCCAGTGGATTCGCAGGATTATTGCCGGGCTCGACGGGCGCGTGCCGGTAATCGTTTTCTCGCGAGGCACCCACGGACGCTGGGATGCGCTGGCCTCGACCGGCGCCAATATCCTCAGCGTGGACTGGACCCAACCGCTGGCTGAAGTGCGCCGGATGCTCCCGCCCCACGTCGGCGTGCAGGGCAATCTCGATCCCGCCCTGCTCACCGCCACCCCCGAGGTCGTCGTGGAAGAAACCGCCCGGATTCTGCGGAACATGGATGGGCTGACCGGACACATCTTCAATCTCGGCCACGGCGTGCCGCCCAACGCGAAGCTCGAATGCATCCAGGCACTGGTCGAAACCGTTAGGAACAGCAGATGAGCGCCTTGCATGTCGACCTGGAGCTAATCCGCAAATACAACGTCGCCGCGCCTCGCTACACGTCGTATCCGCCGGCGACACATTTTGCGGAGATGGACGAGCGGACGGTGCGGGAGCGGATTTGCCGGAACGCCGAGTCGAAGCGCGACCTGTCGCTCTATTTTCATCTGCCGTTCTGTTACTCGCTCTGCTGGTATTGCGGCTGCACCACGGTCATCACGAGCAACCAGAGCGCTAGCGCGCGCTACATCGAGTATCTCAAACGCGAAATGGCGGCGGTCTCCGCGATGCTGAACCCGGATCGCAGGGCGGTGCAGCTTCACTTCGGCGGCGGCACACCCACGTTTCTGCGCCCGGAAGAGATCCGCGACCTCGGCGTTGCGATTCGCTCCAACTTTGCGTTTGCGCCCGATATCGAAGCCGGCGTCGAGATCGACCCGCGCCGCATCGTGCGCGACCATATTTCCGCATTGCGCGAAGCCGGGTTTAACCGCGCGTCGATGGGTGTGCAGGATTTCAATCCCGACGTGCAAAAGGCGGTTCACCGCATCCAGACGCGGGAGGAAACCGCGCAGGCAATCGCATGGCTGCGAGAGGACGGTTTCACCTCGCTCAACATCGACCTGATTTACGGGCTACCGTTTCAAACGCCAGAATCGTTCGCGGCGACGCTGGACGAAATCGTCGCCTTGAGGCCCGACCGGCTCGCCGTTTTTAACTACGCGCATGTGCCGTGGATGAAACCGGCTCAGAAAATCCTCAAGGTGCTGCCAACTCCAGAGACGAAGCTGGAGTTGCTGAAACTGACGGTCGAGAAGCTCACTGCCAACGGCTATGTCTATATCGGCATGGATCACTTTGCACGAATGGACGACGAACTGACGGTAGCCCAGCGAAACAAGACCCTCCAGCGCAATTTCCAAGGATACAGCACCCGCGCCGACGCCGACATCCACGCCTTCGGCATGTCGTCCATCTCGCAGGGCTGCGGCGCGTACTGGCAGAACCAAAAGGAACTGCCCGACTATTACGAGGCGCTCGACGCCGGGCGGCTGCCGGTCTCGAAGGGATATGTGCTTACCGGGGACGATGCAATCCGCCGCCAGACAATCATGCGGCTGATGTGCGACATGGGCCTCGATTTCTCGGCAATGTCCGAGTTGCTCGGCCTCGATTTCCGTCACTATTTCGCAGCCGACCTGGCCAATATGGGCGACCTCGAAGCGGACGGATTGCTACAACTGAATTCGGACGGTCTGGTTGTGACTGGCCTCGGCAGGCTGCTGATCCGGAATATCGCCGTAAGATTCGACGCCTACCACGCCGGACGCACGGAACTGAGGTTTTCGAAGTCGATATGAAGTTTCTCGGGTTGCGACCCGCGCGCCAAGGGATTACGGTTTTTCCATGAGTATCGCTGAACTCCGCAGACTTCCGCCGATCGAAAAGCTCAAGATCATCGAGACCCTTTGGGCCGACCTTGCCGCCGGTGACGAGTCGTTTCCGAGCCCGGCGTGGCACTAACCGGTGATGAAGCAGACGACAACCCCGATAACACTGGGAGCCCGCGCGAAGCGCTTTGGAGTGCGGCGGCCCTACGCCGCTTTCACAGCCGGACGGACGCACTGCCGCCCGCAACCGTTAGCCTGCTCCAGAAGCGAACGACTGCCCAAGGTTTACGCAGACAGCCCTTACGACAGCGATTCACAAACGACGGCCCAAAGCGGGAAGGTGGCCGGATGTGCGATATACACGGCCTCCCAAAGCGGCAGGGGGCTCTTTCCATTTCCCGCAAATTCGAAGCCGAGCATGGAGACCAAAGCGGTTCTCATTATCTGTCATCCTGAGCTTGCGAAGGATCTCACGCTACGCCAGCCAGCATTATGCCACCATTCACCGTTCCCGAAGCTGGCAGCGCCGCACGATGGGCCGTCAGTTCCGATTACCTGCCGGCTGAAACAAACGGTAGGATCGCCTCGTGAGATTCCTTCGACAGACTCAGGACAGGCTCTTCGCAGGCTGCCAATGAACCTGCCGGAAAGAACAGGCGTTCGGGAGCGGGAATCCGGGGAGCACACGCGTCTCGCGTGTTGGCGCCGGCGTCCCGCCGACGCGGACTTCCAGTCTCCCCAGTGCATTGCGGCGACTCCACGCGCAAAGTTCGCCGAGGCGGGACGCCTCGGCCAGCACCCGGGACGGGTGCGCTCGCCGGAACTCGCATTCCGACGCGATCAGCCGCGAAGATGCCTTTGGCGAGGGCGCCAAAGGCCGCACGCGAGGGCGCGTGCGCTCCCCGGAAGCTGTCGCGACGCAGGTTCATTCCCAACAATCAACGCCGCGCTTTGGCCGCCTGCAAGTCTCAGGATGACAGCGTTCGGGGCTCCATCCTCACTTGTGCGTCCGATTTGCAAACTTGTGGTAATGCAGAGCGGAGCCTCGCCGTACTCCAGGACGCTGGCGCGAATTACCTGACTCCATCGCTTTCGCCGCACGTATTCCTTTTCCACGCGCTCTCATCAAACCGCACCAATGACAACACAATCCACCCCGCCGCCTCTTTCCGTAGCCATCGTTGGCGGCGGCGTAACCGGCCTTTCAACGGCGTTCCGGCTCGCGGGACGCAATATCCCGGTAACCGTTTACGAGGCCGCCGACCGCGTGGGCGGCGTTGTCCAGTCCGTGCGCGAAGACGGCTTCCTCTGCGAATGGGGACCCAACACCATTCTGGAGACTTCGCCGAAAATCGGCGCGCTCATCGACGACCTCGGCCTGCAACCGCGCCGCTGGTATTCGAATCCGGACGCAAACAAGAACTACATCGTGCGCAACGGAAAACCCGTGCAACTGCCCACCGGACCCGCTGCTTTCATGATGTCCGGGCTGTTCTCGATCCCCGCCAAGCTCCGGCTCTCGCTTGAACCGCTCATCCGCACCCCCGCCGCATCGCCCGACGAAGCGCTCTCCGACTTCGTTCTGCGCCGGCTGGGCCGCGAGTTTCTCGACTACGCCATTAACCCATTCGTCTCCGGCATCTACGCGGGCGACCCCGCAAAGCTCTCGGTGCGCCACGCATTCCCGAAATTGCACGCGGTGGAGCAAAAATACGGCTCGCTGATCCTGGGCCAGATCCTCGGCGCGCGGGAACGGCGCAAACGCAAGGAGGTCCCAAAGACAGCCGCCAAGAAGGTGTCCTTTGACGATGGGCTCCAAGTGCTTTCCGACGCTCTGCGCTTGCGGCTCGGCGACTCCGTCAAGCTCTGCACACCGGTGACCGGGCTGCGAAAACACGCTACTGGCTGGACGGTCACGGTGCGCGCCGCGGGCACCCAAGAACGGCACGAGCACTCCGCCGTCCTGCTGGCCGGACCCGCGCAAAAGCTGGCCGACATCGCGTTGGAGGCGGATCAACCGGAGAGCCTGGCGATCCTCGGGGAAATCGAGAATCCGCCGGTTGCCCGGATCGTCCTCGGATTTCGCCGCGAAGACGTGGCCGATCCGCTCGACGGCTTTGGATTCCTCGTTCCCGAAGTCGAGAAACTGAGCATCCTGGGCACCACCTATTCCTCGTCCATCTTTCCCGACCGCGCGCCCGCCGGCCACGTCGCCCTCACCACTTTCGTCGGAGGCGCCCGCCACCCGGACCTCGCCCTGCGCGACGCCGACGCCCTTTTCGACCTGGTCGTCCGTGACCTCGAACGCGTGCTGGGCGTGCGAGGAAAACCGGTCTTCCGCCACCACGTTTTGTTTCCGAAAGCCATCCCGCAATACAACGTCGGTTTCGCGCGATTCGCCGATGCAATGAACGCAATGGAATCCCGCCTGCCGGGCCTCTTTTTCGCGGGCAACTACCGGGATGGCATCTCCCTGGGCAACTCCATCGTCGCGGGCCAGGACATGGCCGCGCGCATCGCCGATTTCCTCCAATGAACAAACAAGGCGTCTTGCTGATCAATCTCGGCTCTCCGGACAGCCCGTCGGTTCCGGACGTGCGGAAGTATCTCGCGGAATTCCTCATGGACGGACGCGTGCTCGACGCTCCGTGGCTTATTCGCACGGCTGTGGTTTACGGGACGATCCTCCCGTTTCGACCCCAACAATCCGCCCACGCCTACCGGTCCATCTGGATGCCGGAGGGTTCGCCCCTGATTGTCACCAGCCGCAACGTCCATCGCCAGTTGCAGGAACGCATGGGATCGGTTCCCGTCGAGCTGGCGATGCGATACCGGAACCCGAGCATCGAGTCCGCCGTCTCATCCCTGCGCGGCCGCGGCGTCGAAGACCTGCTGGTTGTCCCGTTGTTCCCGCAGTACGCAATGTCCAGCTTTGAAACGGCTGCGGTGCGGGCCCGCGAAGTCGCCGCGAAGATTGCGCCCGGGATTCGGGTGCGCGTCGTCCCGCCGTTTTACGCCGACCCCGGCTACATCCGCGCGCTCGTGGCGAGCGCCGCACCCGCTCTGGACGCCGGCTACGACCACCTGCTTTTCAGCTTCCACGGCCTCCCCGAACGCCACTTGAGGAAGTCGGACCCGACCGGTTGCCACTGCCTGACGGCTTACAACTGCTGCGAACAACCCAGCCCCGCGCGCGAAACATGCTACCGGGCGCAATGCTTCGCCACCGTGCGAGCGTTCGTTTCCGAGGCGGGCGTGGAGAATTGCAAATATTCCGCGGCTTTCCAGTCCCGGCTTGGGCGCGATCCCTGGCTGAAGCCGTACACCGATTTCGAACTGGAGCGCCTTGCCCAGAGCGGTGTCCGCAAGCTGGTCGTAATTTGCCCGGCGTTCGTCTCCGACTGTCTGGAAACGCTGGAGGAAATCGCCATGCGCGGACGGGAGACTTTCATCGGAGCCGGCGGGAAAGAGTTTACGCTCATCCCGTGCCTGAACGAACATCCGCGCTGGCTCGAAGCGCTCGAAGCCATTGTGCGCAGGGGCTTGGGTGGCGGCTGATTTCTCCAGGGTACAATTGATCCGCGTTCACTTCGGATGCAAAATTGAAACATGCGTGCGGACACCATCGACATCTCCGCTTTCGGCAATCGTCACCTATCGATTTCCCGCGCGCGAAGGACTGGCGCCGGTGAAACTGACCTGGTATGCGGGCATGCGCGCCCCGCGTCCTCCGGAGCTCGAAGACGGTGTTGAGATGCCGCGAAGAGGGAGAAGGGGTCGCACGAAATGCATTGGGTCGATGCGGCGAAGGCCGGAGTGCAGCCGGATGCACACTTCGGCTACAGCGGCCCGCTGACGGAAATATGCCTGCTCGGCAACGTTGCCAAACGCATGGATTCCCGGATAGAATGGGATTGCAAGAATCTCAAAGTCACCAACCTGCCCGATGCGAATCGTCATATCCGTGCCGAATATCGCAAGGGGTGGACTCTTTAATACTTACACTAATATGAAAACTCAGATCGCCTGCCTCGCCTCTATCGCCGCCTCGCTTTGCTTTGCGGCGCTCCCTTCAAACGCCACGCCGATTCCCGAATCCTGCCAGACCGGCGGTTTCGCAATCGGCTGCCAGGCGTGGACGTTCAAGAACTATTCCGTCATGGAGGCCATCGACAAGACTGCCGCCGCCGGCGGCAAGGTCATCGAATTCTATCCCGGTCAGAAATTTAGCGTGGAACAGCCCGGCCTGAAATTCGACCACAACGCCACCGATGAAATGATCGCCCAGGTCAAGGCGCGACTGGCCAAGGACGGCGTGCGTGCTGTGAATTATGGGGTGGTGGGCATCCCGGAAAAAGAGACTGACGCGCGAAAGCTGTTTGCGTTCGCCAGGAAATTCGAGTTGTACGGCATCACTACTGAATCGGTGAACGCGATCGACACGATCGAAAAGCTGGTCAAGGAATTCGACATCCGCGTCGGCTTTCACAATCATCCCCGCAGAGCTGCGGACGCCGGCTATAAGATGTGGGATCCGAATTATGTGTTGAGCGTTGTCAAGGATCGCGACGCGCGCATCGGCGCCACCGCGGATGTCGGCCACTGGATCCGCTCCGGCCTGGACCCCATCGAATGCCTGAAAGTGCTTAAGGGGCGCATCGTCAGCGTCCATTTGAAGGATCTCAACGAGAAGGCTCCGAGCGCCCACGACGTGCCGTTCGGGACCGGCATCGCGAATGTTGCGGGAATTCTGGACGAGTTGAAGCGCCAGAACTTTGTTGGAAACGCCTCAATCGAATACGAATACAACTGGGAAAACAACGCCGCCGACGCCACTCAATGCATCGACTTCGTTCGTAGCCAGGGCGCGAAAGCGTCGCACTAGCGGAGTGGTCATGCAGGTTGCCGCCGAACCCATCGGCAGCAACTGCGAGGCGTTTGCTCCCGATGCCTTCTGTATGAACAGCTTTTCGAAATCCGTTCCTCTCCGGTTTCTCCACCTTGTTGTCATGCTGGCTGGGTTTGTACCGGCGGTTTTTGCGGCGGCGGAGCCTCCCCTTCCAGACTGGGCAATCGGTCCGTTCACCCGTCCCGAAAACGCCGGGCCTGTGATCCGCCCCAAGCCGGAATCCACCTTCGATTGCCCCATGCGCAAGCAACCCGTCGCGTGGGAGGCGCGCCATACCTTCAATCCCGCAGCCGTTTTGCGTGACGGTCGCATTCACGTTCTCTATCGCGCGGAGGACAACCATGGGGCCGGGATCGGCGGCTACACCTCCCGTCTTGGCCTGGGAACCAGCGAGGATGGCATCAGATTCGTCACCGAGCCCAAACCCGTCTTTTTCCCTGCCGACGACGCGCAGAAGGAATTTGAGTGGGAGGGCGGGTGTGAAGATCCCCGCCTGGCCGAGGGGCCAGATGGCGTCTATGTCATCACGTATACTCAATTCGCGAGACGCAACAATGGCAGTTACCGCTTTTGGCGCATCGGCCTGGCCGCCTCCAAAGATCTGCGGACATGGACCAAATACGACGGCGCCTTCGCGGAAACTCCATTTGAAAATAGAAGAATCAAGTCTGCCAGCATCCTGCATCGGGTTGAAAATGGCCGCCTCATCGCGGCGAAGGTGAACGGGAAATACTGGATGTATTTCGGCGAGTCGTCGGTGAATCTCGCGACTTCCGACGATCTGGTCCATTGGACCCCCGTGACCGATGCCCAGGGAAAACTCCTCGAAGTCATGAAAACCCGCCGAGGCTTCTTTGACAGCGTTTTTACAGAGGTCGGCCCTCCGGCGATCCTGACCCCGCGGGGCATCGTCCTCATTTATAACGGCAAGAATTCCAAACCCGGCAACGGCGGCGATCCCTCGCTGCCCGGAGGCGTCTACACGTGCGGCCAGGCGCTCTTTGACAAGAACGACCCGGCGAAATCGATCTCCCGGCTCGACAACCCATTTTTCAAACCCGAACTGGACTGGGAGAGAACCGGCCAGTATTCCGCCGGCACCACCTTTGCGGAGGGGCTTGTTCTATTCAAAGGCCGCTGGTTCCTTTACTATGGCTGCGCGGACACTTTTGTCGGCGTGGCAATAGCCGAGGGCAAGCCCTGGCTGCGCGACCGTTAGTTTGACGCACTCGGAGCGCCGGCGTGACCGGACGACTTCGAATGAAGAAAATTGCGGACCCGCATCATGCCGATCTCGTAGTCGTGAAAGCCGCCGTAGAAGAACAGCGTGTCGGTAGCCTTGTCGTAATAGAACGCCGTGCCGAAATTCGGGCCCTGGTACCAGACGCCCTCGCGTGAAACCGGCGCATCCGGAAGCGTAGCCAGCTTCAGCAGTTTCCAAGGGCACTTGCCATCGGCAATCGCAGTGATGTTGCTCGGCTCGGATGCCCCGGTATAACCGTCGAAGGTGCAGGAACAGGAGGAAATGAGAATGTTCCCGTCAGGAAGCGCCATCGCAGACCCGATTGCGCTTCCTTTTTCTCCCCAGAAGGTATCCATGGGTGGCAACACCGGGTTGGGATCGGCCAGAACCCAGTTGGTGAGGGTATTGGAGAGCAGGACCACGGTATGCGGCTTGGGCATGTGATTCCAATCCTCGGTATAGGCGATGAAGCGATAATCGGTGCCGCTGAGGCGTACCGGGTTCATTTGCGGATAGCGTTTGGTGTCGATGATCTCCTGGATTCGGCAGTTGCCGAAGATATCGCCCACCTTGAGGCCCGATTTCTGCCAGGCGGAATAATGGCCGGCCCCGTCGGTGGTCCACCAGTCCATTTTCCCGCCGCCGCCGGTAATGTAGTCAAGCCCGTTGCCGAAAGGATCGAGTACGATATTCATATCGCCGGTGCATTTCACCACCTCGTCGTTCACGCGCGTCCATTGGATGCCGTCGGAGGAAGAGGCGACGCCGTGATAGTTGTCCGCGCCGAACTTGCGCCACATCATATAGAGCTTGCCATCCTTGCCCTTCCACACCGCGGGATTGCAGACGTCCTTGGAGAGCACCGGCGTTTTTCTCCACTCCCACTTGTAGTTCCAGTTGTCCAGAGCAGGGTCGAACTTCAGCGCTTCGAAACGAGCCTCGCCGCCAGAGGAGATGAGCAGCGGCCGGCGGGCGGCGGGCAGGTCGATCACGGTGCGAAAGCTCGTGATTTTTGCACCCGTGTCGTCCTTGAGGAAGGCGATCAACGCGTTGGAATAAGGCGACCAATCGACCTGGAGGCGATATTTCACGCCGGTTTTCAGAGTCCATTGCTCTGGCGGGTAGTTTGCCGCCTTGGGATCCGTCGCCGCCTTGGGATGCCGCGCAATGACGACGTCCGTGCCGTCCAAGAGTCTGCGGTGCGCTTCCAGGGAGTTATCCGAGACGTTCATTGCCACGTAAACCAGTTGCTTGCCGTCTTTGGAGGCAAACCCGAGGCCCGCCCGGGTGGCTTGGGAGTTGAGAAAGATTTCCGCTGACAATGCCGCCTGGGCCATGGTGCGCCATTCCCCGCCTGTGTCGGTCTTGTTGATGTAGACGTTGGGAGTATACGCGAAACAAGGGGCGGAGCCGGTTGCGACAGCGCAATGACCGCAACCGTTCGCATTGTCGCCCGCCGTAAAGCCGTTCGCCTTCCAGTTTTCGAGGCCGTGCGAAAAATCGTCGTTGAAACCGGTCTCGGGAATACCCCAGGAGGCGGTCGCTTGCGGTTCGTTGTCTTCCACATCGAGGCGACTGGAGAGATCCAGCCTCTGGCCGGGGACCACCACCGATTTGAGAAACACAAACCGGCTTACATTCGTTAACGCCCCCGAGGTCTCACCTGAAAACACAAGGTAAATGTCCCGCACCCCGGACTGCGAATTATCCAGATTGCAGACCACGTCCTGCCAGGCCTGCCAGCCACCGGTATTCTTGAATTCGCACGACCCCATCAACGGTCCCGCCGGACGGTCCAGTCGGATCTCCAGTTTGCCGTGCCGTGGGGTACCCAGCCGAATCTTGAACGCGGCGACGCCGCTATCGAAATCGAAGGCTTTGTAGGCGATGTAATCCCCGTTGTGAATGGAACAGAGATTCTCACCGCCTTCCGAGCAGGGCTCAGTCTTCACCCCGGCTGATTTGGCGTAAAAGGCGACCGCCCGCACCGTATTGAGCGGGTTGTTGGCAGCCGCCGCCGATCCTTGTTCAATGAAAAGGATCAGGGCTGAAAACGCCACAGATTTGAGGAGAGCGGGAGGCGAAAAGCGAATCATGAACCAATAATGGACTATCTTCCGGCTTCGTCCAGAATTTTGCTGTTCAAAATCCAAGAGAGAAGCCGTCTAGTCCCCGTATCCGTGCGGGTACTTAACATGCCACGCCCACGCGCTTTCGATGATTTTTTCAATCGCCTCGTACTTCGGAGCCCAACCCAGCTCTTGCTTGATTTTGTCCGAAGCGGCGATGAGCAGGGGAGGATCGCCGGGGCGCCGCGGTTTTTCCACAACCGCAATCGGTTTGCCGGTGATCTTTTCACAGGTGGCGATGATCTGCCGCACGCTGGTGCCGCCGCCCGTTCCCAGATTGTAGCAACCGCTCTCGGTCACCCCCAGCGCGAGGATGTGCGCCTGCGCCAGGTCCACGATGTGGATGTAATCGCGGATGCAGGTGCCGTCGGGGGTGGGATAATCGGTCCCGTAAATTTCGACGTGCGGCTTTTGACCCAGGGCGACCTTTAGCACATTGGGAATGAGATGCGTCTCGATGCGATGGTCTTCGCCGTAAAGCCCGGTTGCGCCCGCGGCGTTGAAATACCGCAAAGCCACATACTTCACACCGTGGATCTCGTCATACCAGCGGAGAATCTTTTCGAACATCAGCTTCGATTCGCCGTACGGGTTGATAGGCCGTTGCGGGAGGGTCTCGTCGATCAGCACCCGGTCGGGCGGTCCGAACGTGGCGCAGGTCGAGGAGAACACAAACTTCTTCACACCCGCGGCGACCAAGGCGTCGAGCAGGTTGATGCCGCCGTAAACGTTGTTGCGGAAATACTTGGAGGGGTTGGTCATGGATTCCCCCACCAGGGCGTTGGCCGCAAAATGCATTACCGCGTCGGGATGGGCTTCGGCGACAGCCCGGGTGATTTCCTCGGGAACCCGCAAGTCTCCGGGGACAAACGCCGCCCGCGGATCGAGTGCCTTGCGGTGCCCTTCGGTTAAATTATCGAAAACCGTGACCTGGTGGCCCAGGTTCAGGAGTTGTTCTACGCAAATGCTGCCGATGTAACCGGCGCCCCCAGTAACGAAGATATTCATAACGGGAGCATCCAAGCAGGTTGCCGCCCGGGGATGAAGCAGAAAAGTCAGAGAAAGCTTCCTGGCCGCCCGAACGCGCAAAAACCCGGACGGAGTCGCCTCCGTCCGGGTTGTGAGTTGTTTGGCGGGCTGTTGGCCAGGGTGACTGGCTTTTGGCCCGGTTGTTTGTGGTGTGTGTTACTTCCTGCGGTCGCCGGGGCGGTATTCCTCTTCGGCAGCCTGGAACGCCTGTTCCAGCCCGACGAGGTCTTCGCCCGGACGGATGCTGTCGAACGCCTCGGTCTCCTTGCGGAGTTCGTCTTCGGAGTAGTTGGCCGCCTTGACGGACAGCCCGATACGCCGCTCGGTCTTGTCCACCTTGATGACGCGCGCCTCGACCTCCTGGCCGACCTTGAGCACGTCCTTGACTTTCTCCACGCGGTCTTCGCTGAGCTGCGAGATGTGGACGAGCCCGTCGATGTCGCCGTCAAGCTGCACAAACGCGCCGAAGCTGGCGAGCTTGGTGACCTTGCCCTTGACGAGATCGCCGATCTTGTAGCGCTGGTCGATGAGCTTCCACGGATCTTCGTCGAGCTGCTTGACGCCCAGGCTGATTCGCTGTGCGCTCTTGTCGATGTCGATGACCACCGCTTCGACTTCGTCGCCCTTCTTGAGCATTTCGCTCGGGTGATTGATCTTGCGGGTCCAGCTCATGTCGGAGACGTGGATCATGCCGTCGATCCCTTCCTCCAGCTCCACAAACGCCCCGTAAGGGGTCATGTTGCGCACGATACCCTTGACCTGCTTGCCGATGGGGTACTTGTGCTCGATGACATCCCACGGATTCGGCTCCAACTGGCGGACGCCGAGGGAAATCTTCTGCTCTTCCTTGTTGATGCCCAGAACGACCGCTTCCACTTCCTGGCCGACGGTAAGCACGTCGGAGGGGCGGGTGATGCGCTTGGTCCAGGAGAGTTCGGAAACGTGGATGAGGCCTTCGACGCCCTCCTCGATCTCCACAAACGCGCCGTAAGGCACGAGATTGGTGATCTTGCCCTTGACCTTGGTGCCGATCGGGAACCTGCTTTCGGTCTCTTCCCACGGATTTTTCTGGGTCTGCTTGAGGCCGAGCGAAACGCGCTCCTTTTCCTTGTTGATGTCGAGAACGACGACGTCGAGCTCCTGACCGACCTTGAGCAGTTCGCTCGGGTGGCCCAGGCGGCCCCACGTCATGTCGGTGATGTGCAGCAAGCCGTCCATGCCGTCGAGGTCGATGAACGCGCCGAATTCGGTGAGGTTCTTCACGGTGCCGCGGACGGTGTCGCCCGGCTTGACGCCGCTCATGAAGCGCAAGCGCTTCTCGGAGCGCTCCTGCTCGATGATTTCGCGGCGGCTCAGGACGACGTTCTTGCGGTCGTCGTTGATCTTGACGATTTTGAAATCGTAGGTGTTGCCGACGAACTGCTGGAGATCCTTCGGCGGGATGATGTCGATCTGGGAACCCGGCAGGAACGCTTCCACGCCGATGTTGACCGTCAGGCCGCCCTTGACCACGGCTTTGACTTTGCCTTTGATGAGGCCGCCGCCCTGGAAGACCTTCACAATCTTGTCCCAGTTCTGTTTGTAAGCGGCTTTCTCCTTGGAGAGGATGACCATCCCCTCGTCATTTTCAAGCCGGACCAGCAGGACTTCGACTTCGTCGCCGACCTGGAGGTCTTCCATATCGTCGAATTCGGCGATCGAGATCACTCCCTCGCTCTTGTATCCAATATCTACGAGCACTTCGCGGGGGCGGATTTCAAGCACGCGCCCTTTGACAATGCTTCCTTCCTTGAAATCGCGAAAAGATTTCGCGATCAATTCTTGCATCTGAACATTCATGACTAAACTAACTCACGCCACGGGTTACCACGGTTTTCTCACCCGGGCATGTCATCAGACGCGCCTGTTTCGGGGAAAAAGAGCAGGTAAAATAGCCTGCGGTTGGGCGAATGCAAGAGTAGATTTCGACGTTTCGGCGGTTTTCGAAACCAGTGGGAGCTTGGCGGTCGCGCCAGCGTCCTGGCGCGCGGCAGTCCTGTCTTTCCATTACCCACAAATCGGACGCAGAGCACGGAAACCGGAGCGGCCCATATTATTTTGTCATCCTGAGCTTGCGAAGGATCTCACAGCAGGCCAGCCGGCGTTAGGTCACCATTCACCGTTCTCGAAGCTGACGGCACCGCCCGATGAGCGATCAGTTCCGAGTACGTGCCGACTGAAACGAACGTCGCGATCGCCTCGTGAGATCCTTCGCAGGCTCAGGATGACAACGTTCGGGGCTCCGTTCTCACTCCTGCGCCCGATTTGCAAACTTGTGGGTAATGGAGAGAAATCTCCACCGCTTTCGAAGCGATTGGTCTCAGGAATTACCCAAAGCGTTTCCTGCGCCCATCGACTCGTCGCTGTGGAGGCAAACAGGCCTTGCCGCAGTCCTATAAGACGCTGGCGCGTCCACAACGCGCCACGGCTTCGTCGCTCCGAATTTACGATTATCAATTAGCAATTTTCCGCTGCGCCGGCTTGCCAATGGGCGTCAATCGCGGTTGACCCTTTGCTTTGCCGGTTGCGGCTGCTTCGCTCCTCGCGTTTTGCTTGCGGGCGCGTTCGCGGAAATGGAGTTGCGCCTGGGAACGTTTGCCGCCTTTTGGCTCCAACCGGACGTAGCTCCCATCGGCTTGCAGTTCCCGTGTTTTCACCCGGTCGTTGAGAAAGGCCGGTAGCATTTCCTCGACGATTTCTCGGCGCAACTTCGGGTCTTGTACCGGAAAGACCGCTTCCACGCGCCGGTACAGATTGCGCGGCATCCAGTCGGCGCTGCCCAGGTAAACTTCAGGGGCGCCGTCGTTGGCGAAGTAAAAGATGCGGCTGTGCTCCAGAAAGCGCCCGACGATGCTGATCACCCGGATATTCTCGCTGACCTCGGGCACATGGGGCCGCAGGCAGCAAATGCCCCGCACGATCAAATCGATCTTCACCCCGGCGCACGAGGCCTCGTAAAGCGCCAGGATCAGCGTCTCGTCTACCAGGGAATTGAGCTTCACGACGATCCGCGCCGGTTTTCCGGCAATAGCGTGGCCCTGTTCGCGCTCGATCATCGCCTTGAACCGGGCGGCCATGTCGAAGGGCGACACCAGCAGGTTCTTGAAGCCGGGATAACCCGCCAGCCCGGTGAGCGTGTTGAAAAGCGTGGCCACCTCCTGGGTGAGTTGCGGGTTGCTCGTCAGCAGACTCACGTCGGAATAGATGCGGGCCGTGCGCGGGTGGTAGTTGCCGGTCCCCAGATGCACATAATGCCGGATGCGGTCTTCGTCCCGGCGCACAACCAGGAGCATCTTGCAGTGTGTCTTTAGCCCGACCACGCCGTACACGACATGCACGCCGAATTCCTCCAGTTCCCGCGCCCAGTGGATGTTGTTGGCCTCGTCGAAGCGCGCTTTCAATTCGACGATGGCGGTGACTTGTTTGCCGTTCGTCGCGGCTTTGCCGAGCGCGGCGACAAATGGGGAATCGCCGCTGGTCCGGTAAAGCGTCAACTTGATTGCCATGACGTTCGGATCGTCCGCGGCCTGCTCGATGAAATCGACGACATCGTCGAAGGACTCGTAGGGATGATGCATGAGCACGTCCTGGCGGCGGAGCAGCGACCACACGTCGCTTCCCTGGGCCAGGAGCGGATTGCGCGCGCCGACGAACGGGCGGTCTTTCAGGCGGGCGAAGGCTTCGTTGTTCACCAGCGGCGTCACATCGGCCATGGCGATCGGGCCGTCGAGCAGGTAGAGGTCGGCATCGCTGAGCTTGAAACGGTCCAGGAGATAAGTCTGGAAATCGCGAGGGCAGTCCTTTCGCACCTCCAACCGCACGGCGTTGCCGCGGTTGGCGCGGCGCAGTTCCTGTTCGATGGTTCGCAAGAGGTTCTCGGCTTCTTCGTCATCGATATAGAGGTCGCCATTGCGCGTGATCCGGAAAGCGTGGACGCCCTCCACCTCAAGGCCGGGGAAGAGGTCGGCAATGTGGCGTTCGATCAGGTTGCTCAGCACAACGTAGTCCCACGGGTCCGTCTCGCCGCCCTTGCGCGGCAGCGGGATCAGGCGGGAATGCACCCGCGGCACCTGCACGATCGAGTAAAGCGGTTCGTCGTCGTTTGGACGCCGGACGCGCACAATCAGGTTATGGCTCTTGTTGAGAATGCGGGGGAACGGGTGGCTGGCATCGACGGCCAGCGGCGTAAGGACTGGGAAAACCTCGTCCAGGAAATAGCGATGCGCCCAATCCGCGTTGGATTCGTCCAGCGAGGCGACGCTGTGGATGCGAATGCCTTCCGCGGCCAGCAGCGGTACGATTTCCCGGTTCCAGAGCGCATACTGGGTTTGCACCAACTCGTGCGTCGTCCGCTGAATACCGGCAAAAACTTCCGCGGGCGACAGGTCGTCGGGACCCGTCTCGGTGCTGCCGCTGTCGATCTGCTGTTTGATGCCGGCGACGCGAATTTCGAAGAACTCGTCCAGATTTGACGAGAAAATCCCCAGGAATTTGACGCGCTCCAAGAGCGGCTGCGCCGCGTCCTGCGCTTCTTCAAGAACACGCCGGTTGAACGCCAGCCAGCTCAGTTCGCGGTTGATGAAGTTCTTCGGTAGAGCCAGGGTTTTCTGCATCGGACGGCGATTGTAGACTGCCGCGTCAATCGTGTCGATTTTGAAGGGGCGTTGGCTGTCGATTCTTTAGGCTCGTCTTTTTGGACCGGCTGCGGCAAGACTGTTCCGGCGGGCGCAACCCGCAGCCGCCGTCATTGTTTCCTCCATCCATGAACACCCATCCAAGATTCAACCGCTTGTTTTGCTCCCGTCCCGCGGATGCGGGGAGGCTGTTGATTTCAGTCTTTTTCTTTTTCGCTGTCGCCATGGTGGCCGGACGCGCGGAAGACGTCCTATTCATCGGCAACAGTTACACTTACGGCGGCCCGGAGGCGGTGGTGCGGGAGCATGGAGGTGTGCCCAAGCTGGTGGAGCTTGTGGCGGCATCGAAGGGCAAATCGCTCGCCCCGCTCCAAATGACCGTCGGCGGCAAGGATTGGGGGTTTCACCTCGGCAACGCCGCCACGCTGGCGGCGATCCGCGCGAAGGCCTGGGATGCGGTGGTTCTTCAGGATTACAGCACCAAGCCGACCCACCTCGGTAACGTGGCCCAGTTTCAAACCAACGGTGAGAAGCTCTTCGAACTGATCAATGGACGCTTGCCGCGCGCGACCATCGTTCTTTACGAGACTTGGGCGCGCCCGGCGGGGAACGTGCTTTATACCGGAAAAGCCGCCGGGAAATCGTTTGCCGGTCCCGATGAGATGATGCGCGAGCTTCATGCCTCCTATGCCGCCTTGCGCGAGCGATTGGCAAACAGAACTCCCGGCGCCAGTGTCGTGGTCGCGCCGGTGGGAACCGCATTCGCGCGCAGCCTGGAGAAGCATCCTGAACTCAAGTTGCACGGTGGCGATCTGCATCACGCCAACGCCCGCGGCAGCTACCTGGCCGCGCTTGTGATCTACGCGACGCTGTTCCACGATTCCCCCCGGGGAGCGACCGCTCAATTCCCGGCCTTTTCGGTGCCGCCCCAGGAAGCGGCTCGATTACAGGAAATCGCCGAGGAGGTTACCGGCAATAAAATGGTGACTCGGTCAGTCTTCAAATAACTGCGTTTCCAAGGCGTTCCCCGGTTCCTCGCACTACTTCACCTCTCCAATTACCGCGCCGTCGCGCTTGATCTCGATCTTCGTCCGCTTGTCGGGGCCCTTGGTGAAGACGCATTCGTCGGCCTGGTTCCGCCAGTGAATGGCCGCGGTGTTCAACGCGCCGTCCCATTCCACTTTGGGCATCTCTTCGCCCGCGCGGATCGGCGCCAGTAGAATCTTGAACGCGGGGTCCACGGCGCGCTGGGCGATGACCATCCGTGTTCGAACCGGCTTGGTTCCGGGGCGCTGCCGGCTTCCGTATTGTTCCAGACGGAATGGAAACACCTCGCTGTCGACGACATTGGTAAGCCCCGGTTTTTCGTCCTCATTCGGCGGAGTTTCGAGCAGGCAGACCAGCAACGCGGCGGAACCCTTTGGCAGCGTCTCCAGGCCCTCCCGGCTGTTCCACCCCTGCGTCGCCGGAGCTCGCGTCAGCAGGATCGCGGGAACCGACGATACCGGAAGATTGACGTTGGCGAAACGCATCCCTTCGGGCGTCTGCATCAACCATTCGTACAGGTGTTCCCTATCGTCCTTGTTGATGTCGTCCACCACCAGCGCGTACGGATGCGGCCCCCGGACAATGCCGGCCGACCGCCACGCGTACAGCACCGGATTCCCGGGAATGCGCATGACCGGCCCCCAGTTGTTCTGCCAGTAGCTTTCCCCCCAGACGCGCATTTTCACATGTTGCGTGCCTTTGTAATAGGCGGCCAATTCTGGGTCGGTGTCCGGCTGCAATTTCCACAGGCCCTTGAGATTCTCCTCCATCGACCAGGAGAAATGCATCGGCGTGGTCCATGCGTAATCGTAAGCATTCTTCAGGTTTGCGGATGCGATCGCGACGCGGTCGGTCGTCACTGCCCCCAGGTAGCCGACGCGCGGAGCCGCAGAGATGTCGCTATGCCCCCGTCCGTCGATCTGGATCGTGTTGTGGTCCACCGAAAACGAATTCTTGGGGCCGGCTTCCACCGCCCACATTTCGCCAAGGGCGGCGAGATAAAAGTGCCCGGAATCGTGATGCTGATGGCCCACGCCGCGGAGGTCGGGGCGCGCCTCGATCATCATATACAGGGCATCTTTGCCCTGATCCGAGCGGGCCTGCAAGAGGCCGTGAATCGGATCGTTGAAGGTCAGGGGCAAACCGAGTTCAGCCCGCTCCCACGGTTGTTTCAGGGTGCCGTCGGGCTTCTTCACGCCATCCCAGGTTTGCAGGCAGAATGCCAGAGGCGGCGTCAGCAGATCGAAGCGCGCCCAGGCGTTGGCCGACTTCGCGTCGGGCGTCTTGAGTTGCTGCGCGTAGCGTTCCGGATTGACGTTGCGAATCTCCGGATCGGCTTGCCGCAGCAGCCAGTCGGCGCAGGCGTCCTTGGGATAAAACGTCTTGAGCATCGACGCCAGTTCGCTCCCGAAGTTAGCGCATCCCCAAGTTCCGTCGTTTACGTTTACATCGCCGGCGGGAACGACCGCTTGGACCTGCATTGCCGTGAGCTTGCGCAGGTGGGGATGCCCGAACAAATTGTCCCCGCGCCGAGCCAGCGCCACCAGCGAATTTAGTTCGAACTGTAATCCCGCGCCGTTCTTGCCGTTGGTTTCGAAGATCGTCCCGTAATCGCTGATCCCCCAGTCGAGATAAGCGCGCGCGGTTTCTTTGGCTGCCGAATAGATCTCCGGGTCGTAGCCCTCTTCGCCTTCGATTGCCAGCGCGGTGAGGAAAAACTCAAGGTCCCAGCCGACCCAGTTCGTGTCGCGCCAGCGCGTGGGTCCGTTCATTCCATAGGCTCGCTTGCCTTTGGTGGCCTTGCTGATTACGCGGCGCATGAGCGTTTTCTGCTCGTCGTTCATCCAGGGCGCGGCCAGGTCGTAGGCAAAGGCGAGGTTGTTATTGCCGACAAGCTGGTGCATGGGCCGCCACTCGTCGTTCGGCATGATCAGTTTCGCGTTGTACTCGTCATTCAACCGGTCGATCAACGGTTCGCGCAGTTTGTAATAATTCGCGATGGCCGCCGCCACCTGTTTGCCGCCGGCGTCGTCCCGATTGAGCTGGCACACGAACGCCGCCGATGCCAGTAGTCGCGGCAGGTATCCCGAATGGATGGACCCGTTCATCTGCTGTTTGAAGCCCTTGAAGTAGTGGCTGTTATGGAAGTTGGGCTGCGCGCCTTCGTCATCCGGCCATACCAGCCGTTTCAGATCCCCAGCGGCCAGCCTCGCGAAAATCCGGCCTTCATCCGACTCGGGATTCCAGATTGTTCGGGACAAAGCGTACTCGGTTTCCATGAGCGTCTTTGCTCCCTTGACGCCGGCTTTCAGCCGTTGCGCGAGCGCCGGAAGATCCTCGGGGCTGAACAAGATCCGCGGGTGTACGCCCGGCGGCGGCACTTTTCCCCCCAGCGCCGCGGCGTCGAATCCCGCCAGGTCGTAGCTGTTCTCAGGGACAACGGGCCATTGAGTCTGGGGACCGTTGAAGAGTTTGATTTGCTTGGGCGTGGCGAATGAAGTCCACAGCTTTTGGCCTGAAAGCCGCGGAACAGCCTTTCGCAACGCCTCCGGGTCGTCGATAGAGGTCGGCGTATCGGCCAATGTGCGCATCAGGGTTGCCGCGCAGAGAAAACCAACCGGTAAGAGCGATGTTTTCATTGGAAGGGAGGTTAGGCGGGTAATTCGCGGATTGCCAGCGGTTTGGAGCGGTTCCGCTTGCTTGCTTGGCGGTTGGTGCGCGACAATCTTGTCTCTCCATGTGTTGGCCCTCCATTCGAACCGTTTGCGGTGTTGCCGCCTTGCTTGCGCTTTACTGGCTCATGGGCATCTCCGCCGCCGCGACCAAGTCGGCGATCTTCGACGAAGACGTGCATCTGACTTCGGGCTACTCGTGGTGGATTAAGAACGACTTCCGGCTCGACGCGGAAAACGGCGCGCTGCCGGGTCGTTTGGCCGCCCTTCCGCTGCTCGGAATGCGGTTGCAATTTCCCAGGGACGCGGAGGCGTGGCGCGAGCGGAGCGTGAGCGCCTTCGGGTTCCCGTTCTTCTACCGGCTCGGTAATCCGCTCTCCGAAATGCTTTTGCGGGCGCGGATGGCGATGGCGGTTCTTGGTGCCGCGCTCGGGCTGGTGATCTTTTTGATTTCCCGCCGCCTCTGGGGAACCGCGGGCGCGTTGGTCTCGCTGTCGGCGTATGTGTTCGATCCGAACTTCCTCGCCCACGGCTGTCTTGCGACCTCCGATGTCGCAGTCGCGCTTTTTTTCACGCTGGCCGCATGGACGTTCTGGGCGCTGCTGCATCGGGTGACTCCGGGGCGGATTGCGCTTGCGGGATTCTCCGCCGGCGCGCTGGCGATCTCCAAGATGTCCGCGCCGATTTTCGTGCCGGTGGCTGCGGCAATGCTCTTGCTGCGTAGTTTCGAGCCGGCTCCGCTGGAGTGTTTTGGACGGTCGGTGCGAACGCGATGGGGAAAGCTGGGCGCGATGATGGCGGCATCGGCGGCCTGCCTCGGGCTGGTTGGCCTGACGATTTGGGCTGCTTACTCCTTCCGGTATTCCCTTGGTATCCCCGGCGATCCGATCGACCTCGACTTTGATGCGCTGCTTGCCAGAAGCGGCCCGATTGCGGCGAGCGTTTCGGCCTTGCGCACTTGGCGAATCCTGCCCGAGGCGTGGCTGTACGGGTTTGCCTCGGTGACCCTCCGGGTTACGGCGAGTCGCGCGTGTTTTCTGGTTGGGGAGTACGGCCTGACCGGGTTTCGCTCCTTCTTCCCGCTTGTTTTTGTGCTGAAGACACCGCTGGCGCTGTTGTTTTTGCTTGGACTGGCTGGCGCGGCGGTCTGGCGCGGTGCGCCGCGTTCCAACGGAGCCGATATGCGAGGGTGGCAAGGGATGACGCCGCTCTGGATTTTGTTTGCAGTCTACTGGGCGTTCGCCATCGCAAGCCACCTGAACATCGGGCTTCGCCACATCCTGCCCGTTTATCCGCCGCTGTTCATTTTTGCGGGAGCGGCGGCTTTGCCATGGAACGACCGGCGGCGCTCGGTGCTTCCGGTCGCCGCCTTGTTATGCTGGAACGCATGCGCCTCGCTTGCGATTCGGCCTCATTATCTCGCTTACATGAACGAACTGACGGGCGGTCCGCGCGAGCATTACCGCTATCTGGTGGACAGTTCCCTGGACTGGGGGCAGGACCTGCCGGGCCTGCGAAAATGGCTGGATTTGCACGGCGTGAACGACCCGGCGCATAGCTTCGTTTCCTATTTCGGCGTGGCGGACCTGGCGCACTATGGAATCCACGGCACGTCGTTCGGTCCGATCCGCCCGGATCCCGTTCCGAACCTTCGGGCCGGCGTCTATTGCATCAGCGCCACAACGCTTCAAACGACCTTCAGCCCCGAGTTCGGACGCTGGAGCATTCGTCGAGAGGCGAGGTATCGGCGGCTGCGCCGGCAAATTGGCGGCGATTTTAATTCGGAAGCGAACGGGGCAGGGGACATTGCAACGCTGCGGGAGTTTTCCGACCTGCGCTCCGCCCGGTTGTTTGCCTGGTTGCGCCAGCGGGACCCGGATGAGGAAATCGGCTACTCGATCCTGGTCTTCCGGCTGACGGACAGCGACCTTCGCGCGGCCTTCGACGGTCCGCCGGCGGAGCTGGAATAGCGGCTTGGCCCTACGGCTTCGTTCCAGCCTCGCGCGCCTTCTCGATCCACGTGTGCCACTCCGCTTCCGCGGCGGTCGCATCGATTATCCGATCCGCCGCGATGACCCGGTATTTGCGATTGGAAACCGCGGGATGCGCATCGTCCAAAGGCAGCGGCTTCTCCATTACAGGGTTAAAATTCACAAACGGGGTTCCGTCGTGGTTCTTGGCGTCCCATACCCGGAGGCGTTCCGGCGTGCCTGCGATTACGACCGCGGCGCTCATCAAGAGAACGGATGCGGAACCGGACTGAGTGGGGCCGCTCACAACCACCCACCGTGCGGGCTTGCCGTTGGCCACTTCGCGTCCGAGGCCCTCGCTGGTGGTCATGAGGCTGTTATCTTTGTTCCACGATGCCGGCCCCCGCCATGCAAAGCCGCTGTACCGGTAAGCGGAAATCGTCACCGGCGCGCCCGCGGGTTTCTGCCGGAGCGCGACGTCGATGACCTGCGCGTCCGTGCCGCTCGTCCCCAGGGTGACGCGTGCGGTTTCCAAAATGACCGTCTTCGGATTCGCGCCCGCGGTCCGGGTCTCTGTTGCGTTGGAAAACTCCCATGCCAGCGTCCCCGGTTCCGAAGGAAGCTGCTTCACGCCGCGTGCGACATGAGCGCCGTGGCCTTCCTGAATTTCCCAGGTCAGCGATTTCACGCCGTCCACCTCGACGTATTTCCACGGCCACCATAACCCCAAATGATGCAAGTGATCAGCCGGCTGAATCTGCGTCCATTCGAAACCGGACGGCGTCCGCAACGGATGAAGGAACGCGCTTGCGGCAAACTTCGGACCGCCCTTGGGCTGCGCGAGCGGGGTGGTTTGCCAACCGAACACCAGCGCTCCATTATGCATCGCCTCGATGCGCCCGCCACGTTCGGCGGTTGACCAGGAATCCCCGGCTGGACCGGCGGAAGTCTGCTGCGCGGAGGCGGCAATTGAGGACACCAAAAAGGCTGCAAGGAGAATGCGTGACGGATTCATAAGGATGGGGCTTCGGTTGATAGAGACTCTAAAAAACACGCTGAGTCTTGGCGTTGGCCTTGTCAATTAAGTTTATTCGTTGAGCACACGAGCGAGGACGGAGCCCCAAATGCTGTCATCCTGAGCCTGCGAAGGATCTCACGAAACCGGACGGGGGTAATATCTTCTTCGAGCGTTTTCAGAGCTAACGGCACCCGTGCAACGCTGTCAGCTTCTAGAACGGTCAATGGCGGCAGACACTGGCTGGCGTGTTGTGAGATCCTTCGCAAGCTCAGGATGACAGATAATAAGGGGCCGCTTTGGCTTCCGGATGCGCGGCGCGGAAAAGCTTCAAAGATGGGCGCGTGACGTT
>Ga0316223_1000587_pt1 | contig 42589 bp, 46 predicted proteins | sample TBH18009metaG_FD_206007 | JGI IMG/M metagenome (GOLD analysis project Ga0316223, IMG submission 206007) | Freshwater microbial communities from Trout Bog Lake, Wisconsin, USA - TBH18009 | ecosystem: Environmental > Aquatic > Freshwater > Lake > Hypolimnion/Profundal zone | place: USA: Wisconsin...
ATTATCATCAGTTCTGACAAGGGGGATATCTATCAGGTTATACCTGCAACCGGGACCGTTGAGGCTGAAAACGAGGTGCTTATCAGAAGCCCATATCCAAGTATAGTTAAACAAATACTTAAGGAACCCGGAAGTAAGGTTCAGCAGGGAGATATTATTTTGGTTCTGGAAGATGGTCCCATTAAAGAAGAGATCAGTAAAATTAATGATCTGCTTGAATTAAAGCGAAACACACTTGAAAAGAACAGACTGAGTGAAGTTAGCACTACGGTAGACCTTAATTACAGTGAGGAAGTTAAAAAATTAAATATTACCTCTCTAAGATCACAACTTGCTGACGAAAGCCAACTGTTGGAAGTTGGCGGAATTTCACCGGCCAAGATTGAAAAGACTAAAGAGGAGATCGCCCTTGCAGAAAAGGATCTGGTGATGCTTAAACAAAAAAACGGGATAAGAGTGAAGCAGTTAAAGGCGGAAGAGGCGGGTCTGGTCCTGGAAATTAACATGCAGCAAAAGGAGTTGACCGATAAAATGAGAATAATGGGTCAAATGCATCTTACAGCACCCTCGAGCGGAATAGTTCTCTCAATTACCAATAAAGTTGGTGAAAAAGTTAATACAGATAATGTACTAATCAGAATGTCAGATCTTTCCACCTTTAAAATCTCGGGGTCGGCAGAAGACAAACTGGCTGAAAACATAAAAACAGGAAGGAAAGTATTCGCAATCGTCGATAATGAGAGGCTTCGGGGAACCATTGGAATCGTCAATCCTATGATCGAGAATGGTAAGGTTCAGTTTAATGTACATTTGGAAGAGAATAATCATCCAAAGCTCCTTTCAAATCAGAAAATAGTCTTATGGGTAGTTGGCAATGAGGCTGAGAATGCAATCAGGATAAAGAACCTGAGCCTATTCGAAAAAGAGAGCCTGAATGCACTCTATATTCTGGATAATGGATCTGCAATACGTCGTGAAATTACTACTGGAATTAAAAATCCCGATTATATCCAGGTGTTATCCGGGGTCGAGGAAGGTGAAAAGATCATTATCCCCAAACGGGGATTGTCTGCTTTTAGAAATGAAAAAAGTGTTGTAATTAACAAGTGAGCGATGGTTCGAACGCAAATCATTTATATATCAGCCATTTTAACTCTCCTCCTGTTTGGATATAATCTGAAAGCTCAGGAAAAAAAGGGGGGAAATGAAGAGGTAAAAATTAAACTGAACCTTAGTCTTTACAATATTGTAGAACTTGCAATAGGGAAATCATCTGCTGTAAAATACGTCCAGAATACAAACGTCAATTCTTTCTGGCGGTGGAAGAACTTTCAGAAAACCTTTCTGCCTAATCTGGTTGTTTCAGGAACTTTGCCAAATTTTAACCAGTCGACGATTCCGGTAACGCAACCGGATGGGAGCATTCAGTTCAAGGCCGTATCCAACTTGATGTCATCTGCTAATCTTTCCCTAAATCAATCCATTCCACTGACCGGGACCTATATTTATGCATCGACATCGGCCAATCGTGCACAAGACTACTATCAGCATCTGACAACTTTTTCTGGAAATCCGGTTTCAATTGGTTTTTATCAGCCAATTTTTGCCTATAATTGGATGAAATGGTCGAAGAAGTTGGAACCAATGATTTATAATGAATCGCAAAAGAACTTTATTCAGGCGATTGAAGGTATTGCTTACAATGCCACATTACGGTTCTTCAATTATCTGCGGATCCAGACCGACTTTAAGTTGGCGGAAAGCGCCTTAAAGAACAGCAATGATAATCTGAGGATTGCAAAAACCAAACAAAAACTGGGTCAGATTTCTGAAAACGACTTCTCGAGAATAGAACTCTCGGTGCTGAACGCTCAAAAAGCCCTGAACTCGGCAGGTATGCAATTAAAAAATTCAGATTTTGAACTGAAGTCCTATGTTGGCATTGACCAAAACCAGGAAATTGAATTACAGATGCCATTGAACATCATTCTATTCGATATCGATTCAAAAAAGGCACTTGAAGAGGCGAAAGCCAATCGACCTGAAGCCGTGAACTTTGAGCGAAGGTTGGTAAATGCAGATCAGTCTCTTACAATAGCCAAAAGAGCATCAGGTTTAGTCGCTACTTTATCCGGAAGCTATGGGCTCTCAAATAGTGGCAATACTTTTAGCGGTATTTATAATAACCCTCAAAAATCGGAAGTCCTCCAATTGACAATGAGCGTCCCAATTTTGGATTGGGGGCGTGCGGCTTCAGCAGTTAAAATGGCGGAATCCCAGCGTGATCTGGCTGAATTTGATGTTCAAAAGGCAAAAGAGGATTTTGACAGAAGTGTGATCGTTCAGGTCGAACAATTCGGACTTTTGAGAGGTCAGCTGGTTACTGCCAAGGAAGCCGACAGAGTTGCGGAAAATGGGTATAAAATTGCCCTTAAAAGGTTCCAAAATGGAGAGATCAGTATCACAGACCTTAATATCGCCCTCTCTGAGCGTGAAAGTGCAAAGCGCGACTATATTGGGTCACTGTCAACCTATTGGCTGGCATATTACAATCTGAGGATTCTTACCCTATATGACTTCGAAACCGACCAAAAAATCAGTTACGAGAATCCTATGCTTGGGTCAGGTTCGTCGCATAAATGATTTAGAATAAAGTTTCCTTAGATTTTTACTTGCAAAAATTCATAAATGGTACAAGTCCGGTTAATCATGAGTAAAATATTTCTGTTGATTTCAGTCTCAACCATTACACTTGTTTTTTCCGGTTGTAATAATTACAAACCAAAAAAAGCGAAGGAGGATCTTAAAATCGCTTTTAACCTTGAATCAACGAACGCGGAAAAATATTCAAAATTTGCCCAGGCGGCCTCGAGGGAAGGCCTTGACACGATTGCTCAACTCTTTGAAGCATATTCTAAATCGGAAAACATTCATGCAGTCAATGATGGGAAAGTTTTAGAGCATTTTGGGGGAGATGCAGGAAATCCTGAGGTTGGCAATTTTGAGGTTAAATCAACTGCTGAAAACCTTAAAGCTGCCATCAAAGGTGAGATCTATGATATGCAAACGATTTATCCCGTGTATATCCGGGACGCTGAACAGGAAAAAATTCCTGAAATTGCCCGATCGTTTACATGGACATGGAATGGCAAAAAGAAACATATTATTTACCTGCGTCGGGCTCAAGATCACATGAATAAAACGAACCAGGCTATTTTGCCATACGCATGGTTGATTTGTCCATTGTGCGGAAATATTTACAGTTTATCAGAAGTTAAGCCAATGTGTGATTTTTGCCTGACCAAACAGGAGAATTTCGTTGGATATCGGAAAACTGCCGATTAATCAAAAAAGCAGCATCATGCAGACGCTGCATTTTTGATTAATGTAGATTTCTCTGATCAGAGATTCTTTACTAAAGTCAATGCAGCTTCATAATCAGGCTCATTGGTTACTTCAGAAACATATTCAGCATACCTGACAATACCAGATTTATCAATCACCACTGTTCCGCGGGCCAGTAAACGGAGCTCTTTGATCACAAATCCATATTTTTCACCAAAATCAAGGTCTTTATGGTCTGAAATTGTAACGATATTGCTAAGACCTTCTGCTGCACAAAAGCGGCTTTGAGCAAATGGCAGATCGCAGGAAATTGATAAAACAATGACATCCTGGAGCTGATTTACCTCAGCATTAAATCTTCGGTTCTGGGCGGCACAAACACTGGTATCAACCGACGGATAGACGGCAATAATTACTGTTTTTCCTGCATAATCTGACAACTTAACCGGAGCAAGGCCGGCTCCGACAGCCGTAAAATCCGGAGCTTTATCTCCAACTTTAATCTCATTCCCTAACAAGGTGAGGGGATTGCCTGCAAACGTAATTTTAACTGAGCTCTCTTTCATTCGAATATAATTTGAATTTAAATTAATGATGTACATGGATAGAAACAGACCGCGGGTTCAAAAGTTTGCAGGAACCAATATTTTAACTGTTTTCTTTTGGAGAATGGCGCATTATTTTTTCCACGAAGGCTGATGCGACCTTCATTATGGATTCTGAATTTTTGGTAATAACATTGGTTACTCCATACTGCACAAAAACCCCTGCAAGACGGAGGAATGGATTTTTTGAATCTCTTACAACCAATATTCTTGAAAGATAACCGGATAAAATGCCCGCAGAGGTTTCAAGAAGCCCTTGCTTTAATTCAAAGGGAGTAAAAATATCAGTAACCGCTTTTCTCAATACATTAAAGGGCTTCAGACTTTCATAGGTAACAGCGAATTGTTCCTTTACCAGGAGTCCTTGCTCAGTTTGCCTTTTTTCAAGTCGGAGAATAGCTGCCCTAAGCGCTTTAACAGATGTTATATTTTGCATAGGAGAATTACTGAATTGTTAAAAGGTAAGTAATTATTGATTTTTTCAGGTGAGCTCTCTTTAAACCGGTAATTCATCCTCATCCATCTCCTCCTCCTTTAAAAGCAGTTTGATAACAGAATTACTCACGGGCTTTTTAATCCAGCTGTTCCTGAAAATATAGATTAAAATGCCTGCCAATCCGTAAAATCCGGAAAGAATCAGAAATCCCATCCAGATTTTGCCGAGTAAATCGCCTATCAATAAAGCAAACCCAATATTTAAATTGATAAAAAGTAAAGTAACCAGGATCAGAATAATAAGGCCAGAGGTTAGGTTGGACAGTACTTCGGCGACCTTATCGGTCGTTTTGAATTTGAATAATTGAATACTCGTTTTGATGTAGGCCTGACCACGTTCCAACAAAACCTCTACAGGCGCTTTCTTCTCTTCCATAGATTGGCTTTAAAATTATAATCTGATCACCTTAGGCTTCCTTGGGCTCCTTTTCAGCAGCTTCTTTGGAGTCTTTTAAAATTGATTCAAATTTATCACTCAGGTCTGCCATAAACACCTTCAGTGTTTCATTTAGTTCCTCCGTAAGATCTTTGCCGTATTTTGCGACTTTCTTGCGGGTTTCACATCCTTTATCAGGAGCAAACATAACCCCCAGTAAGGCTCCGGCAGCAACTCCTGCCAGTACGCCGATTAAAACTTTTCCTGTACTCATGGCCTCAAATTGTTTATTGTTGTTTATCACTGTTGTAACACATTAAATAATAGTCTTTTAATGCGTTAGTGGTCAAAATAATATAGCTATCAAATATACGAAAAAAAAGGAAGAAAAATTTAAATCAGGGAAGAAAAATCGTGAATTACCCTTTAATTTAGACATGACTTTAACTTCGCCGATTTTGAATTTCATGTTATACAACATATATTAAAAGAAACTAATATAAGTATTAAATACTTTTATAGTTTTGTGTCGAATTAACTACAAAAAAATGGAAGGAGAGAATGCCATTTTAATGCTAAGCGAACTTTACAAGCAATATCCAAAGCACTATGTTGCTGTAGACTGTTCGATTTTTGGATACGAAGACGGTGAATTAAAGTTACTGCTTTACCCCCGGGGATTTGAGCCATCTTATGGTAAATGGTCTTTGATGGGTGGATTTGTCCAGGAGAATGAATCCATGGAGGAAGCAGCCCGCAGAGTTCTTTTACAAACTACAGGATTGAAAGATATCTTTTTAGAACAAGGTAAGGCTTTTTCAAAACCTGACCGGGATCCCGGGGCCAGGGTAATCAGCATGACCTTTGTTGCACTTATCAGGATTGATATTCATGACAAAGATCTGGTCAGGGAGAGCGGAGCTCATTGGTGGCCGGTGACTAAATTGCCTGCACTCATCTTTGATCATGAGGAGATTGTGGCCAACGGACTGAAATTGTTGCAGCAGGAGGCGAGTATTGACTTGATTGGTAAGGAATTATTGCCTGAGATGTTCACTTTAATCCAACTTCGAAGCCTCTATGAAGCGATCTTTCAAAAAACTTTTGACCCCGGGAATTTCCGAAAAAAAGTGCTCTCTGTCGGAATCCTGGAAAGGCTTAATCTAAAAAACACCAGGGAATCCAAAAAGGGGGCTTTCTATTACCAGTTTAAATCGGGTGATACCGGTTTGCGCAGCGAAAGAATTGTCAAATTCCCCTGAAAAGACATAATAAAAGTAAATAATACCTTATTAAAATAACACCAATTAATAATTTAATAAATCATGGACAAAACATTTTTGGAACAGTTTGAAGTCTGGTTTGTGACAGGGGCACAGCTGCTGTACGGAGGTGATGCGGTCGTAAAAGTCGACGCACATTCAAACGAAATGGTAAAAGGATTGAACGAATCAGGCAATTTGCCAGTAAAGGTGGTTTATAAAGGGACTGCCAATTCGTCGTCTGAAATTGCAGAAATTATGCGTGCTGCAAACGGAGATACAAAATGTATTGGGTTAATTACCTGGATGCATACTTTCTCTCCTGCAAAAATGTGGATTCATGGTTTGATGGATTATAAAAAACCATTAATGCACCTTCATACACAGTTCAACGAGCAAATTCCCTGGTCAGAAATCGACATGGACTTCATGAACCTGAATCAATCGGCACATGGGGACCGTGAGTTCGGTTTCATTACCAGCCGTTTACGCAAACCGCGGAAAGTGGTAGTTGGTTACTGGAAAGATAAATCAACTCACGATAAAATTTCCGGATGGATGCGCGTTTGTGCCGGATGGGCTGATGCTCAAAATATGCAAATCATCCGTTTTGGTGATAACATGAACAATGTGGCTGTAACCGATGGAGACAAGGTTGAGGCTGAAATCCGTTTGGGTTACCACGTTGATAATGCTCCCATCGCCAAGCTTGTGCCTTATGTAGAAGCTGTTACAGAAGCTGAGATTGACGTACTGATTGCTGAATACGAGAAACTATACGACTTTGCCGATGACTGTAAGAAAGGTTCTGAAAAACATATAACTGTTCGTCAGGCTGCTGCCCAGGAAATTGGGTTACGCCGTTTCTTACAGGATAAAAACGCAACTGCTTTCACTACCAGTTTCAACGAATTGGAAGGAATGTCTCAATTGATGGGGTTTGCTTCGCAACGGTTGATGGCCGAAGGTTATGGTTTTGGGGCTGAAGGTGACTGGAAAACAGCTGCGCTTACCCGTACCATGTGGGTTATGGCTGAAGGTTTACCTGGTGGATGTTCGTTCCTTGAAGATTATGTGTTGAATTTCAATGAGACAAACAGCTCTATTCTTCAATCGCACATGTTGGAAATTAATCCAGAGATTGCAGCAAATAAACCACGCATCGAAGTTCATTTCTTGGGAATTGGCGATGCGGGTGTTTGTGCCAGGTTAATATTCCAGGCTCACGAAGGTGATGGTATTGCTGCTACAATTGTCGATATGGGCAACCGTTTCCGTATGATTGTCAATGAAGTGGAAGTGATCAAACCGGAAGCATTGCCAAAATTGCCCGTTGCCTGTGCATTGTGGAAACCAATGCCAAATCTTGAGATAGGTGCTGGTGCCTGGATTACTGCAGGCGGAACGCATCACTCGAGCTTCTCGTTCTCTGTCACCACTGAAATGATGGAAGATTATGCAGAAATCGCCGATATCGAAATGTTGATCATCGACAAAGAAACCAAAATCAGAGAATTCAAACAAACCATACGTAATAACGAAGTATATTATCTTTTGAACAAAGCCCTAAGGTAACTCCCAATTTACTGTGCATTTGCAACTTCAATGGTTGTCTCTGTATCAGATGGTATTTACGATAAGGTGGAAGATTTACATAAAGCACTCTCATATCAAATTAACCCTGACAAAAAATTATGAATTGGAGTTCACATGAATTTATTTGGCTCGACTGGACAATTATGGGGGTCGGGATATTGGCTGTAGGCTGGGCTGTATGGCGTTCGATACAAAAACACAAACGTTTGCAACAAGGTGCCGACAGCGAAGATTACCTGTTCGGAAAAGGCGAACCATGGTATATCATTGGTGCGGCTATCTTTGCTGCAAACATCGGTTCTGAACACCTCGTAGGGCTTGCCGGCACTGGGGCAAAGGCAGGTGTAGGGATGGCACACTGGGAGATGCAAGGGTGGATGATACTCATCCTTGGCTGGCTCTTTGTGCCGTTCTATCAACTAATGAACATTAAGCTGGGGAAGATAATCACCATGCCTGACTTCCTTAAAAACCGGTACACCCCTGCTACCGGTTCGTGGTTATCTATCATCACACTTATAGCTTACGTGCTGACCAAAGTGAGTGTAACGGCGTTTACCGGCGGTATCTTCATGGAGAGCCTTCTTGGCTTGCCTTTCTGGTACGGGGCTATCGGATTGATCGTGCTAACCGGTATCTTTACCGTTTTGGGCGGCATGAAGGGTGTGATGACTCTCTCAGCGATCCAAACGCCTATTCTTATCATTGGTTCTTTCCTGGTGCTATTCCTGGGATTGGCCGCACTCGGGGACGGGAGTATTGCTAACGGGTGGACTGCGATGATCCATTATTCTCAAACGCTGAGCAAAGGAACAGACGGTGTGGCATACGGCACAAACCACATGTTCCACTTCGAGACAGGTGATCCATTATATGATGACTATCCGGGATTTTGGGTATTTATCGGAGCGACAATTATTGGCTTTTGGTATTGGGCTACCGACCAGCACATCGTTCAGCGTGTGCTTGGACAACGTAAAGGGGAGCCCAGTGACGTAGTGATGAAGCGTGCCCGCAGGGGGACTATTGCTGCAGGTTATTTCAAATTGTTGCCAGTATTTATGTTCCTGATACCCGGTATGATTGCTGCTGCACTGGCCGCTCGTCCCGGCAGCGGCTTTAAATTAGACAATCCTGATACAGCCTTTGGCTCAATGGTTAAATTTGTGTTGCCCGCCGGTGTGAAGGGGATTGTTACCATCGGATTTATTTCTGCTTTGGTTGCTTCCTTGGCGGCATTCTTCAACTCCTGCGCTACGCTGTTTACCGAAGACTTTTATAAGCCGATGTTCAAGAATAAGAGCGAGGCTACATACGTGCTGACAGGTCGTCTCGCTACTGTTGTGGTTGTGGTACTTGGTATTATTTGGATACCAGTCATGATGAGTCTTGGAAGCCTTTACTCTTATCTGCAAGGCATTCAATCACTCCTCGCGCCTGCCATGGTCTCAGTATTTGTAATGGGTATATTTTCCAAGAGAATTACCCCAAGGGCAGGTGAAGCAGGTATGATAGTTGGCTTTTTTTTAGGGATGCTTCGCTTGCTGGCCAACATCCTCACAAATACAGGTAAAAATGTAATGACAGGCTGGTACTGGGAATCCACAAGATGGTTCTGGCATACAAACTGGCTTATCTTCGAGATCTGGCTGCTCGTCTTTATCATGGGGATGATGGTTGTAGTATCGTTTTTCACTCCGAAACCTACCGCTAAACAGATTGAGTTTATCACCTTCACCGGCGACTATAAAGCCCTTATCAGGAATAGCTGGAACAAGTGGGATTTAATTGCCACAGTTGGTGTAGTTATAGCCTGTGCTTCTTTTTATATGTATTTCTGGTAAATAAAAATATAGAATTATCGCCCTTGTTCTGAAAGGGTGTTAATTTTTTCATTAAGACAAATATTTATATATTCTGCCATGTTGTCTGAATTAAAAGAGCTGGTTTTTAAAGCGAATCTTGATCTGGTGAAGTTCAAGCTTGTCCTTTTTACCTGGGGGAATGCAAGCGGAATTGATCGGGAGAAGGGTTTGATCGTCATCAAACCCAGCGGAGTCGATTATGACGTAATGACTGCCGATCAAATGGTTGTAGTAGACCTGGATGGAAATGTTGTCGAAGGCAATCTGCGTCCTTCCTCTGACACTCCAACTCATCTTGAACTCTATAAAGCTTTTGATCATATCGGCGGGGTGGTCCATACCCATTCAACTTATGCAACTGCTTGGGCACAGGCCGGGGTGTCGCTTCCGATCATTGGGACCACGCATGCCGATTATTTTGGGGATGATGTCCCATGTACCCGTGATATGACTGATTCTGAGGTTAAAGGGAATTATGAGCAGGAGACCGGAACCGTCATTATTGAACGGTTTGGGAATCTTAATTCAAGCCATATTCCCGGAGTGCTTGTGAAAAATCATGGTCCGTTTACCTGGGGAAAAACCCCTCACGAAGCGGTTCATAACAGTGTGGTTCTGGAAGAGATTGCCAGGATGGCTTTAATCTCCTTCGGAATCAATCCCAACCTGACCATGAGCCCATTGCTTACAGAAAAGCACTTCAGCCGCAAACACGGTGCAGGTGCCTATTATGGTCAGAAGTGAGTTTTGGATGGCGTTAAACAGGGACGAAAAGCGGGTTAATATTTTACCATAAGTTTTGGCTTATATTATGAAGTTTGAATTTTAAAATTTTTATTCCTTTGCATTCATAGGGTTAAACCAGCTTTATGAAGATGCTAAAGGTTCACTATTAATTAGCCGGATTACAGTTGCCATGAGCAAGCTGCCAGCCGCATTTAGGAATGTACAAATATTAAATTGATTGAACTATGACAACCAAAAAGTATGTGATCGGAATTGATTATGGAACTGATTCGGTCAGGGCAGTGGTAGTAAATGCACTCAATGGGGACGAAGTCGCAACTTCGGTCAGGGCTTATTCACGTTGGGCGGCCGGAAAATTCTGTGATCCTGCCAAAGATCAGTACCGGCAGCATCCGCTTGACTACGTTGAAGCGATGGAATTTTCCGTTAAAGAAGCCCTGAAAATTGCAGGTCCTGAAGTAGCCAAAAGTATCGGCGGCATCTCATTTGATACAACCGGAAGCACGCCGGTACTGGTCAATGAAAGTGGTGTTCCACTTGCTCTGACTGCTGGTTTTGAGGAAAATCCAAATGCGATGTTTATCCTTTGGAAAGACCATACATCAATAAAGGAGGCTAATGAAATCAATGAACTATCAAAAAAATGGGAAATTGATTACACCCAATATGAAGGGGGTATCTACTCATCCGAATGGGTCTGGGCAAAAGTACTTCATGTGCTTAGGGCAGATGAAAAGGTGCGTAAAGCCGCTTATTCCTGGATTGAACATTGTGACTGGATGCCGGCCTTACTGACTGGAACAGTCCTGCCTCAGGAAGTCCTGAGAAGTCGCTGCGCTGCCGGTCATAAATCGATGTGGTTCGAAGGTTGGGAAGGGCTCCCATCCGAATCATTTTTGACGGCACTTGATCCGATTTTAAGCGGTTATCGTTCAAATTTATACGATAAAACCTATACCAGCGACATAAAAGTTGGCTCATTAACTCCTGAATGGGCTGAAAAACTGGGATTGTCTGACGATGTTGCTGTGGGTGTTGGTGGTTTTGATTGTCATTTTGGTGCTGTCGGCGGTGAGGTCACACCTAACGTATTGGCCCGTTCGATAGGAACCTCAACCTGCGATATCATGGTTACCTCTTACGAACAGATCGGAAATAAATTAATCCCCGGAATTTGTGGACAGGTAGACGGATCTGTTATTCCCGGTTATATTGGACTCGAAGCTGGGCAGTCTGCATTTGGCGATATCTACGCATGGTTTAAGAAAGTTGTCGCTTGGCCAATCACTGAAATCCTGGCCAAATCAACCCTGATCGATGGTGCTACAAGGGACAACCTTATGGCGGAAACTCTGGATCGGATTATTCCTGAATTGTCGAAAGAAGCAATGTTGGTTCCAATTGAGGAGTCAACCATAATTGCAGTTGATTGGATGAATGGTCGTCGTACTCCGGATGCCACCCAGGAAGTAACTGGTTCTATAACCGGCTTGAAACTGGGCTCCTCGGCTCCAAGAATATTCCGGGCACTGGTTGAAGCAACCGCTTTTGGATCAAAAGCCATTGTTGACCGGTTTAAACGCGAAGGGATCGCGATTAACGAAATCATCGGTTTGGGAGGCGTAGCGAAAAAATCTCCGTTTGTAATGCAAACTCTTGCAGATGTACTCGATATGCCGATAAAAATCGCAAGTACAGAGCAAACCTGCGCTTTTGGAGCAGCTATGTTTGCATCGGTGGTCGCGGGAATTTACCCTTCAGTAGAGAAGGCACAAAAGGGAATGGGTAAAGGCTTTGAAACAACTTATTTCCCCAATCGGACCAATGTAGAGAAGTACGCCGAGATATACCTCAAATATGCCAAAATCGGCGAGTTCACCGAAAAAGTGCTCTGATTTGGTAAAAAGTTAATTTGCTCTAAACGACAAAGGCATTATTGGACAATTCTGATAATGCTTTTGTGTTTTCTGGTTGATAACCTGTATTCTGAATAACCGAGTCCCCCTCCGAATGGGATAAATTGTCAGAGTGATTTTTTTTAACAGAATTTATTTTCTATATTTGGCCGGCACAGGTTTTGCAGTTCCAATTGAATCTAGTTCGATTGGAACTGTATAATTTATAGCCAACGACTTCATTAAGCGCAAAACATCTTTGTTCTTTTGGGAGTTTTAATGATCTCAGGGGAAACAAATCGGCTAATTGGTCTGATTTCCTGAGCTTAAAATCAACGATCAATAAAATAAAAATTATGGGCAGACCACCTACCAGAGCAAAAGAATATCGGGATGGCTTTTATATTGAAGTTCGCAATAAAGGATCGCTAACCGGAATAAAAATTATCCGGAAAAGTAAGGATGAGATGATGCAGGCCATAAAGGAGTATGAGAAATCAAAGGAGGTCATTATTCTTGGTGAATCGAAAAATGGCAAATGGGCCAACAAACCTGAAACTTATCAAAAGATTGATTCCATTGAACATAATAGTTAATAAAAAAATCGGAACACCTCATACCGGTTTCTAAATTCCTAAAATGAAAATTTTTAATTTATTCATTACCAAGCCATTGGATCAGCTGATGCGCAATGCCCGGGAAGAATCGGGGATGAAAAGAGCGCTAAATGCAACCAATCTTACAACGCTCGGAATTGGTGCAATAATCGGGGCAGGAATTTTTGTTCTGACCGGACAAGCTGCTGCCCAATATGCCGGACCCGCAATTGTCATTTCATTTATTATTTCCGGTTTTGCCTGTTTGTTTGCCGGACTTTGTTATGCAGAATTTGCATCGATGATCCCCATTTCAGGCAGCGCTTATACCTATGCCTATTCGACCCTGGGAGAATTTGTGGCCTGGATTATTGGTTGGGATCTTATTCTGGAATATTTGTTTGCAGCATCTACTGTTTCGGTGGGGTGGTCCGGTTATGTAGTTAGTTTTCTCAAGGATTTTGGGATTTACATACCTCCTCAATTTACTGCTGCATGGCATACCGTGTTGGTTGACATTCCTAATATCGGATGGAAGCCCTTAACCGAACAGTTGGCAGCAAACCTCACATCTACAGGTGTTATCGTGGAACATTTACCCCACATCACCGCAATCTTAAATCTTCCTGCCATGTTTGTTGTGGCGGCGATTACGCTCTTACTGGTGATCGGAATTAAAGAATCTGCAAGCTTCAATAATGTAATGGTGATGATCAAAGTATTTGTGATCATACTATTTATTGGAATTGGATTTTTCTTTATAAATAAGGTGAACTGGCATCCCTTTATTCCTCCCAATACTGGAGTTTGGGGCCATTTTGGCTGGAGTGGAGTTCTGAGGGGATCGGCTGTTATCTTTTTCGCCTATATTGGATTTGACGCCGTTTCAACGGCGGCACAGGAAGCCAAAAATCCGCAACGCGATATGCCGATCGGAATTCTGGGTTCACTCGGTATTTCGACCATTCTCTACATAATGGTCGCCATCGTTCTTACCGGTATTGTAAGTTATTCCTTTCTGAATGTTGCTGATCCCATTGCGGTTGGAGTAGATGCTATGGGCAAGGGACTCTTCTGGTTACGGCCAATCATCAAAATAGCGGCCATTGCCGGGCTTAGCTCTGTAATCCTGGTGATGATGCTGGGTCAGCCACGTATCTTTTATGCCATGGCTAAGGATGGATTACTTCCTTCCCGCTTTGCCAGAATTCATCCCCGTTTTAAGACTCCCTATTATAGTACGATTGTAACAGGTTCTGTTGCTTTTATTTTTGCGGGTATCCTTCCAATCAATATTCTTGGCGAACTGGTCTCGATAGGTACGCTTTTGGCATTCGCCATTGTATGCGTAGGAATCATATTTTTAAGGGTTAAACGGCCCGATCTTAAGCGTCCTTTCAAAACTCCGTTCGTCCCGCTTGTTCCCATTCTCGGGGCATTAATCTGTATGATCCAGATGTATTCCCTTCCATTGGATACCTGGCTCCGATTGATTATCTGGATGGCAATTGGGATGTTGATTTACTTTTTCTATGGCACAAAACACAGTCAGCTCAGAAACCAGAAAGCTCACGTTCCGGACGAATTTTAATCCAATCGGGATCACTGATTGTAAGATTATCCGAATATTTCGTACCAAATGTGGAGTCATACCTGCATTTCTCTAAAGCTTGATTTGCAATCTTTACTCGGTGAATCTGTGAGTGTTTAAAAGTATTCTGTGGATTATTAAATCTTTTTGATATGAAAATTATCCTGGCTTTCGCACTCTTCCTGTTGAACATTGCTTCACAGGCATCTGATCCTGTGAAGATAAAGCTTTTTGAACCAATTGTCCCCAACAAAATCGCCGATAGGTTTGTGCCTGCCAGTCTTCAGCAGATTTCCGGATTTTTAGGGTACCGGATGAATGTCAATCTGGAAAAGCGACTATTGCAGATTGATTCCACGACTATATTATCCGGGTTCCGGAAACGACCGGGATCCCAGGTTTGGCTTGGTGAACATGTTGGCAAATTTTTATTCTCAGCCTCCAGAACCTACCGGTATTCCAATGATGCACGATTAAAAAAACTGACTGACGACATCGTGAGACAATATGTCGCCTGCCAGTTGCCAGACGGTTATCTGGGAACTTATCTTCCCAAGGATTACTGGACCGAGTGGGATGTTTGGGCGCATAAATATGCAATCATCGGTTTACTTAACTATTATTCCATAACCGGCAATCAAACGGCACTGACAGCTGCAAAAAGGGTGGGTGACCTGATGTGCCGGACATTTGGAGACGAACCCGGAAAACGGGATATTATCGTGGCGGGCGACCATGTTGGCCTGGCTCCCGGAAGCATTCTTGAACCGATGGCCGATCTGTATCGTTATACGGCCGATAGTAAATACCTCGGGTTTTGCGAATATATCCTGCGTGCCTTTGAACATTCAAATGGTCCAAAAATCATCAGCGGATTGGAAAAGTACGGAAGAGTGACCAAGGTGGGTGATGCAAAAGCTTATGAAATGTTGTCCTGTTTTCTGGGAATTCTGAAGTATTATAAGATTACCGGGGAACCGAGGTACCTTAAGGATTTGGAAATCGCCTGGGAAGATATCTGCAAAAACCGGTTGTATATTACAGGAACCTCAAGTATTGAGGAATGTTTTCAACAGGATGGCGTCATGTCGGCTGAGAATAAAAATAAAATGGGCGAGGGGTGTGTGACAACTACCTGGCTACAGTTCAATCTTCAGCTTTTGCAGATTACCGGGGATCCCAAATATTCTCAGGAGATGGAACGAACTGTCTATAACCATCTTTTTGCCGCTGAAAATCCGCAGACCGGTTGTGTAAGTTATTACACGGCCTTGCAGGGTGCCAAACCGTATAAATGTGATCAGGGATTTTCATGCTGTCTGTCGAGTATCCCGAGGGGAATTTCTCTTATTCCTGACCTTGTCTGGGGCAAAATAAACGGGGTATTTTCAATTCTGATGGCTGAATCGGGTGCCGTGACTGACACAATTGTCGCTCACGATAACTCCAGAATAACTTTGAAAATCGAGTCTTCAACCAACTTTCCACTTGACGGGAAGGTGAAATATATCATCAAACCCTCCGCCACTAAGATATTTGCATTGAATTTCAGGGTTCCGGAATGGGTGAAAAAATATACGGCCACCATTGGAAAGCAAACCTACCAGGGTGTTCCGGGGAAATTATTAAGGATAGAGCGGAAATGGAATACCAACGGGGTGGTGAACATTTCGTTCGAAATACCTGTTGAAGTATTATCCGGGGGCAAGTCCTATCCGGGAAAAATTGCGCTGAAAAGAGGTCCTCAGGTCTTGGCCGTTGATAGCCACCTAAATCTGCAGGATTCATTAAAGGAACTGATTTGCTTGAAGGAAAAAGTAAAATTGAACGATGCCCGTAAGTCGTTGCCTGCAGATTGGAGTTGGCGGCAGGCCTATTCGGTAGCAATGATGGCAAATCAGAAGCCGGTAAATGTAATTCTGGTCCCTTTCAGTGAGGCCGGACAAAAAGGGAGTGAAATTATCACCTGGATTGGATCCAAATGATGATTAGATTGTAAGTTTAGGAAGGCAAGAAAACCTTAAAAAAGTGGGCAAATGATAATTTGACAGAATAAATGATAATAAGAAAGAAATTTGGTTTTGAAGGGGCACATGTAGTAAGGGATTGCAGTTCTGATCGTTGCAGACACAGTATTCACGGGCACTCCTATATAGTTGAGATATTCTTTACTTCAGACGGATTGGATAATGGCGGGATGGTTATGGATTTTGGGTTGATGAAGGGACCCATCAAAAACTTTATTGATTCATTTGATCATGCTTACTCACTGTGGGACAGGGAAGAGGAGGAATTTAAGGCATTCATTAAAAAGCAGAGTGAAAGATGGGTGGAGATGCCGGTGTCCCCTTCAGCAGAAATGTATTCCCTGATGTTTTTCTTTGTGGTTGATAAAATCATTTCTCAAACGGTTTTTAATAACGGGGAAAAACAAGTCAGGCTTCATTCGGTAAGAGTTCATGAAACGGCCTCCGGATATGCAGAATCATTTGCCGAGGATTTGGATTATTGGCATTTTACCTTAAATGACATCATCTTTTCGGAAAAGGTAGTTTCTGAATGGAAGGATCCAAAGATGTACGATAAACTAAAAAGAGGTGATTTATTTATTAATCCGAAGGTAGAACTGAAATATCTGCAGGATGAGCAAACTATTAATTGAGGGTTATCCAAAGTTCAAAAAGAAGACATCCGATCCTGAACGGACTTTGGAAATTTCCGAATTTTTTTGTGATACCATCCAGGGTGAAAACTTTATTGGCTGGCCAGCTACTTTCCTGCGTGTACAGCACTGCACCCAATCGTGTATATTTTGTGATACCACCGAAATTTGGAGACATGGGAATCCGTATTCATTCGATGAATTGTTCGGGTTGATGGATCAGGCTGATCTTCAGCGTAAATTTAAGATGGGACAACGTTTGGTCCTCACCGGCGGCTCACCGGTCCAACAGCAGGATAAGCTGATTCTTTTTTTGAATGAACTGATTTCAAGGTACGGATCTAAACCCTATATTGAGATTGAGAACGAGGCTACCCTGATGCCAAAAGATGAATTAATTGCGTTGGTCGATTGCTGGAACAACTCTCCAAAACTCAGCAACTCCTATAATCCAAGAGATTTTCGGTACCAACCCGAAATTCTGAAAAAGCTTGCCTCATTAAATAATTCATGGTTTAAGTTCGTAGTATCCTGTGAAGAGGACTGGAAGGAAATAAAAAAAGATTTTCTGGATACCCATCTGATCACTGAAAAACAAATTGTTTTGATGCCACTCGGTGCTTCCAGATCAGAATTGGAAAAATACAGGGAATTGGTCCTTGACATAGCAATCCGCGAAAATGTCCGGTATTCAACCCGGGAGCATATTGTACTCTGGGATAAGAAAAAAGGAGTTTAGCGTATATACAACACTTCCTTATCCTATTCAGAAATAACCAATTCCACCCTTTAAATCTTTGAATTAAATGCTCGGCCTCTATTTCGGAACAAGGGAATCATAAATCATCCTGCCACCTTTCGCTGGGGTCGCCCGGCAAAGAATCCGGTTTCCATGAAAATTTGAAAATTCTGGGCTTTACCAGCTGTTCAAAGTCTTTATAAGTTAACCGTATTAATTCGGTATGGGAACCTGCATTGAATGCAATCTCCTTGTCCAGGGAGAGCGGTTCTGCAACATAAACTTCCATATCATAAAGATTTCCAAAGGGTGGCATGGCCCCTAATTCGCAGTCCGGAAAGAGATCCTTGAATTCGTGTTCGGTCGCCAGTGTTACATTCCGGGTTCCGAAAATCCGGGACAAACTGTCAAAATCGATGATATAGGAGGCAGGCAATACAGCCATTGCCATTTTACCTTGAATCTTAATCATCACCGTTTTGGCCAGCTCTTTCCCTGAAATATGTGCCTTAGCCGCGATTTCCTGCGCAGTAAAGGCGCTCGAATGACGAATTGTGATATACTTCACTTTATTCTCGTCGAGAAACTGTGTTAATTTTTTTACAGGCATCGGAGTGTGTTTTTTATGTTTGTTGGTGATAGCCGGTACAGTCCATACGATGTACAAGTGCCAATCTTAATGTTGATGCATGTGAAAGCCGGACTTTATCAAGTTGTGTAGAAGTCCGACTCTCACTAGTATTCACTAATTAACCGGGGCAATAACCTTATGGTAAACTGGCCTCCCTTTAATCTTCCGGATGGCAAACCACCCGGCCAGAAAATTGTCATTATCAACGATCCCTTCCAAACCATTATCCAGCATGTCAAGGATAAAACTCCCCTCTTTGATCAGCACTTTAACCGACCGCACGGCACTCTTCCGTTCATTGGTGATCATGCCGATCGAAGGCTGCAGGGTCTCCAGTTCAGCGAGTTCATCAGCAAAAGCTTTAAGTTCATCGGCCGTAATCCCGTACTCTGCAGTTTTGTCAAGATATTTGTTCGCCAGTTGCAGGACACTGTGACATTTTATAAGGGCTTCCTCTCCGGTGAGTTTGTGGAGAGAGGATTCGCTGAAAGCGACATCATTTAGCAGGACCTGATCTCCCGATACCTTGGCAAAAAGGAGGAGTTTACGTCCCAATCTGTAGGTTTTGTGATAAAATGTTTCCAATAAATTGTTCTTATAGGCAACCTGTCCCCCGGGATCGTTTGCATCCTGTGCCTTTAAAGAGGCATCCAGTTCAATTTCGCTCGCTTCAAGCCTGTTAACTGTTGAGGCAAGAATCGCCCAATTAGTCCACCAATTTTCATTCTTGTGCAGATAAGAAATGGACTCCTTTTCCATTTCCCAAAAAGTCTTAGCTTTTAAGTCCATGATTAAGTGTTTAAGGATTAAATTACAAACAACTAAATATACAAACAATAATTGAAATAATTTTCATTTTTTGATGGTTTTATAACTTTCTCCTTTTATTTCCCACCCCGACAGATTCACATTTTTAGGGAGTTCACCAAAAACAGGATGTAATTTTGCATTTCCTGCGTGCAAATGGCTAAAACCTTATCGCAATTGACCATTTCCAACCTGCATATGACCATAAACTTATCGGATAAAACCTTTTCCGATGTGCAAATGGCCAAAAACATACCGCATTTAACTGTTTCGGTTCTGCTGATTGGCGAAAACTTATGGTAAACGTTCATTTCCGTTTGGCAAACACCTAATTCTGCCTGAAACATGGATTTTCCGGATAAATGATGACCGCAGCCGAATTTGATCCTTCCCCGGATTACGCAGATAAGAATGAGAGGATAAGACATTCCTAATTTTATTTCCTGGACCATAGCAATTCATAGGAGTGGGTGGTTGCAATTGATCATGATCCGATAGAGATTTAAGTTAACGCAGCACCGCTATAATCAGCATCGATATTCTTCAAGTTCTTTAACGAAGTAAATTCTGTCAATTTATTAGCTCTACACCGAATGGGTTGTAAATTCATTTTTTTCATCTGAAGTATTGATTAGAAAATTTAATCCGAAATCTTAAAATGAATAATAAAGCTACCTGTGAAGAATTGGAACAAAAAGTGTGGCATTTGCAAGATTCTTTAGAAAAGTTACAACAATCTCATTTTAATTTCAAGGGTAAAAGGAATTGGAATTTGCAGGGAAAGCATGAACAGACTGTTCCATATCGATCAAAGCCACTCGACTGTTGGAACTCAAAATGAGAAGGGAACGGGGTTGGGCTTAATACTCTATTTTAGCCTTCTTCATAATCGCATTTATCTTTTTTTTCATTTGTCTGGATATCCCGGAACTTTTAAGTCCTCACCGGCATTGTATAGGCACCCGTGGGTTACAATTTGGAATAAATACAAAAAAATGAGATCAAAAGAACTTGACGATTTACGAATGGATTTATCCGTAAAATCAAAAAATGGAATTGATTTTACCTGGTCAGCAGGTATTATATGGCTTGTAATCGTTTTTATATGGAGACTGGATTTCAAACCTTATGACAAATCAATACTTGTATTTATTGCGGGGGGACCGATGCTTCCCATAGCTTTCCTTTTTTCCAAATGGTTAAAGACAAATTGGAAAATTAAGGAAAACCCCTTGCAACCTTTGGGGCTCTGGCTGAATTTTGCCCAGTTGTATTATTTCCCGCTTCTCATCTTTGTGATGATCAGAATGCCTGAATATTTTATTATGACCTATGCGATAATTACAGGGGGACACCTCTTCCCTAATGCCTGGTTTTACAAGACAAAATGGTATGCCATATTTGCCGGGATAATTGTTTTGGGTACGTTATTCCTTGGACTTAGCCTGCCAAATGAGAAAATGTATTTTGTTGCGCTTTTTACCGGAATTACGCTATTCTTATTGACAATCTGCCTATACTTTGACAACCTAATAAAGAGGTCAAATTGATCAATAAAAAATAAATACTCTACGGGTTTGCATGAAGGCCTAATTGGGAAAAATCCTGAAATTCTGTTACTTATTACAAATAGATTGTTTCTCTTCCGAATGCATTCTGCTTAATTATCAGAGATTTATTTCCCAGGCACGAAGGTTGTCAAAAGTAGCCTCCCCGTCACGGACTATGAAACCTACCCGTCCTGTAGCACCGCTCGTAAAATAGGTTTGCACCAGGAGATCGTTAAGGTAAAGCTCGAATGTCTCTTTTCTGAACAGTAACCTGAAAGTGGAGATAGCCCCTTCTGGAATACCGGCAATTGCTGCGCAACCAAATCCAATGCGATCCTTACAGTCGAAGTGAGCCTCACCCGATAGTCGCATAATCCCGATCTCGGTGAGGTGGCAGGTGTTAAACAGTATAGCCGTTCCTTCCAGAGGTTTCTCCTCCAGAAACAATCCGATTCCTGGAATTCCCTTACTAAGGATTCCCGCGTTTAGCGGATCAACTTTCATCCTTCCTTCAAGAACAAACCCTTTAATCGGGTCAAACCGATCGTTCAGCAAGACTACGGTACTCTGAGGATCGGCATAACCGATATAGCTCGGATTAGCTCCCGGTAGCCTTTTCATTTGCACCAGATCTCCATCGATGCTAAAAGCTGCTTCTTTTTTGTCAATTAGACCGTCGGATGTCGGAAACAGCTGGATGCAGTTGCTCAGTCGGAGAGGGATAGAACTGCCTTTAATCGCCTCATTTCCCTTCCAGTAACCCATCCGGAGGTGTCCGTCGCTGTCGACAACTGCCTTTTTCATTGGGGCATGCCACCAGGTTTGAATGGTGGAGTGAATATCGACGATATAGTTGGTTATGAGTAATTCATCGGGGGTAGGACAGAAACGGGCCCAAAGGGCTACGGTGATATAACCCGAGTGTCCGTTCAACCTCAGGGCTTCAAAGTCGGGCCGAAACGGGCCGTCCGGTTTATCCGAAACAAAAGTGAGTGTGGAATAATTAAAATCGCCAGGAAGTGCCTGGATCCATCCCGAAGTAACGTAATATTTACCCCCAATTAGCGCACCACCCCCGGCCTCGATAATCCCCCACCTGGGGTCTGAAAGCTTGAATTCTTCCTTCCATTCCCATTTCACTCCGTCTTCTGACCGCAATAGACCACCGGTGGCATAACCGTACCATCCCGTTTCCCCTTCTCTTTCAACTGCAAGAACATTCATACAGTCCAGACGCTGAGCTCCCGGTTTGTGCACATCGTATTCTTCTCCCAGATACTCCCAGTTTAGGAGGTCTTTTGAACGCCAAAAGCGCAGGATGTCCCCCGGGGAGTTACTTCCATGGTTCATCATAAAACTGTCGCCCGCCTTCCAAACGCTTAGTGACCAAACGGCAAATGGCTGATTTTTAATCACTGTACCGACGTCTTTCCAGTGTACACCGTCAACCGATGTTGCCAGCCATACTGAGTTAAAGAGCGAATCATTACCCTTTTGATCCTCCTGGCCATACATCGTAAACAGGTAAAAAGTCCCCTCATGCCAAATCACCATGTTATCCTTTAGGGTACCTGAGGGTGTTTTGTAGATAAAAGCACATCGATCTTTATCATTGGATGACGCATGGCTATTGGCTTCCGCAATAGGGCCGGAAAGTAAAGTCAGCCCAGTGGCAACAGTTCCCGTTCTTTCAATAAAGGTGCGCCGTGTAATGTTGTTTGGATTTTTTTCAATCATTATTTGGCTATTATCAGATTAAATATCAGCATTATAAATAAATATTGCTCAACGGTTGCAGGATTTTAAATGTATTCATTTTAGACCTGCTGTACAAATTATTTCTGAATACACGGATCAGCCCCGGAATATAGTTTTAAAAAATAGCAGGAACAAAAGGTTAAATTTTCCAGGTTAATAATTTTCAGATTTTCGGTCAATTTAACCCCATTTTAATATCCCTTTAAGATCGTTTTAAGTTCAGGACTCTACATTTGGCCACAACATTAAACATGTCCTCTGATGGCTCATCTAAAACGAATGGTTCATTTCCTGATTATCTTCATCCTGTGTTCCTATAGTTCTAACGGACAAGGAGTTTACGGAGATACTTTAAAAATGACAATACGGGAGGCTGACAGCATCTTCATTGCCCGAAACCTCCAGTTGCTTGCACAGAAATATAATGTTTCTGCAACAAAAGCGATGATTATTCAGGCGCGCCTTTACCCCAATCCCGAAATCAACTTCGAGCAAGGCGCCTATAACCCGCAAACCAAAAAATGGTTTGAGCAGGATTTCACCAATGGAGAACAGGCTTACCAGGTATCTCAAATGATAGTGATGTCCCGGAAAATTAAAAAACAGACCAACCTTGCAGAAACGAACTATAAACTTGCCGAAGACAACCTGTTCGACCTTTTACGGGCTTTGAAATTGGCACTTCACAGCAGTTTTTATAACATTTACTACCTGCAGCAGACAGCCAAGGTATACGATGAGGAGATCCATTCCCTTAAAATGATTGTTGCAGCATATAATCAGGTAAAAGGGAAAGGTTATGTATCAGAGGCTGATATGGTCCAGGTTCAGGCACAACTTTATTCATTGCAAAACGAATACCAGACCTTAATCGACAATATTAATGATCTTCAGAGTCAGGCAAGGCTTCTTCTCCAGGTTTCTGCATCAACTTACGTTAAACCTTTGGCGGATCGGGGAATCGTGAACACTGATCCTTTTTCGGTCACTTTAAAGGCCTTGCTGGACTCTGCCTATGTAAATCGGACTGATCTGACGATTGCAAAAGATAACCTGTTGTTGAGTAAGCAAACCTATACTTTGCAAAAAGCGATGGCAATACCCGATATTACGGTGGGAATAGGAGTCGACAGACATGGGAGTTATGTCACCAATTTCAATGCAATCAATATCGGGTTTACTATTCCGATCTTTAACCGAAACCAGGGAAATATAAAAAATGCCCGGATTCTTATGGATTTTAACGATATACAGTTACAACTCACCAAAAAAATTTTGGATGAACAGGTGGTGCGCGGATTTCAAAAAGCGATAGATGCAGATAGGCTCTGCAAAGCGATTGATCCCTCATTTGCTGCCAATTTTGATAGGCTGGCCAATGAGATGCTGAAGAACTATATGAAGAGGATTGTCAACCTCATTAATTTCCTAACGTTCTACGATGCCTACAAACAAAATATAGTCCAATTAAACTCCATCCTTTTTAATAAAGTTAATGCTCTGGAGAACCTCAATTACCTGACAGGGACCAGTTTTTTCAATAAGCCAGACTCCCGGATAAAACAATAAAAACAAATCATAGTCGCATGAAATCAAGTATTTACATTGTAATCCTGCTCCTCTCAATGGGATTAATAATTGGAGGATGCGGGGAAAACAGCCCTAAACATGAAGAGAAAACCAAATATGTCATACCCGACTCGCTCCTTCAAACGCTGGCGATAGAAACGGTCAGGAAATGCCCGATGGTCAATGTTATAAAACTTACCGGAATGGTCGATTTTAATCAGGACAAGCAGGTAAACATTTTTTCATTGGTAAGTGGCAATGTACAGGATGTTAAAGTTCAACTTGGGGATTATGTATCGCGCGGACAGATTCTGGCTGTTGTGAAAAGCAGTGAAATGGCCGGATACAGCAACAGTATGGTAATTGCAGAAACCAATGTAAAAGCTACAAAGAAACAGCTTGATGCAACAAATGACCTTTTTAAAAGTGGTCTTGCCTCGATTCTGGATGTTACTGCTGCCCAGGTAAACTATGACCAGGCAGAATCACAACTGGAGATGGCCAGGAGGGTGTTGAAGATAAACGGGAACAGCCTGAATGGGGATTATATCATTAAATCACCGATCAATGGCTTTATTGTCCAGAAGAATGTCACAAACAATACGATGGTCAGAACCGATAATAATACTAACCTTTTCACCATATCAGACCTTAAAGATGTATGGGTACAGGCAAATGTTTATGAAGCGAATGTTGAACAGGTAAATATCGGGGATAATGTCGAAGTGAGGATCTTGTCCGCACCGGAGAAAGTATTTACCGGCAAAGTGGATAAGATTCTTAATGTTCTTGATCCGGTGAGCAGAGTGATTAAAGTGCGCATTGTTTTACAGAATCCGGGCTATGTTTTAAAACCGCAAATGTTTGCCAGCATCATAGTTTCCAATCCTGAAAAAGGGGTGGAGGTGCTGTGTGTTCCCAACGAAGCACTGGTCTATGAGCGAAGCCGCTATTATGTTCTTGTTTATAAGGGGAAAGGGAATGCCGATATCACACCGGTTGAGGTATTAAACACTTTAGGCCATAAATCATACCTCAGTGAAGGAGTTCATGAAGGGGACCAGGTTATCGCTTCCAACGCCCTTCAGATTTACAGCGAATTAAATAATTAACCGCTCAATAAGATCAAATGACCAGACTTTTAAGATCCATCATATCTTTTTCATTATTAAACAGGTATTTTATACTTTTTGCGGCAGGCGCCCTGGTGGTAACCGGAATTGTGGTTTTTAAGGAAATGCCCATCGAAGCCTTTCCCGATGTGACGAATACAGAAATTGATGTTATCACTCAATGGCCTGGCAGAAGCGCTGAGGAGGTCGAGAAAAAAATAACCATTCCACTCGAGATTGCCCTTAATCCGGTCCAGAAAAAAACAAGCCTCCGTTCAACAAGTATTTTCGGATTATCCTATGTAAAAGTGATCTTTGAAGATGATGTAAGAGATTCACAGGCTAGGATGCAGGTAATGGGACTTATCAATAATGCCTCCCTGCCAGCCGGAATTATCCCTGCAATTCAACCACCAACCGGACCCACCGGTGAAATTTACAGGTATACCCTGAAAAGTTCTTTTCGCGATGTCAGGGAACTTAAAAGCATACAAGACTGGGTGATTGACCGTAATCTGAGAGCGGTGCCAGGTGTGGCCGATCTGAACAGCTTTGGCGGGAAAACTAAAACCTATGAAATAAAGGTCAACCCGGGCAAGCTTACTTCTCTTGGCCTCACTCCGCTGGATGTTTTTACAGCAGTCCAGAACACCAACATTAACATCGGCGGAGACATGATCTTTGAGAATGACGAAGCTTACGCCGTTCGAGGTATAGGACTCATCGAAAATATCAATGAAATAAATAACATTATCATTCAAAATAACAATGGGGTTCCATTGTTGGTCAAAGATGTGGCAACGGTAGAAATATCCAATCTTCCACGCCTGGGGTGGATAACGCGAAGTGATGCAGTCATTGATTCTGCAGGGAAACGTACCATCTCATCTCAGGATGATGTGGTTGAGTGTATTGTGGTAATGCGGAAAGGGGAGAACCCTTCAGAAGTAGCTGCCGCTGTGGAGAAGGAAATTGAAAAGTTGAATGATCGCATTTTACCTTCCGACACAAAGATTATTCCCTATTATGACCGAAGCACCCTAATCTCTTACGCTACCAATACCGTGCTTCATAATTTAATTGAAGGAATATTATTTGTCATCGTACTTGTTTCACTATTCCTGTTCGATTGGAGAACCACCCTTATTGTGGCGCTCATTATCCCAATGTCCCTGTTGTTTGCCTTTATATGCCTGAGGATGATGGGTATGACTGCGAATTTATTATCGATGGGGGCTGTCGACTTTGGAATTATAATCGATGGGGCAGTGGTCATGGTTGAGGGGTTGTTTGTCGCTTTAAATTCAAAGGTTAACGAGGTTGGAATGGAAAAGTTTAATAAACTTTCCAAAATGGGTACTTACAAAATCGTTGGAACCCGAATGGGAAAGGCTATTTTCTTTTCAAAAGTGATCATCATAACATGTCTTATCCCTATTTTTGCTTTTCAGAAGGTGGAAGGGAAAATGTTTTCTCCGCTGGCATATACCCTGGGTTTTGCCCTGATTGGTGCCCTTATAACCACACTAACTCTTGTCCCTGTCCTTATTTCGTTGCTGCTCCATAAAAATGTTCAGGAAAGACATAATCCGTTTGTAATTTTCATGCACAAAATTATGCTCAGCGGATTTGAGCTCCATTTTAAAAAACGGAAATTTGTGCTATTCATTTCTGCAATAGCTGTATTTGTGGGGTTGTACAGTTTTAAGTTTCTGGGGTCTGAATTTCTTCCGCAACTCAATGAAGGAGCTATATGGCTGCGGGTTCAGTTGCCATATAGTGCTTCCCTGAAAAAAGGGGTAGATGTTTCCATCCAGACCAGGAATATACTGATGACTTTCCCACAGGTAAAGTGTGTGGTTTCACAAACAGGCAGGCCGGATGACGGAACAGATGTTGCAGGGTTTTACAACAACGAATTTGATGTGGTAATCCTCCCTGAGTCGGAATGGAATCCAAAGATTTCAAAGGAAGAACTGATCGATCAGATGAGTAAGAAACTTTCCGTTATTCCCGGGGTTAACCTTAACTTTTCACAACCCATCATGGATAATGTGGAAGAGGCCGTATCGGGAGTAAAAGGTTCAATTTGTGTAAAGGTTTACGGAGACTCACTGGGCTATATGGAACAGAAGCTTAACGAGGTTTACAATGTAATGAAAGATATTCGTGGCGTAGAAGATCTGGGGGTTATTCATAACATCGGTCAGCCGGAAATCAATGTTAACCTCGACCAGCAAAAAATGGCACTCTATGGGGTGACCACCGCAAATGCCAACGCAGTGCTTGGTATGGCGATTGGAGGACAGGTGGCTTCCACCCTATACGAAGGGATTGAAAATTACGACATAAGAATCAGATTACCGGAAGAATTTCGAAAAACCCAGGATGATATTGGCAATTTATTGGTTCCCACACAAAATGGCTCCAAGGTTCCAATCAAATCAATAGCCACGATTAGTAGAAAAACCGGTGCCTGTTTAATATACAGGGATGAAAATCAGCGGTATGCAGCCCTTAAGTTTTCCACCCGCGGCCGTGATATGGGGAGTACTGTTGCAGAAGCACAGAAGAAAGTAAATCAAAAAGTAACTTTAAAGAGAGGCTATAGCATGGCCTGGCAGGGAGATTTTGAGAATAAGGAGAGGGCACAAAAACGGCTTGCGGGGGTGGTTCCAATCAGTTTGTTGCTCATATTTATACTCTTATTCAGCATGTTTGGGAATCTTAGGGATTCGTTACTGGTATTCCTGAATGTTCCTTTCGCGTTGGTTGGAGGGATTATAGCCCTTTTTGTAACCGGCACCAATTTCAGCATTGCTGCAGGAATAGGGTTTATCGCTTTATGTGGAATTTGTATCCAGGATGGAATCATTCTGATTACCATCTTTAAAGAAAACATGAATAAGATGTGGAAGGGATCTGACTCTTTGTATAGTGCCATAAGATCTGGGGTAAATGCCAGAATCCGACCAGTACTCATGACAGCACTGATGGCTGCAATTGGCTTATTGCCTGCAGCCTTATCCCACGGCATTGGTTCTGAAAGTTCCAGACCATTGGCAAGAGTTGTTATTGGGGGTATTCTTTGTGCGATGATCTTTTCATTATGGGTTTTCCCGTTGATCTTCAGTTTTGCATACCGCAAATTTGATGAAAGGCATTTGGGAAAATACAGGAATTAAATGTTTATTTTTAGGAATAATTTTCAGCTGTCAGTATGGCAAATATCCTGGTTATCGAAGACGAAGTGAATGTTTCATCCTTCATCAGACAGGGGCTTCAGGAGGAGGGACACATCGTTGATGTTGCCTACGATGGGGCACTTGGTCTAAGCCTTGCTTGTAAAAACATCTATGATGTCATTATTCTGGATGTGATTCTGCCTCACATGAACGGACTCGAGTTTTGCAAAAGATTCCGGGAAAGTCAGGGCTTTTCGGTCCCAATACTAATGCTTACAGCCCTGGGTAGCACGGAGGATATTGTAAAAGGTTTACTGACAGGCGCAGATGATTATCTGGTCAAACCTTTTGCATTTAAGGAATTATATGCACGAATCAATGTTATTCTCCGGCGGAAGGGATTGGGTTATCCGAATAAATTATATGAAGTTGCTGACCTGGTATTGAATACAGAAACAAAAATCGTGATGCGTTCGGGCGTAAAAATTCCATTAACATCCAAAGAATTCAGGTTGCTTGAATTTCTGATCTCAAATGAAAATCGGGTCTTGTCCAGGACCAGTATCCTTGAAAATGTCTGGGGAACCAATTTTGATATGAATACCAATGTTGTGGAAGTTTACATCAATTTTCTGAGGAATAAAATTGACAAAGGTTATCCTGTAAAAATTATCCACACGGTTATTGGGATGGGATACGTAGTAAGAGAATCGTAATATGAAGATCAGAAATAAGATAGCCATCACCTTTACAGGGATTGTCTCCTTTGTACTATTATCTTCATTTTCACTCATATATTATCTGTCGGCACATTATGTTGAAAAGGACTTTTATGCGCTCGTTTTGGATAAGGCAAACCTTACGGCCTGGAAATATTTTGAGCAGGATGAGATGAGCCCCTCCGTGTATGGCAAAGTTTTGAGCAGTTATGCAAAAAGTTTGCCTGATGCCCAGGAGATCGTTTTGGATACCAAAGATACAAAGCTGGTTAAAGACTCACTCGAAAAGATCATCCCCGAAGACCTTATTAGAAATCTCCTGGATGGAAAAACGATCAAATTTTATAGCCGTTCCATGCAAAGTATTGGAATTTATTACCCTGATAACCAGGGGAATTTTATTGTAATTATATCAGCTGTCAATAAAACCGGTCAGCAGCAGCTTCAAAAATTGTGCAAGCTGTTGTTGCTAATCTTTGCAGTCTGTATTATTTTCATGTTTCTGATCGGCCAGGTATACGCAAGGAATATACTGCACCCAATTGTGAACATTCTTAAAAACATCCGAAAGATCAGGGTTACTAACCTGAATTTACGATTGAATGAATCTTCAGGGAATGATGAATTGGCTGAATTAACCCGAACTTTCAACCAAATGCTCGACAGGCTTGAAAATTCATTTGCACTTCAAAAAAACTTTATCCATAATGCATCCCACGAACTTAAAAATCCACTGACCGCTATACTTGGGAAAACAGAAATAGCACTTGGAAAACAAAGATCTCCTGAGGAATATATTTCGACTCTTAATGAGATCATGGCTGAAGCGGAGCGTTTGGATCTCTTGACCCGAAATCTGCTCAGTCTGGCACAGACCGATTTTGATTTTTCAACACTTACCAACGAGGAGATCAGGCTGGATGAACTAATCTGGGAGATTAAGGAACATTTTGACAAAACCCGGTATAACGGGCGCATCGAAGTTCACCTCTCAATCACTCCGGAAATTGCCGATCTTGTCACCATAATGGGTTCGCCGGGACTGCTCCGGATTGCCTTTGAAAATGTTATTGACAATGGCTGCAAATTTTCCGGTCAGCAGAAGGTGGACGTAACTCTAAATGCAACGCTTAAAAATATTCAGCTGCAAATTGTGGACAAAGGAATCGGAATTCCCGAACCCGAAAAAAAGGAACTCTTCCAGCCGTTTTTCAGGGCGAGTAATGCCATGAAATTTAAAGGGTCAGGCATTGGCCTTTCTCTGGTCCATAAAATCATTACCATGTTTGGGGGAACTATTGAAATAAATTCAATCCCGGGAAAAGGGACAACAGTTACGATAAATTTTACCCGTACTTAATCATCCTTAGTGGTTATTTACCCTGCGAATAATCAGGATCCATGAATTTTGCAATTGCAATTCACTTGAAAAGTATCAAAATTGATCCTTATACTCATTAAAAAACATAACCTAACCTGATTTTCAGTATGTTCAATGAAGTGTTATTCTTTTGTTTGGGTCTTGTCGTTGAATCACTGAACCCATCCGAATAAATGAGGCCACCGGTTAACCCATTTCCATGACCCAGATCATAATCGATGCCCGCTCCCAGATTAAGTCCTACATTATAAAACCGTATTTCATGTTTAACAACCTGTTTTTGAAGGATTGTATCACTGGCTGTCGCCTTAGTTCTCAAGTTTAGCCAGTTTGTTAATCCGTACTGGGCAAAATAACGGACACGGTTAAAATTTCTTGTCCTCATTTTTAATGCCAGCGGAAATTCGAGATCAGACAGGAAATAATCAACCATTGTACCACCACGAAGTTCTTTCCCGTCAAAAGGAATGGGTTTATTGTAAATGAGCGACCCTCCGAGCGTACTTATGGTCATCCCTGTGACAAGCAGGTAAGTATCTGAATGCAGATAGATATCACCTTCAACACCAAAATCATACCCCAACATGCTTTTACCTTTGTAAATATACTTTGAATCCGACGCCATCCATGACATCTGGGGGCTTGCTATAATGTTAACATCAAACTTCTTCTGCGAATATGATTTGGCAACTGCTAAAAGTAAGATAAGAATAACGATATTATTTTTCATGTCCGCAGAATTTATAAACAGTTCGTATCTGAAATATGCAGGTTTAATTGCCCGATTTATAAATGGATTTTGATTCTAATGTTAATTCAAACTTCTGATACCGAAGATTGTGTAAATTTAATATTTAACTCTTTACTCGTGCTAATACAGTGTCTATTGTTGAATAATAATTGTTCTTCAGGAGATTTATCGAATTTAAGAATCGGATTTGCAATGTTTTAATATCTAAAGCTATTGGATAATTAATTGTCCGACAGATTAAGGATTGAACCGCCCGGATGAAAGCTGAGTTTGCTCTTTATTGCAATTTCATTAATTGAGCAATAAGGAATAAAGAGGTCGATAATTGATTATAATCAGAAAATTCGGAACAACTTACGATATTTTTGTAAATATCTTAATCCTAAAAATTTAGCTATGAAAACCTTAATTATTTCAGATTTAATGGACTTTTCTACCTTTTTTACAATTCTAATTGTAATTATTGTCGTATTTCTGATTCTCCGCGAAGTGATGTGCTGGTATTGGAAGTTAAATAAGATCGTAGAACTTCAGAAGCCTCAGACCAGAATACTTTTTAAAATGTACGAACAAGGAGGTGCAAGCCTTAATTGGGATGAAATAAATAAGATATTGGATTAGCGCAAAAAGAACCAAAAAAATAAATTTAGATTGTTTTCATGTTAATAATTTTGGCGGTTTGTTTATGTTCAACAGAAAACGAGTTTTTGATTTTGTGGGACAAATATGGGACAAATCTGGGAAATAAAAATCCGATAGTATTGAAAATCAACGCTATCGGATTTGTTATTGAGGTCGGTGGCAGAAGATAAAATATTACTTAAAAATAGGTTAAAAAAAGTAAAAAATTACTTATATATGATAAATAATTACTTAAAACGATAATAAATTACTCAAACATGCTATAAAACGATAAAGTATTGCTTCGATATAAGTAAATAATTACTTATATTTGCGTAATTATTTACTTTTTACGCAAATGAAAGATATAAAATTTAAAATTAAATTTTTAAGGCAAAACGGGTACATCAAATTTTGTTTAACCCACCCACAGTTCCGTGGTCGTATTATAAAACACATCGGAAAAGAGGAGACTATTCCCAATTATTCCCTTGAAAGCATCAAACTAAATGCTGCACTTGATACATTCTTTGCTGGAAAGATCGTCGATCGGTCAGAGGTTAATGAATTCATCGATCATTATATTCACGAACAAAAAATAAAATGTTCAATATTAGATTTACGTGATGAGTTTATTACAAAAAAGAGAACTACCTTCAATAAACAGACTAATAGTTATTTGTCATATTGTGCCATTAATACTTACATTAAGGCAATAGAATATTTTGATAAATTCCTGACTAAAAAAAGAATAAGTTCTGATCCATCAAGTATTAATGCTTCAGTATTAGACGATTATTTCGTTTTTCTCGATGGCAAATCACATAATTACAAGGTCAAACTTCACTGTAAATTGAAAGCATATATTAAATATGCTGCCAAGAAGGGTTTTCAAATAGACCCTTCGTATGCTGATTCAACATTTACTGAGGAATACGATAATCAGGAAACGGAAGAAGACGATCGATCTCTTACAAAACAAGAATTGATTACTTTGAACAACCTTCGCCAGGTTGTCGCCCAAGGTTTGTTTTCTCTACCCGTCTACAAAACAACCAAGTCAATTACAGAGGACTTACAGAAACGTCAGTGAAAGGTTAAAATAACCAACATTAAAGATTCTTTGGATTGTTTACTTTTCATGGTTGCGACTGGTCAATATATCTCGGACATTAAAGGGTCTCACCTAAATATAAAAGAGGCGGATCCTAATACAACCTTTGTTACATATAGAAGGAAGAAAAATAATTCATATTGCAAATCTATATTGATCCACGATGATAATATCTTCATTGCTAAGACCTTGCTCAGGGAGTATAAGATAAAAAACAAAACAAACTTCCCGATGAAGTTATCTCTAAATAGTTTCAACCAGCAGTTGGAAGTTATCGGGAAATTAGCTGGTTTTGATTTTAAACTAACCTCGATGATGGCCAGAAAAACATTTGCTAGTATTTACTACTTTGACTATAACCTGCCAGTGAGCGATATACAAAGTCTTTTAGGTCATAAAGATTCACGTCAAACTATGCACTATCTCCGTATTGAAGAGAATGATCTGGCCAATAGAATTAAAAATCAAATAATTAAAGCTGTATGATCCTATCAGATGATAGTCTACAGAAGAATATTTCTGCGATCTTATTTTACGTAATACTTGCGTGATTGTTATTTAATAAATAGTGATTAATGTTTAATAACGATTTTCTTATTTAAGATTATTGATAAAATCTTAAATAAGACGTATCTTTGTTATACAAATTTTAAATAAATGAAGCAATTTAAGGCTGGACAATATATTAGTCAGGGTTATTACAAAAGCTTTCAACCAAACTTTATAAACAGGCAATGGAAAATTGAAAGCATGGAAGTGCTTCAGTTACTCAGTCAAGCTGACCGAGAATTGGGTCGACTTGATATGTATTCTAAATATATTCCCAATATTGATCTGTTTATCAGCATGCATGTTCTGAAAGAGGCAACCCAAAGTAGTAAAATTGAGGGGACTCAAACAAACATGGAGGAAGCTTTACTCGACATAGATGATATTCCACTGGATAAACGGGATGATTGGGAGGAGGTTCAGAATTACACAAAAGCGATGGAAGTCGCTATTGAAACGTTGGAAAGATTACCATTTTCATCAAGGTTGATTCGAGAAACTCACAGGGTACTTTTACAGGGAGTAAGGGGAGAACAAAAACAACCTGGGGAATTTAGAAGCAGCCAGAATTGGATCGGAGGTGCAACCATTAACGATGCCAAGTTTGTGCCACCTTTATGCACTTCTGTTCCTGAACTGATGAGTGATATTGAAAAGTTTCTTCATAATGAAGAAATATTTTTCCCTGAATTATTGAAGATTGCATTGGTACATTATCAATTTGAGACCATTCACCCGTTCCTTGATGGCAATGGAAGAGTCGGTCGCCTGATAATTCCACTTTACCTTGTTAGTAAAGGGATTCTGAAGAAACCGATACTTTATTTATCTGACTTTATAGAAAATCATAGGAATCTGTACTATGATAATTTGATGAATGTTAGAGAGAAAGATGCTATAGATCAATGGTTTAAATTCTTTTTGGTTGGTATTATTGAAACCTCTAAGAAGGGGATTTTGACTTTTGATAATATATTACAATTACAAAAGCAAAATGACATTAAGATTCAAAGCTTGGGAAGTCGAGCAGCAAATGCACAAAAAGTCACTAATTATCTTTATCAACGCCCTGTCATTAATGCAGAAAAGGTGAGTACGATAGCTGGAATCTCAATGCCTTCCTCCTACAAGTTGATTGCATCTATGGAAAAGATTGAGATACTTAAAGAAATTACTGGTGGCCAACGGGGTAGAATGTATGTTTTCGACAATTATTTAAATTTATTCAGATAATCATAAGATCTCCCATAAAAGGATCGTATGCAAGTGAATTTTGATTTAATAAAAAACAATGAATTTTAAAAATTGTTCCCCTGTTGACGATAAGATAGTTCGACTAAAATCAACTTTGACCTGCCCAAACTGCGGTCACATGAAAGAAGAAATTTTGCCGAGCGACGCTTGCGTATATTATTATGAATGTGAAAACTGTAAAACTCTGCTTAAACCCTTCACTGGCGATTGTTGTGTTTATTGTAGTTATGGATCAGTAAAATGTCCCCCGATCCAATCAGGAAAAAATTGCTGTTAATTTAAACTTCAGAAATCACTACTTTTATGTTTTGATAATTCTCAAAAAATAAATTCAACCCAATGAAAACTATATTTTTAATGTTGGTTTGCTCAATCGAAATTTGTGGTGCTTTATATGCAGCAACTCCTCCTGTCTCTGTAAAAAAAGCATTTGAAGCAAAGTTTACCACAGCAACCAATGTTAAATGGGGCAAAGAAGGGACAACAGAGTGGGAGGCAACATTTTCTTTTGAAGGGGATAAGCTATCAGCGAATTTTGCTGAAGATGGTAAATGGCTTGAAACAGAAAGACAAATTATAATTACCGATTTACCTAAACCTGTTGGCGATTCTATTAAAACAAAATTTCCTGGATGGACTATCACAGTAGCTGATAAGACTGAAACTGCAAAGCATGGTCTCATTTACGAGGCAGATATAAAAAAGGGAAAAGCCAAAAAAGAGGTTGCCTTTAAAGAAGATGGTATTTCTGTTACAGAATAGTCTTCTTAAAAACCTTACTTATTTATAAACTTGATGAATTATGGACTCTTCTAACTTGACATCTGTCATAAAACACTGGGTGGAGTTGTATTCGGATAGTATGTACTCATGGGCTTTCTACAAGACATCAAATAAGGAAGTATCTGAAGACCTTGTTCAGGATACATTTATGGTCGCTGTTCAGACATTCGATACGTTTAAAAGGAAGAGTGATCCCAAAACATGGTTGTTTGCCATACTAAACCATAAAATTTATGACCATTACCGTAAGAATTTTCGTAGCCCTATACTTATTGAAAACGCCTCTCTTCAAAATCTATTTGATTCCAATGGTTCTTGGACACCTGAGGAAAAACCACAACTATGGGGAGACGATACTGAACATCTTTTAGACGATACCGAATTTCAAAAGACCTTAAAATTGTGCATAGGAAGATTACCTGAGAATTGGTCAATGGCTATTCATTTTAAATACTTGGATGAAAGAAATAGTGAACAAATATGTCAGGAATTAGGGATTGCCACTACTAATCTCTGGCAAATACTGCACAGGGCTAAATTACAACTCAGAAAATGCCTGGAGTTAAATTGGTTCAAAAAATAGGAATATGGATACATTAATGCATACTTTGATGCTTTCCTGCAGGAAGGCAAGTGAATTGATCGATAAAAAGTCAATGGTTAAGCTCTCATTTAAAGAAAATATACAATTACACCTTCATACATCTATGTGTGCTGGATGTAAAGCTTATCAAAAACAGAGCAAAGTCCTTGATCATCTGTTGCAAAAACACCTGCGTTCTAACGATCCATTGGGCGTACCACAAGTCATTAACAATGACTTGAAAAATGAAATCATTTCAAAGCTTTAAGGATTTATTCCTTTCTGAACAAGAATTCGCTCTATTAGGATCTGTATTTACTATCTTATATTCAGTAGTTTAGTTCTATAATTGATCTTAAACTTGATGTTTATAACTGGCATTATCAACTTAGCTGCTGACTTTCCAAAAAATTATTTTCATTTTCTTGTCAGGTTTTGATTATTACTCCGACTGATTGTTTGTAAATCAATTTTTGTAATAATTTAAAAACAATTAAAATGAAAAAATTAATCCTGGCATTCGCAATGATCCTGAGCATTTCTATTTCTCTTAGTGCTCAATCCACTTCAAAAGATGCGAAGAATGACAAACCAAAGACGGAATTGAAGGCTCATGTCTGTACAGATGCCTGTAAGAATGGGAAACATGTGTTAGCGCATGGCGAAAAAGGTCATGTATGTACAAAAGAATGCAAAATGAAGATGTAATTTTTAGGGGAGTTAGAATTATCTGACTCCCTAATTTTTTATCAATTAATTAAAAATCGTATGATAACAAAAATTTCACAAGGAATAATAGCTGGTATATTAGGCACAGCCGCAATGACTATGGTAATGTTCATGGCACCAATGATGGGAATGCCAAAGATGAATGCCGCCGAAATGCTCTCCATGATGACTGGAACCCCAGTTGTTACTGGCTGGATTATGCATTTCATGATAGGCATAATCTTTGCGCTAGGTTATACTTTCATATTTATGGATATCGTAAAAAGAATCAATAACAAAGTTTTGAAAGGTTCTATCTTTGGTTTAGCAGTTTTTGTATTTGCTCAAATCGTAATGGCAATTATGGGAGCTATGATGGGAGGAATGCCGCCGATGGAAGGAAGTATGATTCATATTCTGTTAGGAAGTATTTTAGGACACATTATCTATGGGGTTATAGTCGCTTTGGTTGTTAAGGAGACGTAAGAGTCACGATAATCTAATGTGAGAGTAAAGGAAATTGGCATAATATCGATTGGATTATTAATTAAATTTGAGGTTAGGAACACAGATGAGATTATTTCAGTTATTTAATCAAAATCTGAAGAGATGGCATATTTTTTGATATAAAGATTATCAAAGGAAGAAAATCTTCCCGTTGATCTTCATACTCTGATCAACGTCCATATATAGTTAAGAGACCCCCTGAACTAATAAGTTTGGGGGCTTTTTATTTTCTTTGAGGCTATATGAGAATCTGCTTGTTTTAATTGAATTTAAATAAAAAATAATTTGACAATATTTTAAAGAATAAAACCAAAAATATTGCCAATTTATACCCGTTTATCATATAGATTATGTAATTTTGTTAGTGGCAATGAGGTCTGCCATTAACCGCCTGTTCTCATGTTCAGGCTAATGACATCTACCAATAAATAAATTATTAAAAGATAATTTTATGGTTAAGTCATTATTTATCATTGGCATTGGCGGATTTATCGGAACGACTGCACGTTTTTTAATCACCAGGTATTTTCAGTTTAACTTTACATCAGTTTTCCCATGGGGAACTTTTATTGTAAATATTTTGGGTTGTTTACTCATCGGAATTATTTACGGATTTTCAGAACGGGGTGTTATTCTGAGTTCTGAATTCCGCTTGTTCCTAACCGTCGGAATTTGCGGCGGATTTACTACCTTCTCTTCGCTATCTAATGATGCTTTTATACTACTCCGAGAAGAGGAATGGATTCGTTTTGCACTCTACACTTCATTTAGCTTCTTTCTTGGATTGATAGCTGTTTATGCTGGAAGATTATCAATAAAACTCTTATAATATGGAAAATAGCTTAACTCAATCGGGGATCTTGCGGATTTATATCAGTTCAACTGATCATATTCATCAAAAACCGTTGTATGAATATCTTGTATTTGAGGCTAAGAAGCAGGGTATAGCTGGGGCTACAGTTCTTAAAGGAATGATGGGTTATGGGGCAAGTTCTGTGATTCATTCCTATAAATTCTGGGAGGTTAGCGATAAGGTACCTGTTGTAATAGAATTTATCGACGATTTAAATAAGGTTAGATCCTACTACAGGAATATACATTCAGAGCTAGAAACAATGAAATACGGTTGTTTGGCAACTCTTGAAGAAACTAATGTATTAATCTATAAATCAGGAACAAAACGAACGTTTGGCAATTAAGAGATTCAGCTCTCCATTAATATCACTAAAAAAAAACAAAATGAGTTTTACACACGAAGTTGAAGGAATGATATGCGTTGCACAAGGTGCAAATCATGGTTCGGCTCCAATTCCCGAGGAAGGACGTTGGGTTAAAGCGAAAGAAGTAAAAGACATTTCAGGATTGACCCACGGTGTTGGATGGTGCGCACCCCAACAAGGGGCATGTAAACTTACATTGAATGTGAAAGAAGGAATTATTCAGGAAGCATTGATCGAAACAATCGGCTGTACTGGAATGACACACTCAGCAGCTATGGCTTCGGAGATTTTACCTGGAAAAACTATCCTTGAGGCGATGAACACCGACCTTGTTTGCGATGCAATTAATACTGCTATGCGTGAATTGTTCCTTCAGATCGTGTATGGACGAACCCAGACTGCTTTCTCTGAAGGTGGACTTCCAATTGGTGCTGGTCTCGAAGACTTGGGTAAAGGTCTTCGTGGAGTCACTGGCACTTTATATGGTACAGTCGCAAAGGGGCCACGCTACCTTGAAATGGCGGAAGGCTATATTACGAAAATCGGATTAGATTCCGAAAGTGAAATTATCGGTTATGAGTTTATAAGTCTGGGCCGCATGATGGATATGATTAAAAGCGGAATGGATGCCAATGAAGCCGTAAAAAAGGCCTCTGGCAAATATGGCCGTATAGACGAAGCAGTAAAAGTTATTGACCCACGTAAAGAATAGGAGGAACCAGCTATGCCATTATTTGAAAGTTATGATAGAAGGATAGACAAGATCAATAAAATTTTGAACTCATATGGAATCTCTTCGGTTGAAGAAGCCAGAAAAATTTGTGATGAAAAAGGGGTTGATGTTTACAAAATTGTAAAAGAGATTCAACCAATCGCATTTGAGAATGCTATGTGGGCATATATTGTCGGCGGTGCTATCGCCATCAAAAAAGGACAAACCAATGCTGCCGATATTGCGGCTACCCTTGGAGAGGGTCTTCAGGCTTTTTGCATTCCTGGTTCTGTGGCTGATGACAGAAAAGTAGGAATTGGTCATGGTAACTTAGCGGCTATGTTGCTTCGTGAAGAAACAAAATGTTTCGCCTTTCTTGCTGGCCATGAGTCCTTTGCAGCTGCAGAAGGCGCTATCGGGATTGCCAAATCGGCCAACAGAGTTCGTAAAGAACCATTGCGAGTAATTTTAAACGGATTAGGGAAGGATGCAGCTAAAATTATTGCACGTGTGAATGGCTTTACCTATGTTCAAACCCAATTTGATTATTACACCAGTGAATTAAAAGAAGTTTCACGAAAGGTTTATTCCACTGGAGATAAAGCGAAGGTTAATTGTTATGGCGCAGATGATGTCCGAGAAGGTGTTGCTATTCTGCATAAAGAAGGAGTAGATGTTTCCATTACAGGCAACTCTACCAATCCGACCCGCTTTCAACATCCTGTAGCAGGAACATACAAGAAAGAGTGTATTGAACAAGGTAAGAAATATTTCTCTGTTGCCTCTGGTGGTGGAACAGGACGGACTTTACATCCTGATAATATGGGAGCAGGACCTGCATCATATGGAATGACAGATACTATGGGAAGAATGCACTCTGATGCTCAATTTGCTGGTTCATCCTCAGTACCTGCACATGTTGAGATGATGGGATTAATTGGTATGGGAAATAATCCTATGGTAGGGGCTTCAGTCGCCGTTGCTGTAGCAATCTCTCAGGCTTAAAATTATAGCCCCACCCCAAATATGCACAAAAATGACCCGTCCTGCTGGCAAAGTGGGATTTGATTTGGAGGGTAGTTCTAAGATCAACCCTCTAACATGCCTACTTGAAGTGGAATTTATATGTTAAAATCATTGGGCAACAACCTAATGGTATTCTTTAGCAACCCAATAATCTATGGTGAATTAGTCCAGCAAAAATCCGCCATAAAAAACTTGCCCAATGACAACATTTTATTATAAGTAAATAATTATCGCTTATTTAAGTAATTTATTACTTTTGTTTAAAAATGTATTATCATGTTACAAACGCAGAGTTTTAAACAAAATTTTGACCAAGTAATCAAAGCGCTCGAAATCGCTGAAATAAAACCTACATCCCTCGCCAAGAAACTCGGTTATACGACGACTTCCCAGTTGCACAGTGTGATTTCGGGTGAAAGTATCCCTTCGATCAGAGCGGTCATAAATTTGATCGAGACACTAAAGGTTAATCCACTTTTTCTTTTTCTCGGACAGGGAGAGATGTTCTTGGATGGAGCTGATAATAATAGTATTGATAATTTCCATAGGGAGAACACAGAACTACTAATAAAGAATAGTGAACTCCTTGATAAAATAACAAGTCTTCAGAATCGGGTTGATGAGCTTGAAAAATCGAATAAAGATTTGCTTGATATGAGTTCTGCGGCTTTAAAGTATTACAAAGGACTAATCCCTAATGAAGCCCGATTGATTAAGATACACGAACAGGATAATACCGATGTTAATACGTCAAAAGATTGAATGGTCTTACAATTCTCCAGCCAATAAAACAGCGAAAAAGTAAATAATTACCTAAAATTACCTACTGATTGAAAAAAGAGTAATATTTTACTTTTTTTATTCTCAGCCAAATCCGCTATAAATGCCATAGGATCTGCCATAAACACAAAAAAGACCCCTTGATAATCAAGGAGTCTCATAGTGTTGGAGGTCGGTGGCGGATTCGAACCGCCGTACGCGGTTTTGCAGACCGCTGCCTGACCACTCGGCCAACCGACCAGAAAGGTGGCTGCAAAGATAGTTAAAAATCCGTTTGAGCTGCAAATATAGGTCTAATTTGTCTCACCAAGACGCTAAGTAGCTAAATTAGTGCATATTAAGCAATGAAACTTTATGTCACAATGTATTTTGATGGCCTTATTGATTGAATGGTATATAACCAGATCATCGCTCCAAGGTCACACTAACCTTTTCAATTTCCCCGCCCATCGGAGGATTTAACTTTGATATTTTTATTTTCGCTTTTTCAATCCAAGGGTACTCCAAATACAACCGGCTCAGAATTCTATCAGCTACATGTTCAAGCAGATGGGATTTAATCTGCATCTCCTCCTGTACAACTCGATATGCAATCTGATAATCCAATGCATCAGTAAGATCATCACTTTTAGAGGCTTTCGAACAATCTGTGATCAATGTCAGATCAATAAGAAACCGGTTACCAACCACCTGCTCAGCTGCAAAATGGCCGTGATAGGCATAAAACTCCATCCCCTCAATTTCAATCATTCCCATGAAAATCCCTTTAATTTGTTGGTTTAAAATTAATCTATTTTTAAATGTTCATTAAACCCCCCTAAAAATATCTCATTTAGATCAACTCTTATTACTTTTACCAAAATTTTTCAGAAGTAAAGAAAATTAAATCGTTATGGCAGAAATTGACAATACCGGAACTGATCAGGAGCAAAAACTTTCAAAGAATTTTATTCAGCAACAAATCGTAGAAGATCTGGCTGAAGGGAAAAACGGAGGGAGAGTTCATACCCGGTTTCCACCTGAACCTAATGGTTATCTGCATATTGGACATGCAAAGTCAATCTGTCTGAATTTTGGAACAGCCCGGAAATTTGGCGGACTTACCAACCTCCGGTTTGATGATACCAATCCAACAAAGGAAGAAACTGAATACGTGGATTCCATCATGGAAGATGTTCGCTGGCTCGGCTTCGACTGGGATGACCGGCTTTTTTATGCTTCTGATTACTTCGATAAGCTTTATGAATTTGCTGTAAAACTGATCCGGGAGGGGAAGGCTTATGTAGATTTTCAATCCCAGGAGGTGATCAGTGAACAAAAAGGGGTCCCCACCAGACCCGGATTGAATAGCCCTTACCGGAATACTTCGCCGGTTGAAAATCTTGAGATTTTTGCAAAAATGAAAGATGGGTTTTACAATGAAGGTGATTGTGTCCTGAGGGCAAAAATCGATATGTCATCACCCAATATGCATATGCGTGATCCGTTGATGTAC